>Ga0302122_10000141_pt1 | contig 38429 bp, 19 predicted proteins | sample CB21_SCM_MG_FD_203115 | JGI IMG/M metagenome (GOLD analysis project Ga0302122, IMG submission 203115) | Marine microbial communities from Western Arctic Ocean, Canada - CB21_SCM | ecosystem: Environmental > Aquatic > Marine > Oceanic | place: Canada: Western Arctic Ocean | collected 2017-09-28 | reverse complement strand
CCGCGGCCGCGGCGGCGCCCGCGGCCGACGACGACGACAACCTCTGCGAGCTCTGCGCGGACCGCGAGGTCGACTGCAAGATCGCGGACTGCGGCCACACGTTCTGCCGCGTCTGCGTGGAGCTTTGGCGCCGCGAGAGCGTGCGCAAGGCGCAGCAGAAGACGATGTGCCCGAGCTGCCGCCAGCCCTTCACGGAGGTCGTGGACCTCGAGACGGGCCGAGTTGCGAGCAAAGCGCCGCGGCCGGCGTGGGGCGCAGCGGCGCCGCCGCCACCCGTGCCGTTCCTCGCCGCCGCCGCGGAGGAGGAGGAAAGACGGCGGGGCGCGGCCGAGGCGCGTGCGTCCGCCGAGACCGCGCGCGCACGCGCGGAAGAGGCCACCGCATCAGAGAACGCGGCTGCGGTGGCGACTTTCTACGCGACGAACGACGCGCCGCAATGGGCTCAGCGGGCGGCTAGCAATGGGCTCAGCGGGCGGGTACCGGGAAAGAATGCTTCTGAGGTGAGGGCTGAGGCGACAGAGCACGCGCGCGCGGCGGTCTCTACGCACGCCGAGTCTCCTGCCGGTAGGGCCTACGTCGCCGCCTACACGGCGGCCGCGATGGGCTCTTTTGTGGACGTAAAACGGCGCGCCTCGGCGCCGGACGAAGCTGCGGTGGCGATCGTCGCGGCCTTCGTCGGCGAGACCGTGGCCGCATGCCGAAGGGACGCCGCCAGTGCCGCGCTCGCCGAGGTCGCGGCGGAGGGGCCGCGGACGACCCCCGGCGCATCTCATCGCCAGGGAGGTACGCGACGGCATCCCACGGAGAATAGGAAAGAGCGGCGCGCGCGCATGCTGCTGGAGGAAGCTCGGGCGCTCGAGGCACAGGCAAGACCCGAGCAAGAAGCCCCCTTGACGGGCGCCGCCGCCAAGGCTGCCTACGCGGCCTCGCGCCAGAAGATCGCGGCGGCCCGGGCGCCGGCGCCGGCGCCCAAGATCGTGCGGATCCTGCAGCGGCCGTCCGCCGCCGCGCCAAGCCTCACGGCCGGCGCCGAGGCGTTCCGGCCGATTCCGCCGATGCCCACTCACGTATCTGCACGCCTCACGTATCCGCAGCCGCCGAGACCGCCGATGTCCACCGGGTTCATGATGCCTGTGTTCGTGCCCAACGGCGCGCCGCCGCCGCCGGGCGCGGTGCCCATCAGCGGTCCGTCCAGTGGCGCGCGATGACGCCAAAGTCGGCGCTCATCTTTATGCGCGTAACGTTTTTCCCGCAGCCGGAGCAGGGGAGGTTGCACGTGTCGATGTGCCGGACCCGGAAGGTTTTATCGGCAAAAGGTCCGTGCAATCGTAAGTCCTCCTCGAACCTGCGCGCACGGACCGTTCGGCTTTGCGCCCGGTAGTCCTCCGCGAACCATCCAGGTCGTAGTCGCGCCGTCGAGGGGACGCGTTAAAATTTCCGCACAGATAACGAACGCACGCCACTCGCTCGGCACGGGAAAACATGCGTGTTCCACCGTGCCCACCTTGGCGTTGTGCAACAGCGTCGACTTGCCGACGCCGCTCATGCCGCAGAGTAGCACGTCGCACTTAAGTAGGGACCCATGATCACCAAGCCCGCTGCTCGACGCGATGATTTGACTCGAGCCGCTGCTCGGCTGCGCCCGCTCGACGTGCTGGTCAATCAACCGCGCCGAGAGCTCTCGGACCGCGGCGCCGGCTAGAACTGCGCCGGCTAGAAATACGATGCCCGCGAGGGTACGGAGACGGGAGCGCAGGGCGCGCGGCCGCGGCGCCGCCGGCGCGTCAACCACGGCGCACTCGACGTCCATTTGCCTGCATAAGCGTCCGGGGTACCTCCTGCGACGAGTCAATCGCCTGACCTGCCCAAGTCCCAGAGTCGCCGGTTTTTTGCGCGTGGCTCGGTCGGCAACTCGGTCGGCAACTTGAGGACTGAAGAGGTTTTGTGGTTGTCGTTTGCGTCAAGCGAGACAGACTCTATACGCGCCCAACTCGACGCACAGCTTCCTCCCTCGTAAACCACTCTCCACGGTGAATTACACGTGAAACCGAGATATGTTTTCTCAAAAACCCGCGAAAGCTGGGACGCGAAGCAACAAACAGCAACGATACACGCGCTCGCACTAGTCCGTAACGTCCGTAACATGCACACAACATTACCCTCGTCGGCGTCAAGCGGACTCACTGTCGGTACGACGACGCGAACCGCGAGTCTAGCGCCTTGGCCTTCTCGATGACCGCGCGCGCGGCCTTGGCGTCCATCTTCTGGGGCCCGTCCATGGCGTCGCGCGTCCACTTCGCCGGCTTCGGTGCCGGCGCGGCCGTTCCCTTGTCGGCCTGGAAGGTCTCGACGAGCGCCGGGCCGCGCGCGGCGCGCGCGGCCCGCCGGCGCTCCTCGTCGGCGGCGACCTCGGCCGCCGTCGGCTGCGGCAGCGCGCCCCGGCCGTTGCCGAGGCGCGAGTTGGCGGCGGGCAGGCCGTCCTTGGTCAGGGCCGTGAGCTCGCCCACGCTCGGCGGCGTGAGCATCCAGCCCTCCCGCTGCCCGCCGCAGTCGCCTTTGGTGCCGTCGGCCGCGCGCGTCCAGCCGGCGTGGTCGTCCTCGTCCTTTTTGACGCGCTTCGCCGGCCGCCGCGCGCGTATGACCTCGTCGGGCGCCGCGGGCGCGGGGCCGTCGTCGTCCGACGACGAGGCGTCTACCGGCGGGCGCGCGGGGCCGCGCAGCGCGCGTGCGGTCGACGTTGGTGCGGCGATGGGCACCGGCGCCGCGACCGGAACCGATGGCGATAGGGCCCCCGCTAAAGCAGCGCACGCCCGGCGCGAGCAGGCGTCGTCCGCGGCGAAGCCTAAGCCGACCTCGCGCGGCTGGGGCTGGAGGCCCAGCCCCCGCAGCACGTGCTCAAAGGCCTCCCGCGCGTCCTCGTCCTCTATTTCCTTGATGGCACAGCTCTCGCCCTCACTTAACCGCTCGAGCGCGCGGCCCACTTCCCTCCGAAACCGCGCGTCGAAGCAGCCGGCCGCGGTCTCGGCGCGGTCCGACGCGCCGCCGCGGCGCGCGGCGGCCGTGGCCGCCAGGGCTTTTGTTAACACGTCCTTCTTGCCCAGCGCTTCGAGGAGTGCAGCGGCGTTGGCGTCGGGCTCCCCGCCGTCTCCTGTGAGCAGTCTCAGCAGCGCTTCGGGCGTGTTCGATATCAGAGCTTGCACCACGGCTGCTTCTGCCATGCTTCGCGACCGCTCAAGTTGCCTCAATGAATCACCGAGCCTGTATCTATGAGCGTTGTGCTGGCTCGACGCGCTTTGGAATGCATTTTTGGTGCTTTGCATTGCTAAACGGGTTTTGAACATGGCACGACTACTCTGCGCGGTCACCCCTCCAAGCAACCCTCCTCGGCGCGGAGCGGCTGCTCGGAGGCGTCGGCGGCACGAGCGCCCAGGCCTAGTGGCTTTCTGGGGGCGCTGTGGTCGCTCTCAGAGACAACGCGCACGTTCTTGTGTGCGCGGCGCTCATCTGGGCTCCTTGCACGCCAGCGCAGCGCGTCCCTCATCTCCTGAGCCGCGAGCCAGGGCAGCCCCGAACTCCGGTGCCGTCGCCCCACAGGGCGCGCAGGTTCGGCTGCGAGCACAGCGACGAGCGAATCGTGCCCTCGGCCCCGACCGACCCCGCGAAGGGCCCTCGGACCCCGCGCAGCGCCCCGCGTTCCCACCCGGGCCCCTTCCGCGGCGACGACGCGCCGTGCTCCCGCGCGCGGCGACGACGGCCGTCGCCGGCAGCCGGCGAGATGAACCCCATGGACGGCCTCGCGGACGACGCGCTCCTCGACGACGACGACCTGAAGCGGCGGCGGTGGACGAAGCGCGAGGACGAGAAGCTGCGGGCCGGGGTGCGTGCACTAGGCACGGACGACTGGGCGCGCATCTGCTCGCGCTACCTCAGCGGCCACGGGCGGGCGCCCGATCAATGTAGGCACCGCTGGGAGCACGTCCTGCGGGAGGGCCTCGTGAAGGGCGCGTTCACGCCCGATGAAGACGCGATCATACTGGAAATGCTGTCCAACGGGCAACGCCCGTCCTGGATGGACGTGGCCGCGCGGATTCCGGGCCGCATCGGCAAGCAGTGCCGAGAGCGGTGGACGAACCATTTGGATCCCAACCTCAAGAAGGGCGGCTGGACGCCCGAGGAGGACGCCGTCATGGCGGCGGCCCAGGCCCGGTGGGGCAACGCCTGGACCAAGATCGCGGAGTTGTTGCCGGGACGAGCCGAGAACGCGGTGAAGAACCGCTGGAACAGCGCCTTCCGCCGGAACAACGCGCACGCTTTTGGCCGGGCCACTGATGATAGAGTGGCGCACGCACTGCAGGAGGCGCGGCGCGGCATGGAGATCATCGATCGCGCCGGCTCGTTACACGCGGACGGCGGGAGGTCTTCCCCGGCGAACATCAGCGCGCCGCCTCGACGGCGCGCGCACCGGCGGGCGCGGTCGCCCGCCCAACTAGCCGTGCCGCGCGCGCGCCGCGCCCCGTCGCCCCTGAGCACGGGCGCACCGCCCGAGGGCCTGGACCTGGTCGTACTAGCGATCGAGTCGTCGCGCGGCCCGCCCGCGCTCCACGACGAGCCGGCGTCGCCGCTCCCGGAATCGCCGCGGAAGAAGCGCAAGGAGCCGCTGCCGGCGGAGCAGGCGTCGTCATCAGTCGACCCGCTCGCGGGCATGTTGACCTCCGCTGGCGTCCTGGCGCGGTACCCCCTCCTCAAGGGGGACCAGCTCGAACACCTGGCGCGGGAGCGCGTCGGCGACGTCTTTGTCTACGCCGAGGCCGCCGTCAAGGCGTTCGTGGAGACGCTGCGGGAGCGCAGTCCGTCCGACGATCAGGCCGCCCCGTCCTCGGTGATCACGCCGCCGCCGCAGCCCTCCAAGTCGGCGTGGCCCGAGGCGCGGCCCGAGCCGCAGGCGCTCGACCCGTCGCCCGACAACTCGGTCGCGGGCGCGGCGACGCCGCCCAACCAGCCCGTCTCGCCGGTCTGACCCACCTCCTTTCCCCCTTATCGCGCGCGGCCTAAACATGTCGACGATTAGTTCTTTTTTTGCCAGCGAACTACGAAGCCCTACTTAGTTAGGATTGGAGATGGAGTCCAGGACGTTCACTACAGGCAGGGGGATGCCCCGTACTCCGTGGAGTACGGACGTCGCGAGGGTCCTAGAGCGCCCCCTGCCGTTAGCAATGTGCAATAAGCTGCACGTTGTTCTGAAGTTTCACAAGTGAATTCCCATCTCGACCTCATACACAAATCGAGAACATTGAGCTCGGTGGTCGTCGAGCCGTGCACCACCGCCGGCGCCGCCGCCAGGCCGACCTGCGCAGGATGTCTCGCCGCCGACCATCATTGTTTAGCCTCGACGCCGGTTCGGACAATTACGCCGGTCAAAAGTGCGAGCGCCACGAGCACGCGCGGACACCTGCGCGAGCAGCATATGTAAAGCTTGGGCAAACATGTATCTTTAGGAAAGTCGTGATGGCTCCTTCGCCGGTGGACGACTTGCCAGGCGCGGCCTTGACGAGGGGCGACCCTTCCTTGATCGTCATGGTGCGTGGTGATGGGTGATGGTGACAAATCAAGGCGCAAGCTCTGAGTCGAAACCCGTGCGAAAAACCCGCATGATACTTCCAAATTACGCCTTGAGATAGCGCAGCGGTCGTGCAGGTGCTCTATCATCATTTGCGTGAACACTGTGGACCCCTGCGGTGACTCATGCGACCACTGGTGTAATTAAGCCGGTAACAAGGCTGTGCACAAGGTCACCAGCGCATGCGGCCCTGGCTCGTGCTCATGCTGCGCTGCGCCGCGCTTCGGCCAGCGCTGCGCCGACGACTGGCGCCGCGCCGCGCCTTCCGTCGGACCGCGGTGCGCATGATGCCGGAAGGGCCCGAGTGCCACACGCTGAGCGGCGCGATGAATGCGCGACTCGGCGGCAGTCGCTACGCCGTCACGGGCGTCGACATCGTCTCGGGTCGCTATTTGGAGAAGCCGCCCGAGGGCCTCGCCGCTCTCCGCGACCGGCTGCCGCTCGGGCTTGAGGCCGTCCGCTGCAAGGGCAAATTCATCTACTTTCTCCTCGAAGACGGCGTGTCGCTCTGGTCGATGCTCGGCATGAGCGGCGGGTGGAGTCTGCGCGCGGGCCACCCGCACACGCGCTTCGCGCTGCGACTCGCGTCGGGCGACGGCGCGGTGACGTTGTGGTACAATGATTTGAGGAATTTTGGGACCTTTAAAGCTGTGTTTGATGTGGGCCTCCTGGAAGCCAAACTCGAGACGCTCGGCCTGTCCTGGCTCGAGGACGGCGACGCGCCGGGCTTCGCGGGGAAGTTCCGGGCGTTGTTCGCGGCCGCGGCCGCGCGGAGCCCCGATAAAAAGCTGGCGGTCTGGTTAATGGACCAACAACAAACGGCGGGCATCGGCAATTACCTCCTATCCGAAATTCTATTCGCGACACGCACCTGGCCCTTCGCGGCGCTGGGCGACGTCGGCGAGGCCCGCGTCGGCGCCCTCTGCGCCGAGGCATTGCGGCTCATCCGCTCGTCCCGCGACGCCCAAGCCTCCGCCTACGGCACGCCCGACCCGCGGCCGAAGCTGCGGGATTTGGAACCGCTGGGCTTCTCGTTGGAAGTTTACGGGCGCCAGGTCAACGGAGGATACGCGGTGAGCAGGGAAGAGGGCCCGCACGGGCGCAGTGTGCACTGGGTGGAAGAGCTCCAGACGGGCGCATTGCCCGACAGCGACGAGGCGACGGCCGCTGCGGCCGCGCGCGACGCCATCGACGCCGTGCCGTCGATGGCGTGGACGGGGAAGCGGCTCCAGGCCGCCTGCCGCGAGCGCGGACTCAAAGTCTCCGGCGCGAAGGCCGAGCTTCTGCGCCGGCTGACGGGCGACTCTTAAAAAATAATGTGTGCTATATTTCCTATACGGGTTTCTCATAGCGCCAGCGCTGCTCTGCAAAGAAGGCGACCCACAGACGCCCAGCCCACCCGCACACGTTTAACGCGCTTGCAATGATTCTACGACCAACCGCGTTACTCCTGAGGCGCGCGGGGCCGCGCGCCGCCCTGACACGACCACTGGCTGTCATGAGACGACCACCCTCCGTACAGGGCTCGCCCGGCGCCGCGGCGCCCTTCGCCGCGGCACGCGCACCATTCAGCACGCAGCCCGCCGCCGCCGCCGAGACTGCAGCGCCAACACCAACAAAAAAGAAGCGCAGAGCGCTCCCGGCGGCGCTGAGCATCACGCCGGCCGCCGCCGTGAGGATAAACGACCTCTGCACCTCGAAGCCAGAAGTGCTCGGCGTGTTACTGGGTGTCAAACGGCGCGGCTGCAATGGCATGAGCTACACGCTCAACTACGCGGAAGAAATACCGCCGAAGGACCACGAGCGTATAGAAGCCGATGGCGCGACCGTGTGGGTCGAGCCGCCCGCGCTCTTCCACATCGTGGGCACAGTCATGGACTTCGAGGAGAGCGCTTTGGAGACGGGCTTCACGTTCACGAACCCCAATGAAAAGGGCCGGTGCGGCTGCGGCGAGTCGTTCAACGTCTAGTGTAAGCTTTTGTGTGAAATTGCATCCTAATTATCTGGGTACCGAATCTGCCGCGCGGCCGCGTCCCACCTCCCCCAGTACCGTTTGCCGGCGATGTCGTGGAAGACGTAGCGCGGCTCGCCGGCCGGGACCGGAACAGTGCCGACGCCCGGCGCGTGGATCTCCCTGGCGTTCCCGACGTAGGCGGCCCACCAGCTGTGGGTCGACTCCGTCACCACTAAACGTTTCGCCCGCGCGAGGTAGAAGAAGTCGGCCTCCACGGACCGCCCGCGCCCGTCGCCTTCAATATACGGCGCCGCGACCGTCGCGTTCAGGTGCGTCACGAGATCTTTGACGATGCCCGGCTTCCGCGGGTCGCACGCACTACAGACCCGGACCCGCCCCCGCCAGTTTTCTAACCGAGCAAAGACATACCGAAAGTAGTTCTCGTCCGTGTACAGCCTGTAGGAGTGCTGCGCCTTGCAGAGGCGCATGTGGATGACGACATCATCCTCCTTCGGACTCTTGGAGAGCCGCAGGGCCTGGAGGCGGAAGTGACCCGTCGCTACCGGACGATGTTAGAAGGACTTCTGTCGTGCAGACGGACAAGATCAACGTCTTCAAGGGCAAGGACGGCGCTGACGTGAAGCTGACGATCCGCCCCGTGGGGAAACTCAAGGGACGGCACAATGGCTGGGCCGTGGAGATGAAGTCCGCGAAGTCGCCCGAGGACACGCGGCGCCTGTTCCGGGCGCTCATCGCCTGCCGGCCGCGCGCGGTGCGGCGGCGGGTCGGGGGTCGGGGCCACGAGTGGTTCGACCAGGAGCTGTCCGAGCGCCGGGTGTCCGTGGAGACCGCGGTGCCGGAGGTGCCGGCCGTCGCGGTGGAATGAGCCAATCGCCTTTGCAAACCAACCCCGTGCCAATTACTAGAAGTAAGTATAGACAAAAATAATTACGAGTAGGCGTGGTGGTCCGCTAGTTGTTGTACGTGGTCGGGTCCGGGTCCTCTTCGCCTTGGTACTCGGGCGTACCGGGGTCGCGGCAGCACGTCAGGGGCGACCGCTTCGCGTCACTACCGTAGTAGTAGCCGGACACGACGTCGGCGAACAAAGTGTGAATGGAACTTTTGCATCCCTCCTCCGGGGTCAACTTCGCGCCAAACCCCTTCGTCATGTTTGTCTGGACGAAACCGGGCGTGATAGACACACACGTCAGCTGCGGGTACGCCTTTGCTTGGTACAGCGTGTACGCAGTGAGACCGGCCTTTGAGAGCCCGTAGACCCCCGGCCAGCCGCCCCCGTCGTCCGCCGCGACCTGCTTGGCGACATCGGCATTGAGCGCTTCAAGGGTAATGTCCGGGTTCGAGTAGAGCTTCTTCGTGGCAGGGTCCTGCTGGCGCAGCCACGACGACGCGCCGCCGGACGACATGTTGACGATTCTCCCTTTGTCTTGAATTAATTCCAAGAACGCCTCCGAGACGCGTTGCGGGCCCTTGAAGTTCGTGTTCATGATGTCGCCTGAGGTCTTGAGGCCGACCCCCGCGTTGTTGACCAGTCCGTAGAGAGTCACGCCCTTGGCCTTCACTGCCGCAGCCGCGGCCGCCACGGACGCGTCGCTCGAGACGTCGATTTCGAGCAGCTCCACGGACGCCATCGGTCCTGTCAGCGCTTTGATGTCAGCAACAGCTTTCTCGCCCTTGGCCCTGTCGCGCGCGCCGAGGAGCACCGCGCAGCTGTGTTCCGTGACCAAGAGCTTGCATAACGCAAAACCGATGCCAGAGTTGCCACCCGTGACGAGGACTGTCTTTGTGCTCATGGTTGCGGAGTTTTTTAGATCGCTGCTGCCTGTATCAAGCGTGAGCTTTTTTTGCAATACCTTCCCGGGTTCTAAGGGACGGGTATTTTTTTTCCACAGCCAGCGCACTGGCGTGCCCAATTCACGGCGCAAGCGCGACAATTACGCAGAGCGTCCTTTGCGGCACTGCGGAGAGTGCCAAACTGCCGTGAGTAGCGAAACCGCACGATCGGAGGCCTCCGTGAACACGTTCTCACCTCACCAGCACTGTGTGCTCTGATTAGCAAAGAGCGGCAGCCCGGCGCATCGAGGCCTCGTGCATCCATTATCACCTCTCCAGCATTCTGCTTAGCAAGTAGCGGCAGCGTGGCGCAGATGTCTGCCATGGCGGCCGGCCCGAACCAGGACAAGATCGTCAGCGTGCTCCACGCCCAACTCAAACGCGTGCACGGCCGCCTGGCGCGGACTGAAGCTCTCCTGTGCGACGAGCGCGAGGCGCGGCGAGACGCGGAGCGCCAGCTGCGCGCACGAGACGACGGCGAGAAGGCCGCCGTAGCGGCGCCGACGCGCAAGCTCGTCGAGGAGGCCGTCGCCAAGGCCGCGCGGTGCGCGGCGGAGCGCGACCGCGCCATTAGTGATGCCGCCGAGGGCCGCCAGGCGCTCGCTGAGAACGGGTTGCTGAAGCGCGGCATGTCAAACCTCTCGACCTCCTTCGAGCAGCAGGAGGAGCGCCTCAAAATGGAGATCGACGAGATGGCCCACGAGCTGCGCCGGGCGCGCGCCTACGCGCGCCGGTGCCGCGAGGTCCTGCTGCAGACGCGGGCCATGGCCGACGCGCTCGGCGCGCCCGAGGACTTTTTGGGCGAGGACGAAGACGCCTCCGACGACTGCGAGTCGCCGCCGGGCCACCCCGCGGACGACACGACGGTCTTCCTGGACGCCGATGGGGACGCGCCGGCGGACGCCACGGCCGTGTTCCTCGAGGCAAACGCGGACGACGGGCGGGTCGAGTTGTTCGACTTCGACGGCGGAGATGAGCTCGATCCTTCGGGGCCGGCCGGGTGAGATGGCGCGTTAAAATTAATCAAATGAATTATAATAACAATGGACAACACTCCTCCTCATGACGCCGCGTCCCGCCAGGTCGCCACCGCGTTCGCCGACGCGGCCACGCAGATGCACCAGCCGACGCAAATGCAAGCGCGGTCCAGGAATTTCGCCCGCGTCGTCTCTGCGACGGCCACGAGGTGCGCCCACGGCCCCACGACCAGCGCCAGCGGCGCGCACGCCAAAGCACCCAAGAGAGAGACGACGTGGTCGAGCCGGTGCCGGAACGCGAACGCTAATAGCGCCAGTACGAACACGAGCGCGAGGCGCGGCAGCGCGCTCCACACGCCGCTTTTCCCACGCGACACGAGGTCGGAGACCGGGAAGAGCTGCAAAGGAAACGTCAATAGCACCACGATAACGTACGCAACGCGCACAACGCCTCCCGGCCACCACGTCTGCGGCAAGGATTCGGCCACGATCACGTTCACGGAGCGCCCGAAGGCCAACGAACAGGCGATGCCAAAGAGCGCGTAGGCGAGGGCCACGGCCGCGGTCGCGCCCACGACCACGTACTCGAGCGAATCTCTATATTTGCGCGCGGTCGCGTCGCAGACCGGTACGACTATGGACGCCGTGCCCTCGAACGCAAACACCGCGGTGCCGGCGAACGTCAGCACTTTGCCCGGCGGCCCGGCGCCGTAGTTGCTCGGTGCCGGCCCCTCGCGGTACAGCCTCTCCAAAGCCACGGCAAAAATCGTCAAGAGCGCACTGGCAACCAGAATATTTCCGGCCGCGTTCAAGCCGTGCAATTTCTGGAGGCGCGTGAACAGCGCCAGCGGCGCCTCGAAAAAGGCCATCAAGAGTATGATAATCCCCATCGTCAGCTGCGCGCTCGCCGGCGCGAGCATGTCGACATTCTCCGCCACGAAGATGTAGTACGTGACGCCGACGCCGCACTGCATGGCCGTGACGCAGAACGTCGCCAGATGACCCGCGTGCTTGCCAGCCAGCGTGTACGCGACGCCGTCCAGACCCGGCGCGTCCGCGCCGATGGCGCGCGCGTGGCGCCAGGACGCGATGAGCCGCGCCATGCCGAAGGCAAACAAAGACATTGCTATAGTAACGCACGCGAGGCCGCCCGCGACGCCGGCGTCCGCGAAGCCCTTCGGGAGGTACAATGCCGCGGGGCCGACCATGCACCGCACCACGGCGACGACGGCCCGGAACTTCGAGCCGTCCGCCTCGTCCTCGGGCGCCGCGAGGGGCTGCCGCAGCTGTTCGTGCCGCAGCTGTTCGGGCGTGCTCGGCGGCGCAAGGGGGTTGCGCACCTCTGCGCTCTCTGCAGCATTTGGCAAATCGTCGCCGTCGTCGATTTTTGTATAGTTGCTATGTGGCGGCTGTTGTTGCTGCTGCTGCGTGGCCATAATGCAAATGCAAGAGTGGTCAGTGGTATAGGCGCTCGGCGGCGCGCTGGGAGTTACTCGAATGTCTCTACGACAGCTGCGAGTGAAATATGAGTCTTGGCACGTCGTACGCGCGTACCTGAGGGCTACGTTCGCCACGCGCGTAGACTGTGCTCCTCAAACCCGATTTGACTCGATTCGCGCGGGTTTCTCAGACGACTTTTGAGCTCGCAGGACCAGTCGTACGCGGCCATTCAATCAACAGGCTGGCGCGCACACCGTTCAGCACTCCCGCGGGTCGGGCAGCGCTCGTCTTCGGCAGCGTCGCGCTGGTCGCGTCGCTGTACAAGCTAGTGATCGACTCGGCCCGAACGAGCGCGAGGCCGACGAACAAAGCGCGGCCGTAGCACTACAATGCCCCAGCTGCCGCCCCAACCGAAGCTCAAGATCCTCGCCCTCCACGGCTACGCGCAGAACGGCCAGTTCTTCCGCGAGCGCACCGGCGCCGTTCGCAAGCAGTTGAAGAGCGTCGCGGAGTTCACGTTCATCGACGCCCCCCACGCGGCCACCGGCGCGTTCCTGGGCCAGATCGACGAGGCGACGCGCGGCGCGCCTCTTGGTTGGTACAGCACGCGCGACGGGAACCGGCCGGCGCTCTCGTCGTCATACGAAGGCCTCGAGGAGAGTCTCGCGCTCGTGCACGCGACATCTCAGCAGCAGGGCCCCTTCGATGGCGTCCTGGGCTTTTCGCAAGGGGCTACTCTAGCTGCTTTACTGTGTCTGACGCACCCAACCATGTTCAAGTTCGCGGTTATATTCGCCGGCTATGTGCCGCGCGACGCGCAGACCCTCGCGTCTATGGACGCCGGCGCGCCGGGCCGCCTCCCGTCGTTCCATTGCCTCGGCCTGAGCGACGCGTCCGTGCCGCCGGAAATTGCCCGGTCGCTGGCGTCGCGTTTTGCGGCACCTGTGATTCACGAGCATGAGGGCGGGCACGTCGTGCCGGGCAACGCACCGCTGCGGGCCGCGCTCAAGACATTCATGGTGGCCCGGCGGGACGCGGCCGCGCTCGAGCCGCCGGCGGATTTTTTCCCGACGCCGGCGCTCGAGGCGCTGCGAGTGACGCAGGACGACGTCCCGCCACCTCCGCCGCCGCCGCCGCCACCGCCCGGCGGGTGGGGGAGCACTCCCATACTCGCGGACGAAGAAGAGGCCTTTGAGGCCGAATTCGGAGTCGCACGAGAGGCCTACGCCGCAATGCCGTCGTGGAAGAAGGCCGAGCTCTTGCAGAAAGTTTTGCGGCCGTCGGCGATGATTGGCCGGCGCGTGAAGCTGCCGGTCCGCGTGGGTGGCGGCTTCGGCGTCATCCGCGACGTCCAGGCGAACTTGTGTTTTGTCGAGCGGGAGGTCACCGACGACGCCGAGGGCTGGGAGGGCGGCCTCCCGGCGAAGGTCGAGGCGGCGCCCGCCGCGTCGCTGCTCGACGGGTTTGAGGCCGCGCGCGAGGAGACACCGGCGTTGGACGATCCCCGCGCGGAGCTCAAGAGCCGCACCTTTGACAGGCGCGTGACATGCCATCGCGACGAGCTAAGTTACGCCGAAGACGACGCGGCAGAGTATAAGAATTATGTCTTATTTAGCACATGCGTCGAGCAGGAGCTTCGCGCCAGCCTCGGCCGACGCGGCGGCACCCTCGACGCGGGGGCCAACCAAGTAGTCGCCGACAGCGACGAAGCGGCCGCCGAGCTCGGAGATCGCCGTCGTGTCATGATCCGGCTTGCTCGGGAACGCGGCGCCCCAGCGGTGCGCAACGGCGACGTCCGGGATCGGCAGCTCCGGCACCCACGGCTTCAACAACCGCGCAACGGCGGACACGAGCTCCGGCGTCTTCTTCTGGAGAGTGGTCCTCGCGTCCTCGCCCGCGACGGCCCCCTCCGCGGCAGCGGCCGTGAGGGTCCGCTCGGCATATGCCGGCGTCACGTGCACCGTCCAGAGCTCGGGGCCCTCAACGCGCCCGGGTTTCGACGAGTCGCGCGACAAGTACGCAATTACGTCGTCCTCGACCAGAACGGCGTCGAACGGGACCGATCCGAACGCAGCACCATCAGCAAAACCGAGCATGAGCACGAGAGCGCGGCTCGACTCGACCTTCCCCGCCGCGGCCGTGAACTGCGGCACGTCGTCCAGCCCAGACAGTACCGTGTCGACCGCCGGCGCCGCGGGCAGCCCGGCCACGGAGGCCATGAGCCGGTCCGAGCTCACCATGGCGTCGAAGCGGCCGAGGTCCGCGCCGCTCGCGTCGCGGAGCGTCCAGCCATCGTCGTCGAACGCGGCGCCCATGACGCGCGTGCCAAAAACGCTCGTGATGCGGTCGTGCGTTAAAAGATGGCGCGGGATAGCGCTCATGCGCGGCGCGCCGACGTAGCGCGGCGCGGCGGCGGCGTCGAGCTGGAAGGCGCCGTCGCGCAGCGTCCCGAACCGCCCGCGCCACTCCGCGGCGGCACCGGCGGCCACCCACTCGTCCACCGTCTTCGCGAACGCCTCCGTCTTCGGCGCGAAGTATGAGGCCCCGTGGTCGAAATGCCCTAAATCGGTGCGCCGCGCCGACGTGCGGCCACCGGGCCCACGGCCGGCTTCGAACACGGTGACTGCCACGCCGGCCTCGGCGAGGCGCCGCGCCGTCAGCGCGCCGGCGACGCCGGCGCCGCATACCGCAACTTTGCACTGCGATGGAGCTGGCAGGGCGGCCGAGAGTGCGCTGGCGCTGCGAGTGGCCATGAGTTGTAGTATTGCAATGATCATGCGGTGTCTGCTAACTGCGTGCGGTATGTGTCTGTGACAGTGTCAGCCTCTGTTAGTGTGAAATCTGCAGCTAGCCGGTCGCACCGGTTGCAACTCTTGGTTCACTGATGAGTTTTGAGAATTGTTGTCGACTGCCACTGCACGTGTGACGAGTGCGTAACTCTTGTGAATGCCTAGCTTTGCCACGCTGTTTTTGCGCGCGCACCGAAACCCGTGCGAACTTGAGGTGGCAATTGAGAGACGTTCCCCTTTTCCAAATACATTACTACAACAGCTAGGACCCGGGCGCCGCGGCCCGCGTCGTCGCGAGGTGCGTTTCGGATTGCGCGTCGCCGCCGGTCGTGACGGTGACGGTCGCTTCTCGCTCGGACGGCAGCTCGTAGAGGACGCCCGGCTCTGGAGCTCGTCGCGCGGCAACGAGTGCGCGGAGCTCTTTAACCTCGGTCTCGAGCACTTGCAGACGCTTCACCTCGCCGCGCAGACCGATGACCTCCTCGACGAGTTGCGCGATGTTTCTCTCGGCTCGATTCAAACCGTCTACCTAGTCTTTTATGTGGCGCTCTGTGCGGGCAGCATCGTGCTGTAGTGTCATTATTTCCATTACTGTGGAATCCATCGAGTAGGCTCTGATAATTGTGATGGCTGCCAAGAGGGCCAACATCGCTGCCCACCACCGCCAGCGCTCATGTGCGGTCTTAAGGATGGTCCAGCGCTGCCCGGGGCAGCTTTAATCCGGAGGTAGACTGCGATTGGCCCGATTCCATTATCGAAGAAACCCGCACGTACATTTCATCAAATCGGGTTTTCGCGGCAAACAGACGCTCGACGCGAGCTAGAGTCATTGTAGCAAGTGTATTGCACATCTCGAGCAGTGCTGCGATGCATGCGGCCGCATTCGGTTGGCTAGCGCTCGCGCTGCTGCCGAGGGCACTCGCAGCAAATGATCCCTGCTCTGCGCCCGCGAATGACATAGTAGAGGAGAACTGCAAGAGAGGCGTCTCCTCGGAAGTGTGGGACGTCAATGGCGCCGGCTGCCCGGCGGTCCGCGGCTTCGCCACCGAAGCGTCGGTCCTACCAGGAGACGTGGTCGAGTTCAAGCTGAAGCTCAGCTTCGGCGAGGCGCTGGCGCGCGTCGACGTCTTCCGGCTGGGCTACTACGGCGGCCGGGGGGCGCGCCTTGTCGGGAAGGCGACCCTACGCACGATCACGCACGGCGCGACGTGCCGCGAGGGCGTGGCCTACTCCTGCGCGAAGTGGCCCGTCGCGGCGTCGTGGACCGTGGATGGGCCGTCGGGCCTGTACATGGCGCGCTTCGTGCTGGCCGACCAGACCAAGGGCTGGCGCGCAGACGCGTCGCCGATCCAGTCGGATTTGAAGCACGCGGTCGAGGGGCGCGATGCCGCATTGCCCCCCGAAGCGTTGAAGCATGCTTATGGCGCGGGCGGCAAGAACCCACCGCGGGCGGGCTACCGTTTAAAGGAGCCGCGCGCGTCGGCGGCTTACTTTGTGGTCCGATCGCCGGCAACCCATGACCTGCTCTTCCAGACCGCCGATCTGACCTGGCACGCTTATAATGGATACGGCGGCCTCACGACCTACGGGAGCTTCCACTACCCCTACCTGCACGAGCCGTATGGTGACGAGTTTTTTAACTTAAGCGACCCCAAACACGTGCACAAACGGGCCCACGCGCGCTCCTACGACACGCCCCTCATCACGCGCGGGTACCGCTCCGTCAACGCGCCGCTGGGCCCGGAGCTCGCCGCGATCCGCTTTTTGGAGCGCATGGGCTACGATCTGCACTACGCCAGCGGCTTCGACCTCTCGGGCAAGCTCGCCGACAACATTTTAAAAAGGTCGCGAAGTTACTTGTCGGTGGGCCACGACGAGTACTGGACCTACGGCCAGCGCGACGCCGTTGAACGGGCGCGGAAGCGGGGCGTTCATCTCAATTTTTGGTCCGCGAACGAAGCGTATTGGGCCGTCCGCTTAGAAGGCCGGACCATGATCTGCTACAAGGAGACGCAAAACGTGCGCAAGCTGGACCGCCACGACGCCTGGACCGGGACGTTCCGCGACGGTCGCTCCCCTAAGGGCGCGCGGCCCGAGAACGCCCTGGCCGGCCACTTGTTCGTCGCGAACGCGCAGCGCATGGACTCTTTGTTCGTGGACGGTGCAAGGTTCGGACAACACCGCGCCTGGCGCAACACGACGGTGGGCGCCGGTGCCGCGTACCACACGCCGCGCGGTATTTTGGGCCACGAGTGGGACGAAATTGTAGATAACGGCTGGTCTCCATCTAACCTCCAGCGCCTCTCGTCCACTACAATAGATAATGTGCAGTGCCTCAAGGACGTGGGCGCGGTCTTCGATTCCTGCAGCGCGACGCACAACCTCGTGCTCTCGAAGCACCCCGAGTCGGGCGCCTGGACCTTCGGGGCCGGCACGGTGCAGTGGTCCTGGGCCCTGGATGATTTTCATGACGTGAACGACCCGCAGCGGCAGAACAAGTACGCCATTCGCGTGGAGAAGGATCCTGTGGGCGTCGTGCGGGACCTGCAGCAACTTACTCTCAATGTGTTCCAGATGCAGGGCGTGCGGCCGGCGACGTTGCACGACACACTGATGCTCGTCGACGAACCCGATGACGACGAGCCGCCGACGGCGGCATTGCTCTACGCGAACATGGAGGCCGGCGTGCTGCGGCTCTCCGGGACGGCGTCGGACGCGGGCGGCGTCGTGGCGAGTGTCGAGGTCTCGTGGTCCCACGGGCGCTGGCACATCGCGGACCTCGACCGCGTCGCGCCGGACGTGCGCTGGACGCTCAATTGGGGCTACGAGGCCTGGCACGCACTCCACGGCGACATGCCCGGCGGCGACTTCCCCTTCGAGCTGCGCGTCAGCGACGACTCGGGGAACGTGGACACCGTCAAGGGCCCGGGCGGTCGAGGTCGGGAGCTCTAGGTGTAACTGTGAATGTACTAAACACACTACAAAAGCGGCGTCCCCGCCGGCGCCCCCTTGGGCGACATCCAGCCGCACTCGAACGGCGGGCGCGTCTTGTTCACCCACGACAGGCCGCCCTCGTGGATCGGCCTATTGACGCGCGCACAGACGCCGTTCAGCCGCGCGGACGCCTCCGCGAGGGTCCCGCCCCGGACGTACTTCTTCTGGTGCAAGAAGAGCACGGGCCCGAAGACCGAGTTCCGGCAGTCGGGCGCGGCGTCGGCGTCCCGCACGTTCATGGTCCGCGGCAGGGCGCCGAGCTTCCAGGGCGGGCGGGCCGTTTCCTTCTCGGCGCACCGTTGTTTAGCCACGTCTAGCAAAGGGCCCTGGTCGGACGCGAAGGTCCGGGCTTCCCGCTCGTCGTACTTGCCCGCGCTGAGACGCGTCGCCTGCTTCACCCAGTGCGCCAAATACGCGTCGACCCACTCCTGCACGAACTGGTGGGACCGGTCGCCGGTGGCTATGGCGATGGCGCCACCCTGCGCGCCGCCGCACGCCGACCGCCGCGTCGCCGCCCGTTCCAGACACTGGGCCTCCAGCGTGGCCGAGAAGCCCCGGGCCGCCGCGCGGGACCACACGCACCGCTTCGCGTCGTTCTGGAGGGCGCCCTCGGTCGCGTCCCGGGCGAACACCGTCGCCCGCACGTCATAAACCTTGCGCGTCGCGTAGAGGTGCCGCAGGGCCTTGACCAGGGGCCTTTGTTCCGACACGCAGAAAAACGTGTCGTCGTCCACGAAGAGCGTCAGGTCGAAGGGTTTCCGGGCCAGGTTCAGGAGCCGCCCCAGCCGGCTCCGCAGCTTCTGCCGCCGCTTCAGGATGACCGCGTCGCCGCCGCCCTCCAGCAACTTTTTTTCGGCGTCGCTGCGCCCTTCGAAGACGGCGTTCGGCAGCACATAGTCGAAGACGCGGCCGTGGCCCGTGCCCGCGAGGAGCGCCCGGGCCGCGGACGTGACCCGCTCCGGGCCCAGATCCGTGAAGAGCGCCACGGGCAGCGCCGGCGCCGCCCGCTTCAGGGAGAGGGCGGCCAGCACCGCGTTCCGCAGCTCGAACATGTGGTGTTCAGCAGTGGCCCCGCTCGGGCCATGTGTCACCTCGTTCCGGGTGAACGCCACGCCGACGGCCGGGCGCCCGGTGGCGCGGCGGCGGCCGCTCCGCACGTCGATCGGCGCGAGCGGCGGCTTCGGCGCGTCGCCGGTGGCGGCCGCGCGGGCCCGGCGGCCGCGGCGGCGGTCGTCGGGCGGGCGTGCGCGAGTGGGAACGGCGTCGCGGCCGGTCACGACGTCGTTGATCGTCTGCGCATCTATGCGCGCGACGAGCAGCAGGGCCACGAGTCGCCTCATCGCGTTGGAGCTCGCATGGTGGTGCAGTGGAGAACCTCCACGCCACCGAGCAGACGCGGTGACCGGGCTGATATCGCGTCGATGGCGTGGGGGCTGACGCTGCCCGTGCTGCCGCACGCCTCGGGGACGCGTCGGTGCCGACAAGTGGAGGTGCGTACGCGACCCGTGGCGTCTCACTGCCACGAAAGGGGGCTGCGGAGGACCCCAAAAATTGACAGCCTCACCTCACGGGTTTTACGCCCAGCGCCTTTCACGGTAAACGCTGCCCGGCGCCGCTCAGGCTGCCCGGCCACGCAAAAGCCCGACTTACTCAGGCGCCCGGCCACGCCTCTAGCCTAGCGGAAGGCATCACGCCGGCCGCTCAAGTGTCCGGTGGCCATCAGCCCAGCCCGGTGGCCGCTCAAGTACCCCCGCGCCGCATTTAGGGCTGGCGCCGCCACAAGAGAGTAAACACCACGCGCCGCGATGGCGGACAACGCCCGGGGCCCGCCCGGCGCCCTCACGCCGCTCATCGATCCGAACATGCCGCTCGACATAAGTGGCAACATCGACGCGTCGAGTGTCAACGCCGAGGCCTCCCCGGACGTTGCCGCCCTCCTTGCCGAGGCGGACGCGGTGCTGGGCGCCGTATCGGACCAGCTCGCGGAGCCGTCGGCCGCGTCCGTGAGCTTCGCTTCGCCCGCGCGGTCGCCCACCGGGCCCGTCGGGAGCATCGCGGTGTCGGACGCGCCGCTGTCGCCCATGACGGGCGCGCCGCAGACGCCGCTGTCGCCCACAGACACGGTCTTCACGGCCGGCACCTTCGGCGGGACCGTGCTGACGCCGGCCTCGCCGTCGGACGACATGCTCCACGACTCGTGGACCGCCGAGGAACCGGTGCAGGAAACAACCCGCCCCTCGTCGCGCGACAAGGTCCGCAATGTCGTGAGGAGTGGTCTGGTCCGGGGCCAGGCGTCGCCCTCCACCGACCACGATGCCGATCAACTAGCGGTGACCGCCGCGGAGCGCGCCATGAAGCAGATCGACGGCAAATTGGAAGACATCAAACAGGGCAAGGAGGGCCGCGCCCAGAAGATAGTTCAGGCCGAGGCCGCGGCCGTGCGCGGTCGAAGTAAGGTACAAAGTGCCTCCAAGCGCTACTTCATGTTCCGGTCCCGGTCCCGGTCCGCGTCGCCGGGCTTCGTCCCGCCCAAACTCATGCGGACGAAGACCTCGACGTCCGTGGTAAGGGGCGACATGGCTCCGGAGGAGGACAAGAAGAAGGCCCCGAGGAAGTCCTGGTTCCGGTCTTCCCCGAAGAAGAAGAAGAAGAAGAAGAAGAAGAAGAAGAAGCAACAGCTCTTCGGGAGCCCGCCGAAGAAGAAGGGCATGATGGCCAGCATGCGCGAGAACTTCGCCGTCTTGAAGGAGAACGACACGGTCGTGTGCGTGCAGACGTGGGACCAGGCGGTCATCAACGTGGACGTCCTGAAGCCGTGCAAGGTCGCGGTACTACGACAAAAGGTGCGCCAGTTCATCGCCAAACGGGACGACATCAGCCCGGAAGTCGAGAAGATCGAGAGCTCGCGGCACCGCTACGTGCTGCTCTTTCAGGGGACCATGCTTCTTGATCAAGACATCGTGCCCAAGAGCTGCTACGGGGACGTGGACCCGAACAGCGACCAGTGGCCGAACAAGGTGTACGTGGCCCGAAGTAGTTATAGGCCGCCCTTCGAGGAGCCGGACGAACTGGACGTGGACTCCTTGCCCTCCGAGTGGTCTATTGGCACTGGGAGCGTGAGCGTCAAGCCTTTAGAATATGAGGACGTGATCGAGGAGGAACCGGATAATCAGGAGGAGCTCCGGCGCATCGAGGAGAATGCGGAGAGGAGCACGGAGCTGGCTTCTCGTAGGCGGGGCAAGGCGTCCAAGAACAAGTCCGTGGCGTCCAAGATGCACCCCCACTCGCGGACCTTCGATTTGAAACGGGAGCTCAAGCTGCTGCGGTGCCCCGAGTTTATGAGTGAGAGATTGTGTGCGAATGGGTATGACGATCGGGGCTCCTTCGCTGCGTTAGATGATGATGTATTACGCGGAGGACCGCTGTATGTAGACAGAAAGACGCGCCGGAAGATCGTGGCGCTGGCGGAGATCTACCGGCAGCAGGACTTGCGGGACGAGGCCGCCCCCACGAACTTCCTGGCCAAGAAGGCCGTGGCCGAGAAGGAGGACGCCCGCGCCTTCCAGACGGGCGACAAGCAGTACTTCGGGAAGAAATCGGAGATGAATAGGCACTGGGCCAAGAAGGCGTATGAGGTGCCGGACGCCCAGGCACCGGTCCCCGTTTTACTGGTGGAGGACCGCGCGCAGACCGCCGAGTCGACCATCGTCACGAGCGACCACCCCTTCGCCGCCATGAGCGAAGACGACCGGAGCATATTGACGGAGCTGAGCGCCCTGAGCCCGACCAGCAAGAAGAAGGTATACGGGGACCCGAGGTATCGGCACGTGGGCCACATCGGCAAGTTCGTCCCGTGCTTTGAGGAAGATGGAGAACCCTCTCTCCAGGACCGCATCGACGTATTGCTGCAGCCCGTCGCGGCCGGGCGGCGCGACGACTACCGGGACGTCGTGGATGCCCTCGTAGAAGTGTTCATGGACGTGTTCGCCAAAGAAAAGCAGCGAGACCATATCCTCCGGGAGTTCTTCACGGCGAACGACGGCAAATTGAGGGGGTTCGAATGTATTGGGACAAGACCCATGGCGCCCAAGCGCTTCACGACGAACGTGGACACGTTGGGCGGGCCGTCGATCAAACTTCATAAAGATGAAGACAGAGAAAGTAGCGTCCGCAAGTTCTGCGTCACGCTCTATCAGAACGTGGCCGGTAAAAGACGACCAGCACCAGGGAGCCTGGGCGGCCGCGCCCAGAATTTGCAGGATGAAATAGTTGAGTTCGACGAGCCGTTGAAGGATCCGCTGCAGCGGGTGCGCGACGCGGCGGTGCCGGACCGGCCGCCCCGGCCACCACGCGCATTGAGGACGAAGCGTCTTATGAAAAGCGTGCGCGCGAGTGCCCGCGTGATGTTGGACGACGACGATTTACCGAACCAGGACGCGTTAGTGGACGAGGGCGGACTTAATGCACCAAGACGCTACTGCTGCGAGAAGCATGCGTGGCGGGCTTTAGGTCGGGTCGCGGATCTAGCCGAAGCCCATCGGGACATGGCCTGCCGGGAGGTCGAACTGGCCTTTGATAAGTGCAGCACCTTCTCGCCGTCGTATGACGAACTCAGCGACTTCGTGGGTACCCTATTAGAGAGGCGAGCGGTCGTGGAACGGAACGGCCAGGCCTGGCGCGACCCCGGCGAGGACAAACGCGACTCTATCGAAGCGTCCGGGGGCTACGTCGAGGACGACAAGTCCAAGGACATCAAGGACATGGACCAGCGCGCCGCGCAGCTGGTCCAGGCCGACGAGACCGCCCAGGACGCCATGGCCAAGCATCTGCGCAAGGTCGACAAGGGCGCGCGCGAAGCGACGTCCGACTTCTACAAAGCGACCGACCTTAAGATCGAGACGCAGCGACAGAAATCGCGCATCTTGGAGGACGACGAAGACGCGCGCAAGGCGTTGGTGCAGGACGTGGCGCTCTGTTTGCAGTGCGCCGAGCGGCCGATGGTTTTAGGCGACGTGCCGGACGCGTGCACGTACGACCCCGGGAAACTCGCGGCGCGCACGGGCGCCGTCGCCGCGCGCCTGGTGGTCGAGCAGGCGAACCCCGCCGAACAGGAGGCCGTCTTCGAATTACTGCGAAGGCGCACGAACGTCATCGCCGACCCCTTTCGCGACGACGACGCCAAGGTCCTGCCGACGGCCGGCGCCTTCGACGCGTGGGCCACGCACTGCAAGACGGTGGACGCCTACCTCTACTACCGCGACTCGTTCCAGCTCAACGACACGATGGCCTACTCGGACGTCGCGTCCTCGTACCAGGGGAGCCCCGGAAAGCCCCTCGAGGAGTAAATACTATGTATGTTACCGCGGCACCAGCTCCGTCAACCACAGGATCACCACGCAAATCGTGCACCACAGCTCCATCTGCACCAATGCGGCAAACGACTTGAAGCTACCGAGGTTATTTTGCGCGATGGCCGTGCCCGTCCAAGGGCACGTGTGGTCGAACTCGTGGAAGACGCAGTGGCACCAGTCGCAGTAGCGCGCGCCGGGCGGCTTGTACGTCTGGGCCTGGTCGTTCCAGACCCAGGCCAGTGCGGGCCGGCCGTTCTTCAGCGGGATGGCGTCCCGCCTTTCAACAAGGCCCGGGTTCCGTAGTGAAACCGAGGCGAGGGCGCATGCCGTCCAGAGGACGACGAACCCGTAGGCTATTTGAATGCCAATGTGGACGTTCGTGGACAGCAACAACCCACAAATCAATGCGGGTCCCAGCACCGCCAGGGGCACCGTCACGAAGCACAGCATGGTCCAGTAGGGACCGACCATGACGAGTGGCACGCGCTTCCGTTCATATATTACAAACATGTTCCCGATGAACCGCGTCTCCGGCACGCCCCAGCTCAGTAGGAGCAGCCGTCCATAATCGCAGTCCGTCACATCCCTAGAAGCGCCGTGGGCCACGGCGGGGTTTGGGTTCGTCGCGTAGGCGGGCGCCGCGGGCTCCCGCTCCCGCTGGGCCGTATTCTCGGCCAGCGTCCGGTGGAGGGCCTCCAGCCGGCCGAGCGCGTCGTCGTCTTCCATGGCATTGAGCGCGGGATGCAGGTCGGGGGCCTTCTCCTCCGCAGCCTCCTCCTGCATGCCAGCGGTGGGGCTGCCCAAGCGGTCACAGAGGTGAGATATGCTGGTCCAACTTCTCCCGGTCCGAACCACTACCACGGCACGAGTGTCTTACGCGGCACTCACCGGGGCAAGAGCTAATACGGAATTCGTGCGGGTCTTGCGGGGCCGCCTCGGACGCCTGGCTGCCTTCGCACACGCTTGGCAGCCGCCCGAACCTGCTATGCGCTCCTTCTGATGGGTGGTACCACCACACCATCGATGCGGCGCCAACGATGCGCCGCGGTCGCGTGGTGGTGGCGCCTGAGTCTCGTCGTGGCCACGGCGAAGCACGACCGCTGCCCCGCCGCGAGCGGTAAAAAGTACCTGACCTTCGCGGCGACGGGCGGCCTCGGGAACCAGTACTACAACTTGAGGACCGCCGTCTGGGCCGCGCGCGCTTCCGACAGGACGCTCGTAGTACCGCCGCTCCTGCCGCATGGGCGCCTCAGTGCCTCGTACAGTACGCAGTGCACGCGCACGAATGCTGAGAAGTTGGTGACAAGTGTGCAGGACCGGGCGGACCGGAGCTACCGGCAGTTTTCGAACGCCGCGTCCTGGCGGCGCGTGCTGGACCTGAGGCCCCTGGAGGCGACGGGTGTGAAGTTTGTGGAGCGGGCGCCGTTATCGTTGAACGTAAAACCGATCCCCTTTTGTGGAAAAATGACCCGGGGCTGGACTGCTTTCAATATAACTGAGAACTTGCCCGCAACGCCGGTCATTCTGCGGCTCGGGCGGGCCTTTGGCGGAAGCCGCGGCCTCGATTTAGATTCTGTAAGGCCGGGCTGCGATTTGCGCGGGTGCCCGAGGAAGGCGGCGGTGGCCGCGTGGGCCCTCGCGCCTTCGCTGCGGGCGGCGACGCAGTTCCTTAGAAGGAGGGTGCGCCGGCCTATTGTGTGCGCCCATTTACGGACCGGCAAAGGCGAAACGAGTACGTACCGCGCGTTCCTGGACCACTCTATAACTGCGTTACTCAAACACCTGCGGACGCGGAGTGACGGACCGGCGGTGTACCTCGCCAGCGACATGGCCATGGACGAGATCCGCAAATTGCGCTCGAGTTCAAAGGCAATCAATGAGCTCTTCACGCTGTGCGGCGGCAGTAAAACGTGCGCGTTCGTCGGTTCCCAGGACTCGCTCCGCTTCGGCGCCTCCTCGGCCAACTTAGGTTACTGGCGGAAGTTAGTGGGCCTCTCCATGAATGATCGGTCGGCGCGGGTGCTGTTGGACGTCGCGACGTGCGTCCTGGCGGACACCTTCGTGCAGTCGCCGGCGCGGACGTCCAGCCTCGCCGTGCTCGTGAACGATTTGCGGAGGAACGCGTCGACGGCGCCCTGTGGGATCCACGACTGGGCGCCGGGGCCGCGGACGGGGGTCGTGGGGTTTGGGGAGGTGCGCCTGGCCGCGGCGATGGCGCGGCGCGTGTCGAGAGCGGGCGTGGGCTCGGAGGCCTACCCCGCGGTGACCTAACCTTTGTGTGTGTTTTTTTGCGGTCCTAGGACGAGTGGGCGCCCCTTCTAAAACCCGTTTTGACTGCGTGCGGGTTTCGTGCGTCGGGGAAACCGACTGGGCTATTGGAGCTGCAACAGACGTCGCTGCTAAAGGCTCGGGCGCTGCTGTTGCGCCGTCCGGAAGGATGAACTTCTCCACGAAGCGTAAGGGCGGCTCCAAGAAAGCCAGCTGGCGCGACGCCCAGGAGGAGCCCGCGGCCAAGAGGGAGAAGCCCGCCGACAAGGAGGCGGGCGAGGACGACAGCGAGGGCGAGGAGGACGCCTTTGCACAACTGAAGCGGGATTTGGCAACGCGGGAACGCATCAAGGCGCAGCGCACAAAGCAGTTGAGCAAAGAAACAGCTCTTATTGCGAGGACGAGAGGAGAAGACGAGCGGCCGCCGGGCGTCCACGTCTGGCTGGACATTTCTATTCCAAAACGGTCGACGCATTCCGCCGGGAAGGGGCGCCTCATCTTCGAGCTTTTTGAAGATGTCGTGCCAAAGACGTGCAAAAACTTTTGTCAGTTGATCACGGGCGAGAAGGGCGACGGCTTGCATCTGAAGAACACGGTGTTTTTTAGGATAGAGGACGGGAAGGGTATTTGCGGGGGCGACATCGACAAGAACGACGGCACCGGCGGGCGCAGCGTCTACGGCCGCGACTTCGAGGACGAGAACCACCGCCTGAAGCACACGAACGCCGGCGTTTTGACGACGTTGTCCCGGCGGCCGAACGCGAATCAGAGCCAATTCGAGATTTTACTTGATGAGCGGCCGGAATACGACGGGCGGCGGGTCGTCTTCGGGCGGCTCGTGGACGGCTATGCGGTTTTGCGGGAGTTGGAGAAGCTGGGAACGGTCACAGGTGTTCCTAAAGAACTGGCGAAAATAGCCGCCTGCGGGCTCTGCGAGAAGGGCGAGAGCTCTGCGAAAATCATCGAGGCCCACCAGGTGGAACTGCTCCTCCCGAAGCAGGGCGCCGACATGAAGGAGCTGGCCAAGAACTATAGGAACAAGACGAACCACTACGACAACTCCACGCGGTCCGCGCTCTTCTCCTGGACGACGTCGTGCTAGCGCGCCGGCTCGGCGGCGTAAGTACAAGTACAAAGACTTTCATTCCGTTACTTCGCGGAGCAGGCACCGACCATTAGCGCCCGATTATCCGGCGCGCGCGCGGACTTCCGTCGATAAATTCGGGTTTTGAATATCGATCCCGCGGCTCTTACCACTCGTGCGCTCGGCGTAAGCATCGCGCCAGCGCTAGCGCATTGCTCAGCGCTGACAGCGCTGACAGCGTGAATCGCTGTGAGAAGCTAGCTAGCTGCGCGCACCGCAGAGCAAAACACAGCACCAAGCTCAGGCTGCGAGAACAGAATAGATGGCCGCGGCCCGCCTCGACGCCGCGCTCTGGGAGCTCCACCGGCCGCTCTGTGAGGCGCCCGCCGGCGAGGACCCCTCGTTCGCGGTGAGCCCCGCCCGCTTAGTGACGGAGCTCGGGGAATGCCTCGAGGTCGAGGGCGTCGAGGACAGCGTGGCGCAGGCGCGCCTCTTCTGCAACGAAAACCCGCCGGATGCGTGCCGTTGGCTCGCGGCCTCCAAGAGCTTCAAGTTGCTGGAAACGCCGCGGACCAACGTCCTGAAACTCATCGTGACGTATATTAGGAAGCACGGGGCGGGGCCGCACGCGCTCAAGGCCTTCGCCAGCCTGCGCGCGGTCTTCGAGGGCCGCGGCCACGCGACGGCGCGGCAGGCGGCCGCGAGCGCGTTGCGGGCGCTGTGCAAAAAGGACACGGACCGGGACGTCAGCGGCGAGGCCTGGCGCGACCTTTCGCACAATTGCGTCGATGCCCTGGGCTCGGAGAAGGCCAAGGGCGTCCGGGGCGAGTCCCTGAAGCTCGCCTCGACGCTCATCGCGTCGGAATATGACGCGCCGTCCCTGGCGCCGGACGCGCGGTGCGCCCCCTGGGACGAGCAGGGCGCGTCACTCTTGCGGTTCTGTAAAATATACCTGCAGAAGGAGGTCGGGAAGGATAGCGGGGCGACGTTGGCCGCTCTCGAGCATCTGTGCGCCAACGGCACGTGGGCCCCCGAGGCCGCGGAGGTCGCCGCGCCGGCGGTGGTGCTCGTACTAGAAAAGTACATTCAAAACACCTTCACGCTGTACGAGGCGCCGGCCAAGGCCCTGCGGTTCCTGCGGCGGCGCGCGACGACGCTCGCGGCGGCGCTGCCCCCGGACCCCCTGGTCACCTACGCGCCGATCCAGGTCGCTTGTTCAATGCACCCCGGCGGCGGAGGCACGCTACCGACCTTGGTAAGTAAGCACGCGGCCGCGGCGCTCGTGGCCATTTTAAATGCGCAAGCCCAGCGCAACCAGGGCGACTGGGCGCCCGTCTTCGCCGCGCTCCTTCATGACGCACGTAATAATATCCCGAGGGTCCGGGCGGCGGCGCTGCGGTCCATCGCGGCGGCGGCGCCGGCCGCGGCCACCGACTTCGCGGTGCTGATGGAGGCGACGAACGCCTGCGCCGACGCGTGCGACGCCCAGGACGACGAGCGGAGCGCCAAGGACCTGGCCCTCCAGGGCGAAACGGACCAGATCCGGCGGAGGCTCGAGGCGAACGACGCGCTCCAGGTCCGCGCGGCGGCGCTGCACGCGTCGGCGGCCTTGGTCGCGTCGCACACTACGGAGCGCCCCCGCGCCGCGCTGCAGGCGCTCGCGCAAAGAGCGCGACGCTGCATCGGCGCCCACGCGGACATGAGCGCGATCCAAAAGGAGGACGACCGGACCCGGTTGTATTTAGTGGACGCTCTTGTTGCTTTAACGAAGGCCACCGCCTCTTTAAAGGGTGGCCGCGCCTCCTTACGCGTCGTGTGCCGCGACGCCGTCCAGGCCGCGAGCGTCCAGCATAAAAGACCCGACGAGGACTATCCGAACAACGTCTTCTGGAAGTGCGCGGGCCTCTGGCGCGACGTCGTCAAACGGGCCGAGGACGGCAACGCGTTGTACGACGCGTTGCTCGGGGCGGCTCTGGAGACGCTGCGACGATTGGACCTGCGCTACGACGAGCGGCTGCTGGAGGAAGAGAGCATGCGACCCAAGAACGAGTTCGACCAAGAGCTTTTGATCAATCTTGCCTCCTTCTGCGAGACCTTCGTGGACGAGAGTGATCCGCAGCTCTTCGGGCCCTGGGCGGCACTCCTTCTACGAGTATCTGCAGATGGAGCGGCCAAGTTCGAGCGGTGCTCCTCGTTGTACCGGCTGGGGGCCCTGGCCATTCGCGCGGGCACTCGGTGCGAGCTGTCCGCGGGCGACGAGGACGCGTTCGTGCGCAGCGCGCGGAAGTTCGCGCGGGACGCGGCGGCACGGCTCGGCGACTTCAAGGACGAGCTGCTCGAATGCGCGTGTCGCGTGGTCCTCACGGCGCCGCTCGAGGTCCGCGCGGGCCAGTTGGCCATCTTGGCGCCGGCGGCGGCCGCCGCGTTACGGTTGGGCACGGCCCACCGCCCGACCGCGTCGCGGGCCTTCGACGCCGTTTCAAAATGGCGGGACGACTCGGCGGACGAGTTCTTCCGGGACGAGGTGCTCGCGATTCTATTGCCGGAGATCGGCCAGTACGCCGTCGCCGCGCGGTCGAGCGACGCGACACAAGTGCTCGACAAAGCGAAAGGCGCGCAAGCGCGCGCGCGAGCGCGACGGGCGGCGCTCGCAGCGGCCCGGGCGGACCCGCACGTCTCCGACGGCGCCGCCCGCCACCTGTCGCGGCGGGCCGTCCAATTATTGGCGTCCTGCGGCGGCGAGGCGTGCCGGGCGTTCGAAACGACGACGGAGGTGCTACGGCCTCTGGGGGGGCCGCTGGTGCTCTCGCTGGGCGCCTCGGCCTTTTCCACGGGCGGCCGGGACGCCACGCTCTCCGTGCGCTTAGACGGTGAATTACTAGAACGGCTCGGGTCCATCGCGTGTGGAAGTGGCCCGCGGCAAACGAGATTATTAGCGGCGGAAGCCCTGCATGCCCTAGTACTCGTAGCCATCGGACGCACGACCAGTCACCCGAACCAGAACGGCCGAGGCGCGGACCTCCAAGATAGTGTGTATGCGGTGGCGTGGCCCTACGTGTGTACGTTGAGCGCCCACAGCGATTCGATCATTAGAGCCCTGTTCCGGGAACTTTTATTACAGTGCTGCCGCCTCTTCAGTAATCGGGACTGCCGGGAGCAGAACGAGAAAACGAGAACCGCTCAGAAATTAGTGGACGCCTTATTTGATGCGTTACGAGGTTCACAAGCCCGGGGCGCCGACATAAGTGCAAGGCGTGCGACGGCCGCGGAAGCTTTAGCCGAATTCGTGAACTGGACCTGCAAGCAGATGCGGCCCGCGGAAATTAAGGAGGAGATGGCCGGCGCTGTCAGTGGCAAGGGCTTCGACGCGCTCGCGCACGTCCTGCGCCGGGTCGCGTTCGACCTGGGGCAGCGGGCGGACGCGGCGCGGCGCCTGGGTGCTGCTTTAGCGTTGGGGAAGCTCGCCCGGCACGTCCGGACCCACGCCCTTGTACTGAGTCGCTTCGGTTTGTGCCTCTTGAAGGCCGCTTTGCAGGCCGTGGAGACGTCAAACAGTGGAGGTCCGTCTGCTGCTGCCACGAGGGCGGCCAGTGCCGCGGCGGACCGCTTGGCGGAGGGGATACGCCACCACGTCGCAAGGAAACAGGATAAGGCCAAGCTTTTGGATCCTACGGTACCTAATAGGGCGCCGCCCCGGAGCATCGGTGTCCTGTGCGACGAGCTGTTTTTAAATGCGGCCCACCCGGACGACGCCGTGCGGCGCCGGACGTGGTACACGCTAGCGAAGCTGGCTCCCCTGGTATCAAGTGACCTGGGCTCCTTTTACCGGGCAAAGCTGCCCGACCAGGTTCGGGCGCGAAGCATATTATGGCCTTCATTACCGCTCAACACGGACGACGACGGGAGCTTCGCCCGGGCCGTGGCCTGCGTCCATGCCGTCGGGTCCTTCGTGCGAGCCGGTGTCATCTCCAAGGACGCGGTCACGGCGTGGGCCACCAAAGGGGCGGACGTGCTCCATCTAGCGTGTGCCTTAGTAGGGAACGTCGGGGCCCGGCAGCGCGGCTCGGCCATGGTCGACGACGAGGACGAGGCCGCGGAGGATGCGCGTAGAGTTTTGAGAAGGGACGCGGTGCGCCACAGCTGCGACCTGGCCTCGCTCCTAGATGACATCGCGCCCGTGCACGACCTGCTGCGCATCTTCGTGGACGCCGTCGTCTGTCCTGATAGAAGGGGCGCCTTGCCGGCGGCATCCGACGACGTCGAGGTCCGCACCAGTCTACCGCTGGCGGTGGCCAAGTTGTTGAAGCGGTGTCCGCGGCCCTTGACGCGCCCGGCCATCACTAGTAGCCTGCAAGCTTTGGCGGCGCACTGGGCTCCCACCACGGACGACTCGGAGCCGACGCACTCAAGTAGTAGAGAGGACACGGAGGAGGCTCGTTTATCCACCTTTTCGCGCTCCATGTCAAGACGGCGGGACGGCGCGCTGCGGCTCTACGACGCGTTACATCATACGGATGCGTTGGAGTGCGCCGCGGCGCCCGCGGACGTGTCGCGACTACTGGCGCGGAACTTCTTCGAGGGCTTAGATGATGACGACGACGACCAAGTTCTGTGCCCCCTGGCTCTGGCGGTGCAGATCGGACTGCCCTTGATCGGCGAGCCCGAGGCGCCGGGCCTCGTGCCATTAATCATCAAGGACTTAAAAAGCGGCGAAGCCTGCGACCGGCGCCCGGAGGCGGTCTACGCGGCGCTCGTCTGCGGTGCGAGCACCACGTTAGCGGAGACGTGGGCCGACGCGAGTGAACGCTTATGTAGAGCGCAACAGGGGGCCTTCGTGCAAGCCGCGGGGGACTGGGCGCGGAGCCGCCGGCCCCTGATCGCGCGGGCTTCATTAGCGGTGCCCTTGCTCAATTTGGTGGCCGACGCCTGGCCCGCATCCCAAAGACTGGGCCTGGCCACGCGCTTATTGGGTGCCGGGTTCCGGGGGCGGGACAAGCGGTTACGGGCGCGAAGCCGGGCCCGCGCATCAATTGTTGACGCGCTAGCTTCATCGGACGACGCCTCGGCCGACAAGGCCATACGCCTGGTGCCGCACTTTGTAGGTGGTTTAACGCGAAGCGCGCCCGGGCGGCGCCGGGTCGTGGAAGCGGGCGACGAGACGGACGCCTTCGACGAGGACGAGGACGCGGGTTGGATTGTAGAGGATGATGGCGACGTCTTAACGGCCCTCGAAGCGCGGCTCGCAAGAACACTCCCCGCGCGCGCCGAGGACTGGGCCTCGAACGAGTTCGACGAGGCCGGGCGGTCGCGCGCGCGCGCCGACGCGGCGGCGCTCGGCGCCGCGTACGGCGTGTCGGGCGCGCCTCGTTTATTAGCGTTGCTCTCGCGGCGCGTCCCGGCCCTGAAAGGGATACTGGAGCGGCCCGTGCGGCGCGGGTTGCGCGCGGCGGCGACCGGCGCCGCGCAAGCGGCCTGCGACAACGATGTGGACAGTGCCGTGGCCTTCCTCGACGACCTGGCGGCGCACTGCGGCGTGATCGGGAAGAAGGCGCCCGCGAATGCGCTGAACCGCCGGTCCAAGGCGTGGCCCGAGGTGTGCCGGTTCATCGGTACACACGGCCTGGTCCCAGCGTTAAAGCGCTTCGACCGGAAAGCCTTATCGGCGTTCCTGAAGAATACGAGGGACGCTAGTGATGGGGTCTCCACAAGGCCCGTGATTTCTTTGGCCTTGACCGCGTTAGAGAAGGCCATCGAGCCGCACGCCTCCGAGAGCATCGTGGCCACGGGCGAGGCGGCCGCGTCCATCCTAGAGCAGGCCTTCGACGGCCTCGACGGCTTAGGACGGGGCGGGCTGGAGGACGTCATCGTCGATGCCGAGTCGCAAGCGGTTTTACTGGCGTACGGCCAGGACGCCAAATCATTACGGAAGCACATCCTGCGCCTGTGGGTCAACAAACTGAAGGACGTGACCGACGTCCATCCGCGCATCGTCAAAAGCGCCTACCGCCTCACCGTGGTCCTGGCGGAAGCGTCCCAAGACAACCCGCTGCACCTGAACAAGATTTTATTAGCGCCCGACCGGAGCGCGACGCTCTTGCTGGCCGTGACGCCGGAGGACCCGATTCACTTAACGGTGGGCTGCGGTTTTTATGCTATGCAGACCGCTAGAGGCGCCGCCCGGAAACTGGCGGGGCGGCGCGACCGCGTCGGGGCGCAGCGGGCCAACATCGCCGCCAAGAATAACGACGACGACGCCGGTTTGTCCCAATTCGCGCGGACGATGCTGCGGCACTCGTCCCTGGGCCTGGAGGCGTCGCTGCCGGAGGCGGACGAGGAGGACGCCTTTTCGTCGTCGCATGTTGAAGAGGAAGAGGAAGAGGATGTGGAGGCCCGGCCGGCGGTCGAGGCGTCCTTGTGGGACGTCGACGCGAACGACCCCGCTTTATTAGAGGAGGACACGGACGATTCTGACGATGAAATTGATGAACCGGTCGAGGTCGTGGCCCACCCGCTGAACAGGACACCGCTGATGGCGCCCTTAGTCGCCGGTCTCTCCAAGCTCGCGCGGCTTGAAGCCCAGGCCGTCGTCGACGCGCAGCGCGCCGCCAAGGCCACGGGCGCGGCGCCGGCGGCGTTGGCGCGGCGCGAGGGCGCCGCGCCCAAGTCTGCCGAGGTGCTCGCGGCGCACCTGGACGCGTCCGCGGGGAGCGCGACGATCTGCCTGCTGACCTTGGTTTTTAACGTCTTCGTGGAGAGCAAGGGCGGTCTCCGACGGGCGTTGCGAGCGCACGCCATGCACCTCCGGAGGAGCGTCGCCCGGGCGACGGCGCGCGCATTATGCGACGCGCCGACGCCGGGCATCGACCACGTGCTACGTAGCGCGGCGCGGTTCCTCGTGGCGACGGCGCCGGACAAGCGCAACGCGCCCCCCATAGCGGACGACGAGGCGGAAAGTATCGCTAAGCTCGCGGAGACGCTGTGTGCTAACGTCGTGTACGCGAGCGCGCAGGACGCACATTACGCTAATGGCCCCCTCAACCCAGGCACGAACACGAAGACGACTCAAAGAAACTTGGCGCTGGTCAACGCCCTCCTCACTTCCTACGCGTCCACATTGCTCGACGGCGACGCGTTCGACTGGACCCGGCCCGTCAACGCGCTCCTCACGCCCCCGAAGGAGGACCCTAAAAGCAAGGTCTCGGCCCATGCCGGGCGGATCCCGCGCTTGGCGGGCCTCTCGCTCGTCAATGCCATCCTCCTGCTCCGGCCCAACCACGTGACGTCGGCTCACAAAACTTTAGAGTTGGTCGTGGAGTGCTCCCACACGTCACACGCCGACATCCACAAGGCCGGTGGCGCGGTCCTGGCGGCGTGTCTCAAGGCCACGGAAAGCGAGAAGTTAATACGCGATTGTAGGGACGCGCTCGAGAAGTACATCGGTGCCCCAGCCAAGAAGGCCGGCGCGCACCACCGCCACGCGTGCTTTTCGGCTTTGGTCTCGCGGTGCACGTTAGCGGTCCCGAAGTTTTTATCGCGGCGCCACGCGCTGCACGCGAAAAAATACTTGGTCGAGATCACCGCGGAGGCGAAGTCCGCCCCCCAGGCCTGCGAGTTGTTACGGACGCTGGACGCGGGCGGGAACAACCCGGACTGCTTTTCGAGCGACGACGAGCTGCTCCAGGCCCTCGAGGGCATTCTGCTTAAGGCGCTGGCGAACTCCGAACGCATCAAGAGTTCTCTGCCGACGGACGAGGGGGCCCCGGTGGAAGACACGAAGAGCGCCCAGCCCTTGGTGCAGCTGGCCGCGCTGCAGTTACTTGTTGGGAGAGCTGAAGCGCTGGCGCGGAATGAAGCGTTGGTGGCGTCCATTGTCCACGGGGGCCCCGCCTCCCTAGAAGCTTTATTGGCCGCGTCGCCGGACGTCCGCGTGCGGTCGCTAGGCTACGACCTGTTAGCGGCGCTACACGACGTCTACTTCCCCACGCCCCAGGCGAAAAATGGTAAAGCTACCGCGCGGCGCGTGCGCGCGGCGCTGATCCGGGGCCTGGGCGACGCGGACGGCGCGGGCATGCTGGACGCGCCCCGGGACGAGGCGGAGAAGCTTGTTGAGGAACCCGCGCCCGAAGCGCCGCTGGCGGAGACGCCAGACAAGGACGTGGTCATGCTGGACGAGAACCCTAACCCGCCGCCGCCGCCCGAAGTTATTGATGTCGACGAAAAGAAACTTGAGGAGGTGCCCATGAGAAGAGGTGTGAGACGGCGCGTTTATGATTATTGGCGCAAGCGCCTGGGCGAGGCGGCCCAGACCCGCCTGGATGGCGCGTTGAGCGAACTCTTCGCCGCGCCGGACGCGCAGCCGCACCGCTTCGCCGCGTTTTTGCTCTTGGCGCCGGCCGCCGCTTCCGTGGCCTGGAACCAGCCGATCAAAGAAGATTTAGGAGGCGACAAGGGCGAGCAGCTCGACCTCAATCTGGACGGGCGGGGCGCGTCCCTCGTGAACGCCTTCAGCGTGGTCGAGAACGCCCGGACGCAGAGGGGCTCGTCCCTGTCTACCCAAATGTTCGGCGCGGGGCCTGTCCAGGCCACGCAGAAGGACTCTCTATATGATGCGACGCAAGTGGATGACGACGACCCGCGCGCGCAGGGCCGCGCGGTGCGCCTCCAGACCCAATTGTTGTTCGCGGCGGACCATGTGGTCCCGAAACCGTCCGGCGACGCCTTGGAAGACGAAGCATCTAGAGATAGACGCCTGGCCCAGCGCACGGTGCGCTTTGGTGAACTGCCGCCCAAGAAGAAGAAGGTCCAACGCCAGAAGGTCGTGATGTACCGCTCTTATGTGAAGGGAGAATTGCCCAACGTGGGATTAGCTTTGGCGGACGTGGTGCGGCCCCTGATGGCGCTGGCTTTGCGGGACGGCCCCGTCGCCGCGTGCCTGTTCGGCCAATTGGTGGGCACATTGTACGCGGCGCGGCCCGCCGCGGCGCGGCGGCGCGTCGTGATCGGCTTGGAGCACGCGCTGACGACCTGCGCCGAAAGTCCGACGCACGAGCTCGGTTCCGCGCTGCACCAGGCCCACGCGGCGTGCATCGACGCGGCGGACAAGCCGGACGACCCCGCCGTAAAACTTCCAGCGACCGCTATATCTACATCGGCTCTGGCCTCCGGCGCGCTGGAGGCCGGCGTCGCGGCCATCGAGAAGGCTCGCTTAGCGTCGTTGACCGGGTCCTCGATCAAGGGCCCCTGGGAGCGTAAGGGCCGGAGCAATGCACTGGACGCGACGACGAAGGACGCGCTGGCATCATTGTACGCCAGAGTCGACGAAGACGCCAGCGCGTCCTTGGACGACGGCAACGAGGGCGCCGCCCTCATGCGGGCGGGGCGGCTGCAGGAGGCCTTCGCGGCGTTCGAGGGCGATACCAAGCGCCAACTGGACGCCGCGAAAGCTCTAGGCGACTGGTCCAGCGTCGCGGCGCTCGGCGCCGATGCGTCTTCCTTAGCCCTCGCGGGCGCTTTCATAGATGACGAAGACGTCGAGGAGAAGCTGCGGAGTCTTTTGAAATCGCCGGAGCAGCGCAACGACTTAATACGGCGGGCGCCGGCGTGCGTGGCCATCCGATTATTAAGAGATGGTGACCGCGCCGGCGCCGGTGAGGCGGTGGACCGCGGTTTCGACCGCGTCGCGGAGGCGCTGGCGAGTCTATCGCGGGGCAGCGGGCTCGTGGCGAAGTGCGTGGCCGACCTCGGGTTATTGGGCGACGTCGACGCGGTGGCGCGGCCGCCGTCTGGTGGCAGTCATGAGCGGTGGCGGACCACGCCCCGGCCGCCGAGTGACGCCCCCTGTGCGAGCTGGGTCGCATCGCTCTGCGCGCGGAAGGTGCTCTCGCGGAACGACCAGGCGCTCGAGGCCGTGTTGGATGTGTCGCGCCTAGACATTGCTTCGTTAGCGTTGAACGCGAACATAACGGACGTCGCGACGCTCGTCCTGCGCAGGGGCGGCTTCTTCGCCGAGGGCCCCGCGGCCGCCGGCGCGCTCAAGCTCAAGGCCGACTACACGCTGGCGATGGCGCGGGACTTTGGCATGAGAAACGAGCCCGGGAAGTGTGACAAGATCTTCAAGGCGGCCCACGGCGCGACGCGCGACCTCGTGGAGCGGGGCGCGCTGGCGCTCGAGTGGGCCGACGCGAGGAACCGCGGCGCGTGCAGCGCGGGCCGGGAGGCGCCCGCCGTGCTCGCTAACAGCGCCGCGGCCGATTTGAGGAACGCGGCGATCGAGGGGTCCTCGGCCGACGCGTTTTTCGCGTTCGCCGATTTGTGCGACGAGATGTTACGGAGGGACGCGGCGCGGTTGAAGGAGGCGAGCGACGACGAGGACGAGCAGCCGACGAAGCGGCGCCGCGACGAGAGTGAGGTGGTCTGCGACCTGACGTTATTGGCCGGCAGCGGGGCGGCGTCCACGGCCACGCAGCGGTGCGCCGCCTCCGCGGTGGAGACGTATATTCGCGCCACGACCCTGGACGCGTCCCTGGCCCGGCGGGCCATCCCGCGCGTGCTCGCGCTGCTCGGGGGGCCGCACGCGGAGGCCTGCGCGGCCGCGTTCTTGAATGCGGCGGAGGACGTGCCGGCCGCGGCCTTCCGCGACCACGGCGACCAGCTCGTGGCGCTCCTGTCGGCCTACGGCGATTCCCAGGACGGGCGCGCCCAAGCGCTGTGCGCCGCGGTGCGGCCCGTCGTGGAGCGGTTGGCGCGCGACGCGCCGGCCTCGGTGCGGGACGCCCTGCGCTTCGCCGCGGAGCGCCTCGCGGACGCGCAGCCCATCCGCGCGGCGCTCCACGCGTGCCGCGACGACGTCGCCGAGGCGTTCGTCGTCGCGTGCGAGGGCCTGCACGAGCCCGAGAAAAGACTGGCGGAGGGGCTCGACGTCGCGCGCAAGGCGGCCCGGGCCAACGACCTGCCCCGGGCGCGGGCGGCCTGGGCGCGCCTGCTAAGGACGACTTTAGCTGAAAACGAGTGGCCCCTCGTCGGAGCGACGATCGGCGCCGAGAACGAGGCCTACGCGGCCAGGGGCTTCGTGCGCACGTTGCGAAAAAAGGGCGACGTTCTAATAGCGTCCGAGGACCACCTGAAGATGGCCAAGGGCCTGGACGCTTTGAGAAGTGACGTGGCGAAGCAGCCGCAGAAGGCCCCGCGGCGCCACTGTGCCCTAGAGAAGTACTCCCGGTGGCTGCGGGACTTCGACGGCGTCTCGCCTTTACTGCACGTGCCGGGCGGTCGCGTCGCGGGCTTCGAGCCGAGTCTGGAAATCCTGCCCTCGAAGCAGGTGCCCAAGCGGCTGTCGGTCCACACGTGCGACGCGCGGCGTTTGGACTTTTTGGTTAAAGGTGGGGAAGATTTACGTAACGACGCGCGCGTCGAGAAGCTCTTCGAGGCCATCGCGACGACGCTGAAAGGACATGGGGCGCGGGCTTGCCGGGGCATCGGCGGCGCGCTGCGGACGTACGCCGTGGCTCCTTTGTCGCCGCGCGTCGGCTTAGTCGAGTGGGTACCAGCAAGTCCGCCCCTCAAGGCGGTTCTACTCAAGGAGTTTGGTTTGGGCGATGCTACAAAAGGCGAGGCGCTGTGGCTCCGAGCGCAGCGTGCGCGGGACGCGGCGCTGTTCGGCCGCGGCGAAAGCGACGCCGCCATCAAAAGTAAAACGCGAAAGAGATTACGCGTCACGGCCGCGGAGGCGTCCCAGGCCTTGTTTGCGGCTCGGAAAGTACTGGATGCGACCTCGGGCGGTTTACGGCGCCACCTGGAGCAGCTCTCCATTTCATCAGAAGCGTTCCTTGCGAAGAGAAGGACCTACGCGTATTCACTGGCGGCCACGTGTGCTGCTGGATATGTGGTGGGATTAGGTGATAGACATCTGGACAATTTTCTGCTAAGTGGGGACGGCGCGCTAGTTCACATCGACCTGGGCTATTCGTTCGGGACCGGCGCCCTATTACCGGTGCCCGAGCTGATCCCGTTCCGCCTCACGCGGGAGCTGGAGGCGCCGCTCGAGCCCGTGGGCGCGCGGCGCGTCCTGACCGCGCATTTGGAGACGGCGCTGCGCACGCTACGCC
>Ga0302122_10000138_pt1 | contig 38859 bp, 24 predicted proteins | sample CB21_SCM_MG_FD_203115 | JGI IMG/M metagenome (GOLD analysis project Ga0302122, IMG submission 203115) | Marine microbial communities from Western Arctic Ocean, Canada - CB21_SCM | ecosystem: Environmental > Aquatic > Marine > Oceanic | place: Canada: Western Arctic Ocean | collected 2017-09-28 | reverse complement strand
AAGAAGAAGAAGAAGAAGAAGAAGAAGAAGAAGAAGAAGATGAAGAAGAAGAAGAAGAAGAAGAAGAAGAAGAAGAAGAAGAAGAAGAAGAAGAAGAAGAAGAAGAAGAAGAAGAAGAAGAAGAAGCGGGCCTGGTGGTGCGCGCGCGCCGCGAACGCCGACGAAAAAGTTGGCTACTCCTGGTGCTGCCACCGGCGTTTGCTCCCCGGGCCGTCAAAATCTGCCCCCGACGCCGCCGACGAGGAAGTTGGCGGGACGCGGTACTCCCCCGTGAAAGACGAGCAGAAGGAACCCGAGGCGTCGCGCGGCGCTTCCAGCGAGAGCGAGCTCGAGGACTTGCGGTCGCCGCGGCCCGCGTTCGTGCGAAAAATCTCGCTGCGCGCGACGGCCATGCCGCCCATCGCGCTGGTCGGCGCGGCGACGGTCCTTCAACCATTTGTGCCGACTGAGGACTGGCAGCTCGTGGTCGACGGCGAACAGCGCGTCGAAATCCTGCGCATCGACGAGGACGGCTGGGCCGAGGTTCGGGATGCCTCCGGGACGGCGGGACTCGTGCCGGTCTGCTACCTCTCTCCGCACCCCCCTGCCTAATGAAAAGAATCAACTTAGCCCACCAATGCGCCGTCGATCGCGCGCCTTGCGGATCTGCAGGCTACAGCGGGCCCGGCAGAACCGCGAGATCTCGCCGGCGGGCCCCGGCGCCGCGGGCAGCTCCCGCCACCACGCCGGTCCCGTCGCCACCGGCCGTATAGAAACGACTTCGTGCTCGACGCTGCCGAAGCGGCCGAACAGGGCGTCGCCCGAATGAAGTTCCACCACCTCGTCGCCGTATCGGAACTCGCACGAGCCCCCGAACGACACGGCCAGGCCCAAGCCCTCCAGCCCGTGATCCATATGCGGCGGGAGGGCGCCGCGCGCCCGGTACAGTATCGACACCAGCGAGTCCGGGCGGATCGCTCGAAGATCTCTCGCGAGGCGTGCGCGCTCGTCGCGCAACGCCAGGCCGTCCGCGGTCGCGACTTTCCGCGCGGCGTAAGATGCAAATTGGCGTGCCCACGTCAGGATGCTCGGCGCCGCGCCGTTCGACTTGAGCGTATACGGATGCTTGTGCACCAGGAGTGGTAGCGGCCGTTCGCCGCTCGTCACATTGGCCATGGACCCCGCGTCGACCTGGAGGTTCTGCCACTCCTGCGTGCCTCGTGCGTTGGCGCAGAGGTAGGCGTACATCTGCGACTGCTGCCGCTCGTTCAATGCTCGCTGGAGGAGCAGTCCGGCGCCGCAGCTGCCGGCGTTCAGGAGTCGCAGTGGTGTGCCGAAGCTTGCGAGGCCGGCGAGGATGAACAGGAGCGGTTTCATTGCCGGCTTGCTATTTGGTAGTCTTTGAGCTCAGTGCACAGCTTGCCAGCATTTGGTCGAAGTGGTGCCGCTTTTTAGTTAGCGTTGCGAAGGAACCATTTGCGATCAAGCGTAGAACTCGTGTGCTCGCGCCAGGCCGTGTATAGGTAGGGAGAGCCAGAGCCTCGAGCTAAGCTCCTCGAGCTCGAGCTCTGTTGCGGGTTTTACAGGTAAGTGTCCGAGCGAGACAGGTTGTGGAGCACATTCTAGCGCCCGGTGGTGCAGCTGAGATGCGTGACGGCGCGGTGATGAGATCTCCCTGGCGTGCGGGTTTCGAGGCATTGCCTCCAGTGACCACACCGGTTGAACAGCGCACTGCTGCTGCGCCAAAAGTCGGCCACGACCGCTGCTGACTTAGGCAACGCGTAGCCATCGACCGCGAACGGCACCCAGGCAACAGCACTTCTCCAAAGTGGTTTGCTGCGGGCTGACAAAAAGTTCTCCTCCAGTCATGCTCACAACAATGTTCGCCACGAGCCCGCCGGCGGACCCGTCAACCCTCGCCAGGGACCTCAAAATTGCGAGCGCGGGACTCCTGATTCCGTACGCCCTGTTCGCATCGCGCGTGACGGACCCGAAGCGCCGCGCCTGGCTGCTGACGTTGGTTACGGCGTCGACGTGCGGCCCGATCGCTCTTGGCGTCGTGCTCGCGCACGTCTGGCCGGCGTTCGACGCCGCGGCCCAGTTCGCGGACGCGCCGGCGGCGACCTTCGCCTGCCGCCTCTTCGTGACGTTCCTAGTGCTCGACTGCGCGGTCGGCGCAGCGCACTACCCGCGGCAGTTCCACCTCTTCGAGGGCTGGATCCACCACGCCGCCTACGCGCTTTTCTTCGCCTGGGGCCTGGCGCGCCACGCGAGCATTGGCTTCGCCTCGACGCTCGCGATGGAGATCCCGACGGCGCTGCTGGCACTCGGCAAGTGCTACCCGCAGTGCCGCCTGGACCTGCCGTACGGGGTGTCGTTCGCCGTGGTCCGCGTCGGCTTCAACCTGTACCTCCTCCGGGAGTGGTACGCCGCGGGGCTGTTCCTCTGGCCCTGCGCGGTGGCGACGCTCGCGCTCCACTCGCACTGGTTCTGGCGCTGGTGCAGGAGCTACGGCCGGCGCGCCGTCAAGGAGCCGAGCAACCCCCTTTGAGACCCATATCTTGTAAAGACGCTTGTGAATTTAACAACAATAGTTAGCGTCTTTGAGAGAAGCCCTTCGACCGCGTCCGCTTCTTTTTCTTGCCCTTGCCGGTTCCGGGCAGGCGCATGAGCAGCTGCGTCTCGTCGGAGCCCTCGATCTCGCGCGCGACCGCTGCGGCGCACGCGTCCGCGAGGGCCCCCTCATCAATAGCCTCGAAGCCACGTCGCTCGTAGAGCGCACGGGCGGCGGCGTTCGTCGTGACCACGTGGAGCAGCGCCGTGTTCGGGCCGCGCTTTGCGTCAAGAGAGTTGAGTAAGGAGGAGGCAACACCCCGGCGGCGCCACGCGGGCGCCGTCGCAACGGCCGACAGATACCACGCCTCTGGCACCGCGGCCGCCGACGCGACGCCGACGACCTCGCCGTCGCTCACTGCCACCACCACGGCCGCGGCTTCATTAAGCTCATCCTCGTAGCGCCGCGTCTGCAAGTATTGGCTGCCGACAGTCGTGAGGTGCGGCGAAAAGACTTCTGTCCGGAGCTCAGCGGCCTTCGTGAGGAGTGTGGCGTCCGGCGCGGCGTCGACGGTGAATGTCGCATCGCCGGCGGCCTTTGTGAGCAAAACCGCGTCCGACGCGGCGTCGACGGTGAAGGACATCTCTGGCACCGACGCCACGGATACCTCGTCGACACCGGAGACGACAGTCGCCGAGCCCGCTGCGACCTCGTCGTCGCCCGCCGCGACCTCCTCGCGCTCGTCCAGGAAGCCCTCGCCGGCCGCCGCCGCCAGTAAAAAGGCCACGGGCAGCGAGATGTCCTCGGCGTAGGCGGGCCCCGTCGCTGGCCCGAAGTGGCCCCGGTCGTCCGCGTGCACCACCACGTCCGAACCGGCCGCCCGTGCTTCGGCCGCGAACTTGAAGCTCTCCCACCAGCCCGTGCGCGCGTCCCGGAAGGCCGGCCGCAGCAGCGTGGGCGGCAGGGGGCGGGCCAAACCTTTGGCCCGCGCCAGGGGCGACAGGGCTGCGAGCGTGTCGAACGCGGCCGCCTCGTGCGGGTTCCCAAACTCCTCCCACTCGTTCACCGTCAGCGGCAAGTCCGGATCCGCGAGCGTCCCCACGGGATCCAGGAAGGGCACGTCCAGCGCCGCGCCAGTAAAGAGCTCAGGCGCCGCACAAAGGGCGCCGCCCACGCTCAGCCCGCCCGCCGAGCGGCCCCGCGCGACGACGTGCTGGTACGACCGCCGCAGCTCGACCGCGCATGCGACGACGTCGGCCGCCGACGCTGGCTTCGAGGCCAGGCGGCCGGCTGCGTGCCACGCCGGCCCCTTTTCGCCGCCGCCGCGCACGCCGCAGACGACGACCGCACAGCCCGCCTGCAGAAACGCGGCCGCCTCGCCCGTAAGCGCCGTTGGGTGTCGCGCGCCGTAAGCCCCGTACGCGTACAGCACGCACGTGTCGTGCGGTGCGCCGATGCTCACCCGCGTCGACGGAATGTCCGCGATCCACAAGCGCTCGCTGACCAGGGAGGCTTCGAACGCCGACAGCGCCGGCAGCTCTTGAAGCCAAGTGCGCGTGCCGGCGTCGTACTCCAGCACGCGCGGGAAGCGGTGCGGCGCAGAGACCTCGAGCTGGAGCCCAGGCAGGTCCGGCCGCAGCGCGACCTCGTCGAAGGGCACCGGCGGCTCGATGCGCACAATCACGTCCTTGTCGACGACCCAGGCCGCGCCGCGCGCGTCCGCGACGCCGCTCACCACCGCCGCGTCCGCGCTCAGCGCCACAACGTCCTCCAGCGCGTCGGCGCTAGGCACCGCAACATCACTTCCGCCCCGCACGAGCGCGCACGCGTCTCCCCGCGCCTCGACGCGCCACAAGACGCCCGCGCGCGCGTCGGCTCCGAGGACGCCGACGCCGGGCGTCCGCGCGGCCTGCACCTCGACAGCACCGTCCGCGACCCGCAAGACCTCGGCCGCGTCCCGGCTTCGCGACAGGACCAGCAAGACCCCGGCGCCGCCGCCGCCGAACTCGAGGCGGAAGCGCTCGTCGTCTTCCCGGTACACCAGCTCCTCGGCGCCGCCGCGCGCCCGCCATAGCTCGTGCGGCCGACCCGTGGTGTCCGTCTGCAGCGCGTAAAGCTCCTCGGACGTTGCGCCCCAGGCGACGATCGCGTCCACCCGCTCCACCGCCGGCCGGGCCGGGAGGAACTCGCACGTGTAGACCTCGTCGCCGGTCGGGTCGACGGTGTAGGCGACGGCTTCGCCGTCCGGCGCGACGGTCACGTGGCTCACGCCCCGCACGAAGCCGCGGTAAGTGCCGGAGCCGTACTCCGATAGTAGCGTCGCGGGCGCCTTGGCCTCGTCGAGCACGGTCTCCGCCGCGCCGTCCTTGCGCCGCTCCCACACTCGCCCGGTCGTGGTCTCGCGCGCGCGCCACTCCCAGGCGCCGTGCGCCGTCCATTTCGCCTCTGGCGGCGTTGGCAGCGTCGCGGCGACGAACGCGGCGACGGCGTCGCGGCGTTGGCGCAGCGCTTCCGCGCAGCGGGTCGCGTGCGCCTGCTCCGCGGCCAATGCCTGCCGCGTCGCCGCGTTCGTGGCGTTGCGTAGGTAGTAGAAGTCGTCGTTCTCGCGTCTTGGCTGAAGGAGGTGCGCGCGGGCCGGCGACGTCGCATGCGTCCCGAACTCGACCGCGGTTGGGATGCGCGTTGGAACGCGGATCGCCACGACTGATGCGAGCTGTATGAGCACTAGGTGTCGCATACTGGCGTAGTACGAGGATTTTGCATGACAAAGAAAACCCGTGCATAATACCCTGTGAGCCAAAAAGCTTAAGCATCAGATCAAGCCGTCGGACACTGCTAGCGACCAAGTTACTTCACTGGACGCGGCGCCACGCATCTCATTCTGCAAGAATCCCCTGCGCCCACATCAAGGCAGCGCCCAAAAGCGTCAGCTCCGCAGCTCTTGCGAGCTCCGGGGACAAAAGTCTACCGTGTCGTAACACATATAAGATGGAGCCCATGCGCGGCCCCGGCGCCCGCAAGCGCAAGGCAGTGGACTACGCGGCCCTCCACGAGGGCGTCGCCAAGGTCGGCACGGCCAGCCGCTGGATCCCGCATTTGGAGCGGACGAAGGACGAGTTTTTGGACGGCCACGCGCTCGGCGTCGCCCGGCTCGCGACGGGCGCCGACCTGAACGACGCCTGGGCCCGGAAGACGGATCTGCGGACGCCGGCCGTCATCGCCTCGACCGAAGGCTTGGGCATGACGCTGCCGCCCCCGTCCTTCATGGTGCGCGACGTGGCCAAAGTCATCGGGGAAGGCACGCCGGTGCGGGTCATGCGGTCGCGCGACCAGTCCAATCTGGACCACTGGTCCCTCGGCGACTGGAGCCGCTACTACGACGCGCCGCGGCGCGAGGAGGTCCTGAACGTGATCTCGCTCGAGTTCTCGCGGACGGCCCTGGCCGAGCGGGTGCGGTCGCCCCAGTTCGTGCGGCAGCGCGACTGGATCGACACGGCCTGGCCCGCGGCGCTGCGGACCCGGGGCCACTGGCCGCAGGTCCAGTACTACTGCCTCATGTCCACCGCCGGCTGCTACACGGACTTCCACGTGGACTTTGGCGGGACGGCGGTCTGGTACCACGCGCGGCGCCGCGCCGGAAAACCGTGAGCCTCCACGCCATCGACGCGCATCGTTCTCGCAGGTCTTCCGCGGCCAGAAGGTTTTTTACCTCATCAAGCCCACGCCCGAGAACCTCAAGGCGTACGAGGCCTGGATCTGCGACGCGAAGCAGGACACGACCTTCTTCCCCGACACGATCGGGGGCCCCTCGGAGTGCGCGCGCGTCGAGGTGAACGCGGGCCAGACCTTCTTCATCCCGAGCGGCTGGCTGCACGCCGTGCTGACGCCCGTCGACTCGTTGGTCTTCGGGGGCAACTTTCTGCCGGGCCTGGCCACCGTCGACCTTCAGCTCGCGGTGCGCGACATCGAGCGGCGGACGCACGTCAAGAAGGAGTACACCTTCCCCTACTTCGTGCCCTGCCTCTTCTTCGGGCTGGTCGAGGTGTGCGCGCCCGTGCGGCGATCGCCGCCCATCCGCCTCTCACCGGTCGCGCGCGCAGGCTAGAGCAACTCAAAACGGGCGCGCTGCTCACGCCGCGCGAGCACCGGGGCCTCACCAAGCTGGTCGAGGCCTGCGGAGCCTGGGTTGCCGACGGGAAGGAGTGCGACGACCGCGAGCGGCCCTTCCTCGGCATGGCTGCAGAGGCGGCTGGGTGCGCCACGGCGGCGGACCTCGTGAGCGCCGCGTGCGCCGCGCTCGCCGCGTGCCCGGCCCCGAAGCCCAAGTTCACGATCAAGCTCCAGCGGGGCCCCGACGACGACACGGCGCCCGCCGCGCCGCAGAAACAGAAGCCCGCGTTCTCGCCCGCCGCGTCGTACGGCGGCGCGCGGCCGGGCTTCGTCTTCCTCACGGGCTCGCGTGGTCTCGGCTACTACCTCGAGGGCACCGAGGCCCCGCCACCGCCCGCTCCGCCACTGCCGCCGCCGGCGGCGGCGGAAGCCCCCGTGCGCTACCGCGAGGGGTCTGCGTGGAACGCTGTCAACCGTCAGGCCTCGAAGCCTATTGCACCCGACGACGACGACGCCGAGTTCGAACTGGCTGCGGCGATGGAAGCGCGCGCCGCGCCGCGGAAGCGGTCCGCTCCGAAGCCGACCAGGCCGCCTCCACCGGTGGCGCGGGCGAACCAGTGGGCGAAGGCGCGACCCGTGACCAAAAAGGGCGCGGGCACTGCCAAAGGACGCCTGTCATCGAAGCTCGGGAAGAAGCGTAGATGACGATTAAAACTACTAGTATACCGGACTTAGGGATAGGTACCGCTGTAGATCGCGCGAATCAGGCGTGCCGATCATCAGGCGGCGAGTAGTATTCGCCGAAGGGGGCAGGGAAGGAAATGTTGAATCAGAAGCGCCGCGTTCGTCGGTGCTCCAGGCGCCGTGCGATCGCTTCTTTGTGTCGAGCAGCGTCGGCGGCGCGAATTTGTGTTCTCACAGCGGCAGCGTTCTGCTCGGCTTCGGTAAGCTCCTTGAACGTCGAATCGCCGTCCTGTCCGAGTACGAACGTCTCATACGCAGACCTCTGTCGGGGCGCGACCGGCGCGTCCGCCTCTGCGACGGTGGTCGACGTTTCTGCCTCCGCGACGGTAGTCGACGTTTCTGTCTCCGCGGCGGGGGCCACCGCCGCGTCCGCCTCTGCGGCGGGGGCCACCTTCCGTTTCGGGAAGAGGCGCATGAGCAGCGACACGCGCCGACCCTGCTTGCCCACGGAGAACTTCTGCGGCGCCTTCAACGCCCGCGTGCTGGTCGTCTTCGCTGTCTTCACCATGAAGCGCTGAGACCGCTGTGTCATGAGCTTCGAATGCGTCATACTACGGTGCGCCGTGACCTCGTACAATTTATCGCTGGAGACGGCCCGGAAGATCTGGTAGAAGCGCTGCTGCGCCGCGGACGCTTTTCGAACTTCCGCGTCGTGGATCTGGATCTCCACTAGGATAGCGACGTCTTTGTTCTCCGACGGTTTGAATTCGTAGACGGCGTGCAGGTTGAACGGGACTTGCTGGCGGCAAATTTTATTCTTCAGCTTCTTTAGGGTAAAGAGTGGACTTGCGTCGAACGCCGCCTTGACGGCGCACATGGCCGCGGCCCCATCGCACACGACGGTCACGCGCAGCGCGTCCCGGACCAGTGCGCTGACGGGCTGCCAGCCACCGCCTTCCTCCACCCGGTGGTGTTTGGCGATCTCCGACTTCATCGCCTCGACCATGCGCTCGCACGCCTTCACGGAGCCCTCCTCGCTCGCGATGACCACGGCGCCCTGGATTGGCTTGGTGACATCGTGCAGCGCGTCCTTCAGCGCGGGCAGGCAGGTGGCCGCGAAGACGCGGAGCAAGGGGGGCAGGACGGTCTCGTCGAGCGCGAGCTTGCCCTTGACCAGTATGTCGGCGTCGGCTTCCAGCGTCGCCTCCGAGGCGCACGCCTTGACGGCCTCCAGCACCGCCTCGGATAAGTTCCCGCGGTCGCCGCGCCAGAGCAGCCGCTGGTGGGGCTGCGGGTCGCTCTTCTCCGGATTCAGCTCCTCGACCTGCTTCAAAATATCGAGCAGGTCCGGCGACAGTAATTCCTCCGTGATGTAATCCTCAAGCTCGTCGGCGCGCGCCCGCGCCTCGCACCGCAGCCAGGCCCAGCGCGTCGGGACGAAGTCCTCGGCTTTCGCCCACTCCTCGTCGTCGACGTTGTCGGCGGCGTCGGCGGCGGCCTCCGGTGTTTTGGAGAGCTTGAATCGCGCCGGGCGCGGCGCGGCGGCCGGGGCTTCGGCGACGCCTTGGGGCTCCGCGGTGCCTTGCGCGAGGAATGCGGCGGCCCGTCCCGCGCGGCGCCGCGCGTCCTGCTTCGCCCGCGCGGCGACGCCCCGGTACCAGCGCCGGAGACGGTGGCGCTCGTGCCTCTCCACCACCGTCTCTCTCCAGAAGGTGTCCAGGGAACAGATCATGCTCCGGAAGATATGCCACGACCTCTCCGCATTATCGTCGCTCCACGCGAAGTCCCCCAGGTAGCCGTCCACGACGGCGTCGAAGGTCGCGCTCTCGAGCAGATGCTCGCCGCCCTCGGTGCACAGCGTCTCGAACTCGAAGCGGAAGCTCTCGACGGGCGTGCGGCGCTTGACGCGCTTGCAGAGCGTCCGGATCGGCTTCTCGTACGCGTAGCGGCGCACCGCCAGGATCAGCACGAAGATCTGAGCGGCAACGAGGAAGCCGCTGATCACCCTGAGCTGCTCGAGCTTGAGCGTCTTTTGGGTGCAGCAGAGCGCCATGAAGAACGTACTGGTCACAAAGAACCAGGACGTGTGCGCGACCGTGTTCACCGCCGGGGACTGGAAAGGCTCGCCGTCCGCGATGGCCAGGGCATAGAGCAGGGAGATCAGGAATGACAACACCAAACGCATGCGCAGGGCCCCGGGCAGGCAGATGATAAGAAACCCGCTCAGCGACGTGCACACGAGCATCGACAGCGGTTCAAAATACCAAAGACCTTTGCGGTACGGCCGGACGAGGGGCGTCGGCCGCAAAATGTCGCTGAGCACCTTGCAGTCGACGCAGCTGCCCAGCAGATCATGGCGCTGCCGCACCTGCTCCGCGAAGAGCACGCAGAAAAAGAGCAGGGGCAGGCCGATCACGTAGATGAAGCAGCATAGGATCGCGTAGGCCCGGTACGCCTGGTACTTCCTGGACGACGCCCGAATATTATAATCCCGCGCGAGGTAGAGCTCTCTTTTATTTGACGACGTCCGGAAGCCGCGGTCGTCGGTGTCGGACGACGACGTGTGGTACTCGACGCCGTCGAGGTGAAAAAACTCGAAGAGCACAGAGCAGACCGTCGCGTGGCACATGATGAGGAGCACGGCGAGGCGCCGGCACGCGCGCTTCTTCGCGTCCGGGTCGCGGGAGTATAGCGACACGAGCGCGACGATGAGGACCAGGTAGAGGGGCAATAGTATCACCAGTAGGAGAGTGTGGTAGTACGACCAGCCCGCGCAGGGCGTCGGCAGCCAGGCGGCCAGGTCGAACGTGATGAGCGCGTAGATGCGCATCATCCACTTGAACGCGCCCGGGTAGTCGACGTCCTCGACGCTCGAGAATCGCACCAGGACCGCGAGCGAGTGCCAGATGGCGAGCGCGCAAGTGCTCGTTAGAAAGGACCAGACTTCGTGCTTTGCGGTGTTATAGGCCCGGACCGCGCGCCAGCCCTCGCACGAGAACGCCGCCGGCCAGCGGCAGCCGCAGAGCTCCCCGAGCGACGCCCCTGCGGACCACACGAAAAAGCCGACCACCACCACGGCGGCGAAGGCGGCGACGCCGTAAACGACTTGCAAAAAGCCAGATGGCTTTTCTCCGCACCGCTTGCTCTCCTTCAGGACGGGCTCCATGTAGTAGCCCTTGTCGCATAACTGGCAGAGCGGTCCCTTGTGGTGCTTGGCGCAGAGCGCGGTGCCGCTCGAGTTGCCGCTGGCGCAGCCTTCGTTGCGCTTGCAGCGGTAGATGGCCGGCGTGTCCATCGAGAAGCGGTAAAAGCCCTCCTTCACGAGCCACGGGCTTCCGAGCGTCGAGCCCTGCGGGCACATCGCGGACCAGGGGCAAATATTACAGGTCCGGGTCCGGTTGTCCCAGTAGTAGTTCCGCTCGCACACGTCGCAGGTCGCGGCGCCCGCGGCGCTCCACCACCCGACGCCCTCGGCGCGGCAGCTCTCGCAGAACGTCTGGCCGGCGCTCCGCGCGAAGCGCCCGGACGCGCACGCGGCGCACGTCGCGCGGCCCGACTCCGGCTGGCTCCGGCCGGCCTCGCACGTGAGGCACACGCGCGCGCCGGCGGCGCTGACCTTGCCCGCATCGCAGGCGTCGCAGAGGATGTTCAGCGGGTTGGCCTCCGTCAGCTCTGCGGCGCGGCCCGCCTCGCAGGATTCGCACTGCTGCTGCCCGGGCGCGGTCTGGTAACGACCGTTCGGGCACTTGGCGCACGCCGTCGCGCCGTCGACGGGGCTGTACGTGCCCGGCGCGCACGGCAGGCACGTCTCGCGATCCGGCGCGTACGAGCCCGCGGGGCACGTCTCGCAGTAGAGGCCGAGCGGCGAGTAGCTCCCGATGTCGCAGTCGACGCTGGCGATGGCGCCGCCGGGTAGTGCTTCCTCGCGCTGCCCTCGGGCGCAGCGCGAGCAGCTCTGGGAGCCGGTCGCCGCGTATTTCCCCTCCTCGCAGCGGCTGCAGCTTACCGAGCCCGGCGCCGTGTTGAAAGTGTCGAGCGCGCAGGGCGCGCAGCTCTCCTGCCAATGATCGGGCTGAAAATAGCCCGCGGCGCATTGGGAACAGGGCGCGACGCCGTCTGCGCCGTACGTGCCGGCGCGGCAGTACCGGTCGGACTCCTTCGTCGGCGCGAGCGTCGGGGCAGGCGACGGCTCGGGGCTCGGCGCCGGCGTCGGTCTTGGCGACGGCCGCGGCGTCGGCGACGGCGACGGCAGGGGCGTCGTCGGCCGCGGTGTGGGGCTCGGCGACGGGCTCGGCGTCGGCCGCGGCGACGGCGCGGGTGTCGGCGCTGGCGTCGGCTTGGGCGATGGCTTCGGCGTCGGCACAGGCGAGGGCGCTGGCGTCGGTTTCGGTGTCGGCGCGGGCGTCGGCGTCGGCGTCGGCATTGGTGTAGGGTTCGGCGTAGGCCTAGGTGTCGGCAATGGCGTCGGTCTTGGAGTCGGCGCAAAGACCGGCGCCGCCGTGGGGTCCCCGGGCACCGGCGTCGGATCCGGCGTCGGCTTAGGTGTCGGCAGCGACGTCGGAGACGGCGTCGGTTTTGGGGTCGGTATCGGCGTGGGCCCGGGCGTCGGTCGCGGCGATGGCGACGGTGTCGGTCTTGGGGTCGGCGAGACGCTCGGCGCTGGTGTCGGCCGCGGCGTCGGCGGGACGCTTGGCGCTGGCGTCGGCCCCGGCGTCGGACTGACCGTGGGCGCCGGCGTAGGCCCCGGCGACGGCACCGGCGTCGGCCCCGGCGTCGGTTGAGGGGTGGGCCTGGGCGTGGGCCGTAGCGATGGCGTCGGCGTCGGCGCCGGCGTCGGCGCCGGGACGAAGGCGTAGGCCGCGCCCGCGTCGCCGCCGAGATCATCCTCGTTGGGGGCGCCGGCGCCGAGGCGGTCGCCAGAGAGCGCCACCGAGTAGCCGAACACTTCCCCCGCTGCGGCGTCGCCGCGGCGTCGCCGGCGAAGACTTTATCGTACTGGGCCCACGTTGTGCCGTCCGTGCGGAAGAGGTAGACGGAGCCCGCGGCCGCTTCGTCGCCCATGGTCCCGACGGCGAGGCCGTCGTCAGACAGGGCTATTGAGTAGCCAAACAGATCGTACGCGACCGCGTCGGACGCCGTGAGCTTCGCGAGCTGCGACCACGACGCGCCGCTGTCGCTCGTCTCGAACAGGTAGACGGCGCTCGCGGAGTCGCCCTTCCCGGTGACCCCAATGGTGACGGTACCGCCGTCGACCGCCACGGACTGGCCGAAGCTGTCCCCCGCTTCGGCGTCGGCCGCCACGATTTTCGCCAGCTGCGCGCCGTCGCTCGCGCGGAAGACGTAGACCGAGCCGGCGTCGGCGCCGCTGTCGTCGTCCTTTGGCGCCGAGACGACAATGTAGTCGCCGGATGCCGCGACGGCGAGGCCGAACCAGTCGCCCGCGACCGCGTCGGCGGCCTTGATCTTTGCGGTCTGGGGCCAGCTGGCGCCGCCGTCGTCGTCTTGAAGAGGTAGACGGCCCCGGACTGGGCGCCGAGGCCGCCGCCGTCGTGCGGCGCCGCGACGGCGACGACGGCGCCGGCTACAGCCACGGCGGAGCCGAAGCGCATGTCCGAGCCCGCGTCGGCCACCGCCAGCTTCGCGAGGTGGGTCCACGAGGCGCCGCCGTCGGTCGTCCGGAAGACGAACGCGGCGTTGGACGAGTCGCACTTGGCCGGGTATGTCCACCACGCGGAGCACCCGGCGCCGACGACGAGGAAGTCGCCGGCCAGCGCCACGCTCCAGCCGAAGAGGAACCCGGCGCCGCACGCGCAGGCCGCGCAGTCGCAGCCGAAAGATGAATTCAGCTGCGCGCAGGTGTAGCCGGCGCCGAGTAATCGTCACACGTGTTCGCCCCGCCGCACGTCGCCGCGCAGGTCCCGTCGGCGTACTCGGGGTGCGTCAGCGCCGCCGCCTCCACGTACGTGACGCCACCGTCGCTCGTCCGGGAGACGTAGACCGCGCCCTTGTAGCCATTGTGAATGGGCGCGCTCACCGCGAGGACGTCGCCGTCGACGGCCGCGGAGACGCCGAACCAATCGCCCGCGGCGCCGTCGCTTGCCACGATGTTGTGCGACTCGAAGTGGCGCGACGCAATAGGCGCGGCGGTCGGCGCGGGGGAAGAGGCGGCGAGGGCGAAGACGTAGGCCGAACCAGTGAAGCTGTCCTTGTACCAGGCCCCGACCACGACCTTGTCGCTGGCGATCACCACGGAATTGCCGAAGCTGTCGCCTGCTGCAGTGTCGGCGGCCGTCAGTTTGGCCACCTGGTCGTATGTTGCGCCGCCGTCGCTCGTGAGGAAGACGTACGCCGAGCCCGAGTCGGTGCTGTCGTCGGTGCCGGCGTCGTCGTTGCCTACGGCCCCGACCACGACGGTGTCGCCGTCGATGTCCACGGACCAGCCGAAGCCGTCGTCATTCGCGGCATCGGCGGCCGACAGCTTGGCCACCTGGTCAGAGGTGGCTCCGTCGTCGCTCATCTGGAAGAAGTAGACCCCGCCGCCGGTCCCAGCGCCGGTAGCCCCGACCACGACCCTGTCGCCGTCAATCGCCACGGAGAAGCCGAATTTATCGCTCGCCGCGGCGTCGTCGGCCGAAAGCTTGGCCACCTGGTCGTATGTGGTGCCGCCGTCAATCGTGCGGAAGAAGTAGACCGCACCACCCGTGCCAGCCTTGGTAGCCCCGACCACAACGGTGCCGCCGTCCATGGCCACCGACTGACCGAAGGTATCCCCCGCCGCGGCGTCGGCGGCCGTCAGCTTGATCTCGACGTGCGTGTCCCAGTCGTCAGTCGTGCGGAAGATGTAGGCCGAGCCTGAGCCGGAGCCAGCATCGTCGTCCTTATAGGCACCGATCACGACGGTGTCGCCAGCGATCGCCACGGTGAGGCCGAATTTGTCGACCGCGTCGGGGTCTGCAGCAGTCAGCTTGGCCACCTGACCATGCGTGGCGCCGACATCCGTCATGCGGAAGACGTAGGCCGAGCCCGAGCCGGAGCCGCCGTCGTCGCCGTCACCTGTAGCCCCGACCACGACGGTGCTGCCGTCCATGGCCACCGACTGACCGAAGGTATCCCCCGCCGCGGCGTCGGCGGCCGTCAGCTTGATCTCGACGTGCGTGTCCCAGTCGTCCGTCGTGCGGAAGACGTATACCGAGCCCGAGCTGGAGCCGGCATCGTCGTCATGGACGGCCCCGACCACGACGGAGCCGCCGGCAATCGCCACGGAGCCGCCGAAGTAGTCGCTCGACGCGGCGTCGCTAGCCGTCAGCTTGGCCACCCGGCCGTACGTAGCGCCGCCATCCGTCGTGCGGAAGACGTAGGCCGAGCCCGAGCCGGAGCCGCCGTCGCCGTCACCTGTAGCCCCGACCACGACGGTGCTGCCGTCAATCGCCACGGAGCCGCCGAAGTAGTCGCTCGACGCGGCGTCGCTGGCCGTCAGCTTGCCCACCCGGCCGTACGTAGCGCCGCCATCCGTCGTGCGGAAGACGTAGGCCGAGCCCGATTCGTTGCCGCTGTCGTTGTCCATGCGCGCCCCGACCACGAGGGTGCTGCCGTCGATCGCCACGGAGTAGCCGAAGCGGTCGTCCGCCGCGGCGTCGCTGGCCGTCAATTTCGCGAGCTGCGTGTAGTCAGTCAGCCGCCGATTCTGGCCGACCACAAGCGCGCGCGACGCCGGTACGCCGGGCGGCGTGAGCGAGACCACCGCATGTGACACATTGGTCAGGAGCTTGGGCAGCCCCGAGGCCCCATGGCCAGCAGGCAGCGCCGCCAACGCGCTTAGAACGAAGAGGGCTCCGGTCGGGACCATCTTGTGCGGCACGGCAGGCAGCGGCGTGCATACAACACGCCCACAATGCCTCAGCGGAGTTGCTGGCTCCTAAAATGTAGAATCCGGGACCCGCACGCGCACCCTCACTCGCGCCGCAGGGTTGCAGGGCTAGAACACTAAAAATCGCTGCGCGTACGGGTAATGGATCATCTCTGGAGTCCCGAGGCCAATAGAAGTTTTCATGTTCCGCGTGTGCGCCATTCGCGTGCCGGACGGGGATATCTAGCCCCACGGGTCACCACGGCGACGAGCGGACTTAGAGAGCGGACTAGTAAGATTAAGAGTCCCTGGTTAGTTGGAGTTACCCCCGCGCCATCTGGACCATGGAGTAGACCGCGTCCGCACGGACACGCGTCTGGAGCGCCTGGAAGAGGTCGTAGCCCTCGCGCTGGTACTCCTGGAAGGGGTCGGTCTGCTGGAGCGTCCGCAGCTGGACGTTCTCCTTGAGGTAGTTCATGTTCAGGAGGTGCTCGGCCCAGAGCCCGTCGAGGCGCAGGAGCGCGACCTTGGTGAAGGATTCGGCCGCGGGCCGCGCGGGCCGCGCCGCGGCGACGCGCGCGAGGAGGTCCGATGCGAGGGCCGCCACGGCGGGCGCCGCCGCGAGCGCCGCGGCGTCCTTTTGTTGCAGCGCGGCGCGCGCGGGCTCGTCGAGCGCCAGGCCCGGCCCGAAGAACTGCGCGAGGCGCGCGGCGAGGAGCGCGGCCGGGTCGTCGCCCGGCGCCGCGTCGCGGTCGACGCTCTGCGCCGTCGCGAGGATGGCGTCGGCGACCCAGCGCGCGAAGGTGGCCGCCGCGTCGTCCGGCCCCGCCAGGAGCAGCCGCCGCCGCGTCGCGTAGAGGGCGCGCCGCTGGCCGTCCTGCACGTCGTCGAACTTCAGGACGTTCGTGCGCTGCTCGGCGTTGAAGGCCTCGACCTTGGCCTGGATCTTGGACAGGGCGTCCGTGACCGTCTTGGCCTCGACGGGCAGGTCGTCGCCCACGCGGAAGGTCTGCATCATGTCCGCGATGCGCTCGCCCCCGAAGTTCACGAACATGGCGTCCTTGACCGAGACGAAGAAGCGCGACGCGCCGGCGTCGCCCTGGCGGCCCGCGCGGCCCCTTAATTGATCGTCCACCCGCACGCTCTCGTGGCGCTCCGTGCCCACGACGTACAACCCGCCGAGCGCCGCGACATGGGCCTTCTCCGCCTTCAATACGTCCCCTACGTCCGCGACGACGGCGTCGATCGCGGCCCGGGCCTTCAGGACCGCCGGGGCACGGGACACGGCGCGCCCGTCGGCCGCCAGGGCCACCAGGTCCGCCACGCCGTCGTCGAGGTCCTCCCCCAGCAGCTCCACGGCGGCCACCCGCGCGGCGGCGACCGCGTCGTGCGTCGCGGGCGCAATGACCAACGCGGCCTCCTGGCCGCGCACATTTAACAGCCCGGCGCCGTCGCCCCCCCGCAGGCACTCCTCGACGTAGAGCCGGGCCAGGTCCCGCGCCGAGCCCCCCAGCTTGATGTCCGTGCCGCGGCCGGCCATGTTCGTCGCCACGGTCACCGCACCTAAGCGGCCGGCCTGCGCCACGACGGCGCCCTCGCGCTTGGCCGCGTCGGGCCGCGCGCTGAGGACCTCGGCCTCCAACCCGTAATCCCGTTTCAGCCGCGCTAGGAACGCGTCCGACGCGTCGACGGACGTCGTGCCCACGAGCACGGGCCGGCCCGCCTTGTGCTGCCGCGCGACCTCGGCCGCGGCCGCGCGGTTCTTGGCGTCGATCGTCTGGTACACGGCGTCGTCGTAGTCCTTGCGCGCGATGGGCAGCGCCGTGGGGATGGGCACCACGGTCAAATCATACACGTCCTGGAGCTCCTTGGCGTCGCTCGAGGCCGTGCCCGTCATGCCCGCGAGGCGCGTGGGCACTGTGCGGAACAAGGACTGGAACGTGACCTGGGCGCTCGGCCGCGTCTGGTTCGAGCAGGGCAGGTTCTCCTGGGCCTCGACGGCCTGCTGCAGCCCGTCGGCGTAGCGCCGGCCCTCCAAGACACGACCCGAAAAGGCGTCCACCAATTTGACGTCCTGGCCGTCGACCATGTAGTCCCGGTCCTTCTCCAGCAGCTCCTTGGCCCGCAACGCGCTCAACAGGAACGGCGCCCAGGGGTCCTTGGCGTCGAAGATGGTCTTGCCCAGGGCGTTCTCGGCCTCGGCGTAGCCGTTCTCGTTCAGCGTCACGCTGCGGCCCTTCAAGTCCACGTCATAGTGCAGGCCTTCTCTGAGGACGCCTTCGGCCAGGTCCCGCGCTACGGAATACTTGGCGGCCGGCGCCTCCGTCGTCTCGGAGATGATTAAAGGTGTCCGGGCTTCATCAATTAAAATAGAGTCGGCCTCGTCCACGAGGCACCACCAGAATAAGTCCTCGATGTCGTTTTCCCGCTGGGGCAAGACCAGATCCTCCCCTTCCAGCGCGAGCTGGTCCCTCAGGTAGTCGAAGCCGATTTCCGCGTTCGAGACGTACGTGACGTCGCAGGCGTAGGCCTCCCGCCGTTCCTCGGACGCCGGCGTCATCGTGGCCTCCACCAGGCCCACGGATAATCCTAAAAAGCGGAACACGAGCCCGACGGAGTCCGCGTCGCGCCGCGCCAAGTAGTCGTTCGCCGTCACGAGGAGCGCCCCCCGTCCTCGGAGCGCGCCGAGCAACGTTGGCGCCACGGCCGCCAGGGTCTTGCCCTCGCCCGTGGCCATCTCGGCCAGCGCGCCGGTGGCCATGGCGTGGCCTCCTAATATTTGCACGTCGTAGGCCCGCAACTGCAGCACGCGCCACGCGGCTTCCCGCGCGAGGGCGAAGACCTTGGCCGCCGTGGCTTCGTTGGCCTCCTCGTCGCTCTTGAGGGTTTGCAGTTCGGCCTCAAATGCACTGGCCTCCGCCCGCAGCTCGGCGTCGCTCTTGCCGTCATACGTCGACTCCAACGCATTCACCTTCTTCAAATGTGCTTCACCCTTCTTAAGGATGGCCTTGGCCTCGCGCGAGAGCGCGGCGCCGCCCTTTTTCTGCTCGAAGATGGCCTCGAGCCCGGCCGGCCGCTTAGTGATCGCGGCGCGGCGGGCCGCGGGGCTGCGGAACGCAAAAGCGCCCGCGAGCCAAAGGAGGACTGCGGCGTGGCGGTGCATTTTTGTCGACGGTGCTCTTCTGTGCTCTCTGGCGCTGTCAGTGCTGCACTGGCTCGTTTGCTCTCTGGTTGGTGTCAGTGCTGACTGCGCACTGATTCGTTTGGCAGTGCTCTCGCGGGCTTCGTGCGAGCTATGCGGCCCAGCGATTCACCGCGAGCAAGCGTAGAGTGCCTCTGTGTGCAGATGCGGGCCAACACGATGTTGAAAGGCCGCGTCAGAAGAAAAGTGCCGGGTTTTCTCAGCGTGCGGGTTCTCTAGAGTGGGGCAGTCTATAAGCAGTCACACACACGGGCGCGAAGCTGCTGTTATGAAAGACGCGCGCGCCCTTGTCCACCCCGGGGGGGGGACTCCGCCCACTAGTCCAAGGACCCACTGGCAACCACAGAGGGCCGAGCCAAGTAGACTAAATAGCGACCTTACCCGGTCAGTCCGACCCCTCCTCCGGGGACTCGTCGTCGTCCTCGAGAAAGGCGAGGAGCTGGCCGACCTGGGGCGACGTGCGCAGCGCCGAGGCCGAGGCCGCGCCCCACGCGAGGATCCCTTCGTCGGAGAGCACGTCGTGCTCGTAGAGCTTCTGGAGCGCCAGCGCGAAGACGTCTGGCGCGTCGAGCGGCGGCCGCGCCGCCGCCAACGTCTCCAAGGACTCGATGGCGAAGCGCTCGTCGGCGGCGTCGCCCGCTGACAACAACTTGGCGAGGAGCGGCCGCCACCGCGCGATGGCCCCGACGAGGCCCTGCGCGCAGGCGCCCTTGCTGTCCTTGCCGCTGAAGGCGAGCTCCACCACGGCCTCGAGCGCCGCGGGCGCCGCGTCCCGGAAGCTCCGGTTCTCGCTTAATTTATAGCAGTTCACCTCCATGATGAGGGACTCGACGGCGCTCCCGTTCCGGTCCCCGGCCAGGATCATCTCCTTCACGTTGCTCGTGAACATCTCGTCACTTGCCTTCTGGGCCCGGGCCTGGGCCTCGTCGATGTCCCAGTCGTCCTCGCTCTCGTCGCCCTCGTCGTCCGAGTTCGGGGGCCACGAACACGAGCGCGCCCGGGCCCGGCAGGCCTCGACATTGCCGAGGGCGCCCAGTGTGAAATCGTCGTCGTCGTCCGAGTCGTCCTCGGCCTTTGAGGCGGGGACCCGGGCAAACTCGGCCGGCGCCTCGGTGATCACCATACCCTCGCCAATGACACAGCCCCGCGGGACCTGGACGCCGGCCTTGACTGTTACATCAGCCCCGAGGAACGCTCTATCAATCGACGCGCCCGCTTCAATGACGCAGTTTTCTCCGAGGTGCGACCCCCGGACGCGCGCGCCCTGTCTTACGATACAGCCCGCCGCCAGCGTCGACTGGTTAATGACCACCGAAGCTTCGAACACGACGCCCTGGCCCACGTAGGCCGGCTCCGTGACGACGCAGGAGCGGTCAATTTGCGCCGGTCCTGCTTCGGGGAGCAAAAAGGGCGCGAACCACCCCTGTATAATATCCCGCGCGTACGCGTCCAAGGTCCGGGGGTCATAGATGCGGCCCGCGCGGCCCTCGCCCGCTTTCAGGACGTGGGCGTAGGCGCGCTGGCCCAATTCGGCGTTGCCCGTCTCGGCGGGCAAAAAGTCCCCCCGGATGGATTGGTAGTCGAAGTTCTCCGAGTAGCGGAACAGGACCTCCAAGGAACACACGTCGACACCGCAGTCCACCAGCTGTTCCGGGGCTCGAATATCGCTGGCCTCGTGCCCGTAGGTAATGTCCCCCAAAAAACCGTTGTCGAACGCCGTCCGGTCCCTCGCGTTGCCGCCGCCGAACCAGCCCAGGATGCGGTTGGTACTTCCGTCGATCCGCAGCTCGAGCGGGTCATAAGTCAGCGGCCGCAGCGTCGCCGCCCGCGGGCCGCCCTCCAACAACAAAACGGTCAGCGTCGCGTCGGCATCAACTTTCTTCTTGCGGTGCTTGTGCTTGGCTACGATGGGGCCCAGGTCGTCCAAACCGACCACGCAGTCGCCCCGCAGCAAGATGAACGGGTCCGACTTGACGCTCCCGCACCGGTCCAGTTCCCGCAGGTAGTCGCCCTCCGACGTGCACCCCGCGAGCTTGATCTTCGTTATCTTGACCGCGCGGCCGTCCCGCCCTAATATTTCAGAGGGCGGCTCGAAGGCGTCGTCCGGGCCGCACGCCACCAAAATCTCGTCGCAGCCCGCGCGCGCCAGGCCCCGCAGCGTATGATTCAGAATTGTAGAACCGCACAAGTCCACACCTCGGCTCGGCACTTTTACCGGCCGGAAGGCGCGGTCCAGGTCGTGGGCCAAAATGACGGCCTGCAGCGGCTGGTCGTGGTCCTCCTTCTTCATTGTGCTTGGGTGTTTTGCGGTGTCACGTGACAGCGCGGCGATGGCGCGCAGCAGTGCGTGCAGTGGACGCACTCTACGCAGCGATGTTGCCGCGCACAGCACCAAAATAGGACGGAGGCGATGTATTTGAGTAAGGCGCGGGTTTTCTGTAAAACCCGTGCCTTAAAAGCGTGATAGAGTCGTCTTCGGCGCGCGGCGTCGTCCCGGTAATGGCTCACTGGATTCAAGGTACACTTACACAGGGCACAACTACGGCTCTCAGAGCTCCTCCCCCCCCCGCCCGTCGCCGCGACCTCCTCCGCCGCCGCCGCGGCGGCCGTGGCGGCGGCGTTCGCGGCGGTGACCTCGGGGTGGTCCTTGAGCCACCGCGAGTACTGCTCGTCCATCTTCGCGTTGGCGCCGGCCTTGATCAGAGCCTCGATGACGTCCTTGTTGATGATGCCTGTGTGGAAATCAAGTTCAGGCGCCCCAAGCGATCGACGTGATGTTGTCTCCGCAACTTCGTCTGCTCGATGGCGTGGAGGTTCACGAAGGTCTTCACTATAGTTCTCAGGAAAACCTAACTCACTGGTTGATTTCCACACAGTAGGATGCCCATCTCATCTCCTTTAATAGCAGCGACCCGCAAGGGCGTGGTGCCGTGCGCGTCGAAGGCGTTCGCGTCCGCCCCGTGGGCCAGCAACGCGTGGAGGCACGCGAGGCGGTCCGGCGACGTCGCCACGTGGACGGGGTGCAGGCCCGCGCTGGCGCCGTGGTTCGCGTCGGCCCCCTTCTCGAGCAACACCAGCGCGATGTCGCAGCGCTACTGGCGCACGGCGACGAACAGCGGCGCCTTCTCGTCGGACTCCGCCTCGAGGTCCGCGCCCGCGTCCAAAAGAAGCTGGACCGTCTCGAGGCTGCCGGACCGCACCGCCGCGTGCAGGCACGTAAACCCATGGGGCGGCGGGCTGCCCTGGGTGGGCGGCCGGTCCGGCGTGGGGTCGATGCCCGCGGCGTTAACATCGGCGTCCGCGCCCAGCAGGTACTCGACGACGGCGGCGTTGCCCCCCTGGGCCGCCACGTGCATAGGCGTCCAGTCCGTCGTGTTGAGCTTGGCATCGACGGCGTCGCCTCTTTTCACGAGGGTCTCGGCGCAGTCGGCGCGCCCGCCGAACGCCGCCGCGTGCAGCTCCGTCGCGTCCAGGTACTTGGCGTCGTCGTCCTCGCGCACGTCCTCTTCCAATTCGCCGACCTCGTTGCCGCACGCCGCCAAGACATGGTCAACGTGACGCCCTTGCCGCCGCCCTTCAGGCGCGTCTGGAAGGTGGTCTCGACGGAATCGATTCCCGGCCCGCGGTCTTTGATGGATCAGCCATGTGCAGCGCACAGCGTTGCCAGCACTACTCGACGCATTCTAACTCTAGCGTACTATCTGTACATCGGCTCAAAGTCCAAATGCGACACGCGGCAAAAACCCGCGACATATTCGATGCACTAGCTCGAGTGACTTCCCCGCGAATCCACTTCTTCATGGCTCGACGTCAACGTAAATCACACGGTCTAGTTATACAGCCTACAGGGAGGCACTTCTTCACCTCATGGCACCTCAAAGGTCGTCGTCGTCCTTGTACGAGCGCGCGCCGTACTCCGGCGCGCGCCCGCGCGTCGCGCCGGGCCGGCGGCGCGCCTCGGCCCGGTCCCACGCGAGGACGCCGAAGCTGGCGACCAGGATGGCGAAGTACATCCAGGCCGCCTGGAATACGGACTTGGCCGAGGCCTCGGGGTCATCGACGCCCAATACATAGAGCGGCTGCTTCGTCAGCAGAGTGCCGATGAAGCAGAGGAAGAGCACGCCCGCCGCGGACCAGGGGATGCAGCACGTGGCGCAGCCCTTCACGCCTGCGGGTCACGCGACGGTTGAGCGCTGCAATATGCTGTCTGCTGTCTCTCAGGCTGTGTGGCGGGTTACGCGACGGTCGAGCGCTGCGATATGATGTCTGCTGTCTCTCAGGCTGTGTGGCGCGATGGTCGAACGCTGCGATGGTAGGCTGTCTCAGGCTGGGGCGGACGCTGCAAATCACGCGGCCCTGGCCCACCCATATCTGTGCTGTCAGCGGTTGCGATAGTGTCAGACCGCTCTGCTCTCGATGTATCGTGCTGCTGCTGCAGCGCGATGGAGTCCGAGGCATGCGGCCAGCTCGAAGAACCCGTCTAATCTTTTTGAGCGCGGACCCAATCCACCCTTCCTGAGCAGATATATCGGTGCTTGAGAAGAGTGCCTCTCTGCCGCGGGGATAACCCAAAAGTCGTGCGGGTATATTCAGCACAAAAATTAATGTCATGACAGGCGCTGCTGAGCCTTAATGTCGTGCATACTTGGCTGCAGAAATTAGTTCATTGTGCCAAAAATCCATCGCGGTGCAGGCTGCGTCGCTGCGACAGTGAGTCGTAAGCCCAAGGGAGCAGAGGCTGCCCCTGCAGCATGGCCGCACACACGGAGACGGCCCTCGCCCTGCGCGAGCGCGGCAACGCCTCGTACCGGGAGAATCAGCTCGGAGAAGCCGAGACCCTGTTCAAACGCGCCCTGTCCGTCGACGGCACCGACGCCAAGGCGGCCGCGAACCTATCGGCGGTCTACCTGCGCCGCAAGGACTACATGAACACGTTCTCCTACGCCGCCCAGGCCATGCGCCTCGCGTCCGAGGGCGAGCCCGCGGGCAAGTGGCACTACCGCTGCGGGCGGGCGCTCGTCGGCCTGCGCCAATACGACCGCGCGTTGGACATCTTCGACCGGGCGCTGCGCTATCCCGACGTCCAGGCCGACGTGGCTCTCCGCGCGTCCATCCTGAAGCGCCGCGGGCAGATCACAGCCGCGCGCGCGGCCGCGCCGGCGCCGACGCGCGCCGAGAGCGCCGACGAGGACGTGCGCGTCGAGAACTACCTCCGCGCGGTCCAGGGCAACCTCGACCCCGTGCCGCTGCCGAGCCGATCCCCACCGCCGGAGCCGGAGCTAATACAATAACATTACAGGAGCTCATTCTGGAGCAGGGGCAGCCAGCGCACCGCCTCGCGCCGCTTCCGCGAGTCCTGCGGTTGCGTCGAGACGTCCGCGACCCACTGGGTGTGGTGCTTCACATAAGCGACGCGCGCGGCGTCGGCGCTCGGGAGCCCCACGAGCAATTCCGTTTCAGACGGCTCGGCGGTTGCGTCGCGGTCGGCCCGGATCGTCACTAGGAGTCGCCGCCCGTTCGGTCGCTGGTTGGGCCCGTTATCATCTAACCATTTCTCCTCGGCGACGCCGTAGCCGTTTCTCGCGAGGGTTTCGCGGAGGCCCCGACTGTTACCTATCCAGCACTGCGCCGGTTGGATCACGAAGCGCCTCGGCGGTGGTGAGGCGCCAGAACAACAAGCTCCTTCCACGACGGCCGCGGCGGTGCGCGGGCCGACGCCGGCGACGACCGCCGTCTCGCACCACTCCAGGCTCGCATCCGCCTGGACCGCCGCGACGCCGTCGCCAAGCACAAACGCCGCCGGCACGAGGCCGCGCTCCTCGAAGTGGCGTCGGCAGCCGTCCAGCGGCGCTTCAGCAACATCGACGGCCGCGACGGTGCGCCCCCTGTCCGCGAACTCCGCCGCGAGGTAGCCGTGGTCGCACCCAATGTCAGCGACGAGGCCCTGGGGCGCCGTGCCGTCCGCAAAAGGTCGCTCCGCGAGCTCGAGGCAGTGCGTGAGTCGCGCGCTGAGCAGCGCTGCGGCCGGCGTCGCGGCGACGAGTGCGTGCAGCAGCACTGCTTTGCGCATGATAGACCGCTGCACCTCAGCAAGCACCAGGTCTGAAGAGCTTAATGCACTACGTTAGAGCTCCAAAGCTCAGTAGGCGTCGTCTAGAGCAACAAGCCAACATATAATATGTGTGCGATCAACGTAGATTGCAATAGTGTGACGGGCAAGGCGGGTGCAAATGAAAACCGAGCTCGAGCTCGAGGGGCTTAGGACGGGTTTTACAGAAAAAGTGCGGGTTGTCTGCGATTAAAGATAGCACCGTAACAAAAAGAGATTAAAGATACCTCTATTAAAGGGCCTATGCCCCCGGCAGCTTCACGGAAAGGTCGGAAAGCAAATCCAGCCCGAGCAGCATGCCCCGCGCGCGCGACTCGGCCCCCAGCAGGTCCGCGGCCGCGACGCAGTACGCCTCGAGGAACTCGCCGAAAACCAAAACCTCCAGGGCCACGCCGGCGTCGGGCCCGCCCTGCGCGGCCCGGAACGCCGCGCGGCACCGGTCGTCCAGGAGCCGGTCGCCCTCCCGCTCCGCGAGCAGCAGCTCGCCGAGGCTCGACGCGCGCACGGCGGAGCCGAAGCCCCCCAACGCCAATCCATGGCCGTCCGCATAATAGTCGAAGGCTCGGCGCAGCGGCGTCGCGCGCTCCGTGATGGCGTCCTGGATTTGCGCCCCGTCGAAGCACGTGACGACGGGATCGCTCCGCCGCGCGAGCAGCGGCCCCACGTGGCGCGTCGCCAGCACCTCCAAGGCCTCGATGGTCGACGCCGGCGCCTCGGCTCCTTTCTTGTGCTTCGGTCGCTCGCCGTGGATGTCGTCCCCGGTTTCTTCGCGCGCTTGCGCCTCGTCTATCAGTGTAGGCGCACCGGGGTCCCTCGTCCGGGCCAGCGCGATTAGAGCAGCAATAAACTCCGCTCGAGAAATCAGCGCCGCCGTGTCCGGCATGACGGTGGCGGCGTCGTCCTCATCAGCTTCGGCGAAGCGGCCGCGCCGCGCGCCCTCGAACGCCCGGTGGACGCGGTCCCGGTCGCTGGACGTGTCGTTCGCGCCGTCCTTTAGCAGGGCGAGCCGACTCAAATGCGCGGCGTGAGCCAGGTCCTGGGGCGACGCGCCGTGCGGCACGCCTATGCGTCCGAGGCCCGCGTACCGGCAGAAGAGCGCGTTGAGGGCGCCGTAGGACTTTTGTAGATCGTCGTGGAAGGCCTCGGCCGCCGTGGTCGTGACGGCGCACTTCAGATTTGATAACGCCCGTTGCAAGACAGGCCAGTCCAGATCGAGCGCCGCGTCCAGGTCCTCCTGGTCCTGCACCCGCCCCGCGACGACGACGTGGTAGTCCGACCCGGGCGGCGGCACGTGCCTTTTGAGAGCCAAGGCCGAGGCCGCGTAGGCCCTTCTATACCTCTCGTCGCCCTGGGTGCGCTTCGCGACCTCCTCGTTGATGGCTTTTTCGTGCGCCTCGATGGCGTGCCGCGACTCGATGCCGCGCCTTCTACGCGCCCCGGCGGGCCCGCACTCGAAGGCTGCCACCTGCCAGGGCGTCTGCTTCGGCGCGTTGATCTCATCCAATTTAATCTCCGTCTGCAAATCGATCCGGATCACCTCGCCCTCTCTTATGACATCTTTGATGAGCGCACCGGGGCCGAGGCGCCCGTTGGGCCCTACGATGTCTTCGGGCAAAAAAAAACCCTCCGGCGCCGTCTCCTTCTCCCGCATTTTCATGCGCCCGCGCGGCTTGGCCAGGAGCGCGTGGCGCTGGGACGCCACGCAGCCCAGCCATTTCATTGTTTGCGTGCCGGGCCCCACCGGGATCTCCATCGTCCGCGTCCGCAGGCCGCGGCCGCCCACCTCCACTTGCACCTTCATGTTCCCCACGGGGCGCTCCTCGTCCTCTATTTTTTGCTCGATCTCGGCCATGGTGGTGCTGCCCGGTACCACAGTGCGACGGTGAGAGTGAAAGTAGGTTATGTACTCACCACTTGGGATGGCCAACGCTCGGCGACGCGCTGCTTCTCCAGAAGCGCTGGGTGGAGATGACCGGCGCCGGCGCTTGACGTAGGCAGCCTCGGGCAGCGATTTGGACGGGCGCGCAACTGGTTCATTTTTAGCCCACGGGTTTTACTCGAAGGGGTCCGTACTAGTCACACACACCGAACAGACTTGCCGAGCTCTATCTAGAGCCCCTGGCAAACGCCGGCCGGCATAGCATCCCCCGCCACTCCGGAGCCGCGCGCGATATCCTCAGGACGAAGAGACAAGCCTTACCCAAGCCCCACCCTACTCGTCGTCGGCCTTCTTGGACTTCTTTTTCTTCTTCTTCTTCTCGGCGTCGTCGCCGCCCTCGGCGGACTTGCGCGCGGCCTTCTTCGCCTTCTTCGCGGCCTTGATCGCGTCGGCGTCCTCCGGCGCTGCCGCGGCCTCGTAGGACGCCTCCAGCGGCTTGGGGAACGGCGCGTTCTTGTGGACCTTGCCCTCGGCCACGAGGGCTTTCTTTTTTTGGGCCATGGGCCCCAGCCCCCACTTGCGCGGGTACGTGTCCCTTTCCATGATCACGCGCTTGATGCGCGCCACGGCGCCGTGGTCGCAGTCCGCCATGACGGACGTGGTCATCATCGCAATCCCGATGGCGATGCCCTCGCCCTTGGTCGTCATCAGAACCACCTCCTCGTTCACGTCGATGTCGTCCGCGTACCGCAAGAGCCCGGGCAGCATCAGCTTGGCGCCGTAGCACAAGGCGTTCACCGCGCTATCCTTGACCACCAAGCGCTTGAAGCCCGTCAACAGAATCTCCAGCGGTAAGACGACCCTTCTCAGGTACGACTCGTCCTTCGTCGCGTCGAAGTGGTGCTGCGCGTCCAAGACGTCGTGCATCGTGCACAGGTGCTTGTTCTCGTTCATCGCGCCGCTCCTCACTCGCCGCAGTTCCTGCATGTGGCCGCCGGTGCCGCATAAGAGTCCGAGGTGGACGCACAGCGTCCGGATGTAGGTCCCGGCCTCGCACTTGATGTGCAGCACCGCCAGGTTCCGTTCCGAATCGTACTCGATGAAGTTCGACTCGTACACCGTCCGGATTCGTAACTGCCGCTTCACGGCACTAATAAGCGGCGGCCGCTGGAAGAGCGCGCCCTGTAAGGTTTCGACCGCCCTTCTCACCTTGGCCTCCGCGCAGGGCCCGTGCAATCGCAAGACAGCGACGTACTCCTTTCCCGCGCCCTGCTGGGACTTTACTAATCGAGTCGCCCGATCCACGCAGACGATCAGGCACCCCGTCACCTTGGGATCCAGCGTCCCGGAGTGGCCCGTCTTCTCCACGCGCAGGATGCGCTTGATCCAGGCCACGACCTCGTGCGACGAGGGGTTCGCCGGCTTGTCCAGGTTGATGCACCCGTACCGCAGGTACTCGGCGAGCGGCCGTTTCAAGGGGCTGCAGCCCGCGGGGATGGGCGTGTAGTGGGCCGTGCGCACGTTCAGCTTATCATAATTCTTCAGCAGGAGCGGCCAGCCGGACGTGTCCAGCTTCGGCGTCACACTCGAGGGGGCGATGACGAGGCCGCCCACCTCATTAGTTTTCTTGGCCTTCTTCTCCTTCTTGGCGCTCATGGTGTTGCAGCGTGCCGCGCCTGAAACTGTGGTCTAGCTCTCTGGGGTGCTGTTCAGCGGTTGGCGCGCCGGGGCGGCTGCGCGGCTGCTGGCTAGATCAGCTCGCCTTGGGGAACCTTTCCGTCCTAGCTTAGGGTGTGGCGTGCAAAGGCAAGCACGCAGGGCGACAAAAAGCAGTGTCGCCGCGAGCAGGTCTAAAGTGCGGGTTCTTTTTGGCCGCATTACGCATATCGCCCTAGACCCGCGCCCGCCGCCGAACAACCGGCGAAGCGCGGTGTCCCCCCCTCGGGGCCCCGCTCATTACTCCTAGCACCGTAACCACACAGACTAGAGAAGCACAATTACTCACGTCCACGCCTCGTCCGAAGCGCCCCTCGGGAACGCCGTCGCGACGAGCCCGAGGATCTCGTCGACGTCGCGGCCGTACTCGAGGACGGCGACCGGCGCCGGCTTGGCGGCGGCCGCCGCGCGCGCCGGCGCGGCGAAGCGCGCCTCGGTCGCCACGTAGAGCCGGTCGTGGACGTCCTGAATAGCGGGCGTGTAGCGCCGGGCCCGCTCGGAGATCTGGGGGTTGAACGTCGCCTCCGCGTCCACGGCACGCTTCGGCCGGCGCGGCGACGTCGTCGTCACGAACGACCGCGGGTCCACGGCGCACGCGCCCGACGCCCGCAGCGTCGCCGCGATGGCGAGCGACGCGCCGTTGAGCTTGGGCGCGAAGGGCGTCTGCCGGACCTCCGCCGCCTCCTGCCGCATGCGCATGCGCGCCGTCTTCACGAGGGAGGCCGCCCGGAAGGCGGCCCGGTCCGCGGGCGTGCGCGTGTGCGTGCCCCAGGTTCGCGCGTAGATCTTCGAGGACGTCTTCGCCGCCGCGAATTGAGGCGTGAAGGTGCACTCCCTTCGCTCGAGCTCGTGCCGCCGCTCCCTCACCTTCGCCGCGCGCGCCTCGCGCCGACTCCATGCGCCCTTGCTCGTCGCCGTGACGCCCGGCCGCTTGAGCCTCAACGAAGACGCGTTGAGCTGCGGGGCGAAGGGTGTTTGCCTTAACTCGTCGCCGAGCGCCTGGGCCCGCCGTCGTTCCATATTCTCCGTGCGCGTCCGGTTCGCGGCGTCCAGGCGCTGGACTAACGCTCGCTGGGCCCGCGCGTCGAGGGTCTTGGTCGCCTTCTTCGGCTTGGATGAATGCTGCGCGGCGCGCCAGACCTCGTACGGCGTCGCGACCTTGCGCGGCTGCTGTTGGAGCCGGCGCGGCGTGTCGAAGTCCTCGTCCTTCATCTCGCGCAGGGCGCGCTGCACGCGGTCCACTGTTGGGCCATCGGCGGGGACGCGGACCGTCTGCAGCGCGCGCGCGAGGCGGTCGACCAGAGGGTCATGTGCTGCCATGGCTTATACTGCGTATGATCTGGGCTGCCTTGAAGCGTACGGCTTCTGCACGCACCACCTCGCCTTGGGTTGCGCGATGCACTCTTTAAACACCGGAGCATCCAGCGTGGGCAGCATGGCCATGCGAGTTTGTGAGATGAAAATTGATTTTTTTAAAGCGCGGTTCCGGTTTGTAATGGCCACGTGTCATAGCAGCTCCTCGGAAGGGCGGGCGGCGAGTGCTATCGATATCGCGGAGCCTTTTTGTAAGACGGGTTTTTCGAGGAGCAGATAAAAGCGTCATAGTGCGCGTCGCACTGTCCGCTGTGGCAAGGAGAAGCAGTCACGGTCCGTCCTCGATTCAACCACAGATATCAGTCACGCCTGCACGCTTTGCAGGGGCAGTAAGCAGCGCACAGCAGTAACTGCAAAAACTGAGCACAGCAGACACCACACGCCGCGCCGCCGCGAACGACCCTGTGATACAAACAGCAGAGCAGAGCAACCGATCACCAGCAGTGAACTCCAGCACACGACCATGTCCGCCCTCGCGCGCCAAATGAGCAATTCCAGTATCAAAGACGAGGATCGGCCGGAAGCTAGCAACCCGGCGCCGCAATTACCACCAGGGGCGTCGTCGCCGCGGGACAACCCCGTTTTATTGGACGTGGCCGTGAACACGAACAAATACCGGACGCCCTCGGACAAGCTCGTACTCATTTTAGTGGGCCTGCCGGCGAGGGGCAAGACGTTCATAGCGCGGAAGATCCACCGCTACCTCGAATTCTTCCACGCGGCCAACGTGCGCATCTTTAACATTGGCAACTACCGGCGGGAGCTGCACGGACCGCACCACGACGCGGCCTGGTTCGAGCCGAACAACCCCATTGGATTGGTGCAGCGCAAAGCCGCGACGGACGCCGCGCTTGCCGATCTAAGGAAGTGGGTCGCCGAGGCCAACGACGGGCGCATCGCCATATTAGATGGCACGCACTCGACACTACAAAAACGGCAGTACGCCATCCAGACCCTGAAATCATTAGAAGTAAAAATCATCATGATCGAGAGCGTGTGCACGGACCCGGAGTTGATCGAGCGCAACATCAGCAAGTGCAAGCTCGGGACGCCGGACTACGTGGGCATGCCCGCCGAGGAGGCGACGCGCGATTTTCGCGCGCGCGTGGCCCAATACGAGAAGACCTACGAGACGCTCGACGCGCCAAGCACAAACGGCGTCGAGAAGGACCGGTCCTGGATCAAGATCGTCGACTGCCGGCGCTTCGTGGTCAATAATGTCAGGGGCTTCCTCGCGTCGCGCCTGATCCAGTTTTTGAGTCATCTGCACATGGAGCCGCACGCCTTCTATCTGTCGAGACACGGGCAGAGCGAGTACAACGTGCTGGGGAAGATCGGCGGCGACTCCGGTTTATCTCCGTTGGGCGACGCCTACGCCAAGGCGCTGGCCCAGTTCTGCCAGGACGAGGTCACGAAGAACGACGAGCGGCCCGCGCGGCTCTGGACCTCGACCCTGCGGCGCACGCGGGAAACGGCGCGGTACATCGCCCACCACTCCATCACCATCGACTACGACCAGGACGACGTGGACCACGCCCAGGAGTGGGTCCAGCTGCGGCCCGTGGCCTGGTCCAATTTGGACGAGTTGTTCGCCGGGGTTTGTGATGGCATGACTTATGAAGAGATCGAGAAGCACTACCCCGACGAGTTCCGGCGGCGGCAGAAGGATAAATTAGCTTATAGATATCCGCGCGGCGAGTCCTACCTCGACATGATCCACCGCCTGGACCAGATGGTATTTGAGATGGACCGGCATAGGGAACCGCTACTCATCGTGGCGCACCAGGGGATCCTGCGATTACTTTATGCGTACCTGCCTGTGTGGAAATCAAATTTGAGGCGCCCCACGCCATCGACGCGATGGTGTCTTCGTAACTGCATCTGCTCGATGGCGTGGAGGTTCCACGCCATCGACGCGACGCTGTCCCCGTCACCGCGTCTGCTCGATGGCGTGGAGGTTCACGAAGGTCTCAGCAATAGTTCTCAGGATAACCTAACTCACTGGTTGATTTCCACACAGGTACTTGATGGGCATGCCGCGCGAGGAGGCGCCGTACGTGTCGATTCCGCTGAACACCGTGATCCGGCTCGAGCCCAAGGTCTACGGGTGCGACGAGAAGCGCTTCGAGCTCCTCTCGAAGTGTCCGATGCCTGACGGCCAGCGCGAGCCGCGGTCCAGAAAGTCGGAGTCCGTCGACGACGACCCGCTTTACTGGGACGACGACCCGCCGTCACACTAGTCCATGTTACCACGTAATCTTACTTTAACTGCCACTAGTCAGCACATAAACCGGACACATATTAAATAGTAGCCCGAGTCTGGCGCGCGGCGGGCCTCGCCGGCGTATCATTCGTGCGTCTCGAGGTAGATCGCCGTGGTCACGGCGTTCTCCTTCGCACCGCGCCACAGCGCCGTCATCTGGGCCTAGAGCGACGGGTGGGGCTTCACGTCGGCGACGTTGAAGCAGCGCGGCCGCGGGTGGGCCTCGCTCCCGCGGAAGAAGCGGTGGGGCGGTGTGGCGCAGCTCTTGCACAGTTTCTCGGCCCGCAACTTGTTCACGAGGGCGTAGTAGAACGAGAGGTCCGCGCAGTTCGCCTCCAGGAACTTGGGCTTGTAGTGGTCCGTCGGGGGCATCTGTTTGAGCCGCTCCGGGTAGCTGGCCACGGCCCGCGCCGAGAAGAAGGAATTGGACACGTGGGGCATGTCCACGTCCCGGCCGAGCATGGCCCGCCGCACTTTGGGCTGCAAATCGCCCTCTAACAAAAAGACGAAGTCAATGTGCGCCACGACGCTCAGGGCGCTCTGGAGCTCGCCCGGGCCCATTTTGGAATCCTGGCCCGGCGGCTCCGCGCGGCCATTCAATAAGCGGACGTAGAAGTTCGGCCGGTTGTACGCGCCGTACTTCAGGATGTTGTGCGCCACCGACTTCGTCTCGTGGTTGGCTTCGTTCTTGTGCTCTTTTGCGTCGATTACGCGCTGCCGGGCGGTCTCCTGTCTCTCGCGAATGGTGGCCACGTGCGCCGTCTTCTCGCGCAGCTTCTCCAGGTTGTATGTTACCGATTCCTCGGCGTTCTTCAGGTTCGTCTTGTATTTGGCCCGCGACACGTCGCGGTGCTTGTGCGCGTCCGCTTCCTTTTGGAGTTTCGCCGCGGCGCGGGCGGCCGCCATTTTTCGCTCGGCGACGACCCGCTTGAGTACTTCGACGGCCTCCTGCGCTTTGAGTAAGGACTGCTCCAGTCCCATGCGCGGTGAACATCAAGCGCGGCGTGGCCGACGCGCTCCGGGTCCAGGTCACGTACCCCCAGGACGACTCCAAGAGACTGTGGCGGTGCGGCCTGCAGCAGCCGCCCCTCGTCTTGGCGGCGTCGAACGCGATGCAGGTCTTGCGGTATTACGATCTGGCGCCCGTCGACGGTGTGAGCGTAAAGGCCTGCGGCGCGGCGCCACACGCGTGGACCACGAAGAAGGGCGGCGTGACCTACGCGTGCCGCGTGCTCGGCTTCGAGCGCGACCGGCCGGGGTGCGTGGACCGGCTGCTGGGGCGCATGCGGGCGACGGCGCCGGGGGACCACCACACGCCGGGGTGCGGGCTCTTCAAGCGGCGCCGGCCCCCGGCTTAAGACGCTATCGTGGAGTAAGATGGCCGGCCGCCGCCCTAGGGGCTTAATATGGGGAAGGCGGTCGCACAGCGGAAGAAGAATGAAACCTTCGCGTTTTCATTTACATACTTACAAGAACCATAGGAAGGCGCCATTCGGTCCGGGGGCGTACCATGCCGCCCCCAAACGTCATGTCGGGCCATCTTCCGGAATCACGCGTACCGGCCGCTGCGGTTGCCCCCCTTGGCCTTGGAGCCGCCGCCGCGCTGTGGCAGCTGCTGCGACTTGTCCCCCGTGCGTCACGGCTTGATGAACATGTTCTTCGCGCCCTTTGAGTTCTGCATGCGCGTGCGCTTCAGCTTCTTCTCCTGGTGCTGCGAGGCGCGGCGCGCGCCGCGGTTCCCGGCCTTGTCGGTCCGGCGCTCGGGGTCGACGCTGTCCAATATCGCGACGAAGCCGAACGCTTTCGCGATGCGCGCCCAGAGCGCTTGGAAGAACCCGAGGAGCGCGTACAGCGTGTTGGCCCCGCGCTGGGCGTACACGCTCTCTTCTTCTGCGTTAGACCTGAGCGGCCCCGCGCGCGGAACGCTGGGAGCGCCGCCCTTCGCGCGCCGCTGTGCGCGCTGGTGCGGCATGACCATGGTGGGCCGAGTTTGCGTGCCCTCCCCTCGCGGGAGGCCTACGCAAGGCAACGAGCGGACCTCGAGAGGTGCGCAGCCAGCAGGGCCTAAGCAAGCAACGCACAGGACCTCGAGAGGTGCGCGCAGCCAGTAGCAAGCCGGCGATACAAAGCTCGCAAAAGTTGTTTATGGACGGGTTTTATGCACGGGTTTGTGTCGAGTCAAATCCGAGTTAAAAAAAGTGGGCAACAACCGACCACGCACTGGTCATTACCGTACGACTGCATACTCAAGCTGCGGAGCAGTGCGGAGCAGCGGTCACGAGAAGGATAGCACCAGCCGGGCGCCCGAGCGTCAAAAAAGACCTGCACAGGAATATTTGAATATCTGCGGGCCGCGCGCGCGCAGCATGCTCGCGTCAATTAACGACACGGCGCAGCACCTCGCGTGCGCGTCGTCGTCGGAAGACCTCGCGGAGAAGCCGCCGAAACGCTACAAAACGTACGTCGCCGGTCTCGTGGCCGCCGCGGCCGTCGCCGTCGCCCTGTTCTCGGCACCCCTACCGCCGCCGCCACCAGCACCGCGGCCGCGGCTGAGCTACGCCGCGAACCCCACCGTCGCGCACAGCTTCTACGGCCTCGCCTGGTGGCTACCGTGCTGCTCGACGTATCGGACCAAGGGGCTGACGGTGCAGGCGCCGACTCTTGCCCCGGCTAAGAAGCGCCGGTGGCGCCGGACGCGGTCCAGTACCGCGGTCGAGGGTTTACGGCACAGCGCCGCGCTCTTCAAGAAGGCCCGCGGGCGCAAGGTCAGCCAACCGGTGCACGCGCAGCCCTTCATGGACGGCCTGCAGGCCCTGATGCCGACCTTCGCCGCCTTCGGGAGCGCCATCGACGCCGCCGCGACCAAGGACGTGCAGGGCAACGTCGTGAAGTTGAAAAGGAACGGCGCACCAGTAGTACCCCTGCACGCGGCCATTCGAGATGAAATATTGTTAAACAATGCGACGCACCCCGACTCCACGGCCCAAGCGTTAGTGTGGGTCAAGCGCATCTTGCATTTCATGAGCCACTTTTTTGATACGTTAGAAAAGCGCCCGGACCTCGAATTAAATGGATGTCTGACCAAAGCCTACGAGGTCCACCTGGGGCCCTACCACAACATTGTGTTCCGGCAGCTGGCCGTGGTCCTGATGCAGGTCATCCCGGACCGGGCCTCCATGCTCGAAGTGTTTGGGGTCGCGACGTTCGATGAATTGCAGCCTCATCTAAAAGCGTGGACCAAGGAAATCAATCCGCTCATCGCGAAGATCGACGCCTTCTACGTGGCGAATAAACTAGCGCCCTGACCCCGCCAGGGTGGTGGTGCGCGCCCCGACCGCCGCGGCGGTTTGGGGAAAATTAATAGAAATTACCTTTCTTGTTCACCCCGAGTCGTCGCCGTACTGGCCTCTTTGGGCCAGTACCAACTCGAGGGTACTCACACGAATGCATATCGTCACACGCGCGTTCGCGTTCGCGTTCATGAGTTTTTAGACGGGTTTTTCGCCGCATGCAGACAACTCTAGAGCTTCATTGTGGCATAACCTGCAGCGGCGGTTGCGCATGAGTGCAGCTGGCAGCGGTGCAGTGCAATCACGTTGCAAAACGGAGTTTTCTCTATGGTGCTTAGGCTGCGCTGACAAGATCTACCAAGCACTTAGCATCACCCTGTGTACACCTTGGAGCAAAAAGCACTTACCTGCAAGCAACGGCAATGGGCAGCTGTCGTAATATGGCCATCCTCAGAGCCTGCGCAGCGCTGCTCCTACTCGCAGCCGCGCACGCGCTCGTGACGTCAGGACGGCCGCGGCACGCCACGGCGCTGCACGCGAAAAAACGCAAGCAGAAGGGCGCCGCCGACCACTCGGCGGTCGACGACTGGACGGGGCGGCGCCGGCGGCGCATCAAGGACGACGTCGAGGCCGCGTTGGACGACCCGAACTGGTTCGGCACCCGCGGCGAGGCCTACGAGAGTGGTGCTCCGGTGGCGAGAGCGACCGCGGACGACGATCCGATGGCTGGCTGGTTCGACGAAGATTCGTTGGTCGCGGACGGCATGGGGGCCGGACGCGCCCGCGCGGTCATGGCCCGGCGGCGCGCCATCGCCGGCATCGGGCGGCCGTCAGAGGACGACGAGGCCGATGTCCCGTCCTACATGTATGATGATGACGAGGAGGAGGACGACGACGACGACGCCGTCGCGAATTTCTACAACGCGCCTGTGGCCGTCGACAGCGCGCCGCCGCCCTCGCCCAGAAGCGAAGCTTGGCCGTCGTGGTTTTCTCCAAAACAAACGACGCCGCGCCCGTCGGAACGAGAGGACGTGGAGGCGCCGCTTTTCGTAACGTCGACGGCCACGTCCTCCCCGACGCTCGAATCGACAGACTTCGCCAAACCGTCGTCAAAGGCCAGAGCGCCGGGCCTCGACCGGCGGTGGTGCACGGCCGTCGCGGCCGGCCCGTTCACGCGCTACGCGAAGTTTTTCCTGATGGAGTTCGGCGTCGAACAAGCATTAAACGTCCCGGACGTCGAGGGCGCCGACGGCGACGAGGCGGCGCAGGCGCTCGAGCGGGCCATCTACGTCTCGGAGCGGACGGGTCTGCCTTCCGTGGCCGAATTCACGGTCCTCGAGGTCGAGGCGCTCGAGGCCGGCGCGCGGGAGCTGCTGTCGCGCGCCGCGGCCGCGTACAGAGTCCCGAACGTCGACGAGGTCCAGACGACGCGGCTCCTCGAGCGCCTCGCGGCGGTGTCGCCGGGCGCGCGGCGCGCGCGCTTCGTGACGTGCTGCGCCTTCCACGACGCGGCGCGAAACGCGTCGCTGACGGCGCGCGCCGAGACGCGCTGCGACCTGCGCTCCGCGTCAGCGCTGACAGCGATGACGTGCCGCACCGAAGCGTTCCAGGGTGTTTTGCAGGCGCTCTGCGAGGACCCGCGGGAGAAGAAGGCCGTCGATGACTTGACCTTCGAGTTCTTTGAGTCCAGGCGGGAGAGAGCTTTGGCCGCGCCGCAGCAGGTCTCGCCGGGGGCCGAGTTGTTTAGGGAGCGGTTGCGGAACGAGGCGCGCGTGCTCACGAATGGCAACGTCGACATGAGCTCGTTCGTGGGGTCCGTGGTTGACGTCGCGCTGCTCGACGAGGCGGCCGCGGAGCTGCGGCGGCGGCTGGGCCCGGACGTCACGGACGTGACGACGGCCATCCTCACGACGGGCGTCAGCGACCAGCAGCTCGCGCTGTCGCTCGCGCGCTTGATGAGCGTGCCTCTCGTTGCCTGTCGCCGCGAGGCCGCGGGCGCCGGCGCCGTCGCGAACGCCATGGACTCCGCTGCCTACGCGGACGCGTTGGACGTGACCTACCGGTCCAAGCACTACGGCCCCGGCCAGCAGCTGTATTTACCGCGAGGTGCTTTCGACGAGGACGACGTCGTGCTCGTCGTGGACGACTTCCTCGCGTCCGGCTCGTGCCAGGAGGCCATGATGCGCCTCGTGGCGAAGGCGGGCGCGCAGCCGGCAGGCCTAGCTGTCCTCGTAGAAAAGACGTTCGACGGCGGCCGCGACTTCCTGAGCGCCTGGCCAGTTCCAGTTGCTTCTCTTGCTGCCATTGTATCGGTAGAAAGTGGTTACATCGAACTTCTCGAGGACGAGGCGTACGCAGATATAGGTGTCCTTGACTTCGGTGAGGACGAGGACGACACCATCCTAGGCCTTGACTTCCTACCGGTGGGAGACGACTTCTGAGGCGCCATCTCTGTTTAAATTGTGTACATTAACAAATACTTAGAGCATCGTCACCCCCTCGATGTCCTCGTCCTCCTTGGGAGGGGCGGCCTTCTCGAGCATGGCGTTCTCGACGTAGTCGTCGCTCGCCACGAGCTCCGTCTCCGGTCGCAGAGTAGAGCGCCGCGGCCGGAGGAACACACAGACGAGGAGCGCCAGACCAAACCCTCCGACGCTCGCGTACGTGACCGCGTGGCGCCACCGCCGCCGCGACTTCCGCTGCGCCGGCGCGCCCGTCGACACGGTCGGTGCCGGCGACGGCGCGGCGGCTGGCATCTGGTAGCCCGCGGCCGAGTCGCAGACAGCACGCGCGATGCCGAGGCGGCCCCGGTTTAAATCAAAGAATAGATCGTGGCCAGCGAAGAACGGCCCGCCGAGGACTCCACCCGATAGCTTCTCCACATAGACGCGAGAGAAGTAGCTGCAGGCGCCCGTACACGCCCGGTCGACTTTTTCAATAAACGACTCGGGATTGATGGTCACAACAACTTCCTCCTCGTCGCCTACGCCGCGAAACCTAAAGCGGATGGATGGTAGAGAGCTCAGTTCGGCTTCATTGATCGTGAATGTCTTGTCCGCGTCGTAGGCCCAGTGCGGGTACACTTGCGCCCAGGCCCGCACCCACGCGTCGTGCGCCTTCTTCGGGAGGTACAGGTCGGTCGTCCCGGAATCCACCACTAAACCGTTCCCGCGGTTCCACTCGCCGGCCGGCGCCTCAATTGATACGTCGGCGCCCGCCGCCGAGACCAGGCTCACGCCCAGCGTCTCGAGGCTGTTGAACGCGCCTGATGTTTTTAGCTCCGCAAACGCCATCGGCGCGGCGTGGTGCGAGGTATCAACCCCGCCTACGACGAAGAAGCCGCTCCTTTCGGAAGATTTCGAGAGCGGGTCCACCGGCTCGAAGCATAAACTGAACGCCATCTCCCCGATGGCGCCGGTCGTATGCAACGCTTTGAGCACCGAGTCGGCGCCGGCGCCGTGCAAGCCCCAGATCCCGTTCGCAGTCTGGTCGACGAACATGTTCGTTTGATGGGTGATGCAGCCGAAGGGGATGCGCGCATAGTGGGCGTCCCGGTGCACGGTGGCGTCGCCCAAACTAGTTCCGTCGCTTGCGTCGTAGGCCACGACGGACCCGTCCGCGTCGACCAGGCGCGCGACGTCCGACGCCTTCTGGGCGATCCACTCGCTCCCCTCGGAGTAGGACGCGCGCATCTCGCCCGACCGCTCCTCGTACGTCGAGGACTTACTAGTGTCGAAGGGCGGGCTCTCGTGGGCGCCGCAGCCCGGGCAGTCGGCGCAGACGAAGGCCGTGCGGCTCGAACCCGTGTCGACGATGACGCTCGTTTTCTGGGGAGGCGTGCCGACATAAAGGT
>Ga0302122_10000137_pt1 | contig 38865 bp, 32 predicted proteins | sample CB21_SCM_MG_FD_203115 | JGI IMG/M metagenome (GOLD analysis project Ga0302122, IMG submission 203115) | Marine microbial communities from Western Arctic Ocean, Canada - CB21_SCM | ecosystem: Environmental > Aquatic > Marine > Oceanic | place: Canada: Western Arctic Ocean | collected 2017-09-28 | reverse complement strand
CGCGGGCCGTCATAATGGCGGGGCGATAACGATACCGAGGACGCTCCTAGCATCAGCCGCCGTCCTCGCCGTACTTTCCTCTAAAGGTATTGATGTCCTTGCCCCCCTTGGTGACACCCTCGGTGGTGGTCCAGTTCTCGTCGTGCTTGCGCGCGTGGCTGTCCTTTTTAATTTTTTCCAGCGTCTCGAGGCGCTGGCGCTTCGTCTCCGCTTTTTCTCTGGCCTTCTTCTCCTCGACCAATCGCCGCGCCTGCTGCTTGGCCGTGGGCGGCTCCGGCAGGGACGGCTTCACGACGGCCTTGGGCGTGCCGTCGGCGTTGAGCTGTTGTGCCACAGGGCGCGGCGCCTGCGTCAAAGCCTTGGCGACGGCCGCGGCCGCGCCGGCGGGCGGCGCGCCGCTGGCGACGAGGCGGTTGCCCTCCTGGACAAACCCGACCGTGGCCAATAACGTCATGGCCGCCGGCTCGCAGACGAGCTTGGCGCCCGCCTTCCCATCCAGATTGATGGACCGGAACTTTTCATTGGTGGGGTCCTTCTCCAAATTCTGCACGATCTTGACCAGCAAGGGCGCCGCGGCCGAGGCCTTGGGCACCTGCGCGGCCACGCTCGCGACGACGCCGGCGTCCACCGTGCTGCTGGTCTCCATGGCGCTGGCGCCGTCGTCGCCTCTACTGTTGCCGCCGAGGCGGAGGACGTTGCCGCCCGTGATCTGCACGCTCATGGTGCTGCGAAAACAGTGGTTTGCGCTGCGCTTGCAGCTGCAGCAGTGGCGAAGGTCCGAGGCACGTTGGCGTGACCGACTGTCGTTGAGAAACCCGCGCAGCTGTGGTGAGATTAGCACAGGGCGCAGTTCCTTCTCCCATGGCTCCGCTCGCCTGCGCCTGCCGGGACACTCGTCCTAGACCTTCGCCGCGCTAGCAGTGCCCCCTAAAGCGTTCAAATCGGGTGAGAGTTCGCAGCTTGGCAGCACAGCACTCAGGCTGGAGCACCGGACGCCATCGACGCAACAGCGCACAAGTTGGCAGCACCCGCCATCCGCACGTCCGTTTCGGAGCACTTGGCTAGTCCAGCGTGCGTGTCCGCTGAACAGTCGGGCAGCCCACAAAAATGTCCCTCTTCGAGACGACCCAGAAACTCGAGCAGCTGCCCGTACCGAGGGACGACGCCCACCAGCAGACGGCGCCCGGCCGGGCCAACGTCTACTCGCGACCGCACTTCTCTAAAGGGTTCGACTACTCGAAATGGGACGACATTGCGAGCGACGACGAGGACAAGCCCTTGAGTCCGGCCAAGTTCGCGCCCCAGTCCGCGCCCGTGCCGACGCGGGCCGCGCCGCCCGCCAGGCGCTTTGACAGCGTGGACGACGCCATCGTGCGCAATAGGGCAGCGGACGGCTGGGGCCGCGACGGCGTGGCGGAGGTGGCCGAGGCCCTGGGGCTGCCGCGGGACGATCCTGCGAGAAGGTCCGTGGATGCGCTGCAAACGTCATTAGCGCAAGCCGGCGCCATCGAGCAGGCCGCGGCGCTGCCGTTCGTGGTCGGCTGCGAGCCCGACCCTGCTTCCATAGAAAAGGTCCGCGACGCGTATGAAAGGCGCAAGGCCACACCCATGGCGGGCGAAACTGGCGCTAGAAAGACCGCGGAGACCGTGGCGCGGTCCGAGGCCAAGAAAGTCGCGAAGATCGCCCGATGCTTATTACGGGAGCCGGACGGCGCGCTGCGCTTACTGGCGACGGGCGCCGTGCCCTCGGGCGTCCGCGGACTCGGCAAGTACCGCGACGCGCCGGCGCTCACATTGGCGACGGTGGCGGTGAACGCCATGGAAAAGAAGGCCGCCGAGCGCCTCGTGAGGGACGCCATCGACGGCCCCCTCAGGCGCGAGGCGGAGTTCCTGCGGCACACGCCCTTCCAGACGGAACTATCGAGGACGGCCTTCAAGGTGGACAAGGGTGTTGATGCGATCGCGGCCCTGCGCACCAGGGGCTTCTGCATTCTGGAGGGCGCGCTGTCCCACGAGGACTGCGACGCGGTGCACGCCTTCTACGACCGACCCAAGCCGGAAACAGAGTTGCCCATCGAGCTCGGGCTGCAGTCCGTGCGGGCCCTGGCGCCTCAGCTCTTCGGGAACTTTGGGCAGAGACAGCCGGAGCCCGAGGCCCAGATGGCCTTCCGGGCCGCGGTCCAAGTTGTGGTGGGGTGCGCGCACGAGCTCGAAACGAGGTCGCCGGAGCTGCGGGACGGGTTGGCCCTACCGCCGTCCGTCACCGCCACGAGCCAACAAGTGGAGCAGGTCGTGGTGCGGGAGCCGCTCTGGCGGGACGACGACCCGGACGACGATGCAGAACTCGTGGCCTTCTGCTTCGCCAACCCTAGGGACTGGGACGACGACCTGGATGGGGGGACGCTCATCGTGCGAGACGACAACGAGGTGGCGCACTATTTACCAGCGACGGGCGGCTCCGTTGTTTTGATTCTGGCGCGGGGGCGCGACGTCGAGTTCAAAGCGCCGAAGAAGCGCCACTCGGTTGTTTTAAAGTGCCGCTACGACCGGCGGCGGAGCGACGTGGATGTGGAGGACGATTACGAGGAGTCGGACGAGGAGGAGACGACGGCGGAGCAGCGGGCCGCGTCACTCGCGGCCAAGCTGCGGGCGCGGGCCACGGCGGGCGGTGAAAGTGGAGGCACGTGGGGCGCGGACGGCTTCCGGTCCGACGGCCAGGCCGTGGACTCCTCGGCGACGTTTGATGGTTCGGAGCGGAATGTGGATTTAGTCTGAGACTTCGTGTAAGTTGGGTGGCTACTAGTACTTAGTTATGACCCAAGACCGAGTCATGCCTGGCGGCCGCTCCGCCGCTGCCAGGAGAGCTTGGCCGTCTCGGCCAGGTCCAGCGACACGCCCGTGGCCACTTGCACGAGCATGCCGGCCGCGCCCTGTTTGCCGGCCGCGAAGGCGCTGCGCATCTTCGATATCTCGGCCTCGGTCGACACTGCGTTGGACGAGATGTCGATCATTGGCGCGCTCGCGCCCTGGAACTGGGCCGCTTTTTGTTGGGCGAGCTGGGCGACGACCCCGTCCGCTTCTCTTTTAGCCTCCTTCATGCGCTCGCCCCGGGCCGCGCGGGCTTCACTGACGATCTTGGAGGCTTTGGTTTCTGCCGTCATGAGCTCGGAGATGCCGTCGCGGGGCATCGTGCTAGAGACTCTAGCCTGCAGGCTGTTCTACACAACGACGCCCTTCTGGGGCAGCCCCGCCGCGACGACGACGAGGGGGTATCGCTTCTGGGCGTCCGCACACACGTGCTTACGCAGCTGCGATGCTATCTCTACGTGCGCGACCCTCCTCTCTTTGCTCATGACGCAACCCGCACGTTAGCCTAACCTGGCAGTTACAAATGAGCGCGCAAAGCTGCTCTTAGAGCCGACGCTCCTCCAACTGGCTCATAAAACCTCAGGGGTACGGGTTTCTCCGACCCGATTTGTATGCACAAATTTGAAAACACTGGGCAGCCCGGCAGACGCAGCCCGGCCGACACCATCGACGTATGGCCTCCCTGGTCCAGCGCCGCGACAAGCACGCCGACATCCACAACCGGGTGCAGTACCTCCAGCTCTTCGCCTGCCAAAGGGCCGCGCCCCTGTACCGGTGGTGGTACGCGTTGAATATTGACGCGAAGCACGACTTACTCGTGTCGTTAGGAGTGCCGGAGCGGCCGCACGCGCCCCAGACCCGGTACCCGGACCACTTCCACGTCGACGAGTTGCTGAGAATCGACACCCAACCTTCTATAACGCAGCCGCCGCTCTACGCACCGCTGGACGGCGTGCTGCGGACCTGGGCCATCGTGAGCGACCCGCTCACCAGCTGGGCGCCGCGCGTGTCCGACGAAGCCGTTGATTGGTTGGATACGTTAACAGCGATCTGCGAAGCTATAGCGGACGCGTACGTCGACGCTACTGAAGATGACGGCGCGGCGCCCGTCTTGAGTTCTGATCAAGTCCGCCAACGCATGCGGGAGCACTGGCTGCCGCCGGAGTGGGAACGGCAAAAACTACAGGCACGCTTCTTCCCCGACGAGCCCCTGACCGTCGAAGCGTGTCCGGCGGCGCGGTCCGTCATTCGCCATCGCGACGCGCAGTGCCTCGCATACCGCCTGGACGCGTGCCGGGCGCTAGAGCAGGCTGTGGCCCTAGGTCTGTGTGAAGACGACGACGACCGCGCCCACGTCGCTTCGGCGCTGGCCTTGCTCGCCGATAGCGTAGCGTGGACTTCACGTGATTTCCTTACACAACGCGAGGCCGTGGCCATTGCACAGGCCGGCGACAAAGTTTACGAGCGCCTCGCGTCCTACTCCGGGCATTGCCGGCCGCACCAGCTGCTGTTCTTAAAGGCGTTGGTGCTCCTCCAGCAGAAGAAGCCGGTCGGTGACTGCTTCGGCGACTTCTTCAAGGTGGCCAACGACGAGTCGGAGATGCTGGAGCGGACGTATGCAGAGGACGACGAACGGGCGCAGAACCGCATGGCTTCGTTATTGGTCCAAGTCGCGCGGGCGCACATAGCGGCGGGACTTATTCAGAACGACGCGCCCGGCGCCATCGAGCGCGTTCTAGAAATGCGGGACTGGGAGGCGGATATCGGGTGCGGCTGGTACGCCCTCCGAGGCAAGCGGCGGTTCACGAAAAATGATGAAGGCGCCCTCGAGGACCTAGATAGAGCTTTACAGGGCCTGTCGCCGGACGACGCGGACTACGCGCCCTGCTGCGCCCTGGCCGCGGTCCTCCTGAAGCGGAGCGGGGACGCGGGCCGCGGCGCGCGCTACCTCGCGCTCGCCAAGGCCTGTGCAATCGGCCGGCCGCCGGAGCTTGTGCAGGCGCGGACGGCCTTCGGCGAGGCCATCGAGAAGGACGCGCCCGACGGCGTCACGCGCATCGTCGGCTCGCGCGTGCCCAGGGTGCTGCGGACGCCCCGTGGCGGGGGTTTGGTGGACGCGGCGCGGGAGTAGTGTGTAATGGTAAGTGTACAAACAAGGTTACAAGCAAGTGGCGATGGAGCCGAGGTTGGCGGGTCGCTAGCGGTTGTTCCGCAGGAACCAGAGAAAGGCGCAGTTCGGCGCCGCCTGCCGCCGCGGCGGCGCCTCGGCGCGCCACGGGTCGAAGGCGCCGTCGGCGTGGAGCGCGAAGGGGTTGCGCCGCCGGTCCATGGCTCTAGCGCACGCGACATCATGCCGCCTTAACGCCCGCGCCGTGAGCCGGTGCGAGGCCGGGTCGGGCGCCGCCTCCGCTACTACAGAAATGGGCTTCGTCGGGTCCAGCGTGGCCAGGCCCAGGTCCACGCTCGTCTTGCAGCGTCTCAAACTGGAATCGTTCGAGGACGAGTTCTCCGCGGCGAGAAGCATCAGTTCGTCGGCGCTCGAGCTGCCCGTGATGGGCGCGTAGGTCTTCAGGACCATCAGGTTGCCGTCGACGTTGACCACATGGTGGTCCGAGATCGAGCTCTGCCTGTCGGAGCCCACGGTGGTCGCGAATGTGCTCATCTTCTATTTTTGCGTGGCGGCCTGTCGAGCGTGTGTTGTTCGGCTCTATTGGTGCCTAGTAGCGGCGTTTTTGCCGTGGCGCGCCGTCCAGGATGGTCACAGAAGGTGCTGCGCAGCGTACAGCTCACGATGGAAGTTCTGGGCGCCGCCTGGGCCGGAAATATCCAGACCAGATCCGTCGCGAAATGCGAGCTTCCACTCGTTTTCGGTAGCTTTTTGTTGCAGGCGCGCGTCTAAAATAGGCCCAGGGGACTGCAGACCGTCCCAGGCGCAGTGAAATAAAACGCCGGCCGAGTTTAGGCCGCCTCTGTCAGTTTACAACTTTTAATTGAGGTTCGAATTCGGGTTTTGTCTCTCGCGTTTGAAAGTTCAGCGCTGTCCCAGGGACCGGCGTACTCATCGGGCACCCACAGACTAAGTACGCTGACAAAACGCCGCCGAAGCGGCACCCGCTGGCATGGCGCGCGGACGTCGCAGCGCCGCGAGCGAGCGAGTACACAAAGCATAGAGTGCTACACACTCCCACAGTCTGCCCCGATAACGGCAGGTCTACCCCCGGAAACCACGCCACCCACCAGATTACTTACGCCGCAAAAACAAACGCGAAATTCAACTCAGAGGAAGTACTCGGGCGCCGGGTCCTTCTGGGGCACGCCCCGCGCCTCCTGCGGGGCCGCCTCGAAGATCCGATACGTCTTCTCCAGCTGAGCGTCCAGCTCCAAAATAGCTGCGACGTTGCCGCACCGGTAGCAGTAGTTCGGCGCGGACCAAACGGTCACGAGAGCTTCCTCGAACAAGGGCTTGTAGCCCTCCATCACCAATTGGTGGGCCCTTGCTATCAACTTCAACGCGTTGACCTCGTTGAACTTTTCTACCACGTCTCCGCCGAACAAGTAGCCCGCGCCTCGCGGACTCAAGCCCCAGCCATTAATTTCCTCGGGATCGCTCCACATCAGGTCGCACATGGCGCCGTCGTGGGGCACTTCCTGCTTCCGGTCGATCGTTCGCACTTGATCCAGCGTATTGACGGAGGGGCTCAAGCCGCCGTGGACGCAGAAGACCTGGTCGTCGACTATTGCACTCAATGACAGAAAGTCAAACACCTCCGTGCAGTACTTCCAGACGTTCACGGAGCCGTACTTCCGCTGGCACTCGTCATAAAAACCGTACACTTGCGTGATTTGCCGCGACTCGTGGTTACCTCTAATAAGAGTAATGCGGTCCGGATGCCGCGCTTTCAGCGCCAACAGCAACAAAAAGGTCTCCACGGAGTAATGTCCTCGATCGACAAAGTCCCCCAGGAACAAATAATTCCGGTCGGGGCACTGGCCGCCCACTTTGAACAGCTCGATCAAATCGTAGAACTGGCCGTGGATGTCCCCACAAATGGTCACCGGCGCGTTGACGCGCTGCACGTTGGACTCCTCCACTAATATTTCCTTGGCCTTATCACATAGCTCCAGGACCTCGTCTTCGCTCAGCGTCTCGCAGTCCTTCAAACGAGCGATACATCGGTCGAGGTCGAGGACCATGGCTTGTTTGGCGGCGTGCGCGCGTCCGCCGGCGGGTCGCGCGGTCGAGCGCGCAGCGCGGCGTCTCCGGCGCGCTGCTCTCTGAGCCTGCTCGTCACAGTCAAGCAACCGCGGCGGTCACAGCGGATGTAAACCAGGGCGGCCAGCCTTTAGCAAAGATTCAGGCGCTCAGCTGTGCTGCCGTGCGTGCCAGCAGCTAAACAGGGCATTAAATGAGGCGGTCAAACCCGCGCAAAAAACCCGCGCCATGGCCGTACGATCCAAGACCTGCCTGGTGGCCCTCTCCATGGCTGCCGGTCTGTGGCAAGACTGCTATGACTGCTTCAAAGGAAAGGCTCCCGCGCTGAGTTTTGGCTCCTCGAGCTCGGAGCCGGGCCTGTTCCATCAGAGGCGTGAGTGTCCGTGGTACGAGCGGTAACGTTACTCACGCGTCCCATTGGGTCGCGGTATAGTCGTGCGTCGCGAGCGCTGCGTATTCGCATACTCCCATTTTGGCTGCTGCGCTGCGCTGCGCTTCGTCATACGTCCTCGCGGCGCCACCGAGAACAGCCACGCGGCCCTCGTGGATGCTCGACTGCTGCACCACTCAGCCCTGCTGCGGCGAGCGAACGACCATGTTCTGCGGCTGCGGCGAGGGGAGCCCGGACGAGCGCGAACCCATTTTGGCCGGCCTCCTCCTGAAGCGCTGTCGGTGGCAGTGGATCCGCCGGCGCGCCGTCTTGAGAAGGGGCCGGCTCCAGTACGGGGCGGAGCGGCTGGACCTCACGCACGCGCGGCTCGAGGACGTGGACGAGCCGGGCCGCCATACCTTCTGCATCGACGACCACGTCTTCCGCTGCGACACGGCGCGCGAGAAAAGGCGCTGGCTGCGGGACGTCGCCAGGGCGAGCGGCATTGAAAGGCCGCCACCTAAACCGGCGCCGGTCGTCCACGGTTTGCTACTCAAACAGGGCCGGCACGGGCTCTGGAACCGGCGGACCGCGGAGCTGCGCGGCGACCCGTGGCGTTTGGAATGGTGCGATCCCGAAAGCCAGGGCCGCCCGGGCGGCCGCATCGATCTCACTGAAGCCACCATCACAATTGACGAAGACGCGTTCGCGGTGGACGGCTCGCGCTTCAAAGGTCTCAATGCGGTTGACGCCGCGCGCTGGCTTGCTTGCATCCGAGCGGCCCGGAGCGGCGCGTCCCGAAAGGCCGTGCTGGAGCTGTGGTCGCCGACCGCGGAACCGGCGAAGAGCGGCCCGGGTGGCGCGCTCGCCGCTTCCCTGGTCGCCGTCTCGTGCGCCGTCTCCTGGCGGCCGCGGGTGTTGGTCGCGGTCCTGGTGCCTTTCCTGCGCTACGTCCTCCTGCCTCTGATATTGCTGCTCGTCAACGCCTACGTCTTCAGGAAGACGCTCGTGGCGCTCGCGACGCGCCGGCTCCCGCTGCGGCGGCCGCCGACGGTCGACCTGGCACTGCGGGACGCGGCCCTGCGAATCACCATCACCGACGTTATTTACGAGGACCCTGCGTTACTTGTTGACGACTCGGACGACGAGGAGGAGCAACGAGACCCGCTGCTCAGCCTTGACACGATACAACTGTCGCTCGTCGTCCGGCGCGTCGGGAAGTCGCGGCGTCTAAGAGCAGAGGTCTCCGCCGAGGTCACGGGCCTCACGCTCTGCTACGCGACGTACGACGCCCGCTTCCGGGACACGAATCTGCAGCGGTTCCGCGGGCCGCAAGAGGAGGACTTTGCGGAGGAATCGCCTTCTGATAAGCCGCGGTCCCTCGTCTACCGCGGGGTGCACTTCCGGGACCTTAGAGTGCGATTGGTCGCGCGGTCGCCCTTCGGCGCGCGCCACCTGGGCACGATCCAATTAAGAGATGAGACCGCGGACCTGGGGTCGAATTTCAAGTCGCGGTTTGATACTTTTGCCTGGGTCCAGGGCCTCGCGGTGCGCGCGGTGGCGAACGTGGGTTTTGACGTGATGGACGCGGCCTTCTCGGGGGCCGCGTCCGCGGTCACATCCATAGCCTTCGCTCCTTTAGATGTTGCGGATCGCGTCGCGGAGCGGCTCGGCGGGTCCCGCGTGGTGACGGGCGTCACCGGAGGTGTGCGGTCGACGGTGGGCGGCGTCGTGGGCGGCGGCACGGCCGTCGTGGGCGGCTCGCTGGCGGCGGGCCGGGCGCTGGTGGCCGGCGCGACGTCGGGCGACCTTGGGGAAATGGGCGCGAGCCTCGGGGAGGCGGGCGGCGCCTTCGCGTCGGGCGTGGTCGGTGGTGTTGGTAGTGTTGTGGGGGGCGTGGCCCACGCGGGCAGCGACGTCATCAGCATCCGCGCCGGGGCGCGCTCTTCTATTAGCTAAATTTCTGTTGTTATACATAAATACATTAGTACGGTGGGGGAGCGGGACAAGGGACAGCAAGGCGCGCGCGCCGGTTCATTGGTCCTCCTCGCGACGAGGAAACCGCAGCACGTTGTTCGTCACCTTCGCGGGCAGGAGCTCCGGAGCGGCAGGGCCCTCTAGTCGCGGCACGAAGGACTCTTCCTCCTCGACCTCTCGGACCTCGCCGACGGGGCTGTCCGCGTGGCGCCGGTTCGGTTGTGCTTTTCGCCGCACGGCCTTGGCAGTCGGCGCATCGCCGCCGATCAGCCACTGGAGCGGGCTGCCGAAGAAGAGGTGCTGCTGCACGGCGCGCGGCGGTGCGCGGCGGACGCTTGGACTGAACGCGCTGGCCGCGGAGACCAGGACAATGGCTGTACGCGCGAGGGCGACCATTTTTCCTTGGGTTAGGCTTGGGTGCTGGGTCAAACGATGTGCTGTTGACACGGTTGTGCGGTTTCAAGTGAGTGTGTCAGTCTTGATGTTGTCGAGCTACCGGGCACAGGGCTCGGAGCGCGGTGTCTGAGTGTTGTTCTTCTGGCCTCAGTGTTACTCTGCAGCCGTTCTATGCTCGTCGTCAGCCTTAAGGCCGTCGTTGTGTGTCTCTCGTTGTCAGAGCCGATGCGTGTTTTTTGCGTGTTGATGCCCAACCCGCACGCACGGGGCATCCTTCCTTACTGCTAGAACACAGCTAGAAGACGCATCTCACTATTCTTTTACAAGAAACCACCTGCTCTGAGAAGCCCGCACGCCGCGCAGGCAAATTTTGCCAGGCTGAGCAGCTGAGCAGGCTGCCCACTCGGCGTGAACCGCCGATGCGTCGTTCAACGAGCAATAGGTCTCACTGGTCTGCGATACGGCTGTGACCGTGCAAGGTGCCGTAAGCAGGTTGCTCAGACGGGCAGCCTTCGCGGTGCTCTCCGTCGAGTGCAGCTGTCATAGCTACCACGTCGAGCATTAGCAATGCACAGGTGGGCAGCCCTCGCGCTGCTCGCGACCCGCCTGGATGCGGCACCAGACGATTGGCACGAGCAACAAAAGCGGGCCGTCTGCGGCCGCAACGCTTCGCTACCCTACGCCGCCGGCACCATCCCGCCCGTCATTAATACGGTGTACTACACCGGAAGGAAGGATTCTCATTTAAACCACCTCACGGCCCAGGACGCGAGCCACTGGCCGGCTCCAGACGATGCCGTACGGTGGCCGTCCCACTACCGGTTTTTGTATTATGACGACGAACAAATGGAAACGTCGATGGAGGCTCTAGACCCGGTATTGACGAGGGCGGGGCTCCCCGGTACGTTACGCGCCTTTCGCACGCTTCAACCGGGCGCCTTTAAGGCCGACCTGTGGCGGTATGCCATTTTATACGCGTGCGGCGGTATATATTTAGACGGCAAGATGCGCTTGGCACAAGATTGGGACGCCTTTCTGCGCAAGGAGCAGGCCCAGGGCTCGTACAAGTTCGAGGACGGCGGGGCGCACCTCGTCTCCTGCGTGGACCGCTGGGTCACGCGCCTCGACCGCTTCCAGAACGTCTCGGGGGTCTGGCAGGGCCTCCTCGTGAGCACGCCGCGCCACCCCGATTTATTACGAGTTCTCAAGCACGTCGTTGACAACGTGGAAAAGAGACTTTATTTCCCGGAAGAAGGCAAGCTGGAGATGCTGTACGTCACGGGCCCCGGCGCCTTCTCGCGCGCGACCCAGACGCCCGGTTCCGGGTGGAAAGGTAGAATCCGCCTCCCTTGCCACTGGGGCAACCACGGGAACCAGTTGAAAACGATCTGGGGCTCCGGGTCTTTGTTGTTCCTGCAGGACTCGAAGCTGCACGAGGCGCTCCGGGGGGGCGAGGCGCACAGCTACCCCGCGCTGTACAAACAGCACGCCGTGTACGCCGACGACGCGCCGCCGCCGGGATGAACTAAAATGTCTGTCACGTAGTACTTCTTCTTAGGCGCGCGGTCGACCATGTGTCGGTGTCGCGTGCGGGCGTGCGACCTTGTGTCACACGCCAGGCGTGCGGCCGTGTGCCGCGCGCCGCGCTCAGAGAGCGGCGTCGGGCGTCGCCACGGCCGTCGTGGCCGCTGGCTTGTCGCCAGGGACGCGTCGGAGGCGCGCGGCGGCGCCTTGGTCGAGCCCATCGACGGGGACCGCGGCGCGGCGTTCGTCGCGTCGGCGAGCGGCGAGACCGGCGGCGCGGCCAGCACCGACGAAGCGACCAGCGCCGTCAGCGCGGCGGCCGGGGGCTCGGCGGCCACGGGCTCGGTGACCACGGTCTCGGCGGCGAGCTCGACCGTGGGCTCGGGGAGCTGCGGCATGGGCTCGGCGGCTGCCATGGGCTCGACAGCGGTTTCGGTGGCAGCGAGCTCGATCGCCGGGGGCTGCTCGGCCGGCGCCGGCGTCGGTTCGGCCTCCATCGGCGCCGGCGCCGGCACGGGCTCGACCACGACCTCAACCGCCGCGGCGACCGGGGCGGGCGCCGGCACCGGCGCCGGTGGCTCGGTGGGCGGCTTGGCGACGAGCTCGGTGGGCTCGGCCACGGCCAGCTCGGCCATCGGCTCGGCGGCCACGGGCGCCGGCGCGACGGTCGGCTCCGCGGCCATCGCGACGGGCTCGTGCGCCGGCTCGACCACTTTTACTTTTAGTCCGAATGCGCTCGCGTTTTCGCGGAGCAGGCGCAAGAACTGTTCGTTTCTAGCTTCGTCGACTGTGTAGTGGACCCTAACCACCGGCGCCTCGACCGGCTCCGCCGCGGGCTCGGAAGTTGGCTCGACCTCCATCGGTGCGGCGCGGGCGCCGCGTCGACTACCGGCGCCGTGTCGACCACCTCTACGATAGCGGCCGCGAGGACGCGCTCGGCCTCCAGTATGGAGTTGGGCTCCGCCGGCTCGACGGCGATCGTGGCCCGCTCGGTGGTCGGCTCGGCCGCGAGCTCGGCCGCGAGCTGCTCGGCCGCCGGGGACAGCTCGGCCACCGTCGGTTCGGCGTCCATCGGCGTGGGTTCGGCCTCCGTCGGAATCTCCGTCGGCTCGGGCGCCGGCGGGGAGACTGGTTTGAGCGCGGGCTCGGCGAGTTTGGCCGGCTCGGTGCGCGGTTCCGCGGCTATGGGCTCCGCGGTGGGCTCGGCCTCCACCGGCTCCGGCGCGGGCGCGCCCTTGGGAGGAGTCGGCGCGGCGTCCGCGGCCGGCGTCGCTGCGGGCTCGGCCGCGGCCTCGGGGAGCGGCGGCATGGGCTCGACGACGGGCTCAACCGCCGTCGGTTCAGCCTCCATCGGCGAAGGCGCGGGCGCGGGCATGGGCTCGGCCTCGGGCGCCAGGGGCGCGTGGGCGGCGCCGCGGCCGCCCGCGGCGGGCGTGGCCGCGCGCTGCTCCTCCGGCGACAGCCCCGCCCGCTGCGCCGCCAACGCCTTCTTCAATGAATCGAGGTCGCCCTTCCGGGCGGGCGTGGCCGCGCGCCGCTCCTCCGGCGACAGGCCCGTCTTCGCCGTCAGTTGAGCCTCCATGCGCGCCAGCGCCGCGTCGGCGTCCGCGACGTCTTGCGACGTCGGCGAGAACTCGCGCACCGCCGGCCGGGATTGCACCTTGCGCGCTCTCTTCTTCTGCTTCTTCTTTTTTTTGACGGGCGCCGCGCGGCCGTGCACGCGGTGCCCCGCCTCCTCCAGGCGCTTGATCTCGCCCTGGACCGCGGGTTCCTTGTCCACTTCCGCCTGGCGCGCCCGGCGCTCCTGCGGGTCCATGGGCGCCATGTTCATTTTGATGCGCTCGGCGTCCGTCGCGAGCGTGCCGATGGGCCACGCCGCCAAAAAGCGGTCCGCCGCGGCCTCCTCGTCGCTGGACTCGTCGTCCGTGGACTCGGGGGCCGTCTCTCCATTGCCCAGCGAACAGGTGACGTTCTTCAGGCGCTTGGCCTTCTTCTTCTTCCGCGCGGCCCGTCTCAGGTTCTCGACGACCTGGGGCGGCTGGTACAACAAGGAAGCGACGTACTCGGACGACGCGTTGGGCATGAGCTTGGCCCGGTTGATGTCCACCGAATGCAAGATGGGTGGATTTCGCGAATCGTAGTTGGCCCTATCTTGCTGCCTTTTAAGTTTGGCCGCGGCGGCCTCGGGCGGTTCCAGGGGCTCCGGTACGCCGGGATGCAACTCACCACAGTTTATAATAGTGACAATTTGGGTCGGCTCGCCCCCCGAATCGCCGCCGGACATGGCCGTGCCGTACTGCTCGATCACTCGTAAAACGGGTAAGCCTTCATAAAGGACCCCGAACACCGTATGTAAATGATCAAAGAACGGGTGCGCCCGCAACTCGATCATGAACTGGGAGCCGTTCGTGTTGGGTCCTTGATTGGCCATCGACACGACGCCCGGCCCGGCGTGTCTCAGGGAATTGTACTCGCAGTCGAAGAAGCCCTCCGGGTTCTCCGCCGACTGGTAGATGGACGTCTGGCCCGCGCCGTTCTCCGGGTCGCCCGCTCTATGCACACAGTCCCCCCCTTGGAGGAGGAAGTTGGGGACCACGCGGTGGAAGCTCGACCCCTTGAAGTGCAATTTGTTGCCCTTGGAGTCCGTGCCCTTCTCCCCGGTGCACAGGCATCTAAAGTTCTCGCAGGTCTTCGGGGCCTTGTCGGCTTTCAAAATGATGACGACGCGGCCCACGGGAGTGGGTCCGACGACCATGTCCAGGAAGACACGTGGGTTCTCGTCGTCGGGCAGGTGCGGGAATAGCTCGTTCTTCCAGCCCATAGTGTTTGACCTGCGGCGATGTTTTGAGACGCGCGCCGGGCGGCGGCGGGCGCGCGGCGGAGGAGGCGGCGCGCGGCCGCTCAAAGCGGGAGGTCGCGGCGCGGGGGCGTCCGCGGCGGCGACGCCGCGCCGTGAGCGCGCGGGCGCGGCCGGCGCTCGGCGGCGCGCCACGCAATTTCAAAAAGGACCAGCCGTCGTTAACGCTTATTTGCGACGCGGGCGCGGACCGCGGGCGGATGCTCTTCGTGTCGTGGCAGCAAGTGGCTGTCCGCGGTGCGTTCGCAGCGACGTGCGGTCTGCGGTCGCGCGAGCCCCTCTGCGCGGCGCTTTTTAGGTCCGCGGCAGAGCCAGCTCTCTGGCCGACTCCAAACCGGGTTTGGACTTCGATGAAGTGGCAAGCAAGCAAAGGGGAGCCCTCACACGCCGGCCTAAATATCGGTGGGCCCGGCTGGACGTCAGGGCACGCAAAAAGCTAACCCCGCGGCCCGCCCCGCACAACTTTTACTTGCATGATGTCGGGCTGATGTCACAATTTCAATCAGAACGCCGGACGCGGTCTCGGCCCTGCATATGTTTTAAGGAACAACACGGCGTCACAGCAACATGCGCGGCGCAGGAGCAGCGTTGAAAGCGGTGCGACGCCATCCGTAAAAGCAGCCAATGGAGGGCAGCCTGGCCGCCCGCCGCACGGGTAAGGATCGGCCACGACGCCGGGAAGCCGGTGCGGCCAGACGCCTGGCGCCCGCGCTGGGGCTGCTCGCGTTTTTGGCGGTGGCCTTCTTGCTGACGGGCTCGCGCCGCGTCGAGCGGAGCCACGCCGTCACAAAGACGCGGCGCGGCGGCGACCGGCTTGACAAGCGGCGCATCCCGCCCACCATATGGCAGACGTGGTCTTCCGAACCCGCCCCGGGCACGTTGCTGGCGCGCCAGGTCCGCACGCTGAAGGCGAGAAATCCGAGCCACGCCTACAATTTTGTAGATGATAATGCACAGGCGGCGTTCATGCGCGCCGAATTTAAAGGGCCCGTGGCGGACGCCTACTTCACCATCGACGCCTCGAACGGCGCCGCGCGCGCGGATTTGTGGCGCTACTGTATCCTCTACAAAGCAGGCGGCTGGTACGTGGACCTGGACGTGGGGTGTCGATCGCCTTTACACGAACTGCACGCCCCGGACGACGTCCTGGCCTTCTCCTACGAGCGCGCGCGCTTTCCTAGGAAAGTGCCCGCGGCGCTGGGGTGCGTCGCGCCCCGCGCCTTCCACCGGAACGTGTCCGATCTCTTGCACACGCGAAGCTTCTTCGCGAAGCGCGCCGTGGCACAAAATGTAATAGGTGCGGCAAAGGGGTCGCCGGCGATGCTCGCTGTTATAAACCGGGTCGTGGCGTCGTTAAATGAAGTTTCAAAAGCGCCTGCCTGGCGGAGCGAAGCGAATTGTAGGGACGCGCACTTCGTCTTGACTAAGCGCGACGCGGCGAAGAACCACACCTGGACCTGGCTGCGGACGATCTGGCTCACGGGCCCTTTCGCGCTCACGGTGGCCTTGCACGAGCATGTCCGGCGGCACCCCGCGGACGCCGCGTTGTACAGGACCTTCGACGCGCACGCGACGGGGTGCCTGTCCTCCAAACGCGCCAACACGGCGATGAGTGTGGCGCGGCCGAAGTACGGCGCCCTCGACGCGGACCGGCCGTTCCTAGGCGCCCGCTAAGTGTGTTGTGTGTTACTCCGAGGCCACTACTGCAGGGCCGGCGCCGGAGACTTTCGCGGAGTATGTCTCGGGGCAGTTCCTGTGCTCGAAAGGGAGGATGGGCGAGTTCTGTGTTGGACTTCAGGAGAGAAGCTCGAAAGTCTCGGCGAGAGGTGCACCGCACGTCCTGGAGCCCAAACGCGCGACCGTCGATTGGCGTAGTCTAACTAGGAACCTACCCAGAGCACACTGTTGCTCATTGCGGATCTCGCCTACTAAAACACTGCTAGCACTACAATGAAGGCCTCCCTCTTACTCGTTACGGGCGCCGCCGCCGCCAAGGCCGTCGTCGAGGAGCCCGCCGAGTCGCCGGTCGCGTGCGCCGCCGGCGTCCCGCGGAATTAACCTTCGGCTCTGGGCTGCTCTCGCGGCGGCGGCGCGCCGGGGGGCAGCCGCGCGGCGCGTCCACCGCGGCCCCGCCGCCACGCCGCTGTTGCGCCCCGCGCCGGGTGCCGCGCATGTGCGCCCGCTCGTTTCCACGGCGCTCGCGGCCGCGGCCGCGCGCGCGCACACCCTATCGACAGCCACACGCCGCGCCGCCCCGCGCCGCCCGCGCCGCGGCGCGCGCACGCACCCCAGCGGCCGAGGACGCCGCGCCGCCACCGCTTGCACGCGCAGGTTCCTCCTCGACCCCGTCATGGAGATGGTGCACAAGGGCCTCGAGACGGCCACGACGGCCTCGGGCTGGGTCAAGGGCGGCCCGCAGATGGTCTCCGACGCGGTCTGCTGGGGCGCGGACACGGCCGTGGCCGTGCTCGACCCCAACGGCGGCACGATCCGCCGGGCCATGTCCGGCGACGCCGCGACGTTGGACGAGCTCGCCAACCTGGCCTCGACCATCGGCTGCATCGTCTTCGTCGTCTACGTCTGCATGACGGCCGTCAACTTATTCTTAGCTACCGCGGAATCCGTCCGCGACTACTTCAAGAACTTCCTCACGATCCCGAAGCTCACGAAGCTGCCCATCGTGGGCATCGCCCTCCCGGACCCCTTACCCACGGTCTGGTCCACTTTGACGGGCCCGATCCAGACCTACGTCCTGGATCCGGTGAAGAACTACAAGCACCGCACGATCCTGCCCTTCGAGGGCTCCCACGGCTCGACGCTCAGCGGCACCATCGCAACCATCACCGCGGCCACGTCCGCCTGCCTGCTCCTCTCGACGACTCCGGACGTCCTCGCGCTCGCGCGGGGTGGCGCGGACAAGGCCGCGGCGGAGGCTCTGGCGTGGACGGTGGGCACCGCCCTCGGCTTGAAGTACGTCGCGGCGCGCGCGTAGAGCGATGCCTCCACGGCGAGTGCCGCGGCCGCGCAGCACTCCCCCTCCCTTGCCCCTCGATCGGTCTGTTCCCCACCGAGATAAGTTACCCTGGGCCCCAAAACTCGTGAACGAAACGTCCGCGTTTTAACTTTCAAGTTTGGTTTGCACTGCCACTGGAAAACTCGCGTATCTATAGGCACTTCAAATTACATGGGGAGAGTCAGGGAACGCGCACGTAGACGCGGCACGGCGCCTCCGGCGCCCCCTGTACCAATAGCGGCGCCACCGTCATTTGAGCGCCGCGCGCGGGCAGCTCGTCCGGTAGGTGCAGATTCGCCACGACGTAACAATCGCGGTTGAGCAGCTCGCGCGCCGCGCCGGAGACGCGCGGCCCGTCCAGCGCCATCGTGTCCACCCCGACGCCGACGACGCCGCGGTCCCGCAACAACCGCGCGGCGCCCTCCGACACCGAGGGAAAGTGCAAACGCGCCAGGCCCGTACTTTCATCGATGTCCGTCCAGTCCGTCACGTTGTAGTACCGGTCCCTATTTTGATAGTGCACGCCCCAGCCCGTGCGGATGGCCACGAAGCACCCCCGCGGGATCGGACCATGTTTACGCTCGTCCTGCTTGACGTCCTCCGGCGTGAGAATGTAATCAGCATCCACGTAGGGGGCGCCGCAGTCGACGACGACCAACGGGACGTCCACCAACTCGCCCAGCGAGAAGCGGTCGATCGTGCGCCCGCCCACGACGTAGTGGGCCGGCGCCTGCACGTGCGTGCCGCTCCCGCCGTCCAGAGCGAAGGACTTGCGCTCGACCGCGCCCGGGTAGCCGGTCGTTTCGACGGCGTCCACAAAAACGGGCGCGACGTCCGGCCGCTGCGTGGCCTCCGGAGATAGGACAAAGCCGCAGTCGATGACGCGGCCCCCTTGGGGGAGCGCCGGGCGCGCGCCGCCGCCGCAGCGCGTCTTCTCCCCGGGCCGCGCCGGAGCCTGGTCCCTCTGTCCGCGAGCGAAGCACTTGGTGCGCTCGGGCCGCCGTGGCGGCGGCGGCGGCGGCGGCCGCGCCCGGCCGCCGCACCGCGTCCGCTCGGCCTCCCTAAACGGATTGGACTCCGCCGTCCGCCGCGCGAGCCAGCCCCGGTTCGCGCAGCGCGTGCGCTCCTGCTCCCGGATGAAGGGGTTCTGGTCACTTGAAGAGTTGCGGCGGCAGGTCACGCCCTCCGCCGCGCGGCGCGCGATGCGCGACGGCGTCAACGAGCCGTTGGCGCAGGCCACGGGGAGGAGGTTGTTCCGGGTCTTGGTGCGCTCGTCGGGCGGGTGCGACCGGGCCCGCGCCAGCGGCGAGTCGACGTCGAGGCGTTCCATGTGTTGTTGCTCCTCGGCGCGTAGCGCTTTATTTCGCTTGCAGCAGGTATTGGCACCCAGGCTGAGCTCTAGCCACAGCGGCGGCGTCGCTTTGGTTAAACGGCTGAAGCTGTGATAATAGAGCTTCGGATGACAGCAGCGGTCTGTTCCAAGGGTCGCGCGGCACGTTTGAGGTCCCGAGCTCTTGCAAAAAAAAGTACTAAATCGTCAATACGGGTATTTGCCGCGAGCGCGAGCTTTGCAGCCTGAGCTCGCCACATCGCTGCATCACGAGCATGGCGCCGCTTCAGCGACGTCTGATCATCGCGGCAGCCCTCGCCAGCGGCTCGGCCCTCGCGCCGAGCGCGTGCCGCCGGCGGGCGCTCCTCGCCGGCACTGCAAGTAGTGCCGCGGCGCTCCTCGCGCCCGCCGCCGCCCTCGCCAAGGGCTCCAAACTCGAGGATGGCCTCGCCCTGCCCGACGGCGCGCGGCAATTCAACAACTTTCAAGGGCTGAAGGGCGAGTGGACGCGCTTTGGCACGCGCCTCCAAAAAGAGAATATCGACGACAAGGAGTGGGAGGGCGTGCCTTTATTGCTGCGGCGCGTCTACGACGCCGGCGACGACATGTCGTTCATGGCCAAGGGTGCGTGCCAGTGTCTATTTTTGAGAGCGCCTCCCGCTGACGAAGAAGATTACTGGCAACTGAGTGCGAGGGTGTGACAGCCCGCGCATATTTAGCTGACGAGAACCCATTTTTGAATCAACCATCCGAGGGGCCTTTTTTGTGGCGCGCGTATCGTTCATCGTCTATGCGCTTTCTCACCGTCCCCGCTGCAGGCCTCCCGAAGGACAAGCAGGAGACCGCCAAGAAGATCGTGAAGGACTTCCAAAGCGGCGTCAAGGGCGCGGACCGGCCCGCCCAGGCCAAGGACCGGGCGGCCGTCATCAAAGCGTACGAGGCCACCGCGCCGTTATTGGCGGACTTCCTCGAGCTGACGAGCGACGTGCCGCAGGACCTCTAGATTTGCTTCGTGTCGTGTGGGGGGTATGCTTAATTCACCCGCCATTACCCTCACCCAATTTCTCCGACTCAGTGTTTAGACCTATCTCCCTCCCCCAAGCCTCCGCGATCAAAACTGCCGGAGGAGCCAGAGGAACCGGTCGTCGCGTCGTGGATACTTGCGCGCGGGCGTCGGCGCGGGCGCCGGGCAGTCGGCGAGGTCTGCAACTTGGACGACGCCGCACGACGTCCCCGCGCACGTGGTGCCGTCGAACGTCTTGTCCAGTTTCACGCCGTCTTTCACGCACCAGCCGAGGTCCTGGTCGAAGGCTGAGTCGTCGAACATGCTGCGCATAACCTTGACCTTGCCCACGCTCCAGTCGCCGAGCGGTTGGTTGAACGACGAGGCCTGGGCCGGCTGGCAGGCTCAAGAGTCTGGATAGAGTCCGATGATCGGCGCGCGCAAGCGTCGGAGGCGTCTCGCCTGTCTCTCTTTCTCTGTGCCTATGAACAACTGAGCTGTCTTTGTGCGTGTCGTGTAGAATATGCACTCGAAGAAGGTGCACGAGCCCGAAAATGAAATCCCGTCTACCGAGGCTGCGCTAAACCTCCATGAAGCGGTCGATACATTGAGTCGAGGCACAGCTCCAATGCGCGAGAAACTATATACGTTCGTCACACAACTTTCTTAGGCGCGCCGGTGGCCCCGAATTTCGCGTTCCAGGCCTCGTACTGCTCCAGGTCCGCGGGCGCTACTGTCGCGGCCGTGACCGCTAAAGCGCCGTCGAAGTGCTTCAACGAGATAGGAGGAATTTGGGCCTCGTCGAGCTGCCCCCCCGTGGCAAACAATTGCGAGCCGACGTCGCGCATGGGACCCATGGCCGCCTCCTGGCACAGGTTGCGCATGTCCGCCCCGCTGAAGCCGGCCGTCTTTGGTACGAGGTAGCCTTCGATGTCTGCTTCGTTGAGGCAGTGGCGGTTCTTGGCTAATAATGTTTTCAGTAAAGTCGTCCGCGCGGGGCTGTCGGGTAGTGGCACGTAGAACCGCTTCACGAAGCGGCGGCGCGCCGCTTCATCTAATTCTTGCGGGCGATTCGTCGCGCCGACAACTAATACGCGTTCCTTGTTGGACGCGTCGCCACTGCCGACACCTTCTAATTGCACGAGGAACTCCGTCTTCAGTCTCCGAGACGCCTCGTTCTCGTTCGAATTCCGCTGACTGAGTAGAGAATCGACCTCGTCGATAAAAACCACGGACGGCTCCTTGTAGCCCGCCACGGCGAACATGGTCCGCACTAGCTTCTCGGACTCGCCGATCCACTTGGACATGAGCGACGACGCGCTGATAGAGAAAAAAGTAGCACCTGAAGAAGAAGCAATAGCTCGGCCGATAAGGGTCTTGCCCGTGCCCGGCGGCCCGAACAAGAGCATGCCCTTGGGCACCGCCCGTAACCCGGTAAAGAGCTCCGGCCTTTGCATCGGCCAGATGACCATCTCCTGGATGCTTCGTTTCGCATCCGCGAGGCCGGCCACGTCGTCGAAGGTCACGGCGGCCCCGCAGTCGATGATCTCCTGCTCGATTCGCTTCACAAGTTCCGGGTCGCAGCCCTTCAACCGTTCCGGCAGCTCCTCCTTCTCCTCCTCCGCGGTTTTTTTCTCCTCCTTCTTCGGCTTCTTCTGCTGCTGGCCGCCGGGCGGAGGCGACGAGGACCGTGCTCTAGGAACGCGGAAGCCGCCCCGCCTACCGCCGGCTTGCCGGAAGCCCCCTCTCTGCGGCGGCGGCTCGTCGTCCTCCTCGTCCTCGTAGTCCTGCGGCGGGCCGTAGCGCGGCGCCCGGGGCGGGGCCCGCCGCTGCGGCGGCTTCTCCCGCCGCCGGTCCGGGACGTCCCCGAAGCTCCGCCGCTTCGGCGGCTCCTCCGTACTCGTCCCCATGAGGGCCGCGAGGCTGGAGCCGCCCGGGAGCGGCGCCAGCGCCGGCTTCGGCGCGCGCGCCGCGATCTCGCTCACCGAGGGCAGGCCGCGCACGTCGCTCAGCCGCAGCGGCTCGGCGCAGGCCGTCGCCCGCGCGAAGGCCGCGCCGGCGACGCCGAAGCGCTGGCCACGCGCGCGCCAAGCCGCTTGCTGTAATTGGGGCGGGAGGCCGCACGGCTGGCTGAGGGCGGCCCAGGCGGCCTCGAGCTCCGTGGTGTCCATATATGGCAGTCTTCCTGTGTTTTGCGTCTGCTGGGCGCCGCGCGCACTTTTTGCAGCGCACGTGTCGAAAGGAAGACCGTAGCACTGTGATGATCAAATATACAAATCGATGCGGTTGGCGGTTGCGAAGAGCGCGACGCTCAGACCGATCCGGCGAGATCTGCACGGGTTTCAGGTACGGGTTTATTCCACTCGTTGGGCCTGATAAAATAAATACAGGTAACTTAGGCAGGCTCATCGAGCTACGCGCCGGCGAAGCTCGAGCCGCCCGTTCGGCCGCGGAGCACGGGGTATGCATCCGCACTCCCCACCCCGGGCTTGGCCGCGACGACCCGGACCGCGTCAGCGAAGATCGCGAGGCCCTCGTCGAGGTCCGTCTTGTTTACGATAAGAGGGGGAATGAGCCGACAGGTCTCGTGCACGCCCGCCGTCAGCGCTAATAAGCGCCTCGCATTCTTTGCTAACATCGCCGGCAAACCCGGTGAGCGCTTTATCAAATTCAACACCGAGCATGAGCCCGGGGCCACGCACGTCCACGACCGCGGGGCACTCCGGTTTCAGAGTTTCGAGCGTAGACGTTGCGCGGGCGACCTGTTTACGGACGTTCGCCAGCACGCCCTCTTCTTCGAAGACGTCCAACGTGGCGATAGCCGCCGCGCATGAGACGGCGTTGCCCCCGTACGTACCGCCCATGGAGCCTGGTGGCTGTTTGTCGGCGATATCGGCTTTCGAGACCACGGCCGATAACGGGTAGCCCGAGGCCAGGCCCTTGGCCGTGGTCAAAATGTTCGGCTGCACGCCGGCGGTCTCGCACGCGTAAAAGGAGCCCGTGCGCCCCGCGCCGGACTGGACCTCGTCCGCTATTAGTAAAGCGCCGTGCGAGTCGCACCACTTTCGTAGATGCCGCAGGAAGCCGTGGGGCGCGGGTACGAAGCCACCTTCTCCGAGAACGGGTTCGATGATTACGGCGGCCACCTACGAGGGCGCGATCTGTTGCTTTAATAGTAGGTCGAGCTCCGCCCGGCAGCAAGCTTCGTCGCCGCCCAGGCCGGGGTAGGGCGCGAAGAATGACCCGTAGGGCAATGGGCCCGCGTCGCCTCCACGATAGCCGATGCCGCTCGTCGTAATTGCGAGCGTGGCCGCGGTGCGGCCGTGGTAGCCGCCCCGGAACGCGATGACGCCGCTGCGGCCCGTCGCCTGGCGCGCGAGGCGCAAAGCGCCCTCCACCGCCTCGGCGCCGCTCGTCGCGAAGAAGAAGCGGTCGAGGCCCAGCGTGTACGGTTCTAACCTCTCTATGAGCTGCAGCGCCCGGTCGTGATGGGTCACCGATTGTTGTAGATGGCTCGCCAAGTCGGCCTGCTCGCGGACTGCCTCGACGACCGTCGGGTGGCAGTGGCCCGTCGACGTCACGCCGATGCCGCTCGCGAAATCTAGTAACTCGTTGCCGTCCGCGTCCCAGACGCGGCTCCCGAGGCCCTGGACCAGGACGCGCTCGGAGAGGCGCCTGATGCCGGGAAAGAGCTTCGCGGCGGCGGTGACCCTCGCTTGCTCGGAGGCCTGCAGCGTCCGCGCGACGGAGCACTTCAGGGCCTGGGGCCTCAGCGCGGCCTGGAACATGGTGTCACCAGTTGTGTGGCTCAGGCTCAGTCTTAGAGTCCCGTACGCGTGCCGCGTGAGTAATGTGCGCGATATCGCCGGTTCAGGCTCTGCGACAAACTTAGAAAAGCATCTGAGCTATGGAGAAACCCGTTTTGTAAGTTTGTCGCCGCCATCACCCGTGCCGTGGAGCCACTCAGGAGCCAGGACGCACATAATCTCCCGTCCGAGTAGTCGCAAAAAACAACAACACAATCTTTTCACATCATGGCCAGACCGGAACGGCCTCGCCGCGCCGGTCGTCGTCGTCCTCTGACTCGGTCGACGCGGCCGCAAACGAGCCCAGAACCGGTCGGAACAGCCGACGCTCGCCCGCATAGACGCCACGGACCAGCTGCGGCCGGCCCGACGTTCTGGAGAGGCCGTGGTTCCGACTCAGCATGCAGTGGTAATGGCGCGTTACGTTTTGCGCATCCTCCGTCGTGAACGACACGGCGTCGCCATGCACCTTCCAGGTGCCCTCTTCATTCTGGTCGTCGTCGAACCAGCAGGCGCCACCAACCTCGTCAAACACGAGGCACCGCGTCACCAGTCGCCGCGTCCACCGTTGTCGCGTGCGAATCGTCCACGGGCTCGCCGCGGGTAGCAGCGGGTCGAGCGCTGCTTGGGCGCTGACGGCGATGAGCGCTGCGAAAGCGTGACGCAGTAATGCGCGTAGCGCAGCAGCCATGGCGTGAGCCTGGTTGTGCTGTGGCCTAGCACGTCGCCGCAGCGTTCGCTACTCGTCTTAGCCGATTGCGCCACGCGTATAGACGTGCCGTTTTGCGTCTCTCGTGTCCAGGCGGCCGAATTGGCGCCGGCGGCCGCAGAGCACGGTACGGGTTTTACTCGGAGACGCGACCAAAACACGCCTGCAAGACAAAATCTGCCACACACAACTCCGTTGCAGTTCAGCATACGCACCGCTGCACCCCGGCGAGGCAGGACTCGTGCAGCAGAAGCACCAATGCGCCGCGCCATGCTTGTCCTCGCCACGGCCTGCCGCGTCGCCGGCTGGCGTGCCTCAGGATCAAGGCTGCACCTGACGCGCCGGCGCGCCGCCCTCAAAGACACGTTTGCTTCAAGCCTCATGACGCTGCCCGGCACGGACGAGTTACGGAGAGCGATCTCCAAGGACGGCTTCGTGAGCGCCAAAGCCGTGGACGTCACGCGCACGGTGCGCGAGATCTGCCAGCTCCAGGACTGTTTGCCCCTGGCGGCGACGGCGCTCGGGCGCGCGGTCGCAGCCACCACGTTGGTCGCTGATGGCCTGGAAGAGAAGGAGACCTTCCAGGTGCGCTTCGTCGGCGACGGGCCGCTGAGAGGTGTTTTTTCCGTCTCGAACGGCGCGTTGGAATCCAGGGCGTACGTGGGAAATCCTCGCGTCGACTTAAGTCCGCAGGGCGTGGCCGCCGGCGTCGGGCGGGGCGAGCTGCAGGTAGTGCGGCTGAAGAACCTGCCGGGTGAGACGCAAGCCACCACCTATTCTTCCGTCGTGGAAATAAAGACCGGCGAAATCGCGGAAGACATCAACTACTACGTGGCGACGTCCGAACAAAGAGAAGGCGCCCTGAGCACCGGCGTGTCTCTCGACGAAAACGGCGCCGTCGACGCCTGCGCGGGCTGGCGCGTGGAACTCTTACCGGGCACGCCGCAGGAGGTCGCGGACCACTTGATCGAGAACATAAAAACGGCCGCGGTGCTCTCGTCGACCGATCTTCTAAAGGAAGGCAACTCGTGCGAGGCCATCCTGCGGCTGCTACTGAAGGACATGGACGGGGACTTTAATTTTGAAACGCGGGAGCCGTGCTTCAAGTGCACCTGTGATGTTTCAAGGGTGTACCGGACGCTGGCGCTCTTACCACGCGACGAAGTCGAAGACATTCTGACGCAAAACGAGAAAATCGAGGCCAAGTGTGAGTTCTGCGCGCGCGTGTACTCGCTGGGCCCCGACGAGATTCGGGCGGAGCTCGATAAGGCGGACAAATATTTATCTGTGATTCTCCCAACTACACACATAAAAACAGTTACTCCTCCAGCAGGAACGCGAGCGCCGCGTCGGCGTGGTCCGCGCACGCCTCGCTCCGCCCGTAGGCCCGGGCCAGCGCCGCGCCGAGGGCCGACGCCCGATCGTGGAGCCCGTCGCGCGCCACGACCCGCAGCGTCCCGAGCTCCTGGGCCCCGCGCCGCCCGAGCGGCGCAGATACGACCCCGTGCCACGACGACTGGGCCGGGTCCGCCAGCAGGAACCCGCCGCCCGACACGTAGCCCGCCACGCGCAGCATCTTCACCAACGCCCGGGACTCCTCCCCCGACACACCAATCAACGTCTGCGCGAAGTACGCCTCGTCCAGGGCCAGCGGCGCGCACCGGTGCTCCAAAACGGTAGCGCCGCCTCTTCTCCAACTTCGCACCGCGCCTAAAACACTTCTAGCAGTTTGCGCGTCCCGGGGCATCGAGAGGACCGCGACGCGTGCGGCGACGTGGCGTATGAGCGGGAAGTCGCCGTCTAGCAACTGGAGGTGCGCGCCTTTCAGAACTAGAGAGGGCGGCAGCGCCCTTCCTAACGTCGTGGTCACGAAGGCCGCGCCACTTTCCACGCCGACGGCGTACAAGGGGAGCTTCCAGCCCTCTCTTGTACTAAGTGCCACGAGCGCGTGGGCGACGGGCGCGCCGTCCTCGGGAGTCCACGTTGTCGTTTGGGCCGTCAATGCAACCGTTACCAAACCGTGCCTCAGACACGCTTGAGTTATTAAACTCTCCGCGGGCAAGGGCCGGCACGTCTCACACTGTGGTGACTGCGACCACCAGTGCCTCGCATTGCGGCCGCTAGCGTGGAAGAGCGCAACCAAGCCTTTCGGTGCCGCGGGCGGCGCCTGCCAGACCACTTCGACGCCCTCCAGGACCTCGCGGCGCTGGGCGCTACAGCAGGCGAGCAGTGCTACTGCCCAGCGCATTGCTGCTGCCTCTTTTAAGTTTGCTGGCGTGTCTGCTGCACGCGATCTGTGTGGGGCAGCCCCTGCTCAACACGCAGTATTACAGCCAATGTCGACGAGGCGTCTCGTGAACGGGCCAATTTTTAGTGTGCAGCCTACCATCATAAATAAGAAAGTGCCATCACCTTTTTTTCTAGACGTTCGCCTTACTCCTCGCCGGACGCTTTTCGTCACGCCAAGGCTACACCCGCGGCGCCCACGGAGGCGGATCATCGACGCGGGTTTTCGTCTAGCGTACCCTAGTACATCTTGCAGCGCTCTCTGGCCTCCCTGCGCGACGCGGCTGCCCGGCGACTAAAGACCCTCACCCTCGCGGCCTCGTAGTACGGCACCCGTTTCGGGGCCGGCGCATAGCGACCCGTGCGCCGAAAGTGCACGCAGAGACGCAGGGGCTGGCTCCCCTCCACAACGAGCGCAGCAGGGACGAGCACCCAAGCGGCCCGCTCCGCACAAGCAGCCATGGCCGCGCCCGTCGACTGGTCCGAGGACCTCGTCGTCGAAGTGGTAGGTGAACGCTTGAAGGCCGCCCGCAGGAAGCGAAGCAGCGAGCCCCTGTCCCACGCGATCGAAGCAAAAAAACTGCGGGAGTCCTGGGAAGCTTTAAGGGTCTGGCTGCGGGCCAAGCTCTTGGCGAAAAGAGGTGCAAGTATCCCAGGATTCGGGCGCTTCACCTGGCAAGTCCTCGGCGAGTACAAGCCGCAGGATTTGCAAGAGAAGCCGGACGAGTTGATACCGCTGCGGCCCGTGTTCCAGTTTTCTGAAGACTTTTGCAAGGCGCACTTGTTGCCGTGGCGGCCCATTGCCGAAGACAAATTAGTTCCGTGTGTCGATTTGGACTACTCGATTCTCGCTCTCAGACATACGACACGTTTAACGAAGGACATGGTCTGGTCTGCTTTACGGGATTTGCAAAGGAAGATCGGGGACCGGATCGCCAGTGGGTATGCTATTCAATTAGACTTTGGTGTTGGTCAATTAGTAGCGGACCGAGGCAAGCCGCGCTTTGTTTTTGACGCCTCGAAATTACGAAGAGCGGAGGAGAACGTCGTGCACCAACCAGTAGCAGTTAGTGAAGAGGAGGTCGTTGTTGAAGAGCCTATTGTGGAGGCAACGCGTACACCGCTGGAGGACGCCACAGAACCCACAGCAAGCGAACTGGCGATCACAAATGCTTTATTAGCCCGGGACGGCACGGCGACTTTTTTGGCCATGATGCCTCCTAAAATAATGACGCGGGACCCTCGAGTAAAAGTGGACCGGGACCGGACACCTGCTCGACCCGAAGCTTCTAGACTTTCACAAGCTGCGACGCGACTCCTGCGGTGCGACTCGTCGGTGGAACAGGACCAGTACGCGCGCCACTTGGCGACCATCGAAAAGGACGCCGAAAAACTCCAAGTCGAACAGGTCAAGTTCCAAACTTTGTTAACCGAAGGCTTTAAAGCGGACGCCATCAAGAAGGTCCACTGGCGCGAGGCCAACCAGACCATGCAGCGCCACTTGAAAGAACAAATCGCTTCTCGGCGAGAAGCGTTAGTCGCGGAGCAGGTGAGAGCTGAAGACGAAGGGGTCGAAATGCGAGCTCTACTCGCCAAGGGCACCGTGGCTTCTCGATCCGTAGCGGAGACCATGGGCGGGCGCTACGTGCCGTCGCCGACGTGTCCGCTCAAGAAGCACTCGATCACCGGGTTTCCCACGAGAGGACGGCCCTCGAACTGCACGCGCACGGAATTACTAGGCCACCACCTCGAAGCGTCGCAAACAAGGGCAGATGTGGCTCGCGAAGAGAAGGAACGCGTGCTCGAGGAGGAGCGCCGCTTTTTGGACCACGTCGCGCGGGAGCAGCAGTTCGAGGCCGTCGACCGCCAGCAGAGGAAAGCCGCGGCCCAGGAGGAGCTGCTGCGGTCCTGGGAGACGGCCGAGCACGTGAACAACATCACGCGGCTGACGCAGATGGGCTCGGACGCGATGCTGTCTTATGCTCGCGATGCCATTCCTTCTGATGATATCCTGAGACGGGCGCCGGCATTACCGCCGACCCGGCAATTAGCTGCGACCATCAGCATGGCGCGCACGCACGGGCTCGAGGACCTCAGCCTGGGCTTCTCGCCCTCGCGGGGGGGCTCAAATGACCCGCGGCGGGCGGTGCCTTCCGTGGACGTCTAGGCCTAAGGAGCTTGGAAACAGTTAAATATTTACGTGTCCCTCCAGATGTCGCTGCTCCGCGTCGCGCCGTCCTTCGTGTAGCTCCAGGACTCGTCGCCCGTCGCGCCCGTGAGGCGCGGCTTAGCAACGGGCGGGGCCGCCCGCCGCTCCCGCACGACCCGCCCGTTCACGATCATGAAGGCACTGGCAACGTCCTCCGCCACGCGGTCGCCGCTCCGCGCCACCAAATACGAGTCCAGCAGCCGCTGCTCCGCGCTCCGCTTGGATTCGTCCGCGAGTCCCTCGTCCAGGGCGAAGCGGGAGGTCCCTTTGCGCGCGTCCGGCTCGATCTCGATGAAGAGGGCGTCCGGGTGCCGCGCGCGAATCGCCCTTTCGATATCCCGGACTTCCCGCTCCACGACTCGGACCACGTCCTCCGCAAAGTAGCTCAACAACGTCGGCACCTCCGTCTGGAACCGCGCCTGATTTTGTGAAGACGGCAGCTTAAACCGCGGCGCGTACTTGTCGTAGAGCTGCGCGGCGACCCACGTGCCGTCGAAGTCAACCTCGCACTTGTAGGCGAACGCATCTGGGGCTAATTGTTGAGACCGTACGGCGTGGACGTCGTCGACCGACGGTCTCCGTCTCAATATTTTCTCGACGTCGTCGAGTACATTTTTTTCCACCGCCGCTCCTATCAAATACCGGCCATTTAACATGGCCAGCACACCGCCCACCCCACCAAGTAAACCGCCGACCGCGATGCCCGCCAGGCAGTCGTAGACCGGCGTCGCGTAGAACAGGGAGGCGCCCATGCCGCCGGCTACAACTACTATGCCCGCACAAGCCGCGGCGTCCTCGCACAACACCGCTAAGAGCGTCGGGTCCCGGACCTTCTTCAGGTGCTTTAAAAACGATTCATGAGAAGGCTTGTCCTCCAGCACGTGTTGCACGGACTTGCGTAGCACCGTGCCGTCGATCACGAGTGACACGGCGAGCACGCCCCAGGCCTCCGGTCTCGTCAACGCCTCCAAATCCATCGAGGGCCCTAGCAACTCCGTCACGCTCGCGTGCAGAACAATGCCGGCTCCCAGCCAAAAAGTTCCCAAGGCCGACACGAGGGACCACAGATACACGCTCTTCCCGTAGCCGTACGGGTGGCTCGCCGACGGCGCTAATGCGGACGCGTGCAAGCCGATGAGCAACAGGGCCTGGTTGCCCGCGTCGGCGCAGGAGTGCACGGTCTCCGCGAGCATGGCGGCGCTTCCCGTGGTCAGCGCCACGGCGCCCTTGGCCCCCGCGATAGCCAGGTTGCCCGCCAGGGCGTACCTAACTAATGCTTCCGTGCGCCGCGGCGGTGCCGTCTTGTTGCGGCCGTCCGTGTCCGAACTGCTCGTGATGAGGCGAAGCTGGCACGGCTGGGGCCGCAGCCGTATCGTGCGGCGCGCGGCGCGGAGAAACATCTGGATCTATTTTTAGTAGCAGCCTCTACTAGTAAATTGATTTGCAAATTGCTTTAATTGCTGCGGCGCATCATTATCGGTGCAGTTGCCGAGTTGTCTTCGGACACAACTGCGACGCGAGTCGTTTGCTGACTTTTTACGTCGCGCGGGAGCTACTGCGGTCGATGTGAGCTAAAAGGAGCCAAAACGCGCTTCAAAAACCCGTCAAATAAAAATCCAAAAAATGCGCTTCGGGGGGCCCAGCTGCGTGTCTAGCGCCACTTGGCGTCTGCCGTTAGAGCCATCAGTTCTCTGACACGTGTCAAGGCCACCGTCAGCGCTACGCGCGCTCCGACGCCGCCTGCGCCGGCACAGCTCCGCAGAGCTTCCGGAGGAGCGCAGGCATGGCCTCCTTCGACGCTGGGGACCCGACGTCCACCGTGGCCTCGTTGGCGCGCGCCGCCGTGGACGCCGCCGCCGAGGCCGACGCCGCGCGCGACCCCTCCGAGGCGGTCCGGTGCCACGAGCGCGCCGCGCGTGCGTACGTCACGGCGGCGAGGCGCATACGCGGCCCGCCCCGGACGGCGATGCTGGCGATCGGCGAGGGCCACGCGCGGACCGCGGGCGAGTTACGACGGCCGGCTCTACCCGCTGTTTTAGACGAGCGCAAGGGGCCCGCGTCCAAGGCCGAGCCGCCGCCGGGCACGCTGTGCGTGGGCGACTTGTTGGCCCTGGAGCGGCGCTTGCACGCTCTGGGCGCGCGCGAGACGACCGTGCCGGAGGTCGCGGAGGCGCCGCGGCCGGTCAAGGCGTCCGCCGAAATAACGAGTGCGGCGGACCGGCGCGTTTCCGAGTTGCTGGGCGAGGCCTGGGCGGCGGCCGCGAGCGACGAGGAGGCGGAAGAGGACGCGCCGCCGGCGGAGGACGACGCGCGCCTGGCGCGGACCGTGGCGCGCTTGGCCGCCGCGAACGCGCAGCTCGTGGAGGAGCGCGACGCGTTGAAGCGGGACGCGCGGCGGGTCCAGGACACGCGGGCCGCCACCGAGGCGCTCGCGAAAAGGTACGACGTCAAGTTCGCGAAGCTGCGCGAATCGCTGGACGCCTTCCGGCGCGCCTACCCGGCCCCGGCGAACCCGGCGAACGCGCTCGAGCCGGGCGCGCCGGCGCCCTCCCTGGACGACCTGGAACGCGACGCGCGCGAGCTGCGCGCGCAGCTGGCGGCCGAGCGGGACCTGGGGAGAAAACGGGACGCCATCATCGCGCGCTACGAGCACTGGTACCAGGCGCTCAAGGAGTCCGCCACGGCGCGCCGGCGGCCGAGCCACGAGGGCTCCTTCGAGGCGTGATTGTTTTACATCGTTGTGATAAATAGTTTCTAAATGATATCTACTTGGCCTCTAGGAACTCCAGCACGACGGACTGCATGTTGATATTGCCGCCGGCGCACCGGTCGATCACGAGCGCGGCGCCCAGCGCTTCCACGCGCCGCCATTTGACACGCGTGTCCGCGCGTGCGGTGCCATTCGCCGCCGGTGGGCTGGTTCTCCAGGCGTAGAGGTTTGTGTCCACCAGCATCGTCAGGGCCTCGGCGAGGATCGGTATACCCTCGCCCTCGCCCTCGACGTCGAAGTACTCGTCGTCCTCCGAGCGGTGCTCCGACGCCCACGCTAGGGGCGTCGGGCAAGCCACAGCAAGTACCACGGCCAGAAAGTCCGCCGCCGTCGAGTGCGCGAGGCCCAACTTCTTCATCAGGCGCTTGTACTGCGCCGGGGTCGCCTCGTCGCCGTCCATGCGGAACTCGTCACCGCCCACCTGGTACATGTGGAACGGCGCGCCCGAGCCGATGCGGCAGAAGAGTTCCAGGCTCCCCATGTCGCACATGGTCATCGACTGGCACTGGCGGTTGAATTGCATCTTGACGCCGCCGTGCTCGAGGTCGCAGGCCAGGCGGTCATCGAGCGTGATGCCGATCTCCTCGCCTGCGTGAACGAACGGTCGCGTCGATGGCGTGGAGGCGTCATCGTCGTGGTGCAGTTGAACATTTTGATCGCGATCGTCAGTGACTCTTACGACGCTGCGATGGCGAAGAGCGAGGCGCTCTATTACCGCGCGAACTTCGAGCTCGTGACGGAGACGGCTTGGGCCGAAACATGTTTCCCCAATTGGCTGCTGCCGACGGCTAAGTTTAACGGGGTCAACACGTACCCGGACTCCATCGTCATGTGCGTCTTGCTGACCCCCTTGACTATCTGGCTGAGACACGGCAGAGATCTCGTGGAGAACGGCCCAACGCTTCGCGAAAGCCAAAAACCCGAGTTTACGAACACCCTCTGCTACCAAGAAAATAAGGAAGGCGGCATTCTTCTTAATAACCTCGAGGAACGCTTAATGAAAATGTTTCATGACGAGGCGTATGCCTACAAGCCCGAACCGATGATTACATTTGATCTCCAGCTCGACACCCCGCACTTTATCTATGAATTTTCAAAATTGGGAAATTGGTGGGGCGAAGAGGCGAGCGGCGAAGAACAGCGTTCTGGCGAGCGGCGCAAAACACACTAGGGGCTAGTGACGCAAAACCTACTAGGGCCTGTGTGCCCCGTACCGTTAACGGTACGGGGCACGGTACGGGGCACGCTCTCCCCCGCGCCAATGGTGCGGCGCGGGGCAGATACCGGGATTGAAGAGTCAGAGGTTTTATTTGCGGCGCGGGACGGCACGTGAACGGCGGTCCTCGACGCTGTGAGGAACCAGTTGGCTTATGCTACGCCGCCTCTAAGCGGACGTGAAGAGGTGCGTGGCGGTTAGCGACAGCCGAGAGTCTTACGCCGCTGAGCCCTGAAAAGTTTGGCCAGGCGACCCACCTCGAGGCGTCCGTCCGTATGAGTGGTCCCGCCAGGCGCCCTGCAGAAAGCTAGAGCGGGGGAAGAACCAAAATCGTTCCAAAACTTGATTTGGGACGGGTTTCTCGACTCCAGCCAACCCAAAAAAAGCACAAGTGCTCAGCAGAGGGCATCGTGTGCAACCGTTGGAGCCAAGAGTAACTCGGAGTAGTAGCGCGCAGTTGTCCGACCGCTGCAGCGACACCTACGGCCAGTGCATTGTAAACAACGAGACGCCATCGCAGCGCGCACTGCATTGCAAGCAGCAGCGTGCCACAGCAAACGCCATCGCAGTGGCGCACAGATGAATCCCTTCACGGCCGTCCTCGACGGCGTCGACCGCCTGCTCTTCAGCCCGCCGGCCGCGCCGAGTGCCGCCAAGACTGCGCGCTTCGCAAAACTCCAAGTCCCCCCAAAGGACCCGATCCTCGGCGTGAAGGAGGAGTTCCTCAACGATCACGCGGCGGGCAAGATCAATTTGAGCGTGGGCGCCTACCGCACGGACGACGGAAAGCCGTGGGTCCTGCCGCCCGTCGCCGAGGCGCGGAAACGCCTCATCGAAGGGCATTTAGAGCACGAGTACCTGCCGAGCACGGGATTGAAATCCTACTGCGACCGCGTGGATTTGTTATTAAGAGGTGCATCGTCGCCGACCTCGGCGACAGTGCAAGCCCTGAGCGGGACGGGCGGGCTGCGACTGTGCTTCGAGTTTCTGCGACGGCACCACTCGTCGATAGTCTATGTGCCATCCACAACGTGGAGCAACCACTGGAACGTTTTAAGGGACGCCGGCTGCGACGCGCGGAAATACGCATATCTGGACGGGAGTGGTTTGAGATTAGACTGGCCGCAGCTCATCAATGATTTAAATAACGCGGAGGAAAGGTCTATCGTGCTTTTACATTTGTGCGCCCACAACCCCAGCGGCGTGGACCCGTCTTCAGATCAGTGGACGGAGTTGTGCGCGCTCTGCAAGAGAAGGAAGTTGCTACCGGTGTTCGACTCGGCCTATCTGGGCTTCGCGTCCGGCAATGTGGACCAGGACGCACAACCCTTCCGGCTCTTTTGTGAGCAGGGCCTGGACCCCTGGGCGTGCATCAGCTTCTCCAAAAACTTTGGCTTGTACTCGGAACGGGCCGGTGCCATCGTGGCCTCGTGTGCTTCTACGAGTGAAGCGCAGGCCGTGCGGGGTCACCTGGGCAAGCTCGCCCGCGCTTTGTACTCGAACCCCCCGGCCTTCGGAGCGCGCATCGTCGACACAATTCTAGCCGACCCGCGCTTGGAGGAGGAGTGGCGCGGCTGCCTCGTGACCATGTCGGGCCGCATCGCGGATATGCGTGCGAAGCTACGGAAAGCGCTGGAGGACTATACGGGACGGGACTGGTCGCACATCACCTCGCAGGTGGGCATGTTCTCGTACACGGGGTTGACTGCTTCGCAAGCCCTTTTGTTGAGAAAAAAGCACATCTACCTCCTCGAGTCGGGGCGGCTCTCCATGGCCGGCGTCACGTCCACGAACGTGGAACCCCTCGCCCGGGCCATCGCGGCCGTGCTCTGAGGTGTGGTCGCCGGCGACGTCCGGCGTACGGGGGTGGTTGGAGCCACCGACGCGGCGCCTGGCGTGGCGGGGCGGCGCATCGCCCCACGCCATCGACGGCGGGCGCGCGCGGTATAAGTTCTAGTGTGTAGTCCTTACCCGCGGCACCCTACATGTGCATGTCCATGAGCGGCTTGTCGAAGAGGAGCGTCTGGATGACCATGCCCACGAAGGCCATCATGGCCAGGCGCCCGTTCGTCAGCTCCCCGAGCATCAACCGGTCCATCTCCGCCTTGGACTTGCCCTCCTGGAAGGCCAGGGGGTCGAAGCCCAGGTCCCAGGGCGTCTCGCCGTACGTGCGGTCCGCCGTCGCCAATTCAATAGCGCCGGCCAGCATGAGGATCTGCAGGTTCGCGGCCCACGGCACGGACCACGGCGCCGTTAAAGGGTGCGAGTTCTGGTAGTCCGCGCCCGGGAAGTGCGCGTACTCCTGGATCACGAAGCCGACGCACGCGAGCATGGCGATGCGGCCGTGCTTGACCTCGGCGCCCCGCGCGTAGGTGAGGTCCACCTGGACCTCCGCTAATCGCAGCGGATCGAAGCCGACGTCGCCGATCATGGAACCGTCCAGCTTCTCGGGCCGCGCCAAAAAGGGGAAGGCCTCGGAGTTCTCCGCCCTTACACTCACCGGGGTCGTGACCGGTGCCGTCGTCACAAAGGCGCCGGCCGTCGCGGCCAGCGTCGCAGCGGCGAGGAGGCGGGCCATCCTGTCGGGACCTGCGTGCGTTCGCGGTGAATGCGTGTCTTTTTGTGCGTCGCGCGGCGTGTGTGTTTCCTCTGGCCAAGGAGCGAGCGGTGGCCGTCCGCGGCGATAGCGTCCGACGCGCCCAGCGCCAGCCGGCCGCCTCGGCCCGCTGAAGCGAGCCGGGGCTTGGCGGCAGCTGGCCGGCGGCGCCGCGTCCCGAGCGGCAGCGGCTACACTTTTCAGCGTCCCGCCGCGCGGCGGCGTCGGAATGGGCCAGCGGCGCAAGGTAACGCGTCGATCCCGGTCGACATGATGTCAAATGCCCCGCCCAACCCAGCCCGGTCCAGCGCGGCCGTGGGACGTCGTGGAGCAGCCGCGCCGCTCGTGGCGCTAGCCAAACTGTTTGGGTTGCTCAGCGAAGTCTTCTCGGCTCGTTTTTCACGCTGTAACTACGTTGTTTGACGCGTCTCGAAATCTGGATTGACGCAATCACGTGAAACCCGTACACTTACGTGAACCAGCCGGGCTGCGATCCTAACGGTCTTTCGGCGAGGTTCGACGGCTGCTATACGCCCTCGGCTCCGCGCAACGAGAGGTCGCTAAAAACCCGCACGACCAAAAAGGCTCGCAATCTTGAGTTAGGAGCCGCTTGTTCCAGCCGCAGCCGTCGACCTGCAACCTCTGCGTGCTTCCCAGACATCTCCACCACCGATATCTTGCCGCAGTTCCAGCGCTGCGACGTCGCACTCAGTCGAGCTCAAACCATGGTGCGATCCACGCTGCCACTGCTGGCCCTCGCGACGCTGGGCGCCGCCTTCGTGCTGCCGTGGCACCCCCGCCTTGCCGTCCGCGTCCGCGCGGACGACACCGACGGCGCGGCGCCGCGCGCCGCGCCGGAGGTGAACTCCGGCGCCGAAGCGATCGAGTTGTTAATTAAAGATCCCGAGGGCTACAAGCTGGCCCGGGAGGAGTACAACGAGAAGGTGCGCGCGGAGATCATGGACGAGGGCGCGCCGGACCGCACCTTTTTATTGCAGGCGCTGGCGGTCGGCTTGGGCTCGTTTGCGTTCGGGCTCTACGGGCCCAAAAGGAAGTAAATAGTTAATAAATTGCACTTCGACGGCGGGAGAGGTCACATCCCGCCGCGGCGCGGTCCTCGAAGTGACTAAAATTTAAGACAGGGCCTCGAAGGCCCGCTTGAGGCGCTCCAGCGCGAGGCCGGCGTCCTTGGCGTCGCAGGCGGCGATGGCGAAGCGGCAGCATTCAATAGCGTCCGCGAACTGCGAAGGGGAAGGCTGCCGCCCCGTATATGAAGGAAGCTGCTGCGGCGGCTGCGGCGCCCAGGCCCGGATAGGGGGCGGCGCGAAAGCGGGCGGCGCCTGCTGCAGCGAGGCCGGCGCCCGGGGCGGCGACGGCGCCGAGGGCTTGCCCGCCGGCGGCAGATCGGAATAGGGCGGCGGCAGTGAAGGCAGCGGCAATACAGTAGCGTCCGGGATGTCCAGAGTGGTAGGCTCCGAGCCGGGCGGCCCGGGCTCCGGTCTTCGACCCTCCCGCAAACACTTCATGATGTCCGTGGCCTTGTATTTCGCATACCTACATTTTTCCTCGACCTCTTCGCCCCGCTCGCCGAACTGCGTTAAAGCGTCAAAAAAGATGGAGGCGGCGTAAAACGTCCGGGCCGTGGCCTTGGACGCCCGGCCGCTCCGGTCCTCGGCATCGGCCTTGCCGAACACGTCCTCGGCGAACTGGCACACGACTTGTTCGCCCTCCTCGCGGTTCAAATCGCCCAGCGCCTGTTTTTTAGCCTCCAGCGTGTCCATCAAACTCAAAAGGAAGGTCGTGGCGGCGGCCGGGTCCTGGGCCGTGTCCCGTAAGGCGATCCCCAACTCCATGGCCCTTTGCCGGCAGTAGTACGCCGTGACACTCGCCTCTTGGCTCGGGTCTCTATCCAACTCCTCGGCGCGCTGCAGGAAGGGCTTGGCCGCCTTGAACTCGGGCGGGATGGGGAGCGACATCGTTGCTGTTGCTTGCCGCTGCGGCGGAGACGATGCTGTGGCGTGGAGGCTGTCAGGTCAAATATTGGTCTCCGAAGTAGCTCTCGGAGAGCGTGCGGTACAGCGGCGCACGGAGATGTTCCGGACGCTCCGTACCAATCGTCGCGCGCAAGTAGCGACCGTGTCCAACGGACGAGCTCGGTGTTCAGCGCAGCGTGAGACGACGGCGTGGCTGAGTCTCGTTCGGGGTGAAAACCCGTGCAGCAAAGAGGGAGACAAGAACGGAGCGGGCGATTCCTCGCAGGGAGTCGAGAGGTACAAAAGAACTGACCGGCAGTCCCTGGCGCGGGCTCAGCCGAGAAAAAATGGGCAAAGCTCTTTGCCCAGCCCTTGTTAGAGGGCGTAACGCGGACCAATCTTTAGCTGGTCGTTGCGTACATGCAAGCAGCACAAATTAGCAGCACAAATCAATCGTTCACAAAGCAGCCGCCACCGCCGCGCGCCCACAGACTTGTGAGGCAGTCAGCTCTCCCACAGCCCTAGAATAGGCAACACAGGTCCGGCCGCCGCTGCGACCAGAAGAAAAGCACCGCGACCCGCTCCGGGCGCCGCCAAAATCATGATGCCGACCAAGAACAACGCCCCCATCCAGGCCGAGGTCGTCCAGTCCGCTCCGCCGCCGGCCTACGCGGCCGTGCAGGCCGAGGTCGTGCACGCCGCGCCCATGAGCCCGCCGCTCGTCGTGACCTGCCCGCCCGGCGTGGGACCGGGCCAGCCCATGCGCGTCGTGGACCCCGCCACGGGCCAGACGATGCAGGTCCAGGTGCCGAACGGGGTCAAGAGCGGCGGCCAATTCCAGGTGCAGTTCCCGGCGCCTGCCCCGCCCGTGGCACCGATGCCGGTGCAGGGCCAGGTGGTCCAGGTCCAGGGCCAGGTCATACACCAGGCCGTGGCGCCCGCCCAGCCCGCGGCGCGGCGGTGCCGCGGCTGCGGGGTCCAGTACGAGCTCGACGCGAAGACGAACCCTGCCTCGGCGGCCGCCTTCCGGTGCAAGAAGTGCCGGCAGATCTCCTTCTCCAACTTCTTCTTCTAGAGATGCCTGTGTAAGATAAAAAAAAACCCGTCCAAAGTGCATCCGTTCTACATCCGTGTGTGCTACTCATGAATCGCAATTAACGTATCCGTATTTTATCCAGGTTCGCCCAGTGCGCCCGCACGTCGAGTATGGAGTGCGCCGTGATCATGCCCGAGGCCGCGACGGCCGGCACGCCGATGCCCGGGAACGTCGAGTCCCCGCACACGTAGAATCCTGGAAGGGGCGTGGCGTGGCCCATGAGCTGGCCGCCCGTAGCAGGTAGGAAGGGTCCATAAGTGCCCTGGTCTCTCCTATTAAATCGCCGGTGCGTCAGCGGCGTCGCGGGCAGTTCCACCTTCACCCGCTCGCGGACGTCCGGCACGTAGCGCTCGATGGCCCGCCAGAGCACGGCCACCGCTTCGTCCTTGGCCTCTCGATGCGCCTTCGATTGATAACCGCCGTCGCTCACGAACTGCTCCCAATCTTCAAAGGGCTCCGTGGCCGGGACGTACGCATGAATGACATGGCACCCCTCCGGCGCGAGTGATGAATCCAGCATGGACGCCATGGACACCAAGACGAGGTTCCTGGGTGCGTCGACGCCGCGGTCCCAGTCATCAAGTGAAGCCCACTGCGCCGGTAAAGTTTCTGACGGCTCCATTGGTAGACCGGTGGCATCAATACCGACATGC
>Ga0302122_10000135_pt1 | contig 39279 bp, 21 predicted proteins | sample CB21_SCM_MG_FD_203115 | JGI IMG/M metagenome (GOLD analysis project Ga0302122, IMG submission 203115) | Marine microbial communities from Western Arctic Ocean, Canada - CB21_SCM | ecosystem: Environmental > Aquatic > Marine > Oceanic | place: Canada: Western Arctic Ocean | collected 2017-09-28 | reverse complement strand
ACGCCAGGAGTAGGCGTGCGGACATCATGTTTAAACGGCGCTAATGGTATGTGGAAGTGACCAATGAGTGCGTGTCGCTGCCAAAAACAGGGATTGTTGCAGCAATACAAATCTGGTGCAATATTATGCACGGGTTTTTGGGGTCTGAAGGAGGATTGAATGAGGAGTGAACGAGGAGTCAATTGCGGGGCCGGCCGTGGCAGGTTCACAGAGGCTCGCCGGCCGGTCGCGCGCGCGGGACTGGCGCGCCGTCGCGTGCCGGCGCGCCGGCAGGTGCCCCCCTTAGAACTTCTCTAGCCTTCTTGCCCTCACGAACGACCAAAGACGCTATCGCGCCCCCTAACTTCTCGCGAACGACCAGAGACGCTCTCGCGCGGCCCAAACGGTTCGTTTTCCATTACGCGCTAGTGCCCCTTGCCATCGGGCGCGCCGTCCAACTGCGACGTCGACATCCCCAACGCGCGCCGCACCGGCGGCACCACCAGAATCATGCCGCAGCCCACCGTGCTCAGTAAGCAGCTGAAGAACACGATGGGCTCGCGGTCCATGAGGCGCACGACCCAGCCGCGCGCCTGCGTCTGCGACATGAACTGCACGGTCATCAAGGCCGAGGACAGGGCCACGAAGGCGTGGTTGCCGATGGTCATGGTCGCGGTCGGGCGGCGGCGTCGGCTGATGCTGATGCCCTAGCGCTTGAGCCCAGTAAGCTGCGGCGGCGCTGTGGTGGCCGCTGCGTCCACGCGCAGTGGTTCCGGGCACTGGCGTGAGCTGTGCGGTGCTGAATCCTGCACGGTACCGGAGTAGCGCTGCTCGGCTTGCTGTGCTTGACACACCAAAACCCGTGCGGAACCTTTTTCCCTCGTCAAGCGTTGAAACTTCCCCCGTGCGCCACCCCCGACCGCATGTGCCATTCGGAAGTACGTGGACGGAATATACACTTTGGGCAAAACCCGTCAGGTCATTTCGGCAAAAAATACTCCCGGCTCGGCCCTAGCCTAGCGCGTGTCTCAGCAGCAATCCACACGGCTTGTGGGTCGGGCGCGGACCGCTCCAGTCCATTCGGCCGTCGCTGCGCTCTGCGTCGCCGCGGGAGCACGCACCACCAGGAACCAAAAAGAAGACCACCTCCGATGGACCGGGGGCTCCTCGCGCGCGCCACCGCGAGCGACGACGGCCCGACGCCCGGCTACCTCTACGGCGAGATCGCCAAGATGACGCGCGCCTCCTTCGACGTCTGTTCGAAGGTGGAGGAGTACCTCGCGAAGCGCTGTGCCAGCAGGAACGCCAACGTCAAGGTCAAGGCATTGGTGGTCATCCGCCACGTGGCCGAGAAGGGCGCGCCCCAGTTCCGCCAGCAGATGGTGCGGCGGCTACCGGTCATCAAGGACTGCCAGCAGTTCTCGGGCCCGCCCGATCCCCTGCGGGGCGACGAGCCCTACCGCCGCGTGCGCCAGGCCGCCAAGGACGCCATCGAGGCGCTGACGGCGGACGACTACGAGCGACCGGCCCAGAGCATGCAGGGCTTCTCGGGCGGGCACGAGGCCTACGACGCCGGACCGCAGAACTACCCGCTGCAGCAGAGCGGCCGCATGGAGGGCTTCGGGAACGCCGTGCTGGAGCGCGAACCGGCCACCTACATGGCCAAGGCCCAGCGCATGGCGTCCCGGGTGGCCGAGAAGGCCGCCACCCACCTCCAGAGCCGGAACCACCTCCAGCGGAGCGACTCGGGCTACCGGGGCGGGGACCAGCGACGCTCGGCGGAGTTCGGGAGCCACCGGGCCATGCCCGGCGTGGGCAACCCGCGCTTCGGCGACGCGCGCAACGCGCCGCCGACGTGGCAGGAGCGCGTGCAGGACGGCGCCCGGAGCGCCGCGCAAAAGGTCGAGACGCTGCGCTTCGGTACTACGCGCACGGAGTCCTTCGACCCCTCGTTCCAGTACGCGTCGAACCGCGGCGCAAACGCCTACGGCGGCGGGAACCACGCCGCGCCGGCGTCGACCCAGGAGTGGGGCGACCGGCGGCGCGGCGGCGTGGGCGGCGGCTGGGGCGGCGCGGCGTCCGCGCCGCCGCCGGCCCCGGCCTACGCCCCGTCCGCGCCGGCGTCGAGCTCCCGCACGGACCCCGCGACGGCGGGCCGCGCGGGCGGCGCCGAGACCGACGGCGAGTACGAGCGGCGCCTGGTCCAGGACCTGTGCGGCGCGGGTGGCACGCGCGCCGTGCCGCCGCCGGACAAGCTATCTGCTTTTGTGGACGCCGCGGCCACCCTGGACGCGGACGCCGTCGGGCCGGCGCTGCTCGAGGAGCTGGACGACGCCAGGCCCTGGCAGGCCCGGGCCAAGGCCTGCACCGTCGTCGAGGCCCTGTGCCGGGCGGACGGCTGCGAGCACCACCTGGGCTACTTCTCCGAGGTGGCCGACGACCTCGCTGCCTTGGACTCGGCGCCGAACCTGGCCCTCCGCAAGCAGGCGCGGCGCATGCTCGCGGCGCTCGGCGTCGACGGCGGGGCGCCGGCCGCCGTGCCGCGGCGCGCAGCGCCCGCCGCCGAGGCCGACCTGCTGGGTGGCTTCGCGGAGCCCGCGGCAGCGACGGCGCCCACCGCGGCGCCATCACTCCTCGAGGAGTTCGGGTTCGGCGGCGCGGCGTCTCCCGTGGCGCCACCCGCGCCGCCGCCCGCGGCACCCCCGGTGGCGCCGCCCGCGCCGTCGGGGCTCTTCGGCAACCTCTCGGTCAAGGAGTCGTCGCCGCCGCCGCCGCCGCAGGAGGCGCCGTCGCTGCTCGACGCCTTCAGCGCGTCGCTCGGGGATGCGGCGACGTCGGCATCGAACGCGCTTCCGCAGACGACCGCGGCCGCCGCCGACATCTTCGGCGGCGGCGAGCTCCAGCCGACGCCGCCCCCGCCGCCGCCTGCCGAAGCACCGACGTCGCCCGTCTCGCCGGGCGGCGACCCCTTCGCGGCGCTCACCGGTTTGCCGCTCACGCGCGAGGACCGGCACCACGCCAATACGGCGGGCCGGACCGGTCCGGCGTTCGTGGCGCCGGAGTCGCAGCAGCAGTGGCAACACCAACAGTGGCAGCAACAACAGTGGCAGCCGCAGCAGGCGTGGCGGCAGCGGCAGTGGCAGCAGCAGCAGCACATGGCCGGGGGTCCGCCGTCGTTCACGGCCGCGCCGCCGATGATGCCCGGGCGCGCGCCGGCCATCCCCCCCGCGGACCCGGCGCAGCGGTCGGGCTTCGCGTTCATGGGCGGCGGCGAGGCGACCGACGACTCGTTCGGCTTCGTGTCGGACCTGATCGGAGCGAAGAAGTAAATTGAAGTACGAGTAGTTACTCCTTCGGCTTGCGCCGGCGCTTCCGCTTCTTCTTGTCCCCGCCCTCGGGATTCCTCGCCTTCGTCGGCTTGCGGTTCGAGAGCGGGTTCGGCGCGCGCGCGCGCTTCTTCGACCGGTCCGCGGGCGCCGGGGCCGGCGGCGCGGCCAAGGCGGCGCGCGACCGGTCCTCGGCGCGGATCGCCCGCGCCACGCGGAACTCGTCGTCGGTCAGGCGGCCCTCGACGCGCTCGTGGCGCGCCGCCGCGTTCCGGGAGGCCCGCGAGGGCTCGTCCACGTTCAGGACCGTGGCCGTGAAGTAGAGCAGCGGCGTGCCCGGGACCCGCCGCAGCGCATTCTGCAGGACGCGGTCGTGCGTGGCGACGACGAACTTCTGGGCGTTGGTCGCGCCGACCAGGTAGAGCACCGCCGTGGCCGCCGTGGCGCACTTCTGCGGCGTGGCGATGACGCGGCACCGCCGCGTGCAGAACTCCAGCGCGGCCGCGCCGGCCTCGCCCAGGCTCCGCAGCTCGTCGAGCACCGGGCCCGGCACGGCGTACGTCACGTCGCGGCCCAGCACGCGCTCGACGCGCGACGCCAGGGGCGTCTTCACCGTCACCAGAGCGTGCTGCACGAAGGTCCCGTCGACCAGCAGCGTGTAGGGGTCGCGGACGCCGTGCGTCACCTTGTAGAAGTGCAAGGCCTTGCGCGCGGCCTTGGCGCGGAGGACACGCATGCCTTGAACGGCGTCGCGGCTGGCGTCACGCTATGGAGGTATAGCGCTGGGCGATGTGCTATCTGTGTGTGCTGATAGGTGCTCTACCTGTCGCACCGCTGCACGCGATCGATGCCGCGCACGTGTGAATAGATGCCGCGCAGAATAGCACGCCCTCCTGTTAGTATCGCTATAGCTTCCTTGCTAAAGTTTGGCTCGGTCGACCGCGTGGAGAAACCCGTCACCAGACAGATTTTCGAACCATGCACAGGCCGTCTGTGGGGCTAATCATAATAAGTAATCACAGAATACTATGTGACACAAGTTAACCACACAAAACACGTCACCCCCGACTACTGATGTGGCTCCGCGAACACTATTGATCCATCCGCGCGCGTCAGCTTGCCCTGGCCCACGAGCGCCGGGTGGTCGTGGCGCCAGAGGCCGTCGTAGATCGAGCCGTCCGCGAAGACGGCGATGCCGCGGCCCGCGCGCCGGCACTCCGCGAACGCGCCCGCGTACGACTCGCCCGAAGCCCACTTCATGACGCCCGCGCCGTGCGGCGCGCCCTCCTTGAGGCGCCCGGCGTAACGCCGACCGTCCGCGTATTTCAGCGTCCAATCGCAGTCCTCCAGGGCGGAACCATGCTCCCACTCGCCCTCGCGCTCGACGCCGTCCTCGGTGGCCACGCCCCAGCCGTGCGGCGTTCCGTCGTTGAATATGCCGCGGTGCGTGGCGCCGCTCGGTGCGACGCGCGTCCCCTCGCCGCTCGGGACCCCTTTGCCCCATTGACCGCTGTACGTGCTCCCGTCGCGGGCGATAAGGTGGCCCGTCCCGTGGCGCGCGCCGTCGTCCCACTCGCCGCTGTACTTGGACCCGTCGGCGTACGTCTGGGTCCCCGACCCGTGCTTGCGCCCGCGGCAGAACTCGCCCTCGTACCGATTACCCGCGGTGTCCACCAACAACCCAGCCCCGTGGAACGCGTCCTCCTTCCACGAACCATCGTAGGTGCTGCCGTGGATCGTCGCCTTGCCGCGCCCTTCCCTTCGCCCTTTCCGCCACGTGCCGCTGTAGCGGAAAGCGCCGTCGCCCGACGCGAAGTCGCCCTCGCCGTCGCGCTCGCCGCGGACCCAGTCCCCGTCGTAGAGGTGGCCCGTCAGGGCCTCCTCGAAGACGCCGCGGCCGTCCCGCAAGCTGCGCGCAAAGCCGCCGTCGTAGACGTCTCCGTTCGGGAACCGCACACGCGCAACGCCGCGCCGCGGCTGCCGCGAGACCTCGTCGGCCCGCGGTGGCGCCGCCGCGAGGGTGCTCGACGCACCTTCGCGCTCGTCGAAGGTGCCACTGACCCGCCGTGTGGGCGGCGTGGGTGAAAAAGCCGTCGCAACGGCATCGTCGTCCTCCGACGATGAGGACTCGAACGCCGCATCCTCGTCGTCGAGACTGCGCCAGTTTGATAAAGAGGGGGCGCTGCCGTTGCTGCTCTCGGCGCGTTTCAGTTGCACTAATACGTCGCAGCGCCAGTCGCCGGTCTTCTCCTCTAAATCCTTTCCCTCGAAGAGCGTGCCGCGGCCCGACCGCAGGCCGTCGCTGAAATCCCCCTCGTAGAAGCTTCCATCGGCGTACCTGCGGGCGTAACGTCGGCGGCAGTCCGTGAGAAGTCGTAGTAGGGACGCCGGAATCTCACTTCATCATCCCGTTGCTCCCCGCCGGCACGCCGTCCTTGAGGCGGCCGCCGTAGCGCCGCCCGTCACCATACGTGACCGTGAACGTCGCTTCCGGCGCCATCGCGTCGTTGCAGAACACGCCGTCGTACACGTCCTCGTCCGTCGTGAGCACGCCGGCGCCGTGCTTCAAGCCGCGGACGAACTGGCCCCGGTAGACCGTGTCTTGGCACGTGCGCACGCCCTCGCCGTGAGGCAAGCCCTGCGACCACTCGCCCGAGTAGGTCGACTCGTCCGCATACACGCACGTGCCCGTGCCGTGGCGCTTGCCGCGGCTCCACTCGCCGACGAACGAGACCCAGGCGCCGTCGCCTGTGGCGCGCTGCTCGAGCTTGCCGGCCCCGTGGAACTCCCCTGCCTCGAACTCGCCTTCGTAGCTGCGCGACCCGTCCGCCCTCCGCCACCGGCCCGCGCCGTGGAAAGCGCTGTCGCGGAAGCTTCCCTCGTAGGTAAATTTTGATGTAGTCAGCACGCCTTCACCGTGCGCGGCGTCGTCCAGCCACGCGCCCTCGTAGGTGTGGGTCGGCGCCACGCACCGCCCCGTGCCCCTGCGGCGCCCGGCCTCGTCGCGCTCGCCTTCGTACGTCTCCATGAACACGGGCGCCTCGGCTGCGGGCTCCTCCGTGGCCTGGGCGTGGCGCCGCCACCGCACGAAGTGGGGCGTCGCTTGCGCGAGCTCGCCCCACGTCTTTGTCGCGCCCCGCAGCGCGCGAACGAGCGCGCGGCCGATAATTGAGGACTCCTGCGGCGCCGCAACGCCACGTAACGCGGCGTAGAGGGCGTCCTCCACGCTGCGGCGCGTCCACGCGTCTCCTCCCCGGTACGCGATCGAGTAGAGCGGCGCGGCGGCGTGCGCCGCGAGGATTTTGGCGATGGTGCCGCTCGCTTTATCCGCCGCCGCTGCCTTCGCAAGCGGCGTGCGCCGCTCCACCGTCCCGGCGTCGACGTCGATCACGATGTCCGCGTGCCGCGCCAATCGTTTAGCGACCATGGCGTTCGTCGTCGCGAGACAGTAGCCCCCGGCGCCCGCGGCGCCGTCGAGCACGCCCTCGGGCGCGTAGCGGTCCACCGTGGCCACGGTAGCGAGCGGCTGGACCGGCCACGCCTCGTAATCCAACAGCGGAAAACCGCGGGCGCGCCACCGGAACGCGTGCACGTGAAGGCGCGGGTTGATCTCCTCCAGGGCGGTCGTTACACCCAACGACATGAGACCGGGCTGGAGGGCGGCGAGCGCCAGACAACATGCGCTCGCCTCCGCCGGCGCGGCGCCGTAGACCACGATCTTGGCCGCGAGCGCGCCGGCCAGCGTCGCGTCGGCGACGGCTTTGGCGCCCAGCTGCCGCACGACCGCGCGGCACGGGCACGCGGTCGCGAAGTCGTCGTAGCGCGTGCACGCGTCCGCGGCCACGGACTTCTGCGCCGCTTGATACGCGGCCCGCGTGGCGTCGTCGTCCGGCGGGAGTGATGCTAACACTAGCACTTTCTCCTCCAACAAGTCGAAAACGGGCGTCGCCGCCACGAGCGCCACCGCGCGCTGCCGCGCCCCGCGCGCCGCGCCGTTTCCACAGTCCGTCCGCGACGCGGCGCAGCCGAAGTACCACCGCTCGCCGGACGCAATGACAAACCGCGTGGCCGCCGTGTCGCGCGCGTCCTGCGCGCGGCTCGACGACGCCTCGCCGAGGCACGCAAACGGCAGCTCGGCCTCGAAGACGCTGCGGCGCGTGCCGCTGGCGTCCTCTTCCGGGTCGATCCAGGTGAGCTCGGCGCCCCTGCGCGCGTGCATTTCGACGGTGCAGACCCAGCAGACGGCCATTTTGGCCGTCGCGTACCGAGTGCGCAGCGCTTGGACAGCCCGGAGCTATGCAGCACCTTAGGTCTCAAAACGAAGTGACTGAGCTGCAGAGAGCCGTGCGGGAGCCATACGAGTATGTCGAGAGAGGTGCGGTGAAAAATCTGCCGTCTTGCCACTAAACGGGTTTGACGAATTGTCGAGCTAGCGTTTCGGGCACCCAGGTGTGCTCAAGCTATTAGCAAAGCTCTTATTATAATTAGCCCAGCGTACTCTTCAGAAAGCCGCCGGTCTGGCGTCCGTGCCGCGCGTTTCGCCTTGCTTTCTAAAATGCCATAAAATTCCCCGTTTTACGAGTTTCTAGAAGTGTGCACACTAAGACTGGCTCTTATAATACAGCTCCGCAGCTCCGCAGCGGGTTTCGTCTGGTCAGTTCCTCTCTCGTCAGCTCTCGTCAGACAACTCGCCGACAACGACAGTACCACCTCAAACACACAAATCATAATTTATCCCGCGGCAGCGGCGCCGACCCCGCGCCCTCGACATTCGCGAAGTTGCGCAGGAACGCGTGCTCGTCGCGCGGCTTTTGTGAAACGGAGGGGTCCGGCGGGAGGGGCTGGTGCGACGCCGTGGCCGCGTACTTGCCGATGATCTTGGCCCGGGCCAGGTCGTTCGTGCTGAAGCCCTCATCACATATATTGCCGCGCGTGTCGATGTCGAGGGGCAGCATCTTAAAGGCGTCCGTCGACTCGGACGCGGTCCGCAAGTAGGCGCGTAAAGCGACGTCGGCGGCGTCCGTGAGGTTGTTATACGAGAGATCCAACCGTCGCAGGGCCGGCAGCGCGCGCAGCGCCCGGCCCAGTTGCGCCGCGCCCGTGTCCTGCATGGCGTTCGTGCTGACGTCTAGGAGCCGCAGCGCGGGCATCGCGCCGGTCGCCAGGGTCTGGCCCAGGTCGTAGCCCCCGCCCGGCCCTAACCTTGAATTCGAGAGGCGCAGCACCTCTACTAGCACAGGTGTTTCATCGAACGCGCGCGCCCGTAAAGCTTTGCATAGCACGTGCATGCCGTCCCGCCCCACGTAATTGTCGCCCAGGTCGATCTCTTTTAACCCCAGCTCCGGGAAGTCGTCGCGGGCGGACCCCATGCGGGCGTTCTTCCTTTGTTTCGCGCCGCGCACCGCTAAGCGCCCGTACGCGGTTGCCTTCGTCGAGGTCCGGTTCAAGACGGCCGACTTGGGCGTCCGCGGGGGCATGCGGTGGGGCCCCGCGGCGTGCTGGGTGCACCGCCGCGAAATGGCGCGCGGCAGCGAGTTCACGGAGGACGGTAGCGGCGCGTCGTCCCGGTCGTAGGCATGCTCGTCGTACGAATTCTCCGACTCGCTGCAGTTCGTCTCCTCGTCGCTTTCCGACTCTTGGCGGGGCACGTGGACCTCCGGCGCCGTCTCCAAAATGACGCCGGCGCTCTTCGCCGCGAGCAAGGAGTCCGCGACGCTCTCCGTGTTCATGTCCACGGTATCCCCGAGGATGTGGTCGTGCACCTCACAGACCGCGGACAATCTCGAATCGAGGAGCGAAAAGACGCAGGCGGCGCCTTCGGGGTCCAGGTGGCACTGGGCCAGCGACAACTTCGTGAGTGAGGCCATGGGCGCCACCGCTACGGCGGACGTGAGGTGCGCGACGCCCTGGTCGCCGAGGGGGTTCCGCGAGAGGTCCAGGGCTCTGAGGGACGGCGGTTCCGTCGCTTTGGCGAGTTGGTTGGCGAGGACCTCGGCTCGGTTCGCGTCGATGTTGCAGCAGGCTAAGACGAGCTCGTGCAGGCCGCATTCCTTGTAGCACAGCCACCGCCCGATGGCGAAGCACGCGTCCTCGTCTAGTTCCACGTAGCTCAAGTCCAAGGACAGCACCGACCGGTTGTAGAGGCGGAGCATCTCGAAGCACTCCAGGGGCAGCCGCTTGGAACTCACCCCGTCGTGCTCTTCGCCGGTCACGTAGTTGACGTCTTGAGTACCGTAGACCCCGACGTAGGTGTCATCACTTACGTGGCCCGGTTCGAAGAGGAGGGGGTTGTCCGACAGGTCCAGCGAGCACAAGGTCTGGTTCCGCCGCAGAACCTTCGCCAGGGCCTCGGCGCAGTCCGCCCCGAGGGCGTTTCTCGCGAGGTTTACGCGGGTGACCGAGCAGTTGTAGTACGTCGCTCGTTCGGCCCGTTCCTTCAGCCCACTGGCGTAGGAGTGGGCCGACGAGCCCTCCTCCAACGAGTCGATGTTGTACTCTTTTTCTTTGTAGGCCAGGGCCGCCAAGACGTCTTCGTCGTCCGGCTGGCTGAAGGCCCCCAGGATGTGAACGCCGCCATTCGACCCTAAATGGTTCGAGGCCAGATCCAACGAGACGAGGAGCTGGTGGTACAACAAGGCTTTTCCCAGCGCCCGTGCGCCAATTTCTCCGATCGTGTTGTGGCTCAGGTCCAATGCCGTGAGGGGACACGACCCCCCGTCGAAGACCAGGTCGTCGTCCGGTTGCACGTACTCGGGGTTCTTCGCGCGTCTCCGAGCGGCCTTCGCGCCGGCGGCCAACAAGGCGGCCAGGGCCTCCGCGCCGCTATCCTGGATGGCGTTATGGGCCAGGCCGAGGTAGGTCAAGGCGCCGCCGATGCCCGCCGTGCCATGCAACAGGGCCGTGCACAGGGCCTGGCACCCCTTGTCCCCGATGTTCGTCGACGCCACGTCCAACGAAACCAAGCACATCGAGTGGCCGGCCGCGGCCCCGAGAACGCCGGCCAGGTCCACGGAGATCGGCCCCTCGTTCCTCAGATCGAGCACCTCCAACGCGTCGTCGCGCGCCCGCAACCGCCGCACCGCGGCCGCCACCTTTGTCGATGACACGTCATCAATAGCTCCGTACCGCCAGTCCTCGAAGCAGTCGTGGCAGAAGAGGCGACCCATGTGCGTCTTCCCGGCCAAGGTGTCCAACGTATGGAGCCACTCCTCCGGAATGATGGCCCGCAGGTCGCCGCGACCCGCGAACGGGCGGCCCGCTTCCGACGCGCGATCGCCCACGAAGTTCAGCGCTTCCTCGCACGACCAGCCCTCCTCCCGGGCCACGTACGCCGCGCCCAGCACGCAGCCGCGCCAGGGCTCCTCCCCCAACGTATCCACGATCAGGACCCGCGCCGGGTTGCTCCCCGTCCAGGTCGCCCGGACGTTGTCGACGTAATCCCCGAACGTTGCTACCGCGCCCTCCAAATTCTGGGACGCCTCCAACAGCACAAAGGTGCTCAGGTCGCTCTCCAGGTCGTCGGGCGTCACGGTCCAGCTCCGCCCCGACGCGAGGTGCTTGCCTCCCTCGGCGTCGACCTTCCGCGGCGGGTGCCGGGGCAGGCTCCCGTCGTACCTGTCGGCGTCCCTTTGGCAGAGGTTCGCCTCCCAACCATCCAAGTCCCGCACCCTCTCTTCGTCCGCGAGGCTCAAGCGCGCTTGCGAGGGCGGCGTGGGCGGCCGCTCCGGGGCCTCCCGCAGTATCCGCACGACGTGCGTGATCGCGAGCGCCTCCTTCTGGTCCTCCGTGGCACCGACCCAGACGCGCCCGTCCACGATTTCCTTCGCGTCCAGCGTGCCGCCCGCGCGCGCGTCGGTCGATACGACGCGCGGCGGCCGCGCGAGCGCACAGTCGCTGCCGTCTCCCTCCCGCAGTTGCAACGGCAACGCGTCCACCGAATGGCACGTGGCCAAGTTTCCGCACAGCTCGCAGGCTAACGCGACGTCGACCTGCACCAGCGCGTCGCACCCGCACGCCTGCCGGCGGCCCCAGAGCGGCAAGGTCTCTTTCTCGACGAGGGGCCCGAAGGCGTTGTCCTTGTGCGATCCTCCTTTCCACAGCAGGACGTCGTCCGCCAACCGGCCCGTCTCGTAGGCATCTCTTAATTCGTCGGCGGAGAACGGGCCCCGCATGCCATCGATCACCGCCGCGCCGTGCGCCACGTCCGGCCGCGGCGTCGCCCGGTCGAGCTCGTCCCCCACGTCCACGTCGTCGTCGGACGAGGGCACCTCGGCCTCGGGCACGCGGAGCTTGGCGAGCTCGGCCTCGATGTCGTCGATCGGCGCATCGGGCACGACGTCCCCCAGGTCGGGCATGGCGCGCGGCGTGATGTTCCCCTCGAAAGACCGGTGCGGGTGCGTCTCCACGAACCACGCCCGCGCGCCGCTCGCTTCCGACGGGGGCCGTTTCGGCAGCGCGGGGTAGTCCCACATGATGCGCTTCAACGCGTGCAACTCGTCGATGCGCGTCCACTCGTCGAGGCCTTCGCGCCATACTCTCGAGTCGTTATTCAGGGTCTTGGCCTTCCACAGGTCCTTCAACTCCCGCAGATTGTGGGGGCCCACGGCTTTCTTGGATGTGCTCTCGTAGAACCAGCGCGGCACGGCGCGCGGATCCAACTCGGGCGCGTGGTGCGTGCGCGTAAACCCGCAGACGCAAACCAAGGGTCGCGCCGTGATGGCGTCGCCCGCCCGCAGGACTTCGGCCTGCTGCGACCAGTCGGCGACCTTCTGCTCGGCGCGCCGCGTCATTTCTTCGTTCCGCACGCAGGATGGAGGAACACGCTTCTCGCGCGAGCCGTCGTCAAAGTCCACGGTGAAGGACCCGTCCGTATGCGTTTTGTGGATGGTCCCGCCGCAAAAGTCGGTGCTCCGAAGGGACGAGGCTTCGAAGCGCCCGCAGGCCTCCCCCAGAGCCGAGATCCCCACGTCGTCCCGGGGATCCGTGCTTACGGCCACGCTCGACACGTGCGCGTGCACCCGTTCGGGTACGTCGGGGTGGTCCTCGTACGTGAGTTGCTGCATATCCTTTTGGACCGGGTCCGGGAGTAGGAACGTGGCGAGGTCGAGCGAGTGCGTTAAGCGCAGCACGACCTCCACCTCGCTGACCTCGTCTCCCAATGCCGTCGTACGCACCAGGGGCAGCCACCGCCGCGTGGGCTTCCGATGGGCTAAGTCCTTCATGTAGATGCGGCAGGCCCCCTTGTCGCTCCTCATTGCATCAACCTCCACCAACGTCACGTCCACGTAGTCGCGGACGTCCTTCGCCACAAAGTGCGTGGCGAAGCGGTGCCAGGCGCTGCGCTTGCCTTCATGTGTTTTCGTGAACGGCGCGATGCGCGTGACGCGGTCCCGCCCCAGGAACGCGAGGGAGACCTCGAGGCCGGTTTTTTGCGGCGGTCTTTTGGCCGGCGGCGGGGCGATGCGAGCGCGCACCCGCGCGCCGACCACCACCACCTTCAGCTCGTTCGCCAACTCCCCCTTCTGGTACGTCGTTTCGACCTCGTCCTCGAGCACCTCCTCCGGCGAGTGGGCCGGGTCGTAGCTGAGGCGGCACCACAGGTCCAGGGCGCCGCAGTCCTGACCCAGGGCATACCAGCCCCGCAGACCCTCATCACTGGAAGCCTGCTCCACGACCGTCGCTAAGGGGAGGACCACGCGCCCGATGGGTTGTTCCTTATCATCGGCCGCGGCGTCGCACACGAGGATTTGGAGCGTCGACGCGGCGACGGCTCGATCATGCCGCGGGAGCCGGAAGGTCGCCCGCGAGAGCCACGTCGGCACGCGGTCCGTCTCGACCAAGTCGTCGCCGTCGGAGTCGTCGCCGTCGGAACCCTCGCTCTCGCCGCCTTCTCGCCGCCGCGCGGCCTCCGCCTGGGCCGCCTCCGCGAGGGCGCGGTCCGGTAGAACGGGCGTCGGCGCCGCTCTGTCGAACTCCTTCCGTCGCCCCCGCGCCTCGTGCGCGCCCAGGGTGCCCTCGTCGGCCTGGAGTTGTAACGCGAGCGGCAGCGTCAACAGGGACGCGGTCGCGTAGGCGTCCGGCACCGGCGTCAGGACCTTGAACGGTCGCACGACCTCCCGGGCGCGCGGTCCCGCCGCGAGGTCGCGCGCCCGGCCGATGCACACCTCCAGCGTATTCGGCGGCCGCGCCTTCACATTCCGCGCCTTCATCGCGACGTGCGCGGCCAGGGAGGCGTCCGTCTCGGCCTCGAGACTTAAGGGACCGTCCGCCACGACCCGCGCCAGCTCCAGCTCGGCCGCTTCTCTCGTGAGGAGCCTTTCCTCCCGCATCACCATCGCGAGCTCAACGTTGTGGGCCCAGTGCAGGCACACTTCAATGGAGCCAGCAACGCCCGGCGGGCCGTTCTTCAGCTTGGTCCAGAACCGGGAAAGCTCGGGATCGAACCCCTCGTACCACGTCCTTTGCGCGTCAGGCGCGGCTTCACTTAATTTAAGAGTGAAGCGCCCCAGCAAGTCGCCCGGTACATTCGCCTCGTCGTGGTCGAACACGCTCACGTCTAACAACGCGTCGGGGTCCTCGTCCAGCTGCTTTTGGTTCAACCGGAAGTACATCGGGTGGAGCCACTTCGGCGCCGTACAGGCTTCCTTGACCTTGGTCTTGTGGATACTGGTGTGCGTGTGCGAGTGGTGGTGCGATGGGTGGCTGTGGGTCGGCTTAACCTCCGTGTGGCTCCGCAACGCGCATTGCACGTAGGGGTCGCCCGGACCCGTGGGCCGCGGCGGCAAACGACTCCCTCGCAACACAAACACAAAAAGCTGGTTCGGCTCTTTCAAGGCATCCAGACCTCGCGCGTGGGGGTGGAACTCCAGGGGCAGCTCCACGTGTTTTTTGGCGTTGTGGAGCCACCGTAAGGCGACCTCCACTTTCCCCGTGGGCCGCCCCACCTGGTCGCACAGGGGCAGCCACCGGCGCCACAGTTCCCGCTCCACCAGGACGCCGAGCGCCGCGTCGGCGTCGCCGATCAAATCCCGGCCAGGTACCTGGTCCTCCTGGAGCGACGCGCCGGGCGCGGGCGCGGGCGCGGGTGCGGGCGTCAGGCCCTTGCGCGGCGTCGGCCTGTTACTCCGCGGCGCCGCCTCCTGCGAGTCGTCCCAGGCCGTGAGCTGCCAGGGCGCGTCGTCCAGCTCGACTTCATTCACATCATAAACGCGGACGTCCAGGAACTTGGGGTTGGCGTTGCGTTGTCGCGTCTTCGTGCGGAAGGATTCGCCGCACAGGACCATCTCCACGTAGGGGTCGACGCCCTTCCGCCCCGCCTTCTTGCCCGGGATCCTCAAGTTGCGACACCGGATCACACACGTTCGTAACTCGTTGCCCGGCCGGTCCTTGTGCGTGTCCTTGAGGAGCTGCTTCGGGCAGGGGACCACTAATTTCGGGTTGTGGATCCACCGCGTCGCGAGTTCGAGCTTCCCGAGCCGCGGCGGGACGGTCGGAGGTAAAAGGTTCCCCAGGATATCAGAGCGACAAAAGGGGTACCACCGCCGCACCACGTGACCATGCTCGACCAACGGCTTCAACTCCACGTGCACACTTCCAACATGCGAGCCGCCTCCTAGCATCTCATGATCTAGACACTGGAGCTCGAGCATCTCTCCGTCCACAATGAGTTCCACCGGCATCGCAATAATCTCAGACCAGATCGGATCCAGGTTCTTCTTGATCACGGGCGTCTGGGCTTCGTCCCCGTCGAAACCTAGCTTGAGGAAGGGGTCCGTGCTACCGCCCGTCCGGTGCAGTAACGCGTGCCGGTCCATGATCGGCAGATTTCGCGCCCGCAAGACCACTATTTTGAGCTCGTTCGGTGGTTTCGTCGACGGACTCGCGTCCCATCCAACCGGTAACTCTAATACAAGATCGGGGTTGTGAACGAACCGCATGCACACTTCGATTTTGGGGATGTCAAAGGCCTGCGGCTTCGGGTACTGTGGTGTGACCGGTCGGCCGTCCTCGGGCGCGCAGTCCAAAACGTGCCACGTCCGGTACGCTTCATTATCAAAAACCTTCAACCGTTTGGAGAGTTTCGGGAACCGTAGCCTTCCAATCGACGTTGACGCGCCCAACTCGTTGTGGTCCCTTACCACCAAGTTGAAGGCGTGGTCCAGGTCATCCACCGGAAACTGCAGCAGCGCCATCCACTGCGGGTGCAGCGTGCGTCGGAGGACCGGCGTCTTCCGCTCGATGCCCTCGACTTCCACTTCCACAAAGGGATCCGCCGACGGTCCCATGACCTGGCCCAGCCCCTCGATGGCGCTCCCGAGCGCGGACGCCGTCGCCAGGGCGCCGTGGACCGGGTCCTGGGGCCGGCCGTCCAGGGTCTCGTGCGCGAGCTCCTTCATCTGCGCCAGCGGGTCCTGTGTAGGCAGGTTCCGCGCGCGCACGACCACGACCCTCAATTCGTTCCGCGGCTTCGTCACGTCCTTACTTTCCTCGAGCCCGAAGTCCAGACCATATTCTCTGGGGATCTGGAGCACCTTTGAGGGGTCGTGCACCAGGCGCAGCGCCAGTTCAATACGCATCACGGGCTTGCTCGGCATTGATTTGCTCAAATTCTTGGCCTGTGTCGCCTGCTCGTCCGTGGACCGTTGCAGAGCCATGCGCTTCTTCATCTCACCGGCCTTGGCCTTGCGCGCGTTCGCCTTGGAGAGCGCCTTGGTCTTTTCTTGGACCTCCTCCAGCGCCTTGACTAATACGGGGACGTGTGGCTCCAGCACGTACCATGCTCTCAAACTTCGTCGGTCCATCAGCGCGTCGAGCTCGACCCGCACCGAGCCCAACAAACGCGTATTGTCCCACACTCTAATGTCGACGTAGCCGCCGCCGCAGTCCTCCGCGATCACGTCCAGGGGCTCCATCCAGCGCGGCCGCTCGCCGGCCACGGGCCGCGTCCGCGCGACGTCTCCCTTAATGTCGAGCTCCAAAACACCGTGCACATTTAATAACGAGGCCGGCAGGTTAATAGCTCTGAGAGCAACGCACTTCAAACAGTTCGCGGGCTTCCGCGCGTACCTTTCGCCGAGGGAGAAGAGGGGGTCCAAATCAACAACGTAGGTCGGCTCGTGGCGCCAGACCATGGCCAGCTCCACGTCGCCCCGTCCCTTCGACGGTATTGCAAAGTTTTGATCCAAGAGTGCGAACCAGCCGCGCCGCTCGACCCGCCCCACAAGTTCCTTTAGAGGAACGGCCACCTTTCCCAGGAAGTCGTCGCCACTGACAAGGTCGTAGTCCCAGACCTCCACAACGGCGTAATTGTCGTCGCACCATTCGCACTCCCAGTCGAAGCGTTCGCCGTACGCCGGGTTCAGGGTGCGTTTTTTCACACTCGTCTGGTGCGCCACGCCGTCCACTTTCACTTTAACGTAGGGGTCGCTGCTGCCCCGCGTGAGCCAGCCGCCGTCTAACGCCCGCAGGTCGCGGGCGCCGAGGACGACGCAGGTCACGCAGTTCGCCGCTTTCCGCGGGTGCGCGTCGCGCAGGCCGGTCGGTTGTGGTAGAATTGGTTGGTGGATGGGCGGCAGCAGGGTCGCGTCCTTCTTCTTCATGCCCATCGTGCACGCGTGGGCGGTTCGGAGCCAATCCCTGCGCCCACGGCTGCGAAGCCCGGTATGAACCCGGGGCTGCCAATGCCACTGGCGCTGCCAAGAATCGGACCCCGCACGTAGTAGCTCCATCCCTATCCTGCCCACGCACGGATGACTCACCGGGGTCTATACATCCAGCCGGAGCATTGGGCGCGTCAAAAAAATACCCGCGCAAAAATCGCGGCCATCAAGCAACTCAGGCACAAATTGTTGCCGCAGCGTGTACAGCGTTGTGAGCCAGCAAAAAACTACCGCGCAGCGCCTCTCACAGTGCGCAGCACTCGCGCCGCGCGCCACCGACGTCCGCCGTGCACCGCACGTGCGTAGATAAAACAGAATGTTGCAGCACTCCACGAAGGCCCTGCTGCGCCGCACGGCCGCGCGCCACGCGTCGTCGATCACGGCCGTCCACGGCCGCCAGATCATCGACAGCCGGGGCAACCCCACGGTCGAGGTGGACATCACGACGACGGACGGTTTGTTCCGCGCGAGTTGCCCCAGCGGCGCGTCGACCGGCGCCTACGAGGCCGTGGAGTTGAGGGACGGCGGCTCCACCTACTTGGGCAAGGGCGTCCTGGGCGCGGTCAAGAACGTCAACGAAGTTTTGGGGCCCGCCATGATCGGTTTGGACCCCACGCAGCAGGAACTCATTGACGAGACGATGTTCAAGTTGGACGGCACGCCGAACAAGGGCAACATGGGCGCCAACGCTATATTACCCATTTCCCTCGCCGCGTCCAAGGCGGGCGCCGGGGCGAAGAAGGTTCCTTTGTATCAGCACTACGCCGATTTAGCTGGGAATAGCGTCACCCCGATGACGCTGCCGGTGCCGTGCTTCAACGTCATTAACGGCGGCGACCACGCGGGCAACCGGCTGGCCTTCCAGGAGTTCTTCGTCATCCCCACCGGTGCTATATCCTTCCCGCACGCGATGCAGATCGGGTGCGAGGTGTTTCATAACTTAAAAAGTGTGATCAAGGCCAAGTACGGCGGCGACGCGACGTTGATCGGCGATGAAGGCGGCTTCGCGCCCCCCTGCGACGTGGAAAGCGGCTTACAGATGGTCATGGAGGCCATTGAGAAGGCGGGCCACGCTGACAAATGCACCGTCGGCTTGGACGTGGCCTCTTCGGAGTTCAAGGTGAAGGGCGAGAACGCGTACGATTTGGACTTCAAGACCACGGACCCATCTGAAAAAGACGCGTCGCTGAAACTGAGCGGCGACGAGATGCTCGCCTTCTACGCGATGCTCGCCAAGGACTTCCCCATCGTGACGATTGAAGATCCCTTCGACCAGGACGACTGGGCCAACTGGGGCAAGATCACCGCCGCGTTGGGGGACAAGATCCAGATCGTCGGCGACGATTTGACCGTCACGAACCCACAGATCATCAAGAAGGCCATCGCCGAGAAGTCCTGCAACTGCCTGTTGCTCAAGGTGAACCAGATCGGCAGCATCACGGAAAGTATCCGGGCGGTGCAGGACGCCAAGCGCGCGGGCTGGGGCGTCATGACCTCGCACCGCAGCGGCGAGACCGAGGACGACTACATCGCGGACCTGGCCGTGGGGCTCTGCACGGGTGAGATCAAGACGGGCGCGCCCTGCCGCGGCGAGCGCACGGCCAAGTACAACCAGCTCCTCCGCATCGACGAGCAGCTGGCCTCGCCGGTCTACGCGGGGAGCGGCTTCCGCACGCCCAACTGGATGGCCTGAAGCGCGCGCCCCCCCCCGTCGCCCCCCTCCTTAGCATAATTCGGACCAATAGTCGCCGCCCGCGCCCCGGGGCCCGCGCGCCGCCGCCGCGGCGATGTCGGTGACGGCAGTGGCGCGCGCCCGTCCTACGGAATACCCGGGCTGTGTGTAATCCATGATCCGTCGGAGCTGGCAGCATGGGAGGACCCCCCCCCCTCTTCACAGGAATCTGGGAGAGTGGGTGGGGGGTGGTAAACGCGAGCAACCCGCACACAGCGTCTCGAGCTCAAAAAACCGGTTACTACGACCGCCAACAAGCCTACGTACCCGCTCGCGGGGGGTAGCCCCCCCTACACTTCCCTAGGCGCGCGCCTCCCAAAACCCGAATTGACTAGTTATTCGACAAAAAAAACCAAACCGGCTCGGCTCAAAGCCCTGGCTGCCAGGTCCGTCGATGAGCTACACTCCGATCGCGCAACTCATTTCAACCCGCAGCGGCTCCGCGCGGCCGCACCACTTTGCAAGTGTTGCCCGCATTCTGAACAAAATGCCGCGCTTCGTCGCCCTCCGCGACGCGGGCCTCTCGCAGCGGCGCCACCGCTCGGTGCTGCTCAAGGCGGCCGAGGCGAGGCTCCGGCCGCGCGTGTTCGGCGCCGTGGTCGCGTTGGTTGCGACCGCGTTGATCGCCTGGCACGGCGCCGCCGCGCGCGGCGTCAAACCCACGCCCGTCGCGCGCGATGCGGAAAGCATCGTCGCGACCGTAGATTGGTCCACGGACGCGTGCCCCCGGACGTACGTCTACGCGCTGCCGCGCCGCCTGGCGGACTGGGCGCCCGGGGACGCCATCAAATCGGACGGCGTCGACGCGAACGCGAACTTGCTGGAGGTGCTCGTGCAGGCGTTGCAGACCCGCTGCGCCACGACTCGCGTAGAGGACGCGGAGCTCTTTTTGATACCACTCCTACCGCGCGCGAAGCACTGGGCCGCCTGGATGCACAAATGCGACAAGCTGGCGCGGCTCGGCGCGCGCGACTGGCGGCGTATGCTGCCGCACCTCAATGAAAAGACGGCGCGGCGCCACGTCTTCGTGTTCCCGCGCGTCGCCTACGCGCCGCGCTGCACGGGCTGGTGGGCCGCGCCCCTCGCGCTGCCCGAATTCAACGGCGTCGCGCGCGTGTCCGTCGGGGGCTACGAGGAGTTCGCCGGTGCGTTCCAGCGCACCAAAACGAAGCGCCTCTCCAGAAAGCAGCGCGCCCACCCGGAGACGCTCGTGCCGCGCCTCGTGTCGGTGCCCTACGCATCCATGGGTCACGGCGACCCGCCGCCCGGCGACGCGGCGCGGCACTCCCTGTGGGCCTACGCCGCGACGCCGCACGGCTCCGCGGCCGCGAAAAACCTGCGGCTCGCGCTGCAGAGAGCCTGCGCGGCCTCTCAAGCGTGCACCGACGGGCGCCGCGGCGACGCTCTGCGCCACCAGCGCAACGCGACCTTCTGCGTCGAGCCGCCGGGCCTGACGCCGGGCCGCGCGTCGATCGTCACCGCATTATTGGCGGGCTGCATCCCCGTGCTCCTTGCGCCGGAGCAGGACCGGCTCTGGCCCCTGCACTGGGGCGGCTGGCGGGCATCGTCGCGCGTCATGCTCGACGCGGCGCGGGCGACGGCGGAGCCGGCGTACGTGGAGGCCGCGTTGCGGGCGATTCCCGCGAGCGACGTCGCCGCCATGCGGGCGACGATTCACGCACGGGCGGGCGCGTTCCGCTACAGTGACGGCCGCGGCGACGCGGTCCGCGTGCTCCTCCGCGGCATTCTGTCCGCTGCTTAAGTTTTTTGTTATTTGTTAATTAGGAGATTCGGCGTACTTAAATCTATACTTATGCAACTTGAAACAAACGAATAACGAACGGACGGGCGCGATGCTAGACGTACCAGCATATCTGCTCCACGACGTCGCGCGGCAGCGGTGCCTCGTCCGTCACCAGGGCCTCGGCGCCCACGACCAGGGTCTTTAGCGCCGCGGCTAGTTGGCTGCCGCAGTCAAACGGGCCCCGCGCCGCCGCCGGGACGTACGCGCGCTTTTGTTGGCACAACGCCACCCGCAGCAGGACCTCGGACTGCGCGCGGTGCCGCCGGTTCTCGGTGAAGATGCGCGGCAGCTCGACGAGGTCGCTGGCGTCGCGCAAAAAGTCCAGGTGCTCGCCGCCGCTGATATTCGCGGCCAGTTGATAAAAGCTGCACGTGCTGAAGGCCATGGTGCTTTTGGGGTCGAAGCGTGCGCTTCCACACACCAGTTCCCGTGACGTCAAAGCCTACGGCTTGCGAACTTTTGCGCTCAGAGCGTTGGCTCTGATCAGCGTGAAACGGCCGTTTGGGTACGAATCTTGCTGCCAATCCGCCAACACAATTGCGCTGGTCGAATCCAAGGCCGTTCGTCCGCGAATTGCTTGAGTGCTTGAGCACGGGCCGCGCTCTGAACAAATGATGACGAGACTAAACCCGACGCGGTTCTCAAAATACGCAACCGAAGGATGGTAAGCGCCCATATACGCTTCCGGTGCGAGCTTTCCTTCGTCACGGATGCGCTTTGGTTTGCGCGGGTTCTCTGCCGCACCGGCCTACGCCGCTAGCCTTGTCTGCTCGCGCGCGCGCATCCAGGCACAGTTTTTGGCATCACACGCTCGCAACGCACCGCCGCCAACATAATCTCAGTGATCGCGAGGCCTGGCGCTGAGTCATTGGCCACCGGCGAAGTTTACAGCAGCAACGTCTCGACCAACCGGAAGAAACTTTAGGGCGCCGCGTCACCGCTGGCAGTTTCGTTCTTACCAATGGCCCTCACGAAGCGCCGCCAGACCACGTCCGCGACGCCGTCTAAAGCGCTTGGCGGCGCCACCAGCCTGAAGAAGAACGCGGCGCCTGCGACGGCGCCCGCCCACATCGACGGCCCGGCCCGCCGCACGCGGTCGACGCGAAAGATCAGCGCCGCGCCGCGCAAGGAGTCGCCGCTCTGCCTCCCAAAGAAGTCGGTGCGGAAGCCGCGCAAGAACGAAGCCACGGTCGTCGTCGCGCCCGCGGCGGAGGCCGTCGCCGCGCCGGCCCGGCCGCCGGCCACGACCGCGAGGAAGAACGTCTCCTTCGCCGCGCCGCCGGCGGCCGTTTTTTACGTCCGCAAGCGCGACGCGTTCGCCGTCGTCGCCGTCGCCGTCGTCGCGTCGCTCGCCGTTGCATGCGGCGTCCTCGAGTCAACCGGAGTGACGCCGTCGCGCCTGCTCGATGGCGTCTCGTGACACGACGTCCCACGCAGGGCCACTTCTTCGGCACGCTGGCCCACGCGCCGCCCGACGTCGCCGCCCTGGCCCTCGTCGTGCGGGAGACGCCGCTCTTCGCGGCGACCGCCGACCTGCTCGGCGACGCGCTCGCGGCCGCGCGGCTCGCGAAGAGCGTCCTGCGCGAGTGCTGGGAGTGAGGGGTGTGGTCCCCGGTCGGCGGCGGCCCAGCCGTCGTAAGCTTTCGGAGTTATAAATGCACTCGTCGTTCGGCTCGCAGTCAGCTGGTCCTGGCCGATGTCTCCACGTGGCCACTGTTCTGAGTCGAAGTCCGTGGAGTCAGCCCGGCGGTCGGTCTAGGCGGTCGGGACCGACGACGCGCGCCGCGTCCTTCAAATTGAAGCGCCGCTCCTGGTGCCTCACGGTTGAGGGGCACCTCCTCGGGGTGATAGGATTGCGTATTATCGGCAGCGTTTGTGGCCCCAGGTTCTAAAGGAGTGATCGAACCCGACCAGAACCCGAACATAAAAAAATGCTTCCAAAATGAGAAGCCTGCCCTTCTCGGGGCGAGGCGGTCCCTCCGCGCGGCTCCCGGAGACTTCACCGCGGGCGGGCTCGCGGTTCCAAGCCGCATGCTCTGCTGCGACGCAATCTTAACAACGAACTCGAGCAACCATGCGCTCCATTGCTGTAGCCCTCGCCCTGACGTGCACCCATGGCTTCCTCGGGCCCAGGCTCCCGACCGCACCGATGCGCGGCGCGCCCACGCAGCTGTCCATGCGCTTAGGGGCCGGTCCGGGCGGCACGCGGGGCGGCCGCTTCACGGGCCGGTTGGGCGCGGGCTGGAAGAATGGTATCAAGGGCCCCGGCGGCGGCGGCGGCATCAACGGCGGCGGCAGCGGCCCGCCGCGCGACGTGAGCCGCTTCGCAGCCGACGGCGAGGACGCGCCCGAGCCGGCCAGCGCCGAGGCCGCCGGGCTGTGGGCGGCCTACAACGCGGCGCTCGAGAAGGACCCGCTCACGGTCAAGGGCCTCACGTCCATGATCGGGTTTTTGCTGGGGGACGTTTTGGCGCAGCTCTTCATCGAGAAGAAGGGAGACGACTACGACGTGAAGCGCACGCTCAAGATGGCGTCGTTCGGCCTCCTGATCCACGGCACGACGTCGCACTGGTTCTACGGCAAGCTGGACGGGAAGATCCCCGGGACGGACGCGGGCGCCGTGGCCTCCAAGGTCTTCATTGATCAGGTCCTGTGGAACCCCATCTTCGGCTGCATGTTCTTCGGCTACATGGGCGCCTTCGAGAAGCCCAAGAAGGGCCTGACCAAGCTCAAGACGGTCGAGAACAAGATCCGGAACGACCTGATGACCCAGGTCACCGGCTCGTGGACGGTCTGGCCCGTGGCCCACGCCATCAACTTCCGCTTCATCCCGTCGTCCCAGCGCGTGCTCTACATCAACACGATCCAGATCTTCTACAACTGCTTCCTGTCCATCATCGGCAACAAGGACTCGTCCAAGAAGCGGAAGTAGGCGTCCCCCCCGATACAAGCATTATCCACGCCGGGGGCGCGCGGCGTAAAGTCCTTCAACTACCCGGGCTTCAAGTTATAAATCCGCCCCCCGAGAGTCCGAGTCGACTCAGGCTCAATTCAGGCTCGGATTTACTGACTTCGGAAGTATTTATTTATTTGTCCTTGTCAATTTCCTTGTCGAAGGTGTGCGCGTCCAGCAACGTCCGCCGCTTCTCCTTCGCCGGGGCGTGCCACGTCTGCGCCGCGTCGCGGGGCGGCGCGTCGCCCATGGACGCCAGCAGCCGCCGCCGCGACGACGGCGGCGGCCGCGCGGGCGCCGCCACGAGCGCCGCGACGCGCGCGCCGAAGAGGCGCCAGGCGAGGACGATGCACAGCGCGAGGACGAGCGACGTGTACACGAGGCAGCGGAAGACGTACTCGTACACGCGCGTCGCCTCGTCGATGACCTCGGGGGTCTGGGCCACGGTCTGGGCCACGGTCTCGCGGATGACGGGCGCGGCCGCCGCGATCGTTTCTTTGATGACCTCGGGCGCCTTGGCCAGCGCCTCTTTGACGGCGCCGGGCGCCGCCTCCTCCACGATGGTGATGACGGCGTCGCGGAGGACCTCGGTCGCTTCTTGGATCACGTTGGGCACGGTCTCGTCGGTCATCGCGGCGGCGGCGGATCGCTGCGGCGCGCTCGACAGGCGGGCTGTCTGGATGAGCAGTGTTACAGTTGCCTGTGCCGCGCGTATTCCACCGCTGCGACCGTATTGGCACTCGTGGGGTTATGATGATCACTGCCTGTCACCTGTCACACTGATCCCTGCGCGTCACACTTGAGATTAGCAGGCTCGAGCCAAGAGACGAAACCCTCGAGAACTAGTATACGTAGCTTGATCAATTGAGTTGATGAGTATGTTACTTGGTTTATGCGTGCCGACGACTTGGTGACTGCGCATCCGCGTAGTGCTAGAACTAGTGGGCGCATCCAGCCGCGAACATCTCGCAAACCCGCGAGATGCTAGATTTGCAGGATTGTCAGCGTGACGACGGTCGGCGTTGCACGCAATGCACACTGTTGGCTGTCCGACATAGTGTAACAGCTGGTTGGGCAGCCTATCGCTGGCAGCCATGGCCAGCATCGCACCGATAGGCGCGCTGCCGGAGAAGAAGCGACCATACCTCTGCAGCGAGACCACACAGGTCAAGGCCATCGTGATAGTGATGACCATCGTGATGGCTGCATTCGAAGTGGGCGACCGTATGCTCGTGGTCGATTTCGTCGCCTCGTTCTTCGCAGTGGTATCGCTCGATCTCTTCGAGCAGGTTGGTTGGGGAGGAGCGATCCTGGGCGTGCTCTTGGCGGTGGCGTGCGTCGGGGCCGTGGTGTGGGGGTCGAGAAAGATTGAAGCGATGGAGGCCCACGCGTTATTATTTGACGACGCGTCCGCGAAAATTCTCGGAGCATCGTCAAGCGTAGGGCCGCCGTCGCGCAAAGCGCCCGAGCTACGGCAGGCGTCCGATGATATCGACGAGCTCATGGGTGGTGCCGCGTCAGTCTTCCCCGCGTTCGAGGCGGATGCGCTGCGACACCTGGTGGCGGGCGACTCGCGCTACGAGTGCAACCTGAAGACGCGGGAGCGCGTGCGCGAGAAGGTCAAGCTCGAGTACGGCGGCGACGCATCAAAGATCAAGGACCTGTGCCGCGGTCTAGTCGTCGCGGAAACTTTAGTGGCGCTCGAGGCCGCCTGCGCCGCTCTCCAGAGGCTGGCCGACGCGGGCGTGCTGGAGATCCTCCAGGTCAAAAACCGGCTCCGCGACCCGCCGGAGGGTGAAGGGCCCACCGCCAGCGGCTACCGGGACCTGAACGTCAACGTGCGCTTCCAGAAGCACATCTGCGAGGTCCAGGTCATCCATAGCAAACTACTAGAGCTCAAGGCGGACCAGACGCCCGTCTATAATCTCGTGCGGTCCCTAGGCCTGGTCGGGCCGCTCCCCGAGGCGACAACTGAGATGCGCCACCGGCCGCCAAAGCGCACCCGGGCGGCGCTGGCAGTGCTTCGCATTTTCATGGCGCGGTTCGCCGCGTCGCAGGGCATGCACTACGTGACGCAGGGCTTCGCGACGGACATCGGGCTCGTCGCGCCGGGCCAGGCGCGGCTCTGTGCGGAAATCAATCATAGACTTGGCGTCCACCGCTCTCCCTCTGTCCTGACCGAGATAGAGCAGTCGCGTTACCGGTTGAATTTCACACAGGTGCGGCTCATGACGCTCAAGGCACCCGCTCTCGTCTACGCGGTCGCCATGGCGCCGCCGTATTTCTTCTGCGCGTTCCTACTGATCCGGGATCTCTTAACGCAGATCCACTGTGTTCGATGGCGCGTCGCCGCCGTCGCGGCGATCTGGTTCCTCCAGTTGTATAGCGAGTTTGGGCTTACCTTGTACATGGCGCAGTACAACCTCGCCCACGGGTCCTCCCTGGCGGTCGGCCACGCGGCGGTCTACATCTTCGGGTGTCTGTTCGTCGTGCTGTGCCTCGCGGCGGCGGCGGCAGTCTCGATGCGCCGCGGGCGCCAGAAGCACGTATCGCGGGTGGCGCTCTTGTACGAGCGCTACCTGGGGTTGCGCGGGCTCTACTATCGCTGGAAGATCCTCGGGCTTCAGTACATGACGGTCCTCCTGCAGGCGGGGACGAAGCTCCCCGACATGGGAGCGCTCGTGTGGACGGAGTCACACTTCCGGGACGCCCTTGGCATCGATCTCCCGGACGCGCCGTCGGCGCCGGCGTTTTGGTTCTTTGTCGTCATGCTCGCCTTCAACAGCCTCTACCCGGGCGCGCTCTACTACTACACGGCGCGCTCCTCCGCCCCTAACGTGGACACCGTGGTGGCCCTCTGCGACGTCACGCTCGACCTCTCATACTCCGTGGGTTGGATTTTTGTGACCAAACAGTTCGTTCGATTCTGTCGCTGGACGCCTGTCGAATTCCTCAGTTCGATGGGCCTCTTCACGCCGGTCGTCCACCTGTTGTTCACGTGTAGAGCGGTCGAGGCGGCGGCGGCGGACGAGCGGCGCCCCGCGAGCGCGGCAGCGCCGTCGAAGAGGGCATGTGTTGGCCACGCGCTGCTCTCCTTCACCACACTGGTGGTGATTATGGTCGTGTCGTGCAGTGATCGGTACCCGTTCAAGGCCCGCGGGCGCTGCAACCCGTGCGAGTGCGAGGGGACGGTCCTGACGTCGTGCAAGGTCGCGGGCGATTCGTGGGCATGGAGCCTCGACCTGACCCACAAGGGCATCACCGCCGTCGATGCCGACGCGTTCCAGGACGTCAAGCGGTCGGTCTACAACGTGTGGCTAAGCGACAACCCGATCGCGGCGCTGCCGAGGGATGTGTTCAACGGCCTGGATCTGTTGATGACGGTGTCGCTCTCGCGCACGGATATCGCAGAGCTGCCGTGTTTCGAGGACAAGAAGTACCTCGAAAATCTTTTCATCGACAGTATGCCGAACCTGGCCTCCATCGAAAACAACCTCGCGGGCTCGACCGTGCGGTGGGTCCACGCGACGAACCTGCCGAACTTCGCGCTCGACGCGTCGTCGTTTGCGCGGACGCGGCAACTCGAGGCCGTCTGGGTCGGCGGCTCGCCGAATGCGATCTGCGTCGCGCTCCCGCACGCCGCCGAGTGCATAGACCATCAGTGCGACTTCGTGGGCCACCTCACGGGTGATACGTTCATCGAACGCCTCTTCAACAAGGGCGCCTGCCAGGACCCCTACGACGACGTGCCCGGCTGTGGCCACCTGCCATGCTTCCCGCAGTCGTGCATCGTCCCGTCGTAGTCACACACACACCATACTTCCACTGTCCATACTTCCATAATAAACTACAAGTGTCCGTACTCAGTGCGAGTCTCGGGCCACTCTATTTACCGGGGGAAGCTTATGCTAATAGCTAGGGACTAGAACCCCCCCGTCGCAAGTCGTCCGGAGCCATTTACCCAAACTACTACTTGGCCCACTCCTTCAGGAAGGCCTCGACCTCCTCCGCCGTCATCAAGGGCAGCTCCGCCGCCGTCACGGGCTTGCCGCAAACCGGGTCCAGGACCTCGAGCTGGCCCCGGACGGGCTCCCCGCCCTTGGCCTCGTTGGCGACGGCCCTCGACCGCGCCGCCGCGCCTTCGGTTTTCAAATATTGAAGATAATGCGACCGGAGCGCCGGCATCCTGCTGTTCGGGCAGACGCAGCAGTCGTCCTTCTCCACGTGGCGGCCGGTCACGACGCACATGGGCAGTTCCTCCTGCGTGGTCGGGCACTCCAGCGACGTGATCGGGATCTGCTGAAGTGAGACGGGGCACTTTGACAAAGGCTCGGCAATCTCGTCGAGGTCCTGGGCCTTGCGGATGATGGCCTCGATCTTCCGCTTGAACTTCCCATCGATCTTCGACCGGTACTCGGGCTTCATCAATATAACGGCGTACTCGTGGGCCGACTGCTTTAGGCCAGCCTTCGTGCAGGCCACCACCACGGACGTCAGGATGGGCACGATGTGCGCCGGGAACTTGGAAATGCTTTTTGCCACCCTCAACAACATGCGCGCCGCCAGATCCTGTTCCCCGCGCCGCGCTAACTTACCAGCAAGCACGTAGGAATGTAGAAGAACAAAGGGGTGCCGCAACGCTTGCGGGACGTGCACCTTCGAATCATGCAGCTTCACGATAGTTTCGTGTAAAATAGCGTGGGCCTGGGCGTAGTTGCCCAGCTCCTGTTCTTGTTTGGCGATGATGACCGCGGTTTTGGCCGCCTGCGGAAAATTCCCCAGGGCGATGTAGAGCCGGTAGATGTAGTTCGGGTCCTTCGGGACCCCGTCGGGCTCGCCCATCAGGAAGTCGATCAGCGTGTGCGTGAGGGCGTCGTTCCTCGCTTTGCCCACGATGTTTATGGCATTATCCACTTCCTTCTCGCCGCACTTGATGAAGAGTTTCAAGGCTCGTCCGTAATCGTTGCACAGGGCGTAATACTTGCCCGCGAGCCCGGGCTCATTGATCTTCTCGTAGTGCTGGGCCACGTTCAATGCATCGTCCGCGCGGATGGCGTCGCCTAACACTTCCGTGTACTTCTCGACCTGGCCGTGCAACTTGGCGAGTTCGAAGGCCTCCTCCGTGCCCTTGGCCAGCAACAAGAACTCGATGGCCCCCTTGAAGTCGCCGTGGTCCCGGCAGAACTTGGCCACGAGGCGCGCGCCGTCCGAACTCTGCGTCCTTCTGACAATATCAAAGCCCGTCTCGGGCGTGTTGAGCGGGCCCAGGTGCAATCTAACAACAGAATCCAGGTCGTGGGCTTGTTCGTACGCTTGGACGGCCTCCGGGAATCTTTCGGAAGCTTCGCACGCCTTGGCGTACTGCGCGTGTAATTTAGGTAGTGTCACCTTGGGCATGACCTCCTTGCACCGTATAAAATCGAGCTTCTTCACGTAGATGGCCGCGGCCTTCTCCCAGTGCTCGGCGTCCTCGTACAGCTGGGCGGCCTCCGCGTGCTGGTTCATGCCTTCCAGAATGGCGGCGCCGTCCCGGTATAACATTTTATCCTCTGCTTCCTTGAGGTAGCCCATGCCCTTGCGCAGATCCCCGAGGTGCAGCGTACACTTCGCGATGCCGCTCAAGCAGACCTTCCGCAATCTCAACGTTACAGCGTCGTCCTCCTTCTGCTCCTCGCGTTGCCTCTTCCGTTCAATGGCCGTCCGGGCGCTCTCAAAGGCCCGCAAGGCCGGATCGTAGTCGCCCTTGAACTCCAGCTGCTGCGCGTAGGCGCACGAGATGGCGGGCACCTGGTCCGGATCTAGGGAATGCGCCAGCTTCAGCGCCTGGTCCCAGTGCAGTAAATCCCGCCGCATGTCCAAGGCGTGCAACGGCCGGGAACTTTGTAGGAACAAATCCTGGGCCGCGTCGTAGTCCTGGAACAACAGCAAGATATGCCCGGCCAGCGAATTCGTATCTTCGAAGGGCGTGATCCTTTCTAAGCCTAGGACCATGCCCGCATCCCCTAATTGCCTATAAACTCGAATGGCCATGGCCACGTCTAAGACGTCCATGGCCTTCCCACTTAACGCGAGCCAGTACGGCCGCTTGTTCAAATCGATGGCCGCGTTCCAGGCGTCCTTGAGCCGCAGCAGCGCCAAATTCTGGCAGAAGGCGAGCTGCGGACTCGTGTCGTCGGCGTCCCGGTGCTCGTACAAGGGACACTGGACCTTGGTGAGGGTGCCCGTACTATTCTGGCAGGTCACCGTGCCGTCGTGGGAGCAGACCGGGACCAACCCTGAGGGCAGCGGCGACGCCTTCGGGCGCATCGTGACGCCGCCCGTTTCACTTACGTCCACGGCGCCGAGCTTGGCGACCTGGGCGCCCCGGACCGTCTGCGGGGCGTACGCGTACGTGTGCAGCTCGCTCGGCGACGATACCAGTAAGATGTGCCGGTCGATGACCTCCCACAGGATTGAAGTGAAGTCCGTCGGGAACGAGGGGATCGGCGTCAGATCACCGGTCGTCGGCGCGTAGACGAACGCGCTCTGGGGCGCGTCCACAATTACAAAACGCGTGCCCGCGCCGTTCGGCACGATTTTTACGATGGCCGACGCATGCCGCAATTCAACGCCCGGCAGGGGCCCCTCCGGGTTGATGGCGAAGAACTGGAGCGCCCCGCTCCGCGTGCCATGCACGAGGACGTCCTTGGTCAAAGCGATGGATAGCACTTTGTCGTCGGGGTCGTCGCCCAACTCTCGATCGGGGAAGGACCTTCGATAAGACCCGAGCAGGGCGTGCAAAGTCACGCGCCCGCCCGACAACACGGCGCAGTGCGTCTCCGACAAACACATGGCCTCGACCCGTCCGTTGTATTCTTCCTTGTGGATCTCCTCCTTCGTAGTTATGTCATAGAAGAGCGCGACGTTGTTCATGCCGACCGCGATGTGCTTGGGCCCCACCGCGAGGTACGCCGGCTCCAGGCCCACCTGGATCACGATATCGTCTTCCTCCGGGGCTTGCTTCACCAGAGTGATTTCTCGGAGCGAAGAGAGGTAGGCCACCGTCGAGCCGCACGCACCGTGCACCAGAGGCATCCGAGCCAAGTACGTGGCTATGTCGCCGCGCCGGGTCGACGCGCAGAGCACGTGCCCGTCGGGGCTCCACTCGACCCTGTCCACTCGCTCCAGGTCCGTGACGGCCTCCTTCTTGAGGTCCTTGAAGGTCGTTAAATCGACGAGTTTGATCCCGCCGTCGCCGGCCACGGCCGCGTAGTTCAGCGCGCTGGAATACGCGATGGCATCTAGTCGCTTCTTATGGAAGTGGCCGCAGAACCGCTCCTCGCCGATCTCCTCCATCACGGTCGAGATCACCACGACGTACCCGTCCGAGAACCCCAGGAGCATCAGCCCGTCGCCGAACCACGCGTGCGCCACGATGCTCCCGTACTTGGCCTGGAAGGCCAGCTCCAGCGGGTTGTCGGGGTCCTTGAGGTCGTATAACAGGAGGCTCCTGCCGCCCATGTTGATGGAGAGGTGGGTCTCGCCCGCTCCCTTCTCTCTTTTCTGCGTCGCGAAGGCCATCTCGACGGGGGCGTGCTTGAGTTCGGTCTGCTCCAGGGTATCGCCGGCCTCGTTCGAGAGCGTGAGCGTGCGGTCCTCGCTGCCGAGGGCCAGGGTGTTGCTTTCCCGGGACCAGCATCCGCACGTGATCCGCTTCGGGTGCTTCCCCAGGACGCTGACCTTCTTCCGCGTCCGTCGGTCGTACACGAGGATGTTCCCGTTCCGATTCCCCACCACCAACTGCGAGGAACTCCGGGACCAGCACAGGAAGCTCGGCTCCTTGAGCGCCGTGTCCAGCTTCGTGACCTCCTTGGTCTGATTGTCCCAGAGGCTCACGACGGCGTCCTTCTCTTGTAAGACGGCGAGGCAGTCGCCGTCGCGGTCCCACGCCAGGCTCCTCACGGGACTCGTGGTCTCCGTGCTCATCTCCACGACGTGGTCGCCGTGGCGGTCGTAGACGTGCACGAGGCCGGGCTCGCCACTTGTTGCCAGGTAATTCCCCCGGGGCTCCCACGCGAAGACGGCGGCCTCCTTGCTCCGGCCGGCCTCGAGTTTGAAGAGCTGCCTCATGTTGAAAGCTGCCTTTGGGACGCGCCGGCTGCCTGCTGGCCTTGGGCAGCCCGTCCCGCGCGGCTGGCGGCTGGCTCGATTACAAACCCGGCGCCCTTCGAAAACGGGGCGGCCGTTCCCGCTCGACGAGAGCTGCCGGCACGCGTGGCGGGGGCGCGCTCGGACGGATATGTATTGCTGAATAATTTTGGAAAAACGGGTTTCCGGCTGTGTGTCGACGCGATACAAAACGCCGCACCGCTCGGGCATGACGCCCCATCGGCACTCCGCCGCCCGGCGCGCGTGAACGACGCACCCCTGCTGGAGCGCCAGCATTCCTGCGCCGGCATTCTCCAGAGCTCCCGCCTTCGGGTGAGCCCCAAATGGCCCACGCCGCGGGAGCGCCGCCCCCGCTGCCGCTCTACGCGCGGCCGCTGCCGCCCGGCCCCTACGCCCTGGCGCCCCCGGTGCAGCTCTACGCGATGCCGCCGCGGCCCGGGCCCTACGCGTTCAGCGGCGGCGCGGGCCCGCCCGTGCTCCTGCCCGCCCAATCACCGCTGGTGCTGGGGCCCGCGAGCGCCCCGCCGCCGCCCGTGCTCACGCCGCTGGCGCCCGGCTCGCCGCCGCCGCCGAAGACGCTGCGCGTCCCCTTCGCGAGCCCGCGCGGCGTGCCTGTCTTAAACGCCCTGCCGCCGGAGCCCCTTCCGAGTGCGCCGCTGCCGCCCCGGGCCCCGCACATTATGCAGGTGCTGCGGCCGCTCCCCATCGGGGCGCCCATGCCGCGCAGCGTCGTGCTTAGTGCGCTCCCGCCGAACTCGCCGCCGCCGCCGCACCTCGCGAAGAAGCTGCAGACGGCGCGCGAGGCGGCCCTGATCCCCGACGCGCCGCCGGGCCACGGCCTGCGCAAGACGCACGTGCGGCGGTTGTCGTCCTACGGCTCGGCCTTCGGCGACCTGCTGGCGGGCCAGTGCGGCCTGGACCCGGACGCGGTCAGCTTCGCGCCGCCCGCGAACGCGCCGCCGCCGCCCCTGACGCCGCCGCGGGCCTCGCCCAAGGCGCGGCCGCGGCGCGGGTCCGCGGACGAGGAGGCCGCCGCCATCGACGCGGCGCTCCACGGGCTGAGTCCGCCGGCCGTGGTCGGGCGGTCGCGGTCCATGACCGTGGACGACGAGGCCGCCGCCATCGACGCCGCGCTTCGGGGGATCACGCCCCCCACGACGCCCTCGACCGGCAAGTCGCGCCTGCGGAAGCGGCTCGCCGTGGAGGACATCCTCGCAGCGCCGGAGGTGCGCGCGACCGCCGCGCTGAGCATCGACTCGGCGCGCTCGGCGCTCAGCGCGGCGTCCTCCGCCTCGAGCCGCCGCTCCGCGGCGCGCTCGCCTTTGAATGATGAGCCCGAGCCCGACACGGCGCGCACCGAGGGGTCCAGCAACGTGGACTGGGAGGAGACGGAGCTCGTCGTCGACTGGGTCCTCGGCGCGGCCTAGCCCCTTCTCCCTTTGTCCCCTCCCCTTGGAACCCCCGGAAGATCATTCGACTGTAAGATATTCGCTGTAAGAACCTACTGGATGGCCATGAGGTTCATCTCGAAGTAGAGCGTCGCGCCGCCGGGGATCGGGCCGATGCCCTTGCTCCCGTACCCGAGCTCCGGCGGGATGATGACGCGGCGCTTGCCGCCGACCTTCATCGTCAATAATGCTTCGTCCCAGCCCTTGATGACCTTGCCCGTGCCCACGTCGAAGCTCAGGGGCCGGCCGCGGTCCAGGGAGGAGTCGAACTTGCGCCCGTGGTCGCCGAACCCATCCAGCCAGCCGTTGTAGTGCACCTGGACCTTGTTGCCCACCTGGGGCGTGGCGCCCGTGCCCTCCTTCAGGTCGAGGTACTGGAGGCCGGAGCCCGTTTTGGCAAAGTCCGCCGCGGTGGCCGAGGTGCTCAGTAGGCCCGTCGCGAGGCCGAGCGCGCCCGGTCCCAGACTCCGACGGGCGACGGGGCGCAGCGCCGCGGCGGTCGCGGTGCACAGCGCGACGCGGGCCATGGTCAGCATGCTCTTGCGGAGTTGCTTGCAAGGTGCAGTGCACTCTATTGCAGTGCGCAGCAGTTATATATGACAGCGATACAGCGATGCCGTGTGGCGCACGAAGCTGCGAGGCAGCTTGAGGAAAGCAGCTCTTTGCAGGCTCAGCTCTGGACTAAATACCCGCACGATAGGTGCACGGATCTCCAGCTGGATCTCCACCTTATATCAAATATGCCCTCCGCCGCACGACCACGTCCACGTCGGCCGCTCGGACGCCGTGCGGGATCTCCGTGCGGGTCCCCTCTCCGCAGTTCACTGTCAAATAATTCTCATAAAATTTTAAGGGCAGCCATGTCGGTGCACTTCGCGAGGACAGAGGCGACTGAGTCTATGCAGCGGACTGAGTCCATGCAGCCGCATCGCGGCCTGATCTGCCTCGCGGAGGCGCTCCACGAGCGATGGCTCTCGGTGGAGGCCTTCTCCGCGGAGGTATACAAGGGTCACCTCAAGGCGGTCTCCCAGGACCATTTTGCCAGCGTGGCCCACGACGAGTTCCGCTTGAAACTGCCGCGGGTGGTCGTGCCGGTGATCTTCGAGAACCACGCGGACGCGGACGGGAAGCTGGCCCGGTCTACGTTCGAGCTCGAGCTGGCCGCGTGCACGCGGCTGCTCCGGGAGCTGGCGCCGGACGCCGCGGCGTACGCGACGAAGCACAGGGCGACGGTGGGGTCCATGAGAAAGGCGATGTCGGTACGGTTTGGGTCGGTCGAGCACGACCCGCACGAGTACAACGGCCTCCTCGCGGTCGTCGCGCACAACAACACGAAGCCCCTCATGAAGCGGTTCATCGAGGACAACCTGGACGTCATCTCCCTCTTCCCGATCGTCACGACGCGGTCCACGGGCACTGTCTTGGAGGAGACATTCGGGTTGGCGATTGACACCAAGGTCTCGTCGGGTCCCCTGGGCGGCGACCAGGAGATCGGCGGCATGATCAGCAAGGGCGAGGTCGACGGCGTCTTGTTCTTCCGCGACCCGCTAAGCGCGCACCCCCACGTGGACGACATCAATGCCCTGATGCGCATCTGCGACGTCCACTGCGTCGCGACGGCCAACAACCCTGTGAGTGGCCGCGCGGTCCTGCTCTGGCTCTCGCAGCTCTCGCAGGCGCGGAAGAACGACCTCGCCGCGGGCAAGCCCATCGCCACTCTGCTGGAGGAGCGCAAGTCCGGCCACGACTCGGAGGTCGTCATCAAGTACAAAAGTGACCAGGCCAAGGTCATCAAGGCCACCGTCGCCGGTTCGAAGGGCCCGGACCGGCCGAGCTCGTCCCCGCGCCACGCGGCCTCCTCCCCGCGCAAGCGCCCCGCCCTCGGCCTCGCCCACCAGGACTCGGAGATCACCCTCGACTTTGCGCCCGCCGCCGAGGCCACCTCGGTCCGCACCCCCACAGAACGCGCGGCGAAGGCCCGCGGCGGCAACTTCTTCTTCGGCCCCAAGAAGTCCTTCCGCAACCTCCTCTTCCCCAGCAAACGGAAAGACTAGTTAACGTCCCCGGAGCGTGGTATCTTAGGTCGTGGGGCCCCGGGGAGGCGGGTCTTCGGTCTTGGGGCGCTAGAAGCTCGGCGCGCGCGCCGTGAGCGGCCGCCGCTTGGAGGCCTTCTCCACCGCGGAGGTGCGGGGCCCGAACTGGTCCCCCGAGCCGCGGCGTGCCTCGAACTGGGAGACCTTCGGCCGCCAGTTCTCCTTCTCGCCGAGCTCGGGGCGCGGCGGCCGGCGGCGCTCGGGCGCGTCCACCTTCCGCTTGACGAGCTGCGAGTTCCGCGCGAGGTCCAGGTGGGGCGCGCCGTCGCGCCAATTCCGGATGTCCGAGGCGTCCAAAACCTGCTTCGGTCGCGGCGGCGGGGGCCGCGGCCGCGTTTCCGCGCGCACGAGTTCGTCCAGCCGCAGGCGCGACGCGGACGGGGCCATCGTCCCCGGCCGCGCGAACCGTCGGGGCGCCGGAGGCGCGTCGTCCGGCGAGAGGGGCGTCTCCGCGGCGGTCGCGGCGTGCTGCGCCATGCGCGCCCCGCGCGCGACCGGGTCCGGGCGCGGCGGCTCGACAGCCGCCCGCGCGCGCGTCTGCTCGATGGAGGCCCACATGCGCGCGCCGCCCAGCGCCTTGCGCAGGGAGCCCTGGAGCTGGAACGCCGGGAACAGGAGCGCCGGGTGCGTCCGCGCGAAGCTCACAAAGTCCGGGCGGGTCAAAGAACCCCGACAAAGTTCCTTCAGGGTCTGGCGCGCCAGCCGGTTCTCGCGCCACCGGGACCCGTACAGCTCGTGGACCATGGCCTCCACCTCGAACCGGTCGATGGTCCCCGAATCGTCCAGGTCGTAGATGGAGAAGGCGAAGTGCCGCAGGCCCTCCTTGGACAAAGAAACGAAGGCCCAGCAGGCCCGGACGAACTCGGGGAAGTCGATCTCGCCGCTCTTGTCGTCGTCCATGTGCGTGAAGGCCTTGACCGCGAAGACCGTCCGGTCGATGTCGAAAAACATGAGGAACTCCAAGACGCTGATCTCGCCGCTCCTGTCCTTGTCCGCCCTCCGGAACAGCTTGTACAGCGTCTTCACGTGCTTCGGCTTGAGGCCGGGGCAAGTTGATACGCAGGCGTTGCCCCGTCGGAGGGCAGCGCGGCGCTGGCGGTACTGGTGCGCGGACGGCGCGGCGCCCATCGCGACGGCGTAGGCGCAGCCCGCCGGGTCGCGGCGGGGCGGTGGCGGTCCTTCGGCAGCCTTTCGGGCCCGCTGGCGCCCGTGCTGGCCTCGGGCAATCGCGTCGCGGGATCGTAACGTTTGCTCCACCCCCCTGGTAAAGCAGACCCTGGGGCAGTACCGGGCGGGCCCGCGAGGCCTCTCCTAGGGATGGAGGCCTAGATGGAGCAATATGTTTTCGTGCGGGTTTTCATTTGACACTAGACAGCAAAAACACAGGGTGCAGTGCAGTACACGCCAGCCTACGCGGCGACTTCGATACTCTTCGGGTCGTCTTCTGCAGGACAGCGCTACATATTTGACCTGCGCTATCATACCAGAGAACCCGCGGCGCCCAGCACCTTGCCTTGCAGCCTGTAATTGCACCAATACGGTGGCAGACGAGCGCCAGCAGCCATGCGGTCCCTCGCCGCTCTCACGGTGATCATCTCCCACTCCGCTACGGCGCGTGGCTTCGCCCCGCGGCGCGGCCTCTCGCCGGCCGCGCTGCGCACCGAGTGCCGGCCCGCGTGCGCAGCCGCGCCGCGCGGCGCCGTCTTGGGCGTCGCGCGCGGCGGCGCCGGTCTTAGCATAGCGCCGGCATGGGGCGCGCTCGGCATGGCCGCCGTCCTCGCGAACGCGATCCGCCGCGTGCTGCCCGTGGCCCTTGAGCCCTTCGCGGGCGGCGCGGCGGCCCTGCCGCCACAGACCTGGGCCGCCTACGCCGCGTTCGTCGTCTTCATGGCCTACGTCGAGGGCTACAAAGCCTTCCACCTCAAGTTCTCGCCCATGGTCGTGGCGCGGGCGCTCACGCTGCGAGACGCACCGCCGCTCCACGCCTTGTTCGCCCCTTTATATTCGATGGGCCTCTTCCACGCGTCGCGGAAGCGGCTATGCACGTCGTGGGGCTTCCTCGTCGGCATCGCCACGGTCGTGAAGCTTGTGAAGAGCCTGGAGTACCCGTGGCGGGCCGTGGTCGACGGCGGCGTCGTCGCGGGCCTCAGCGTCGGCGCGGCGTCGATCCTGTACCACTACGGCCGCGCCCTCGGGGGCATCGACCCGCCGGCCGACGCCGCGCTGCCCTGACGCCGTCTGTTGTGATCGGTGGGGGCGTCTCTAACGCTTTCTATTTATCTGCACGGGTTTTTATGCAGCACGAGTGCATGCTCGCTTAGCTCTACAGCGGCAGCCTGACCAGCGAGCCACGCCTTCGTGTGCGTGCCGCACCTCAGGATGGCATCGCTGCGACGACGGCCACTCGTCCTCCTCGTCGTCATGACCACGGCCCTGCAAGCGCCCCGGCAGCGCACCTACTCTCGGAGGATCCAGGCCAAGGTCACGGTGCCCGTGCCTCTAGAATACGCCGCGGAATTGGCGGCGACGGCCAGCGCGCTCGTGGCGCCGGGCAAGGGCGTTTTAAGTATTGACGAGTCGCCGCCGACGCTAAGAAGTCGCTTCGAACGGGCGGGCATCGAGCTGGCGGACGACGACGACGCGATCAAGTACCGGGAGCTCGTCGTGGCCACGCCCGATCTAGGCACATACGTCTCGGGCTGCGTGTTATCCGCGGACGCGCTCTTCGAGGAGACCGAGGGCGGGACCCCCTTCGTCGATCTATTGGCGGCGCAGAACATTTTGCCGGGCGTGCGCGTGGACTGCGGGGACGTGCAATTGCCCGGCGCCGTGGAGGGCGAGACGTGTTCGCGAGGCCTCGACGGGCTCGAGGAGCGCGCCGCGTTATATAGAGAGCAGGGCGCGCGTTTCGCAAAGTGGCGGGGCAAGATCCTCATTGATGATTCGAGGGGCGCGCCGTCCTTTCTAGCTCTAAAAGAGACGTGCTGGACCATGGCCCGGACCGCGCGGACGCTGCAGGAGTGCGGCCTCGTGCCTCTCTTGGAACCCGCTGTATTGAGCGACGGGGACCACACCATTGAAAGAGCAGCCGAAGTACAAGAGCGGGTCTACGTGGACGTCTTCCGGGCCCTGGCGGAGAACGGCGTGTTCCTGGAAGGATGTTTACTAAAACCCATGATGTCCACGCCCGGGACCCAGTGCCCCGAGGCGGCCACGCCGGAGCTCGTGGCGGCCTATTCTGTAAGAACATTGGAGCGGACCGTGCCGTCGGCCGTGCCGGGCGTCTGCTTCAACGCGGGCCCGCTCGGCGAGGAGGAGGCTTCATTGTGTCTCGACGCCATGAACCGGATCGAGCGGAAGGGACCCTGGAGCGTGACGTTCGGCTTCGCATCCTCCCTGCAAACCAGTTGCATAAAGACGTGGGCCGGCGCCCTCGACAACAGCGGGGCGGCGCAGCAGGCGCTCATCGCGCGGTGCCGCGCGAACGGCGAGGCCAACCTGGGCAAGTACGCGCCGGGGTCGCAGCCCACGCTTGACACGGCGCGGAGCCTCGCGGGCGACGCCTAAGTAGGACCCGTAGATTCGCCCGTAGATTCGCCCGTAGGAGCGCGCAGCTTTCTCCGGGGTGCGCGGACGACGTCGCGTTGACGGGGCGTCGTAAGATGACTCCCCAGTTATAGACCCCAGTTACCCCTCATAACGCGGGAACAAACCATCTACCGCATTGTCCGGAGCACGTGTTTGTGCCTTGTCTCGCACCTTTTAATTGTACGGGGAAGTGCCCCGGGGACAGACATGCCCTAGTAGGTGCAAAGCTGTAGGTGCACGCCGCAGCGTGCGGGTAACAGATCTGCTAGCGCTAAGATCTACAGCTTGTAAGGAGTTGGCCGCTGTGCGCGCGACGCGAACCGATCGAAAAGTGCCATAAGTCGCGGGGGGCAGCCGGCGCCAGTACCCGTGAACATCACGAGGGCCCCCAGGAAACGTATATGGCGCGCCGCGTCCTCGCACTCCTGCTGCCCGCCCTGGCGGCGGCGTGCACGACGCGCATCCGGGTGGGCACCTTCGACGAGGCGACGCCGGCGCGCTCGCCATCATGTCGGACTGGCTGAATGACGACCCCTACGAGTGCTGGACC
>Ga0302122_10000132_pt1 | contig 39508 bp, 20 predicted proteins | sample CB21_SCM_MG_FD_203115 | JGI IMG/M metagenome (GOLD analysis project Ga0302122, IMG submission 203115) | Marine microbial communities from Western Arctic Ocean, Canada - CB21_SCM | ecosystem: Environmental > Aquatic > Marine > Oceanic | place: Canada: Western Arctic Ocean | collected 2017-09-28 | reverse complement strand
GTCGTGCCGCCCGACGTCGCCGCGCCGCGCGGCACCGGTGCTGGAGCCGGCGTGGGGGCCTCGGTCGCGCGCGCCGCGGCGCGTTTCGCCAGGCGCCGCTCTTTTGCGGTGAGGCCGGCGGCTTCCGGCGTCGGCGGCGCGGCCGGCGGCGTGGGTGCTGGAGCTGGCGCTGGTGCTGGCGCGGTTGCTGGCGCGGCCGGCGGCGCGCGCGCCGGCGCTGGTGCCGCGGCCGCGTTTTGATCGTTGATCATCACGCCGTACTGCTTCAACTCCTCCCGAATCGCATCCGACGTGCGGTAGTCCTTGGCCATGCGCGCCCGCTCCCGCGCGCGGAGCCTCTCCTCGATGAATTCCGCGCTAGGAGCCTGGCTCGGCGGCGCGGCGACCGGCGCGGCGGCCGGCGCGGCGGCCGGTGCGTTTGTTGTGCGTGCCGCTCGTTTGGCCAGGCGCCGGCTTTTCACAGTCGAGCCATCGCCGGCATCTGGCGTCGGCGGCGCGGGCGCGGCTGGCGCCGCCACTGGCGCGTCCGCGGGCGCCGGTGCTAGCGGCGCCGCTGGCTTGTCTGCGGTCGCCGTGGCTGCTGGCGCATCCGCAGTTTCGCCGCGCGCCGCCGCACGTTTGGCCGCGCGCCGCTCTTTGGCGGTCATGCCGTCACTGGTACCTACAGCCTCAAACATGGTTGTCGGCACCGGCCTATACTACGCGAAGCTTTCGTTGCAGGTGGACTTTGGTCTATCAGGCACGAAAGAGCTGTGGTGCCAGCCTTAAGCGTGAGCCTCGGCTGCACGCTCACGAGACTGCGGGAGACAGATAATCGTATCGACGATTTCAGGACGGGTTTAACACGTGCGGGTTTTATTGGGGCGCGGGATCCAGCAGCCCCCACGTGCACACCAGCCCGAGCTGCAGCCCGACAAACAAACAAACATAACAGCAGCACGACGTCTCGACAGGAAAAGCGTCGGGATGTTGACTTCTATCAAGGCCATCGTCGATTACGGAAAGGACAAGCCCTTGTGGGTCGCCAGCTTCGTCGCCGTCTATCTAGGCAACCCGCTCGCGTTTGTGGGTTACTTGTTCATTTCGACAGGTGGGTCTAGTTTCTCCCAGGGCAAGGTGCTCGGAATCACAGCGTTCAAGAGCGTTTCCACGAACACGACGCGGATGAATCCATGGCTCTTCGTGGCGGTCACTTTTCCGGTCTACTTGCTCTGGGTGCTGTTTAATGTATGGGCGATAAAGGCAGTGAATGTATGCAGAGACAGATCGTTTGATGCCAACAACTATGTCGAGACGTACATGCACCCGCCGTGGGCTGCGGCCGTGGCAATACCAGGACTATTGAATTTGCTTGTTTGGAGTACTGGGGGAATGGAAGGTAATGTCATCGGATTCGTGTTTGCGCTTCCGCTGCTGATAGTGTCAGTTTTGTACCTGGCCATGTGGGTCTACGCCCTGTTCTCTTCCTGCTTCAATGTGCAACAAATTCAAAATCAATATAATATTATGGCAGCTGGCTTATTGCAAGCTTCAATGGTCTGAGCTTGACGTGGCAAGGAAACACATAACTTAACATTAAAGGTACTACTAGCAACTTCAGAGCTCTGTCTCGACAAAGTCGAACTTTAGCCTGAGTGTTTCGCTTCCTCCCCCCCTAGCAATCCTGCTTACTCTTTTCCCTCCCATCTTACACTAATACACCATCCTGCACACCACTCTGTCCCATAAGTACTAGTAGAATCACAAACAAGATTACGCGTCCGGCTGGCTAAACTGGAGCTTCCGCCGGTTGAACCGGAAGGGCGCGAGGGACTGCAGCTCCTGCGCGAGCTGCCGCCGGAGGCGCCCGCGCGCCTCCTGCACGAGCGAGTCGTGCTCAGCGCCGAGCGACGCCGCGGCGTCCAAGAGGCGCTTCCGCCGCTCGACCATGTCCGCCGTGGGCCGCGCCGTCGCCTTCACCGAGTCGGGCCGCGGCAGCCGGCACCGCGCGTACCGCGCGATCTTGCGCCACCCGCGCGTCGGCTCGTCACACCACTGGCGAGGTCGCGGCGCCGGCTGCCGCGTATCGTCCACTACCACCTCGGGCTCCTCCGCAACGGCCTCCGGCGCGTTGCACTCGACGAGCCATGCTCCTAAGTCGAAGGCGACGGCCTCGGGCGCCGTCGGCAGAGCCTTGCGGATTTCGTCGTCGATCGAATCGGAGAACAGCGGAAAGTCCAGCGACGCGGCGTCGGCGTCCTCGCCCACCAGTGCCGTCGTCCGCAGCTTCGGCGGCGCCCCGTCGAAGGCGAACGCGAGGACGTCCAGGAACGGGTACTCGGCCGAGACCTCGACGGCTACTAAGAGAGTCGAGGGGCTGAGCTCGGCGTCCTCGAAGACGGCGCCTATTCGAGGCACGGCGTACTTCGCGAACCTACCCCGCAGCTCCAGGTCCAGCGTTAAAAATGATGGCGTATCGATGGCCCACGCCTCCACATCGAGTGCGAACGCGAGGCTCGGCTTCCGGAAACCCGAGCGCGCTTCTAACGCAGAAGCCAGAAACGCGGGCGTCTCCTTGAGGCGGCGCGCCTCCCGGATTCGAGGCGGCACCAAGCCAAAGTCCAGGGACGCCTCCCGCACCTCGAAGCTCGAGTCCAGCGTGCGCAGGGCTCTTCTCAATTCCTGGGTGGCCCGCCGCGAGAGGAACGCGCCCAGACCGGCGCGCCAGACCGCCTCGATGTTATGCTCAATAAGGTCGGCCGTTTTGGCGTGCGAGGACAGGTCGACATGCAACGCCGGCTCCGGCTCCTCATATACGTGTGATGCGTTGAGGGAGGGGTCCTGTAAGACAGCTTGGAGACTAATAATGACGCAGAGCCACTTCAGGAGCAGGTAGAGCCACGCGCGCCAGCGGCGCTCGGGGGCCACGCGCGTCACACGTGTCGCGCGGCCTAAAGCAAAGGCCAGGACGAGCATGCCCAGCAGGCTCCTTTCTCTAAGCAAATTGAAGCGGCGCCAGAGCTCCGCCGCCGCACTGAGCGCCCGGAAGACGAGGCGCTCCGAGCTCCGGCCGCTCCTCCGATGCCGCGTCGTGTTATAGAACGGCGTCGGCCGCGGCGACGGCCAGAGGCGCGGCCGCTCCGGTTTCGAACCGTCCTTTTTTTTTAGCGTCTTCAGTAGTTGGCGGGCCCCTTCGGCGCGCGTCGCGGTCCCGTCCAAGTAGGTCGAGGCCTTCTGCAGCCCGTCGCTCGTCTTGCGCGCCGCGACGGTGGCGGCCTTGAGCACGCTGCGTGAGAGCTTGCCGCGGAACGAGTCGTCGCGCGGCGCCTTGGGCGCCGGCTGGGCGCGCGCTGGCGGCAGGGCCTCTCCTCCAAAGTGCATGGAGACGTGGTCCGAAAAGAGGCTCGCCGGGGCCGCGGCGGCGTTTGAAGCGAGGAGCAACGTTACCCAGAGCATCCTTGATAGCTGCGACGCCGCACTGGCGTCCGCACGCGCTGGGTTATGACCAGACTTGACGAAGCACCTTGTGAAGGTCAGCGGTTACTGCTGGGCGCCGTGCCGCCGGTTGGCCAGCGCAGTCGGCATGGGCTATGGTTCGGTATTGGATTGCTTTTCAAACGCGTCCTGGCACTTTGTGGCGCAGCACAACAGCCAAGATCGTTATTTTGCTTCAAAAACGCACTTCAAAAACCCGCACATCAGGCGGAGAGGGACCGGCGCACGAGCCGTGCGAGGCGTCTGGAGAGCTATGGCCAAACAAGTGCGGCACCAAGGACGGCAAGCTCGGCAAGTGTGGTTCGGGTTCGGCACAACTGGCAGGCATCGACGCTGCCCACAGCAGATAAACGCTGCCCAGCGCCGCTACGCAACGCATTCATCAATCTTCACGGCCACCTGTGCGAATCTGCGTACGGCTTAAGTTCTGCTGCTGGGTGGTACCGGCCACACACGAACAGGGCGCCGCACTATTGCAAAGCGCACCACTACGCATGGCCCGCCGCACGATTCTGACGGTCGCCGCCGCGCTCCTCGTCATATTGGGCGCGGCCCACGTATGGCTGCATCCCGCGCGCAATGCCGCACAAGACGACGCTCTAGAACGGTTGGAGGCTTTGCACCAGACGCTGGCCGAGAAAACGGCCCACCAGGAACGAGACATAGCGGCCCTCCACGCGTCCAGTATAGCGCATAGAGACGCCGCCCGGGCCGAGGCGAACCCCACTTCGAGCGCCGTCGCCGCCGCCGTCGCCGCGCGCTTGCGAGCCATGCGGAAGGAGGCGGACGCCCACGCGGAGGCGCACGCGGCGCACCACGAGGAGATAAGGCCGTACCGCCTCGAGACGCACACACGTCACGTGCCGTTCGTGTTCGTCGCGGGCCTCGAGGGCTCGGGCCACCACTGGTTCAAGGCCTTCTGGGAGGCCTGCGGTGCCAAGGCGCGGCCGTCACTCGTCGGGCCGCTGGCCTGGCAGCGCGCGGCGACCGTTTTTAATTCGCGGATGGGCTTCGACGTGCACGCGGCGCGGCTGATGAAGGAGGCCGCCCGGGCCGAAGTTAATGCCCCACCAAACGTCTACGCGCTGAACACGCTCGGCGGCCGCAACGACGAGGCCCTGCGTTTGCTGAAGGCGGCGAGCCCCGGCTCGACCCTGCCGTGGGGCGAGGGCGAGGGCATGGCCAGCTACCCGAACTGGTGGGGGTCACCGACGCCCGACCACAAGGCCCTGCAGATGCCCGACGTGGTGTATATGGCCGAGGCTTTGGCCGGTTTACAGAACGCGCAGCTGCGCGTTGTATTGCTGACGCGGGAGGCGCACGCTATTGTTCGTAGCGTGTGCGACAAGCGCAACTTCGCCAAGTCCGTCGGGGGCTGCGCGGCCGAGGTGCAGATTTTGGCGCTGGGCGCGGGGGCCCTCGCCGCTCAGATCGAGGCGCTGCCGCCGCCTCCATTTGTGGTCTGCGAGCACGTGCGCTTCGGCGAGCTCCAGAGCGGCGAGGCCTTCGCGCGGCTGGGCGTGCTGGCGAATATTGATGATGCCATACGCATCGCGAAGCGCGTGCGGGCGCCCGCCTCGCCACCCGGCGGCGCGGGGCCCAAGACCGAGCGCGCAAAGCGCGACCGCGCCCAGCTCGTCGCGGTGCTGGCGCGCGCGCAGGGCGCCGCCGTGGGCGCGTGCGCGCGGCAGGGGCTGCGTAAAGATTAGTTTTGTTGACTTACGCACCCGATGAACCGCATCAGGATCGCGTTCGCGAGGTCCGGCCCGCCGGGCCTGCAAATGTGGAAGTCAAACTCAGGCGTCCCACGCCATTGACGCGATGTTGTCCCCACGACGCCGTCTGCTTGATGGCGCGGAGGTTCCACGCCATTGACGCGATGTTGTCCCCATGACGCCGTCTGCTCGATGGCGCGGAGGTTCATGACGGTCTCGCAATAATTCACTGGTTGAATGCCACACAGCGCCGGGCAAGTGCCAGTGCCCCTGGGGGACGAGTTCGGCATAGGACGAGTTCGGCATAGGACGAGTTCGGCATGCTTGCTAGGGGCCACTCGAGGTCGAGAAAGTAGACGCCGTGCCGCTCCCCGGCGAACCCAAGGAGGCCCGCCTGGGCCGCCCGGCTCCACTTGGTGTCACGGGCACATGCATCGCTGGCCTGTACTGTCACGATGGGCGAAAAGCCCAAGAAGACCGCGCGTTGATTTAGAGTCATGCTGGTGGCGAGCTGGCAAAAACTTTTGTGGTCGGTCGAAACCCGAATTGACATCGCCGTGCTAAGCCACCCGCACGCACGTGCGCGCGACCATCTGCCCATCTGTGCTCGAGCGCCAGATTCGCGCGAGCTTATCTATCTGGCTCTGCTAACGCGATGTCCACGCGGCGCTATGCGATGTCGATACGCCTCAAACCAGACGTGGCCCCGACGCCCCAGATCCACTTATGGAGGAACTACGAGTAATACGCCGGCTTTTAGACTGCAGTCACCAACCACCACACAATGAATATGGAAGGCGCCAGGCGCGCGCGGCAGCGCCTTACTTTTTGCCGCCCTTCTTGCCCTGCGAGGGGAGGCGCGTGAGTCGGGGAAACTCGGTACCGCGACGCGCGTTCACACGAACCAACTCCGACGGGACTCGAACCCGCAACCCCGAGATTCGAAGTCTGACACGCTATCCATTGCGACACAGAATTTTGAAAGCAGGGGAAGCACGGACGCGGTCGCGGACCTTCTTCTTCTTCTTGCCGGAGCCGGAGTCCTGCGAGCCCTTCCGCTTCTTCTCCGAGGACTTCGGCGGCGGGGGCGGCGGCGGCGGCGCCTCCTCGCTCGAGTCGTCCGAGTCGTCCGAGTCGTCGGCGGCCTGGCCGAAGTTGAAGAACGACGGCTGGCCGCCCTCCTCCTCGTCATCATCATCGTCGGAGTCGTCCGCACCGCCGGCGAGCTCGGCAAACTCGTCGCCGTCGTCGTCGTCGTCGTCCGAGTCATCGTCGTCGTCGCCGAAGCCGTCGTACGTCTCCTCGAGGACCTCGTAGCCCGTAACGTGGACCTTGCCCGCGCCGCCGGCCACGCTGAAGGTGACCTGTTCGTTGCCCGTGCCGATGAGCAAATCGATCTGGGCGTGGTCGCACACGCCCGGCCGCAAGACGCAGAGCGTGAACTTCTGGCCGCCGTCGGCCGCGGCGGAGACGACGTAGGTCTCGCCCTTCTTGGCCTTGGCGTCCGCGAAGGACACCATGGTCAGCTGCAGGTTGAGGTCGCCGTCCTGGTCGGCCTCGTACGTGTGCGTCGCGCCTGCGGGTTGAGCGTGTGCGTCGCGTCGAGGTGAGCGCGCGTCGTGTTACAGTGGGTGTGCGACGAAGCGGTGGTGGCGCGCCGGCTGGGTTGTTCGCGGCGGCGCGCGCATGCACCCACTAGGTTCAGCAGGTAAGCGGTGTGGGCGATACTGCCATGCGAAAGGCAAATATGATGCGGAGCTGGCAAACGATGATGCGGACGCTGGCGTGGACCACTGTGGATCTCACAGCCCCATAACTGCGTGACAGCCATGGTGAAAGAGACTATTTAAGTTACAAGCGAAGGCCGAGTGGCTGACAAAACCCGCACAATAAAACCCGCAGACTCCAAAAAGCCGCGTGTTTTGCTCAGACGCTGCAAAATACGGGCAACAAGTGTCATTCGTGCGCACAAGTGGCCTTGATGAGGCGCTGACACAGAACGCGGCATCCATCGCAGCGATGCTCCCGGCGGCCCAGGTCCTGGGCCACCCGGCCGTGTACCTCTGCGGGGGCGGCTGGGTCTTCTTCGTCGCCGAAAACTGCGTCCTGTCCGAGAACCGCCAGTTCTTCATCGACCGGCTGGGCGAGCGCGGCTACAAGAGCTGCTACGGCCTCCTGTCCACGATTAGCTTGACGTCGGTGGCGTACGGGCTGTGGCGGCACGGGCCCGGGCCGCGGCTGAGGACCGTCGGGCCGGTTTCACTCGTTCTGGGCTCGGCGCTGACGTGCGTCGGCCTCGTGGGCGCCTTGAACCTGGCGCCCGCGCTCGCGAATCCGCTCGGGCCGGACTTCACGGGCTGCCCGCTCGACCTGAAAACTATTCGCGCGGCGAAGTCGAAGGACGTCGTCGGCCTGGAGCGCGTGACGCGGCACCCGCAGTTCTGGAGCCTGGGCTTCCTGGGCCTCGGCTGCGCGGCGATGACGCCCTTCGCGGGGTCGGCCGCCGCGGCCCTCGGCTTCCCGCTCGTGGCCCTCATTAACGGCGCGCACCTCGACTCGCGGCACCGGCGGGGCATGGGCGGCTCGCTCACCAAGGAGCGGGAGGCGAAGAGCTCGGGCGTGCCCTTCGTCGCGTTGCTGCAAAATAGGCAGGCCTGGGCGCCGCTCCTCGACGAGCTCAAGCCGGTGAACTCGGCGCTCGCGCTCGTCGGGTCCGCGGCCGCCGTGGCCGCGTTCGTCGCGGCGTGATTCGTTGTTTCGTAAGTTGATCGGTTGTTGATTAAAAGAGTTACTCATGGACTGGACGTCGGCGCCGCGTAGTTGCCCCGGTTCGGATCGAACAGCTTGTTGCGGTCGCCGTACTGGTCCTGCGCCACGAAGGACCCCGTGTCCGACCACATCCAGGCGCCCTCCTGGCCGTTGTACTCGAACACGCCCGAGTGGTCGTAGGACCGCCGCCGCACCTTTTTCTCGAGAGCCTGGCGGTTGTGCGTCGACGGCTTGGGCGGCAGCGCGGCCTCGCGCGCGGCCTCCCGCTCCGCCGTCCAAAAATCGCATGGCCGCTGGTACGTGGCCGGGAGGCGCCGCAGCGGCAGCTTGGCCACCGTCGTATACCCATCTAGTCGTTGCGACACCTTGGCCGTGTTCGCGCGCGCGCTCCGGAGCATGGCGTGCTGCTTGTCTTCCCTAATCTTCTCGTGCTCCGCTAAACCGGAGCAGAACTGCTCGATGTTCCACAGCGGCTTCCCGACGAGTTTTGTCGACACGGGCATCTCCATGTTGCACGTCTTGAAGAGGTAGGACGGGTCACTAATGGCCGCGTCCCGGATCGTCTGCTTCCGCGACTCCGGCATGACGTCCACCTTGAACTTGTGGGTCTTCGGGATCGGCTCGAAGTTCTTCGGCGGGAGGCTTTCGGCCCTATAATTGTACGCGTATCTCGCACGATCATGATCGGCATTAATGCGCGTTCTTAGACCAAACCGCTTCACGCCCGTGGCGGCCGAGTTGTTCCACAGGCTCTTCTCCCCGTAGTCCGTACCGCCCCGCGCCCACTTCACCGCGGCGGCCTTGGCGGCCTTGCTGGCCGCCGGGATGTCGTCGGGGTGGAACACGGCCTCCGCGGCGCCGTACTGCGTCGGGCCCTTGCACGAGCCGATCTGGAAGCGGGCCTTGAGGTAAGTATGTTTGGGCTTTGGGGCGCCGACGGCCATTTTGCTGCACGCGGGGCTGCCCTCTGCCTGTTCGATGGCGTTGCTGCTGCGTTTTGTGCTGCTGCTGCTTCCCGCGCGTCTCCTCTATGAGTTTCGTGCTGCCTCGCGTGCAATGGCCTCGATGCAGCCGAGGACAACCGAGGACAAATGTATCGGAGAGGCGGCGCGCTAAAAGTGGGCTGGCCTAGTGGGCTCTAGTAGCTCCAGCGTTCGCGTGGCCGCCAGGCGAAGCCTGCGGGCGGCCCAGGCCATGCGTTCGGGGGATCTGCGCATTAGTCTGTTCCATTGCGGGTTTTACGCGCAAAATCTGGTCGACTTCGAGCGGCGCGGCTGTGTCTCAGGCTGCTTGACATCGTTCGTCGCATTTACCCGCACTATTTGAACTGCTGCTTCTCTTCGCCGTCGTCTGAGCGCAAACACTGCAGCACACTGCACAGCACACTGCACAGATCACAGCTCTCACTGCACACACAGCACGTCAAACACTGCAAATCAGTAATCACAATGTCGAAGCGCCAGAACGATGACGGCTGTCCCTGCTGCGAGATCCGAGCGCGCCAGGCCTCGAGCTGGCAATTCCTGCCACCAAACATGGCGCCGAAAGGTGCCTGCCAAGCCTGCACTCTGCCGGCGGCGCCGCCGCTTACGGACGACCTACCGCCCTTCGTCTGGCCGCGGACCGCGTCGGAGATAGACGGCCTGGCGCAGGGCGTGGAAATCGACTATCACGCGACGATGGACCGCGTCGCAGCCGTGAAAGACGCGGACGTGTCCGTGGAGACTGTTCTCCGGCCGCTCATGGGCGCGCCGCACTACAAGACGAACCCATCGGTCGTCTCCGCGAAATTCTTGCAGCACTGCTCAACGGACGCCGCGCTGCGGGAGGCCGCGGACAAGGCCGGCGCGCGCTTCGCGGCGTTGAAAGCAAAAGGTAAAACGGACGCACGATTATATGGGCGGGTCTGCTCATTAGCAGCGACGAACACCGCGACGGGCCGGGACGCGCACTTCGTGCAGTCGCTCAAGGCGGGCTTCGAGCGAAGCGGCCTCAGCCTATCCCCCGCGGACCAAAAGAAGCTCCAGGCATTACGGGACGCGGACGCGAGCGTCTGCAGCAAATTCAAGAAGAACCTGGCCGAGGACAAAACGGAGCTGCTGTTCGACAAGAGTGAAGTGGAGGGCTGCGCCGACGCCTGGATCGCGGAACGCGTGCGCGGCGACAAGGTCGTCGTCACGTTAAAATACCCGGACCTCATCCCCGTGCTCCAGAACTGCTCCATCGCGTCGAGTCGCCGCCGCGTGACGCGGGCCCGCGAGTGCACGGCCTTCGGGTCGAACTTGGATTATGTCGCAGAGGGCGTCACAATCCGCAAGCAGATCGCCGACCTGCTCGGTTACAAGAGCTGGGCCCACCTGGGCACGGAGACGCGCATGAGCGGTTCCCCCGAAGCCGTGATGGCGTTCATATACCCTCTGATGGCCAAGGTCAAAGAAGGCGCGGCGCGGGACCTCGAACGCCTGAAAGCTTTAAAAGGCGGCGACCTAGAGGCCTCCGACGTGTCCTTCTACTCCGCCAAGCTGTTGAAGGAGTCATTTGGCGTTGACCACGAGGCCGTCAGAGCGTATTTCCCCTTAGATCACGTCGTGGCCACGACGCTCGAGATCTACCAGGAGCTGCTCGGGCTGGAGTTTATCGAGATAGAGAAGTTCGACACATGGCACCCGGAGGTGCGTTGCTTCAGAGTCCACGACGCGGACACGAAGAAAAAACAAGGCTTCTTCTACCTCGACCTGCACCCGCGCGACGGCAAGTACGGCCACGCGGCGATCTTTCATTTGCTGAAGCGCTGGGCCGAACAAGTTCCCGTCGACTGCATGCTCTGTAATTTGCCGTCGCCGTCGGCCGACGGCAAGCCCGCCCTGCTGCGCCACTCGAACTGCGTCACGTTCTTTCACGAGTTCGGCCACATCATGCACGGGCTCTGCGCAGAAGGCGACGGAAACGCGTCGACGCTCGCCAAGTGCCCCCGCGACTTCGTCGAGGCCCCGTCGCAAATGCTCGAGAACTGGTGCTGGACGGTGGAAGGTTTGGAGCGCCTCTCGAAGCATCACGAGACGGGCGCGTCTCTGTCGCGCGACTTGCTCGATAAGATGCTCGCCGCGAAGAACGTGAATTGCGCCTTGAATATGGCGCAACAGATCTACCTCTCGACGCTCGACCTGGAGATCCACGGCGTCGCGCCTCCTACGACAGCTGAAGGTTTGCAGGCGCTCGTCGACCGGTTGCGACCGGAGATCTCGCTAATCGAAAACCCGCAAGGCGCGAACATGCTGCGGAGCTTCGGTCACTTGATGAACCAATACAGCGCCGCGTACTACGGTTATCTGTGGGCCGAGGTGCTCTCCGCGGATATGTTCGCCACCGTCTTCGAGGCAAATCCGTTCGACACGACGGCGGGCAGGCGCTACCGGAATTTGGTCCTGGCGCCGGGCGGCGAGGGGAAAATCTTGGATCATCTCACCAAGTTCCTGGGGCGGCCGCCGTCACAGGGCGCCTTCCTTAAGAGCCGCGGGATCGCTGCTTAGTCTTAACATATATTTACTCAAAATCATCCCCCCCGTAGTCATCCGAGTCATCCTCATTCTCCAGCGGCTGCGTGGACGTGTCCGCCGGGGACGGCCGGTGCGGCTCCGCGGCCCGCTTCAGGGCGGCGTCGAACGCGTCCATGGCGCCGTCGTCGAAATCCATGTCCCGCGGCATCGTCTGCGCGTGCTCCTCGATCACTTCGGCGTGCGCGTCGAGAGCCGCGTCTAATAACGCTGCGACCGCGTCGACGGGGTCCTTAGGGCGCTTCATCGGCGACTCGTTGATGGACGTGAGGTGCCGCTCCAGGCGCTTCTTCAGCTTCTCGAGGCCGGAGACGAGCCCCGCGTGCTCTTCGGACATTTTCCGCCGCTCCTCCGCGACCCGCGCCTCCACGTCCTGCCGCTCATTTAACACGCCCCGCATGCCGCTCGCTTCGCGCTCCTTGTACGCCTCCACCTGCTCCCGCGCGTCGGAAAGCTCGTCCCGCGCGTCGTTCAGTTGGTCGGTCATGCGCACGTAGCCTTCCATGCCGTCGTCGCGCTCCTCCACAATACGCTCCACCTCGTACGTCAGCCGCTCCTCGGCCTGGCGCGCGGCGTCCCGCTCCTCCTCGGCCACGTTTAACGCGAGCCGCGTCTGCTCGGCGACGTCCGCGGCGGCCTCGCCCTCGGCCCGGGCGTCGTCCAGCTCCTGCGCTAATGAAGCGCACTCGTCGTTCCGTTTCATCAGCTCGGCGTCGCCCTCGCTCGCCCGACTGCGCAGCGCCTCGAGCTCGCGCCGGCACTGCCCCTCCGCGTCGCGCGTCGCCGCCGCCTCCAAATCACTCTGCGCCGCGCGGTGTTCGGCCTCTTTGACCAAATCCTCGGCCGCTTTCACATCGACCCGGGCGCGGCGCGCCTCGCCTTCATTGGCTTCGGTCTGGTGCCGCGCTGCTTCCACCTTTTGTAAGACGTCCGCGGCCCACGCCTCGGCGGCCTCGTAGGCGCCCCGGAGTTTCTGGACTTCGAGCTCGGATTGCTTGGTGGTCGAGAGGGCGGCGTCCCGGGCCGCCTCCGCGGTGATGAGCGCCTCGCGCATACTTTGGAGCTCGTGCTGCGCCGCGTCCCGGTCCTGCGTCAGGCGCTGCACGTCGCTCAACGCCGCGGCGCGCGCCGTTCGTAAACTGTGAAAGGCGGCGCCGGCCTGCTTCAGACTCTCTTGAAGTGTAGCGACCTCGCGCCGCGCGGCGTCGAGCTCCGCCCGTAACTCGTCCGCGACCCCATCCATCTGGGCCAACCGCGCCGCGTCGGCGTCGCGCGCCGCAGCTTGCGTCTCCCGGGCGGCCTGCAGCGCCGCCTTCAATTCACCGATCTCGCCGGACTGGACTTCGCTGGACTCCGCCGACTCCCGCAGCGAGGCCAGCCGCGCGTCGCGCTCCGCGACATCGGCCGCCGCCACCCGCGCCGCGTCCTCGGCGCGGCGCATGCCCTGCTGCAGCTCCGCCTCGCGCCGCTCCGCCGCGTGTATCTTATCCGCGGAAGCCGCCGCCTGGTCTCGGAGGTCTTTGAGGGACGCCTCCGCCGTCGCGACCGCACTCCGCGCCTCGCTGAGTTCGGAAGTGACCTCGCCGACCTTCGCCTCCGCCGTATTGAGCGAAGCTGTCGCGCCCTCGAGCCGCCGCGTCATCTCGTCGTGCTTGGCATTTGCCAGCTTCGCCTCGGTTTCCAGTTTCCGACACTGCGCTTCGTGGTCCCGGAGCCGCGCGGCCGCCGTCGTAGCCTCGGCCCCCAAAAGCTTCTCCCGCGCGACGGCCTCGCCCTGGACGGCCAGGTGGCGCGCTTCGGCGGCCCGCAGCCGCGCGACCTCCACCTCGAGGTCCGCGAGCCGCCGGGCCTCCGCGGCCACATGCTGCAAGCGCCCCCGCCGCGCGGCTTCGGCGGCGGCCCGCGCCGCGTCGGCCACAAGACCAGCGACCGTGTTCATGCTTTTCGCGAGCGCGTCGGCGTCCTCGTTTAAAGTGGCCGCGGCGTCCCCCGCGCCGGCGGCCGCATTACTTAACGATGCACCGGTCTCCAGGCCGAGCTTGCACGCGCCACGATCGCCGGCCGCCCATTTCAGTACAGAGACGCGCCACCGCTCTGCCGTTTCATTTATCAAAGCTTTCCCATTATGCACTTGGACCTCGGTCTCCGTCCACACACCGTCTCGCAGCGCCCTTATCACAAGTGCCGTGGGCGTGGTCGCCGCCTTCTCGCCGGGCGCGGCCTTCATCGCCGCGAGTTGGAGGAGGGCGTTCGTCCCCTCGACGTGGGACCCGGCGAGGATGGTCTCACTCGACACGAGCTCTCCCGCGTTCAGCACCTGCAGCCACGAGTCGAAGTGGGCCTGCTTAACATCGTTGGGCGCCTTCGGGTCTAACGGTGCGGGGGCGTCACCGGATAGCCAGCCCTGGACCGCGTTCGTGGACATAGCTTGCAGCGCGTCGGCCACGAAGCGCACGGGCGGCCTATTCAAAAGCTTGGTCGCTTTATCCGGCGTGAGCTTCAAGGCTTTCCAGTCTAATGCAACGGAAAGGCGCGCAATCGTCCGGGGCACGTCGTGCCCGTCGATCGCGGCATCACTCACGACGCCCGGCGCGACCTTGACCCCGGCGACGTGGGCGCCGCCCACGTCGAACTCCGCGTACGCGTCCGCGACACATGACCAGCCGTCGCCCTTCCCGAGGCACGCGGTCTTCACGTCCCCGGCACTCACGCTCACGGGCCGCGCCGGCGGGCGCGCGGGCGCGCTCTCCCCGGCCCGCTCCACCGCCTCCAGCGCGGCGCGCACGCCGTCCGCCGAGGCCGCCGCCTTTTGCGCCGCCGCCTCCAACGCGTCGCCCGCGTCGCACAGTGCTTGCGTCTGGTCCGCGGCGCCGTCGGACGCTCTTTGAGCGCTCCCCACGAGCATGCGCGCCGCCCCGACAAGGTCCGCACTTCCGTCGCCGCACACGAGCGCCGCCCGCGCGGCCGCGAGCGCCGCGCGCAGCGCCCCGCGCCGCGCGCGGCACTGGTCGAGCACGAGCTCGACCCGTGCCCTCTTCGTCCGGTCGCCCTGCTTCACTTTATGTAAAGCGGCCTCGACGTCATCAACCAAAGCGTCGGCGTGGGCGAGGAGCGCCGCCTCGCCCCCGCGCAGCGCGTCGAGCTCGCCGCCGAGGAGGTGCAACCGACCCTTCGCCGCGTCCACCGCGGTCTGAATGGAGCGGGCCGCCTCGATGGCGTCATTTGCGTCCTCCTCGTGGGAACCAAGGTCGGCGCAGAGCGCGTCCCGTAACGCATGCACGTGGGCCCGTCGATCGTGCACGCGTTGTAATAACCCATCTAACTTCCGCGCCCGGTCGGCCCACGTCGCCGGCAAACCTAGCTCTCTTACTGATAATTCGACGTCGCCCTTCTCCCGTAATAACTGGAAGCGCTTCCGCCGTTCACCTTCCGCTTTTTTTGAAGCGGCCTTGGTCATCTCCCGCAACTGCTGCATCTCGGTCTCGTGCTTTTGACTTACTTGTTGTTTCTCCGCCCAGGTCTGCTTGGTTAATAACTCCATCTCCCGGATTTGCGACTGCAATAACCCCTGGGCCTTTTGCAAAGCTTCGTCGTCGCCTTGCACGTCGCTCTTCGCACTCAACATCTGCTTCAGGCGGGCCACCTCGTCGTTCAACTTGTCGATCTGACCGCTTTCTTCATTTTTCGTGACCATTTTCTTGATCGTTTTTGCTCGAGCGGCATATCGCAACGTGGACAGGGTCTCCTTGGCGTTCGCCAAGGCTGGTGAGAGAGTAGCCAGCATCGTGCACAGGGCATTGCCACCGAGCGACTCCTGTAAAACGCGCGTGAGTTTTGAATTCCGGTACTGAATAAACACGCCCTTCCTCCCTCGCGCTTGCTCCACTAATGCATTGATCACACTTCCCAAAGTAGTTAACGACTTGTTGATGTTGGCGCCCTCCTTCAAGCGTGCGCCGGAGGCCCCCGTCCGGTCCGCCCGTTCGGAGCCGGCCAAATCGACCAAATTGACCTTTGAGGAACAGCTCCTCGTCTCGTTCTCCGTGTCTTTTTGATGCACGGTCACCAGACACACGGAATGGCTCCGCGAACTCTCGGCGTTCATGTCTGTCGACCCGACGTGCCTGTTTTTAACGCCTATGTCCATGAGCTCCTGGATCTTGTCCATGTCACTGACCACAAGTTGTTGGAGCCCCTGCACATGGATCCCCAGCACGGGATGCTCCTTGATCTGCAAGCCGCCCTTCTGGTCGGAATGCGGTCGCGGATCGAGCAGATCGTAAACGATTTCGTTGTAGATCTCGAAGTACGAGCACTGCACCAGGTACAGCTTGGTCTCGGACTTGAGGCGTTGAATCCGTTCAAAGATCTCCGCGTTGATCCTCGGGATGAGTCCCCTATGTTCACCACCACTGCCAGTCATCGACCAGCTCTTGCCGCTCCCCGTCTGGCCGTAGGCGAAGACCGTGGTGTTGAACCCCGCGAAGGCCGCGTCCACCACGGGCTTGCCCACGTCCTCGTACACCTGCAGCTGCGTACTTTGTTCGTCGTAGACGTGATCAAAACCGAACTCGACGTCGTCGTTGCCGACCTGGAGCTTGGCGATGTTATTATCCTTCGTGAACACAGAACGGTCGCCCTCCCCGAGTTCCTTCTTCGAGAGCGGGCGGCACCGTAGGGCGACTTTGACGTTCACAGCGTCGCCTGGAGCGGGCATGGTGGCTGCTGGTACTGGTCCACAACACCCGACGACGTGTCGGGGGCAGCTTCGGGCGTGCGCGGTGGCCGCTTCGTGCGCTGCTGCGCGCTGCCCGCGACCTTTGTGGCGAGCACGTCCACACGAATGCAGCGCTGCGCGGCGCTCCAACTGCTGAACCCGAACGCGCCTGTACTTGTCGTGGGCGGGCTCCGGGAGTCTTCCGAGGACCCTTCCGAGGACTGGAATGAATTGCTACACGTGCGCGCCGCCCAGATCCAAGAATGCTACTTACCCGGCAGCAGCCGCCACCGCCCGCAGAGGTAGGCGACCCGCACGCAGGAAATGTCGCGCGCCATGCGCAGCGAGTCCCGCGCCAGGTCCACCTTGGAGCCGGGCACCTCGGTCCAATTGACGGGGACCTCGGCGACGCGGTAGCGCAGGGCCAACGCCACGTACAGAATCTCGACATCAAAAGCCCACCGTTCTAAATGCAAGTGCGCGAACAACACGCGCGCCTCCCTTCGCCGGAATAGCTTGAAGCCGCACTGCGTGTCGCGGATGCCCGCGACCCCGCCCACGATCGTCACGAAGGCGTGGAAGCCCCGCATCAGCACGTTCCGCACGAAACTTCGCCGCGCGACCTGGTCCGTGCTTACGAGGTGCGCCCGGCTCCCGCAGACCACGCCGTAGTCTCCTGCCAAACTCCGCGCCTCCAGCGACGCGTGGTCCCGGATGTCCGTGGCGCCGTCCGCGTCCGCGATGAGTATAAAGTCGCCCCTGCTCCGCAGCACGCCCTCCTTCACGGCGCCGCCCTTGCCCCGGTTCGCCGGTAGTCGCACGACCACCAACTCGTCGGGGAACAGTTCTGCACCTAATGCTGCCGCGACGGCCGCCGTGCTGTCCTTGGACCCGTCGTCGACCACAATAATTTCGAAGGAGAACCCTTCTTTCTGTCGCATTCGCAAGTACGGCTCCATGAGCCTTAACGTCGGCGGCAGGCGGTCCCGCTCGTCGTAGGCCGGGACGACGACGCTGAGTTGGACGCTTTCCTTCGGGCGGCGTTTCAGCCAGGCTTCCCGCGCGTCCGTGTCCAATTTGGTGTCGCGCGGCGGCCCGAACAAGGGTGCCGTGGCCCAGAGCAGGAGTTGGGTGAGGGCGTACAGCAGCGCCGCCGCTGCGACGAGCGCTTTGAGCATGGCTCTTGTCGATGTCGATGCAGCTGGTTTTGGATGCCAGTGCGACAAGGAGCGGCCAAGCCGACGCGAATGAAAAAAGAGCAGTCAAGACCCTAAAAGAAAACCCGTCGGAAAAACCCGCCCATACTTCCTGAGCGCGCACGATTATCAGCGCGCACTATTATCACGCAGCGCCACACTGCGGCTGCGTAAGGACATTGCACGTTTGGTTTTTATACCACGCGATAGCTCAGAGCAGTCATCGTGCCCAGCTCTATAGTTCAACTTGATAAACCCATCTGTGCTCTCAGTGAGTCAGTCACACCTATCCAACTGCGAACGCTGCAATTCCGTGCCCTCCAAGAGCAGCATTGGTGCCACCTCCTCCAGGCCATCGACACGACCATCATGCATCGCATCGCCGCGCTCGCGGCCCTCGCCTGCACCACAGCGCTCGCGCCGACGCGCGTGCGCACGTCCGTCATGAGCGACGGCGAGATTCTGAGACGGAGCGCCGAGGTGGGGCCGCTCGTGCGCGCCTTCTCCGTGGGGCAGCGCGGGCGGGGCAGCGGCGTCTCCACGCTGGACGTGGCCGAGGCGTCGGCGTTGGCCAAGGCCGCGGACGAGCTCATCGCGAAGCGTAAAGGATGTGGCGGGAAGGTAATCGTGGCGCAGCGCAAGGCGGCGCCGCGGGATTTGGTGGGCTTCGCGCTCGTGCACGACGACGTCTTGGAGACCGTCGCGGTCGCGGTGGACGAGCGCGGCTGTGGCGTGGGCGCGCAGCTCGTCGACGCCGCCGGGGCGCTCGCGAGCGGAAGCTCGTTGCTGGTGGAGGTGGAGCCGCAGAACAAGCGCGGCCGGGCCTTCTTCGAGGGCCTCGGCTTCGAGAGCACCGGCGAGCGGCGGGGGACGCTGGCGGTCCTCGCGAAGCCGCTGCCCCGGCGGCCGCCGACGCAGGTCATCAGCGTCGTGGTCGGTCTTCCACTACTCGTCGCTCTCGCCGGGGTCGCGCTCGGCGGCGACGTGTCCCTGGACGGCGCGCTCGCGGCGCTCGCCGATAGGCTTCCGATCTAAGTGTTACTGTGCTACCAGATCATGACCCGCTGGTCCGGCGCGCGGTAGAGCGCGTCGCCCGCCCCCACTTTGAACGCGGCGTGAAACTGGGGCAGGTTCGAGAGGGGACCGTTCGTGCGCCACTCGTTCGGCCCGTGCGGGTCGGTCACCAGGAGCTTGAGCGCCCGCGCCGGCGTCGTGTTCTCGCGCCAGAGTTGCGCGTAGGCGAGGAAGAACCGCTGCGGCGCCGAGAAGCCGTTGACGCGCGGCGCGGCGGTGGCGCCGGCGGAGGCCTCCATGGCCGCGTACGCGAGCGCGAGCCCGCCGAGGTCCGCGATGTTCTCCCCGGCGCAGAGCTTCCCGTTGAGGGGCTTGCCCTCCACGGTGAAGGTCTCCGACTGCTTGACCATGACCTCGACGCGCTCAGCATAAGCTTTGGAGTCCGCGGCGGTCCACCAGTCGCGCAGGTTGCCAGAAGCGTCGTACTTGCAGCCCTGGTCGTCAAACCCGTGCGTCATCTCGTGGCCGACAACGACGCCCATGCTGCCCAGGTTTGTGGCATCGTCTGCCGACGCGTCGAAGAAGGGCGGCTGCAGGATGGCGGCGGGGAAGACCTGCGTGAACATAGTGAGTCGATAGTGAGTCGGCGCCGTTCGGTCGTTCGACGGCGACGGTCGAGCCGCGCGGCCGATCGACGGCGACGGTCGACGTTTGGACGCGGCCCGCTGACAATCTCGTTCAGGTTCGGGTGGTAGTAGGCGTTGATCTGGTGCGGTAGCATTTCCCACTTCTTCAAGTCTGTGGGTGCATCCACACGTGCCATCTCTACCGCGTGATCGTGCGCCCGGGCTCTTAAAATGTTCCCGAGGTGGTCGCCGGCCTTGATGATGAGCCCTTCGTAGGCGCGCCACTCGTCGGGGTAACCTATCTTGCACCCGAACTTATTCATCTTCTCCAGGGCGTGTTCTCGTGTTTTTGTGTTCGTCATCCACGGCACCTCCTTCAAACGCCGTTCGAGCTGCTGGCGCACGCGCTCCACCAGGTCGAGACAGCGTTTTTTTGAAGATTCTGGAAAGTATTTCGTCGTATAAGCCTTGCCTACCAACTCGCCCAGCGCGGCATCCACAAATCCCAGCGCCCGCTTCCAGCGCGGCTGCTGCTCCTGCTGGCCCGAGAGCGCCGTGCCATAGAAGGCAAACCAGGCTTCCACGAAGGCCTTGGGGAGGTGCGGCGAGAGCGACTTGGCGGCGTGGAACTTGAGGTAAGCCACGCGCACCGTCGCGTCGAGCTCGTCGAAGAGCCGCACGGACGTCGCGATGGCCGCCGGGGCGTTCAGATTGACGTCGCCGTCGCGGCGCGGGACGTCAAGTAATTCGAGCAGCCGCGGCCAGTCGACGCACCCTTTACAGGTCGCCGCCAGCTTCGCGACGGAGTACTTGTTGTACGTGATCTGGGGGTCGCGCTTCTCCGTCATCGAGAGTTGGCTTTTCGCGCAGGCCGTCTCGAAGGCCAGGACGTCCGCCGCCCGCGCGGCCGCGTCGGCGACGTCGAGCCGCTCGAGCGTGCCGCGAATGAACGCTTCATAAAGTTCGCGCTTGTCCGCATGACAGTCATCCAAGTAATAGTCGCGGTCCGGCAGACCGAGCCCGCCCTGCCCCAACTGGAGCAGCGTCCACGAACTTTTCTCGTCGTCGGGGCCCTCGCCCACGCCTATGAGCGCCGCGATGCCGTAGCGGTGCAGCGCGGCGATGGCCGCCGTGGGGTCCGCCGCGGCCTCCTCGCATGCGGCGAGGACGGGCGCCAGGGCCTCCAGGCCGCGCGCCTCGATGGTGTCCTCGTCGAGAGCCGCCTCCCAGAACTTACGCACCCTCACATCGTCGGTGGACTCCATGAGCTCGCGGAGCCGCGACAGGTTGGCGTCGTGCAGCGCGAAGAACGTGTTCCACGCCGGGTACTCCTTCGGCACGGGGTTCTGCTTGCGCCAGCCGCCGTTGGCGTACTCGAAGAAGTTGGCGCCGGGCGCCACGCTCGTGTCGATGTTCGCCGGGTCGAGGCCGCTGGTAGTGGTCTCGCCGTCGACGCAGTCGCCGCACACGGGGCCCTCGCTCTGCCAGGGGTTCTTGCAGCACTCGCAGCTTAATCGTTTTTTGCCCGGGTTGGCCGGGTCGAAGAGCATGTTGTTTGTATTGCTGCACTGGTGCGATGGCAAAGTGTCTGTACTGTGGAATGCAACCTGCTGCTTCTATGCTTCTAGTTTCGTAAGGCCCGATTCAGCTCGAAACACGCGAGAAAACCCGTATTGATCTAGAGGAAAGTCAAGGAGAGATCGGTCCCGAGTCACCGGGGAATCAGGGCATCATATAGCAAATGCGGTGGCCTCCCGTCGGCCGGCGCAAGAAACCCGCACACAAGAACCCTCGGAGCTCAATCCTTAAAGCAGACCTGCTGACCTGTACACGGCGCACCGCGCCAAGGCGACGTGCGCGTTATCAACTGGTCCCACAGCCACTGTATACACCCTCTATCATCAGCAGACCTCGAGCGCGGCGCGCGAAACCCCGGAATACGATGCGGGTCACAATCCTAGTTTTCGCTCTGGCCTCACGCCGGCGCGCGCTCAAAACCCGGCGCGCGCTGTCGCCGCCTTCTTCCATGACCCGGCGCCCGAGGTGCGCCACGAGCAGGGCCTCGTCGACGCGGCGGCGCTCCCCACCGTCGAAGCGCTGCTCGCGCCGTTTAAGGGACCGGGCAAGTTTCAATGGCCGTACGTGGACGTGCGAGGCGGCGCCGACGCGACGGCGGCGAACGCGCTCGGCCTCGTGCGCGCTGGCAGGCTGTCTCTTATATTACGGTTCGAGGCGCTCCCCGTGGACCTGTGGCCGGCGGCCCTTTTGAGATTGGTGCCGGAGGCAATTTCTCAAGCCCAGGACCGCGAAGAGGGCACGACGGTGCACGTCTACGTGTCCGCCGGCGCCGGCGCCGCGTCGGTGGTGGCGGCGCTGCCCGACGAGGACGACACGGGCGTCCTCGTGGTGCAACTGGCCGGCGAAAAAGCCTGGCGCCTCGAGGGCGAGACCGCGACGGAGGGGTTGATCTTCCTGTACACGACGGAGGTCCAGACGATCATGAAACCGAGCGACATGATCTGGATCCCCCCGAAGAAGGAGCAGGTCTCGCGGGCCCTTCAAGGCACGAGCGCGCACCTCACGATCCAGGCCGGCCCCGCGCTCGCCGCGCGGATGATGCAGGAGGCCCCGGCGCCGCCGCGACGTACACCGGGGCGGGACCGACGGCCGGAGGACCGACCCGTCGTCGAGGAAGCGGCGCCGTATCGCGCGCAGAGACCCTTCGACGACGACGACGTGCTACCTCGTGGCGTCCGAGACCGCGCACGGATGTCGTGGATTTGGCTTTTACTTTTCCTGGGCGCCGCGGTCGCGTTCTACGTCGCGGCGCCCGAGTGCCTCAAGCAGCTCCAAGAGTCCGACTGCCTCAAGCGGCTCCAAGACACGGCGCACTCCATCAGCGCGCCGCCGAGGCTCGGGCGCGGGCACCACCGCCGCGGGTCAAGCCTCGAGATGGAGAAGATGCTCGACGGCGCCGGGGTGGGCCCGGGCCGCCCGGCGCCACCGGCGCCGGCCCGCGTCTCTCTCTCGCCCCGCTGGCAGGGAGCGCGGCGCCGGAAGAGTTCAAAAACTCTTCCTAGTACGCGAAAGTAGTAATTGATATAACAGGCAGCTCTCTAAGAGCGAAGGCTATGAATAAATACCGCTTAGAACCGCGGCGCGAAGCCCATGGCCGCCTTGGCCGCGTCCAGCGTGCGCGTGGCCGTCTCGTCTGCTGCATCCGCCCCCCGCTTCAGGACCCCGCTCAGGTAGGTCTTGTCCGCGCTGACCTCGGCGTACTTGAGCTGGATCGGCTCCAGGTGGGCCACAACCGCGTCCGCCAGACGGGGCTTGAAGCCGCCCCAGGACAGGTCCCCGACCTCCTTCAATATAGCGTCCCGTTCCAACCCGGTCACGGCCTGGTAGATGTTTAGGAGGTTCGTGGCCTCCGGTCTCTCCGCATTGTCCCACTCGAGACCCGTGAAGTCGTCGGTCTTGCACTTTTTTATCTTCCTCGCGATCGTAGCGGGGTCGTCGTTCAGGTTGATCCTCGAATTATCTAATTCCGCGGACTTGGACATCTTTTGGGTCCCGTCCGAAAGGGACATGACCCGCGCGCCTTCCTTCACGATGAGCGCCTTCGGTTCCCGGAAGACCCGCTTCTTTCGTTTACAGTACAAGTCGTGGAACCGCCGGGCGATGTCCCTCGTCAATTCCAAGTGCTGGCGCTGGTCCTCGCCCACGGGGACCAAGGAGGTCTGATACAGTAATATATCAGAAGCCATCAGCACGGGGTAGTCGAACAAACCAACCCCGACGTTCTCGCCCTGCTTCTGCTTTTTCTCCTTGTACTGGATCATCCGTTCCAGCCAGTTGATGGGCGTCGCGCAGTTCAGCAGCCAGCACAGCTCCGCGTGGGCGCTCACGTGCGACTGCACGAAGATGGGCGAGGTCCCGGGGTCGATGCCCGCCGCGATGTACAGGGCCGCCGCATCCAACGTCTCCTGCTGCAGCTTTTTGGGGTCGTGCGGCGCCGTGATGGCGTGGAGATCGACGACGCAGAACAGGGAGTCGTACTCGTGCTGGAACTGCACCCACTGCCGGATCGCGCCGAGGTAGTTCCCTAAATGGAGGGTGCCCGTCGGCTGCACGCCGCTGAGGACGCGCTCGCGCGGGGGCGGCCCGTCCGCGGGCGCGGCTGCTTCCTGGAGTGTAGTCAGTGGCCGCACGACCGGGGCGCGGGGCACCAGGGCGCGCGCGCACCGGGCCGCCACGGCGAGCATTACTGCGCTCCGTCGCATCGATGCGCGCGTCGATGGCGTATGCAGGCCGGACAACACTGTGACCCAAATATGCCGTGCGGTTACGTTGTGCGGTGTGGGCAGAGCTGGAGAGCTGCTGACGTTTTGAGCCCGGGTTTTTCAAAGTGGGGGTACAAAATCGACAAGCGAGCAAGCTGCCGTCTAGCACACTTACACGTTGTGAACGAGTCGTGTAGGGGTCGGCTAAATAGCGATACAGCTCTTGCGAGCAATAACTTGCGGCACGGCGGCGCAGTGCGATCTCTGCGGCAGCGCACCAGCAGACAGCACGCCCGCGCAGCAGTCAACCCAACAAGCTTGCGCGCTGCCGCGATAGGGTAACGCCGCGCCACGCGATGGTGAACCTCTTAACGCTCAACACGCTGCGCTGCAGCCGCAAGGACGTCGTCGAGGGCCGCCTCGCCCTCACGGCGGCACGCGTCGAGGTGGAGCCGACCAGCGAGTACGACGCGGCCTTTTTGCAGCACCTCCTCCCGTCGCTCGAGTGGTCGCAGCTGCGCGAGATGGCGCAGGTCGTGGGTGTGACGCTGCCGGAGGAGCTCGGAAAAGAGCTGGCGGGCGACGAGGCCTTCCTCCGCGCGCTGCACCACGTCCTCTTCGACGTGCAGGTCCTGGAGGGCTCGCTCGCGTGCGCTGAGTCGGGCCAGCTGTTCCCGATCGCGGAGGGCATCGCGAACATGATGCTGCCCGAGGAGGTTGTGTAACTCATGTTTTGTGATATTTACAGTCTTGTTCTTACACATGAAGTCGTCGACGCCGTGAACGACCTACAACCACGGCGACCACCCCGGGAAGAGCACGCACAGGTTGTCCCGGTCCGTCGCCTCGGCGATGAGGTGCGTGACCTGGCCCTCGACGCTGAGCGCGTCGTGCGTCGTGTCCGAGTAGCCCTGGAGCTTCTGCTTCACGCGGAAGAGCGCGCGCTCGGCCGCCTGGTTGTCCGGGGGCACCATCGACTGCTCACCCGACTGCGACTCCTCTTTATCTCGCTGGAAGCGCGACGCGTCGCCGGGCGTGAGCATCCACCGATACAGGGGGTCGTGGATTAACACGTCTAATATAGTCGTCAGCGCCTGGTAGTTCTGGCGCAATTCGGACATGCAGTCCACGGAAGACGAGAAGAACGCACCACGAGTACCCGCACAACCCATGCCGTCGATCACGTCCCTCGAAAGGCGAAAGGGGATCACCTCGGGCATCGTTAACGTCTTGCCCTGGTCAAAGGCGATCCCAAAATCAATGTGCACCTGCTCGCCCGTTTGGGAATCGATTAGTATGTTCTGCACGTGCCGGTCGCCGATCCCCAGGACGTGGCCGACCATGGCGTTCGCCGCGACGGACCTCGTGTAGGCGTCCCGATGCTCCAACCACGTCTTGGCGTCGCTGCACGTCTCCAAAAAAAAGAAGCGGAAGGCCGGTTTAAAGCGAGAGCACACCTCGTCGAAGGCCCTGCGCTTCCGTGCTTGCGTGTCCACCGGTCGTTTACCGCTTTTCTGGGAGCCCGGTGTTGCGGAGGCCTGGTGTTTTATGGCATCGAGTCGTTGCCTACATTGGAGGTGTTTGAGGTCGTCCGGGAAGTAGCGCTCGTGGGCGCCCTTGGGGCCACTTCTAGGCGCCAGGTACATGCCAAACGGTAACGTATGTTCCACCCATTCTATAACACCGGCTTGCGGCGCTAAAGGTACGATGGCATACGTCCTCACCCTTAACCCGCGTGGTCGTCGATGCCGCCCCAAAATATTGTTCACGGCGTCAAAGACCTGCTCCATGACCGCGTCCTGCCGGATGTCGTCGTTGCCCTTTACGAGTTGGCGCCTTTTTAGTCCATCAGACCCAATGCATGAGACGATCTTCGGCCGGTGGATGCCCGTGTCCGTTAATTTCAGAGAAGGAATAAATGAAGCTAAAGAAGGCGCGTCCGACCCACTTGAGGTAGACGAGCCTAACGCCGTGATCACCGGTGGAGCTTCCGTCCTTAATAGTTTCTTGGCCACCGTATCTAGCCCGCAGGTCGCCTTGAAGACACTAAAAGGTACCGGGTCCGTCTGGTATCTTTCTTGTACTTTTTTAGTGTCCGCCATGGCGAGGTCCACGTAGCACTGGCTGAGCAGGTTTAGGGAATTCACGAAGTCGCCCCTTTCACTTTTCAATAAGCTATCCAACAACTTCCGCGCCACTCTAACTCTTGCAGAACCTTCGATGTTCTTGGCAAAGGCCGCACTTCCCTTGCCGTCGTCGACCCGGGCGCCATTTGCCAAAGCGATGAGTTGGAGGACTGTTTTTGCGGGACACGCTTCCGACAGTCTCAGCAATAATGCTTCTAGTGTTTTTTGAAACGTCTCGCCGTGGGCCGCGAGTCGCGAGGAGAGTTGATACAGTAACGGCGCGAATGCCAGGAGTCTTCCCGGCGTGGCCTTGCGGACCACCTTCATGACGTGTTCATTACTCCTTTCGACATCGGGCTGCCCGAGCCACAGACTTACGAGCGTGGAGGCGGCCCGTCTCGCTAGATCGTCGCACTCATTACCATCGTGCGTGATGACGCCGGCTAAGGCTTCCACGGCCTCCACCAACGCCGCTTCGGTGCGCCCCGTTAAAGCATCCAGCTGGTCCGAGTCCAGCTTGCACTCCCGTTTCAACACGGTGAGCTGCCGCCACAAATGCTCGCGGCCGCCCGTCTCCGACGCGATCTTCTTCGCTTCCGCGGTGTCCTGCAACGTTAAGGAATGGCCACCGCGCGGCGTCTTGCGACCCACGTTGTCCACCGCGCTGTACAACCGTTCCAGGCGCTCGAGCTCCCGTAGGCGATCATCGGCGACGCGCCGGGCTTGCCGCCACTCGGGCGTCTTCGAGCGCGTAACTAACGAAGCGTGCATGTCGGCGACGTACTCGCCTAGAGCTAGCAAGGCCTTCCGCCTGTCCTCCATTTCGCGCACGGCGGGCCGCAAATAGACTTCTAGGACCTTGGAGGACGGCTCCGAGGCGTTCTGCGGGGCCCAACAGCCACAAAGCTGCAACGCGTCGGCGCGCACACCGCGGAGGCGCTTGTCCGTTGGTAGTATAGTTTCTACAGCTCGCCTAGCCACGGCCAGGGCGGCGTGGGACTCGCCGCGCGACCACGCGACGCGCGCCGCCAAAAGTTTGACGCGCATTGGTGCTGAAGCATGTGAAGCGCGGCCGGCCTGCTGGAGGGCCTTACATACAATCTTCGCGCGCGCCGCCGCGGCCACGGCCGACCCCACGGCGTTCCGATCGGAAGCGAGTGACACGACGCTCGCCAGGTGATCCAATAAAGCCGCATCTAATTCAAGAGAAGACCGCTCGTCGTCCCCGAGCGCGGCTTGCAACGCTCGTAACGACGCCTCCCGCGCCGCCAGCGCGGGCTCGACGCAGCTGGAGAACGCGCCGCCGCCCACCGACCCCAAAGATGAGGCGTCCCGGCCCCGCCACCGCTCGAGCATGGGTTTTAAACCCCCGCCGTCCTCCGCGACCTGGGCGGCCTCATTTACTTCACAAATCGCCACTAATTTAGCGCGGGCGTCGTCGACGCTCGGCTGCACCGCGACCCGCCGGATCGGCTCCAGCGCCAACCGCGTCGCGTTCTCCAATCGAGTTAAGCAGGCATGTTTGTCCCGCGACGCGACGGCGGCCAGCGCGCCATGTAAGGCACCATCAAAATCCACGTCCGTCGCGCCGTCGCTGGGCGCCCAGGCCCAGTCGCCGCACCGCCACGCGGCCTCGGCGCCCAAAGACGACGCGCCGTCGATGTATTCGTTCGCGACGTGGTGCAGGCCCAGTCTTCTCAGGGCCCCGGCCACGGCCGGCTTGTTGTGGGTTAAGGCGGCGTCCAAGTCGCTCAGCACGTTGCGCCAGGTCCCGCGCGCGCGCCCCCTCGCCAAAGTGGCGTCTTCGTCGTCGTCGCTGTCCACGTGTTCTTGAGCCGCGTTCAGGGCGTCCGCGTCGCCCAGGAGCGCGTGGGCCTTCACTAAAGCCCGGTCCGCGTTCCCGTTCTCGTCCCGCGACAGCTCGCCATGTAAAACGGCGCACCAGGGCGCATCCACTAAAGAAGCCGCGGTCGCCACGAGCGCCGCGGCGATATGCAATGGCGCGCCGTAGGGGAGCGCCGCTCCAGGTACAGAAGCCGACGCTATAATTGTTAAGGGGTCCACCTTCGCCTTTTTGCGCGGGCGCTCCTCTTTTGTGCTTTTCATAAAGAGCTCCAGTTCGCACCGGCGGCAAAAGGCCACTACACTACAAGCGAGTTGCGCGCACGGCCGCTCCGGCCCGGCCTGTTCGAGTATAATTGTGAGGTGGTCGCTAATAGCGTCGCGCGCCGCGTCCCTCGAGGTACGTCTTCCTTTGCTATCGCCCGCCCGGAGGCAGACCACATCATACACAACGCACGGCAATAAAAGGGACGCGAAATTTGTGGAAACAGCCGCGAGCGGGGCGCAGGCGCTGATCAGCTCGTCGCACGGGTCGCACCCGCCCAGGAGCGCCGCGCACACGCGGCACGCCCACCGCGCCTCTTTTGTAGACCACTTCAGAGCATCGAACGGCCCGTCGTCCATATTAATGTCGTCCTTGCGCTTCGCGCGGTCCTGGTCTTCGTCGGCCGTCTTGATCGCCGACGCCTGGACGGCCACAGTAGAGAGAAATGGTACGACCAACTGCGAGTGCGCATCTTTCTCAACGCTCCGGTGCACGTCGTCCCCCGCGGTCGCGGCCAGCAACCGCATGGCGCTCATGGCCGCCGCGGCGATGCCGGGGTCGTCGTCCACCAAGGACCGCGCCGCGGCTCTACAAGCTTTTATGCGTAATACCGCCATTGTCGGCGGGTACCGGAGGTCGTCTTCTATGAGGGAAGGTTGTTCGTCCTCGATGGACCCTTGCACGCCCCCGAGCTCGCCCAGGCACTCCGCCGCCAAAGACCGCTCCCTTTCATTCAGAGTGCACGCGCAGATCGTCGCCAGCGCCTCGGTGCTCACGTCGACCGTTTCCAACCGGAGCCGCTTCAGTAAGGACGCTAACGCAAAAACGCGCTGCGGCCGCTCGAGCGGCCCTGGGTCCGTGCGGTGCACGTCGCCCACCAGCGTCACCCAGTCCCACGCGGAGTTGTGGCCCGATACACTAAAGCGCGCCCTCGGGAGCGCACCGGAAGCGGCCGCCAGCTCCGCGTGGGGCGCCAGCACCAAGGCTTCCACGACTTTCCGCGCCTTGTCCCGGCTGGCGACGCTGCAGCGTTTCAAACGCATCCAGCCGCCATTTTCTTCGTTGGCCTCGTTCGCCAGGGACCCCGCGAGCACCGCGGCGCACGGCAGGAGGGGGACCAGGGCCGCGCGCCCCGCACGTGTCGCCACGCAGCGCCCCACGACCTTCGCCAATAGATCCGCGACGGCGTCCGGTTCCTTAGGCGCCGCGCGCACGAAATGGGCTAGACTGGCCGCCACGACCCCGGCGATCGCAATAGCATCTCCGCCGTCGTCCGGCGCGCCGTCTAATAAATTGCACCCTTTGAGGATGCACCCGACGCTCATCAGGGACGTGCTCCTTAAAACAAGTTCCGTCGCGTTGCACCTTTGTAACAACAGTTTCGGGGTCGTCCGCGCGTGCTTGTCCGACGCCACGAGCTCCGCCAGCGCTTTTGCAACGCGCTCCTTGTCCCCGTCCTCGAGGATCGCCGATGCCACGAAGTGGACCCGTTTGCCGGCGTGCTCGTTGCACCGCTCGCTCCCGCCCAGCTCCCGCTCCAGGAACTCGCGCATGCGCGCGGCGGCGCCCTTCCGCGCGGCCTGGACCGCGGCCTTCTCGTCCTCGACGGCCGCCGCCCGGCGCAGCAACACGCCGGCCACGACGATCGGCGCCACGTTCGCCACGACATGCCGCCGCCCGGCGTCGTCCTGGCCGTACCCGCTGAGGTCCGCCAGCGTAGAGAACGCCGTAAATCTCAAAGAGGCGTCCTGCGCCGCCGCCAGCGGCGCCGCCGCGGCCCTGGCCGCCAGGGCCGCGAAGGCCCGCGTCGACGGCGCCAGGCCGCAGAAACTAAAGGGAAACTCAGACAGCGTGTGCGACGTCCGGCCCGTCGCGGCGCCCGTCGTGGCGTCGATGCCGCACCACTCCGCGACCACGGCGCCCAGGCGCTCCCGTAACAACTCCGCGGCGGACGCGAGCCCCCGGGCCCGCGCGGCGCGCGCGACGGCCGCCCCGGCGGCGGACGCAATCACGTCGTCGCGCGTGCCCGCGCGCACCAGAGCACCCAGCGCCCGGTCCGTGGCGCCGCCGTTGCGCACGCCCGCCACGGCACCTACACATCTAGCGGCCGTCGCCTCCAGCGCGCGCCAGTGCGCCGCGTTCGCCGAAGTTCTTGAATCGCCCTCGTCCTCCTCGTCCGAGAGTGCCGCGCCGATGCCCCGCTCCGGGTCAGTGGTATCGTCCGCCGGGATGCTTATCTTTCCCCCCGCACAAATCATCAGCTTCTTCTTGGCGCACACGGCGGCGTCGTGGTCCCGGTCCCGGTCCAGGGACGGCAGGTGGCTGCAGAGCGTGGTCCAGACCCGCGCGTGGTTTTTTGTGGGATAGGCCTCGAACAGCGCCGCGACGCCGTCCGCCGCCGCCCGGCGACATTGGGGCGCGTCGTCGACCAACGCGTCCACCACAGCCCGCACGCACTGTTGCTTCAACTTCTTGGCCGTGTCGCCCGTCCTGGGGCCCCACGTGGAAAAGGCGCCGGCCGCGCCCTGGACCTGCGCCGCCTTTGCGGCGCCGCAGCGCCACAGCGCCACCGCCAATGGAGAAGTGGAGTGGGCGTCGCCGGGCACCAGGAGCAAATCCATGACCTTGTCAGTAATTTCCTCCACTTCATCTATTGCACATCGCGACGTCGCGAGCTGCCCGAGCAAGACGCCCAACGCCCCAAAGGCTTCGGGCGCGGCCCTCTTTGCGGCGTGGACGTCGTCGTCTCCAATGGACTCCGCCGCTAAGGCGTGGTTCGGCGCCAGCCAGCACTTGGACAACAATCCTAAAGCAGAAGCGCGCGCGCGGGACGCTTTAGACGCGCCGCACCGGTCCACGATCGCGCGCGCGACGCGCCCCGCGTCCCGCCGGTCGCGCATGCACGCCACGGGCCCGCGCCGGGGCCGGACCTTCCGGTACGCCGCCGCCAGCGCTTCGGCGCACGGCCCGACGGCCGCGTCCGACGACAGGTCAAGCGCCGCCCGCGCGAGCCACACGGCGCACGCGCGCGCCCGGAGCGGGATCCGGCTCTCCGAGTCGCGCTCCGTCCGCACGGGCGCCTGGATGAAGCCGTCGTCCGAGTCCGAGTCCATCAAATCGTCCCGCTCCCTCACTTGGGCCACGGGCGCATCCCTAGAAGCGCGCGCCACCCCGTAGTTGTCGCACTGCTGCTGGACGACGGCGCCGACGCTCGCCAGGTTCGTGGCGAGCACGTGCGTCGGGCCCGTTTCTCTGATCGTGCGCGCGACGGCCGCCAGCACCGAGGCACAATCCGCGTACGTCGCGAGTTTGACCAAGGCGTCCTCGTCGCCGTAGTCCCAGGCCTTTTCCAGATCCTGGAGGGCGCGCCCCAGGTCCAGGTCCAGGTTCCGCGACCGCGCCACGTCGCCGCCCGCGATGCGCAGCTTCCGCAGCCGCGCCAAGGCCGCGGCGTTCCGGTGCCGCGCGGCGGACTTCGCCGCCTGCAGCGCGCGTCGCTTCGCACGGTCCCGCAGCACCGGCTGGCCCCGCTGCGAGTGGGCGGCCCGCGACGCGCGCAGCTTCGTCAGAATTTCGTCGACGAGCTGGCCCGCCTCCCGGGCGCCGGGCGCGTGCGGCGGCTCGTCATTGGACGTGGTGGCCACCGCCTCCGCAGGCAAGGCCCAGGCGTCGTCCTTGAGCTCGTCGGGCCCTCCGAGGAGTTGCGGTGCGCGCGGCGGTAACGACGCGACGTTGCGGCCCGGCGCGACCAACGACGCTAACGCATCGACGGCTCGAGCTAACGCCACCGTCGCCACGGCGTCGTCGGCGTAGCACCGGTCCACGACGCGGCACGCCCACCGGACCAGGCGCTGGCGGCGGTTCCGCGGCCCCGCCTCGCGCTCCTCGTCGTCGTCCTCCATCGCGTCGTCCTCCTCGACAATATCATCGGGGCCGCCGACGAACGACAGGTCCAACCGCGTTTTGGCGGCGAAGCCGGCCACGATGGAACACGCGCACGCGACGGTGCGCGCGTCACCTTCCTCGGAGAATAAGGGCGAGCTCCACAGATGCGCGGCCGCCTGCCGGTCGCTCAACCCCTGCGCATCCACCAAGCCCAACCCTAAGCAGCCGGCCGCGGCCGACGCCGCCGCGGCCAAGTCCCGCTGCGAGAAGCGCGACCGGCGCTTCTCCCCCAGCGCCTTGGCGATGCACCGCCAGGCGGGGCGCCAGGCCTTCGTGAGGAGCGCGGAGTCCGCCACGTCCAACGCTCGGCGGGACGCCGCCGCGAGTCGGCGTAACGCGACCAAGGACCAGGCCCGCTCGTCGCTCCGCTGGCTCCCAGACGACGGCGCGTCCAGCGCGGCCGACGCGGCCGCCACGCACTGCGCCAGGACCCGGCACCAGCCGCGCCGCGCCTCCAACACCTCGTCCGTCGAGACGCCTTGCGCCGCGGAGACGACGGCCGCGTCGTCGTCCCATCGGATCGCTTCCGCATCCACACACGTGGACGCCGCCTCCAGCGCCGCGGCTAGTAACTGCAAGGGCGGCGCCGTCGACGCCAGCGAGGCCCGGAGCGCCAGCTCCGGCGCCCCGCTGCCGTCCCGGCGCACGACCGGTTTCAAAGTAGCATCGTCACGCCGCGCACAACTCTTGATCTCCTCCGCCAACGCTACGAGTGCTGCGTCGTCCGTGGGCCAGCCCGGCTTCGCGCGCGCGGCGCACAGCGCCCCGAAGAGTGAAACGTGGCTCCGCAGCGTGGGCCGCAAGGGCGGCGCCTCGGGCCAGCGCCGGTCCACCTGGGGCTCGGCGCCCAGGTTCGCGGCGGCCCGTGCCCGCGCGTTGTTCGCGGCGAAGCGCGCGAGGCGCGGGAGCAATTTCTTGAGCCCGGGCCCGGCGCGCGCCGCCGCCGCCGCGACGTAGTCGAAGACGGCGCTCTGCACGGTCCGGTTCCCCGCCTCGCCGCGACTCGGGTCCGTCAGGCGCGCGACGCACTCGGCCGCGACGTGGCCCAGGCCGTGGCGCCCCCGCAGCGCGAGCCGGGCCGCGTCCGCCGGCGCGCGCGTGTGCAGCGCGGCGAGCGCCTGAAAGATCTCCACCGCGGGCGCCTCGTCGTCGAGCTTGTCGTCCGCCGTGTACAGGTTCCGCAGGCAGCCGGCACACGCTCGGGCCAGCGCCTCGCGCGCGTAGCGGTCGTCGGCGACGTCGGCACCCCGCTCCGCGAGCCGTCGTAACGCGGCCGCCGCCGCTCGCCGCGCGGCCGCCCGTTCGGCCGGCGGAGGCGGCGGCTCCGGGAACGCGCCGCGCGCGATGCGCGCCGCTGGAGCGCAGAGTTCGCGCGCGATGCGTTGCCCGTCCAAGCCGCGCGCCGCTAGAGCAATGGAGGCGGCCTCCACCGCCTCGGGCTCGCCCAAGACTCGCTCGAGGACCCGCCCGTACGAGATGGCCCAGGCCTCGCAGCCCCCGCCGTAGGCCTCGTCCCCGTACGTAATCAAGTGCTCGGCGCAGCCCGCCAGCCGCCGTCCATTCACACCGTCCGCCGCCCAGGTGACGCACAGTTCCACCAAATCCCCGACCTCCCGCCGCGGCGCGCGCCGCGCCTTCTTCGCCGCGACCAACTCGAGGCCCGCGCACTCGATGGCCTTCCGCACTAACGCGGTCCAGGACGCGTCGGACAGCGCGGCGCGCTGCTGCTCCGTCACGAAATGCCCGGGGAGGCCGTCCACGGCCTTCTTGCGAAGGGTGGCCTTGGCGTTGACGAGGTCCTCGATGACGTCATGGACGCTGCCGGACATCGTCTTATGTGATCCGTGCGGCTGCTTTTGTTCCGCACGCCGTCTTATGTGATCTGTGCGGCTGCTTTTGTTCCTCGCGCTGCTCTCAGCTATTCAAATCCGTGAGGGTGCGCGCCCAGCGCGCTGCTCTCAGCTATTCAAATCTGTGAGCTTCCTTCGGCAGCTCAGCGGTTCGCAGCGCTGCTAAAAGCGCAGCGGTCGCCCTCAGCCCTCTGCTGTCTCGCACGTGCTCTGAAAATACGCGCAGGCCTTGTGCGCTCGAACCCGTTTTGCACACAAAACCCGCACGAACTGGTTGCTTGCCCATGCACCGTCGACGCGTACGACGTGCTATTCACTGGCACCTAATCTGCGGAACGAGCATGGCTCGCCTTGCAGCGCTCGTCCTGGCGCAGCTCTGCGCTGGGTTCGTGAGGCCACCAAACCAGCGCTGCCTACCCCTCACGCCGCGGCGCGCCGGCTTCGACGACGACCCCTTCGAGATCCTGGGCGTCGGCCCCGACGCGACGAAGACGGAGCTCCGCAAGGCCTTTCGGAAGAAAGCGCTCAAGACTCATCCTGACGTGAACGATTCGCCGCAAGCCGCGGCCGAATTTGCGAAGATCCAGGGCGCCTACGACTCGCTCTCGGACCCGAACCGGCGAAAGACGTGGGAGCGCGCCAAGCGCTCGGGGGCGCCGCCGCCCCGGTCCGGAGGAGGAGGCGGCCGCCGGCCGCCGCCGGGCTACAAGCCGCGGGCCGAGCGCGGCAGAGACGTGGGGTATTCGTCGCCGCCGCCGGGCTACGCGCAGACGCCCTATGGCTACGACGACGCGGGCGGCGACTCGTGGGGCTCCATCTTCGGCGACGTCCTGCGGGGCGTAGCCTCGAACCCGAAGGGTACCATAAGAGGCGCGGTGTCCGATTTACTGGACGTGCTGGAGGACACAGCCGATTCCACGATCAACACGGACTTTCGGACGGAGAAGGAGTGGTCCGCCGCCGTCACCGACGCCGAGGCGCTGCGCGACCGCCTCGAGCGCATGCTGCGCGACGACCTCGTGCCGCAGCTCGCGACGGCCAAGGCCGCCGAAAAGGCGGCGCGCGTCGATGCGCGGTTGGACGTCGACGACCTCCTCGAGAAGACCGCGCAGGCCGCGGGCCTGGACGCGAAGAAAAGAGCGTGCGAAAAACAGATCCGCATTTCCCGGAACGAGGTCGAGGCGCTGCGGCGCGCCGGGCCGCCCGGTACTGGCTCGTCGTCCTCGTCGTCGACGTACCGCTCGTCCTCTTCGTCGTCGTCGACGTACCGCTCCGCGCGGCCGGCCTCTTCGTCGTCGACGTATCGCTCTGCGCCGCGGCCCCGCGCCACGGCGCCGCCGCCCCCGTCGCGCGCGGACCGCGACCGGCGCCTCGACGACGAGCTCGAGAGCTTGAAAAAGATCCCGCCGCACAGGCGGCGGCGACTGCCGCTGCCGAGCAAGGAGCGCCGCGTCGACGACGAGCTCGACGCGCTGAAGAAGAAGCTTGGGAAAAAGTAACAATGTGATTTGAAAGAGTCTGCATACGGGTTTTCCTGACGGGTTTTCTGGGTCAGGTTGTGATAGTGTGCGTGCTAGTCGAATCGTAGGTCTATAGGAGGACGGCCATCATGTTCCTCACGACGTGCGCGGTCTGCGCTAAAGCCCTCGACGATGACGACGCGGCGCGCCAGTGCGAGCCCTGTGGCACTCGATACTGCGGCGAAGAATGCGAGCGCGAGCACCACGACCACGATTGCGACGAAATTGTAGGCGGCGGCGGCGCCGAGGCCGTTCACTTTCGTCGAAAGAGCGCGGACGCCGTTGTGGAGGCCGTCGCGTCCTGCGCGGAGGACACGGCCGGGAAAGCCTGCTACGTCTGCCTAGAAATCGAGGACGACCAAGGGCACGCGTGCGTGCGCGGATGCGCCTGCCGCGGGGAAGCAGGCTTCGCCCACCTCTCCTGCTTGGTGAGGCATGCGCAGACCACCACCGACACCATGCCGCCGCCGGTCCAAACTATGATTAGTACCATGTTCGATGTCGAGCTCTTGATGGGCATTAACAGATTTTGGGGGACCTGTGGATTATGTCATCAGGACTTCACGGGAGATGTTCGACTCGCGTTGGGCTGGGCGTGCTGGAACACGCACTCGAGCCGGGAGGAGTCCGACTCTTTTCGCGTCATGGCTTTGGAGGTCCTCGGGCGCGGCCATCTGGGCATGGCATCGAGCACCGATGACCACAAGCAGGAGTGCGTTCCAATTCACGAAGCTATCGTGGCCACCGTCCGGAGACACTGGCCGGAAAATCGCAACGAGATCTTGCAGATGAACGCGAACCTCGCGGCGGCATATGGGGAAGCGGGCCGCGTCGACGATAGCATAGCTATCATGCGCGAGTGCTATGCCGACGCCAAGGACATGAACGGGCCCCAGTGCACAATGACCCAGGCCTGCGCCAATAATCTAGCCTGCTCGCTCATTGACTCCGGGACGTTCGCCGAGGCGAGGACGCTACTCAAGGCTCAACTCGAATATCAGGCTGACGCCTCGCTCGACAACAGTATCACGATCGGCTTGTTTTGTAACTACGCGAAGGCGCTGTACAAGGATCCCGCCGCCGTACCGAATGACATACTGGAGTCCATTGAAACGTACGAGAGATGCATGACGGCCGCGCACCGCCTCTATGGCCCTGAGCGCCCCCATCCCAAGAGACTCGCGATGCACCTCGGAAAAGCCCGGGCACGCCTCGCCGCCCCGCAGTCGTCGCGCTTCGAGCGGGCGCTCAAGCGCACGCGCAAGGACTAGAAATACGTAAAGCAATAATTACATGTCACCGCTTCATCGCGGCCGTCGCCGCCCGCGTCCGGAGCCGGTCCAGCGGCCGCTCGTCCCGGATTAAGCACAGCAGCAAATCCCGCTCGTCCAGCGTCACCTCGCCGTCGCCCGCCGGCAGCGAGTGCCGGTCCAGGTTAATGAGCCGCAAGTCGTCGGGCAGGTGCTCGCGCTTGCGCAACCACAACGCGCCGCCGGCCTCGACCGCGGCCTCGTAGCGGTGCCGGTCCGACCCGTACGCGGCCTCGGCGCCCGGTCGCGGTAGCACGGCAAACCCGGCCAGGACGCCCGGCTGGCGCGGCCGCAGGGGCTTGCCCAGATCCACGCCAAACATTTTTTCGAACGCGGCGTCCCGCGCGAGTGTCGCCACGTCGAACTCGTCGGCCTGCGAATACCCGCGCGACCGCGCCCGCAGCCAGTCCGCGGAGACGATGGGCAGGCCGGCCGCGCGCGCGATGGCCAGCGACGTCTTCGGGTCGAGCTGCGGACCCACGACCAAAACGTTCGCGTCGGCCGCCTCCCTTACTAATTGGCAGCCCGCCGCGTCGCAGAGCTCGGTCTGCCGCGCCACATTCTCTAGATCCCGGTCCCCGCTGGCGCAGGACACGACGATCCGGGGCTTGCCCGCCGCGGCCCGCCGTTCGGACCCGAAGGACGACCGCCGCTTCCGCGGCGCGTCCGGCGGGCCCGTCTTGTCCACGTCGTCGTCCGACGCGGCGCCGTTCTTGAGGCGCCACGGCCGCGCGCGGAGCAGCGCCCGCGTCTCCCGGGGCAAATCCGGGTGCGGCGCGAGCGACTCCCGCCGATTCTTCTTCGGCGGCGGCGGTGGCGCGGCCTCGTCCGCCTCCTCCGGCGCCGCGTCCTCGCCGTCCGAGTCCTGCGCCCCGGGGCATGTCTGCTCGTGCGTCGCCCGGCCCCGGGCCGCGCCGAACGCGCGGCCGCAGCCCTTGCGGCACACGAGCGCGACTTCTGCTTCCTCCTCCTCAGGGACACAGGTCCGCTCGTGCACGCCCCGGCCCCGCGCCGTGGCGAAGGCCCGCCCGCAGCCCCTCTGGCAGACGAAGTCATTTGACACATTTTTGTCGCCCCCGTCGTCGGACGAGTCGTCCACTGCGTCGTCCTCGTTTACCGAATCCCACTGGTTGAGCGTCGGGAAGGCCTCGCGCATGCGCTTGAGTTCCTCCGTCTCCAGGTCGGCCCCATAGACCTCGTCGATGGCCTCGGACGGCACGAGCGTCGCCGGGCATGGTATACCTCTTCGCTCACATTCCTCCCTTAACAGTTCCAGCGCAAAGTCCTCGTAGCACGTGTCGCCCTCCTCCTCCTCCTCCTCCTCCTCTTGCACGGGCGAGGGCGACCGCTCGACGTCGGGCCGCCGCGCCAGCACCGCTTCCCGCGCTCTAGCTCCTCGCGTGCCGGCCCCGCGCGCGGCCACGGGCGGCGCGTCGAAAAAAGATAATTGGCTCTCGTCGCGCTGGCGCCGCCGCGCCGTATCTAAATCACGAGAAGCCGTCGCGAAGTCCGCGGCAGAGCAGCCCGCCGCCGCGCACAGCCGCTCCGAGTCGATATCTAAAATCTGGGCCGCCGCCCCGACGCAGGCGGCCCGCTGCGCGCCGTCCGGGTGCGCGCCCCGCCTCAAAAGCGACTGGAGCCCGCGCGCGGCGTCGGCCACGGCGTTCACGTCCTGCTCGCTGACCACCGCGCGAGCGAGCGCCTCGATCGTGTCCACGACCGCCGCGGAGCCCGACGTTTGCGCGGTCCGCGTGCCCAGGGCGCTCTCGGCGTGCCGCAGGACCCGCTCGTAGGCCGTCTGCCGCGCGGAGCACGCCGTCAGCAGCGCCTCTCTTCTGAGATTGGCGCCGCCCGCCTCCCGGGCCGCCAGCTCCAAGGCCACGGCTCTTCTACAACACTCGCCCTTCCCAAAAATGCCGGGCGGGCACTTAATAGCTAAGCGCCGCAGCATCTGCGCGCCGGCCCGGGCCAGCGCGCCGGCCCGCGGCTCGGGCACGCCGCACCGCGTGACCACGTCGCGGAGCCAGGTCTCGTCGTTCATATTTGGCGGGCAGTCGTGTAATGAGCGCGTGTGGTCTTGTCAATTGGTCGGCGGCGGCGGCGGCACGCGGCGCGGCGTGTTGGAGAGCGGTGCGTGCCGTTGCTCGTCGTGCCGGCGCGCGTTGTCGTATGGACTGGTGGGGCTTGTAGTTGCACGAATGGGGCCTATTATTGCATCAGTAGCTACCACGACTTCCCAGCCAAGCGCGCGCGACCAATAGTGCGGGTTTTATCGCGCGGGTTTCTATGAGCCTTGACTTGAAGCTGCGCGAGCGCCACGGTAGTGTGCGCGGGTACGATCCTGCGCCATCTCTCGTCGCACCGATCGAAGGCGAAGGCATCAGAGGCGAAACAGCGCAGCTTTGCAGCACCGCAGACAACCAGCAGCCACATAAGCAGCTTAATATGACTCAAGCCCGCTGTAAGGCCGCCGCGGCCCTCGTCGCACTTGCCTGCACCGTGCAAATCGGCGCCTGGTTCGCCTGGTGGCAGACCGCGTGGGTCTACGACGACCAAGCGCTCTGGCACTTCCAGTGGGCCGTCGTGACGGGGTCGCTCGTCGCCGCAGCCGCGCTCAGCGCGCCAACCGAGGGCTACGCGCTGTGGCCGCGACCGCCCGCCCGCAAGGGCCCGCGCTGCCTGCGCGTTGGGGACACCACGAGTCGCGTCGGCCTGGTGACGCTCGCGCTCATATTTGTCCGCGTCGTGTCGTTGCACGTCTGGACGACCCGCACGGCCTGGACCTGGCGCGGCGCGCGGGCCGACCGGCTCGACGCGCTCAAGTGGCACGCCTACCAGTTCGGCTGGGACGCCATGGTGCCAATGGCGTTCCTGGGCGTGCCCGCGGCGCAGTTCTCGCCGCCCTTGCGGGCGCTCGGCCTCAGCCACGAGGCGGGGATCGCGTTCCACCGCGTGTTGGGACGGGCGACGCTTATGTTAGCGTCCCTGCACGTCGCCCTGTACCTCCTCGTCTGGGGCTTGGAAGGCGGGCTCGAGAAGGTCGGCGACGAGGTCTTGAGCGCGTGCCACGGATCCGCGCGCGTGTCGCACCGGCCGGGGGCGCTCTTCTCCCACGAATGCGGCGCCCAGGCGCCCTCGCGGAACATCTCGAACTTCTACGGCCTCCTCGCGTGGTGCACCGGGATCGTCATCGGCGTGACGAGTTTCTACGCCGTGCGGCGCCGGAGCTACGCGTTGTTCATGGCCGCACATCAATTTCAATTTGCGTGGTGGTTCTTCGTTGTGTGTCACTGGCCCGGAATACT
>Ga0302122_10000131_pt1 | contig 39528 bp, 34 predicted proteins | sample CB21_SCM_MG_FD_203115 | JGI IMG/M metagenome (GOLD analysis project Ga0302122, IMG submission 203115) | Marine microbial communities from Western Arctic Ocean, Canada - CB21_SCM | ecosystem: Environmental > Aquatic > Marine > Oceanic | place: Canada: Western Arctic Ocean | collected 2017-09-28 | reverse complement strand
CCATCATGACCAGCGCCGCACCGGGCAGGCCGGCCGAATCGCTGAACGGGGTTCGACCGTTGGCAAAGAAGACGGCGGATCCGACGGTGAGGCTGTTGAAGAGGTTCGAGCCGAGCAGGTTGCCGATGATCAGCCCCGATTCGCCACGACGCGCTGCGGCCAGGGCGGTGACGAGCTCGGGTAGCGACGTTCCCACCGCCACCAGGCCGAAGCCGACGAAGCCGCCGGTCCACCCGAGGTCCTCGGCAATGGAGGTGGCCGAGCTGACCACCAGATAGGCGAACGCCACGGTCCCAACGAGGCCGACCACGGTCCGGATCCACGGCCCTGACCCCTCGGTGGTGTCAGACGGTGGCACCCCACCGAAGCGGTCTCCGAGCCACACCACGATCCCGAACGCCACAAGGGTCAGGACCGCCAGGGCAATGGCAATGCCCAGCCACGCCGTCGGCTCGAAGAAGTGGACGGAAGCGGCAAAGACGGTCACCCCCGTCGCCGACAGCGCCGCCTGGCGCTTCACACCCCTGACTATGGCCAGATGGCCGTACACGAGCGCCGGCATGGCCATGACCAGGGTCAGGTTCGCCACGTTCGAGCCGATGATGTTGCCCATTGCCAGGGCGGTCCCCTCGGCGCCCTCCGTGAGCGCCGCCATGGTCGAGACGACCAGTTCCGGGGCGCTGGTCCCGAAGCCGATGATGAGCGCACCGGTCACCACCGTCGAGACCCGGAGTCGGGCCGCCACCTGTGCCGCACCCACCACGAACCGGTCGGCTGCGAGGGTCAGTCCCCCCAGACCGACCACGAGCAGGATCAGGTTCTGGGCCACCACCCGAGGGTAGCGATGCACGGTGGAGCTTTGGGACCGCCTGTCACATGCCTCCGTCATGACCAGTCCATGACCGTTCTGGAACCGCGACCGGGAGGCGTCCTGGTACACGAAAGCCAACGGCATGGTGCACATCGACGCTGATCTCGCACCCGACGTCGGATCCATCCTCACCGGGGCGATTCACGCCTGGTACGAGCACCTGCAGAAGCAGCTAGTAGCCCTGCCCCTGGAGATCCTCAAGCTGCTCGGAAGAGATCAGGACCACCCGGGCCTTCGAGCCGGTGGACGGGCCCACCACGCCGGACTCCTCCATCAGGTCCATGAGCCGACCGGCCCGGGCGAAGCCCACCCGCAACTTGCGTTGCAGCATCGACGTCGAACCGAGCTGGCTGGAAACCACCAACTGTCGAGCCTGCTCGAACAGCTCGTCGTCACTGGATCCTCCCCCGACCACCGGGCGGGATATATCACCCGTGATCAGGTCAGCCGGCGGCCCCACGGCAATCACATCCACGGGCCCGGTCGGATCGTGCGAATCCTCGTCGGACTCCGCCGCGTCCTCCAGGGCCCGCACCTGTACGACCCACGACTCCACGACCTTGCGAACCTCGCTCTCGTCGACCCAGGCACCCTGGATCCTCTGGGACACGCTGGAACTGGGCCTAAGGAGGAGCATGTCGCCCTTGCCGACCAGGCGTTCGGCACCCGGCTGATCCAGGATCACCCGACTGTCGGCGAGGCTGGACACGGCGAACGCAAGACGCGCCGGGATATTCGCCTTGATCACACCGGTGATCACGTTGACCGACGGCCTCTGGGTCGCCACGACAAGGTGTATTCCGACCGCCCTGGCCATCTGAGCCAGACGGCAGATGGAATCCTCCACGTCGCGTGCCGCCACCATCATCAGGTCTGCCAACTCGTCCACCACGAGGAGCACGAAGGACAGGCGCTCGTATGTGACCGGCTCGCCGTCATCGTCGACTACCCCCAGGGGTGCCTTCAGGTCTCCCCGATCGAACGCCGCGTTGTACCCGCTGATGTCCCGGAAGCCACACGTCGAGAGGAGGTCGTAGCGGCGTTCCATCTCACGTACGGCCCAATGGAGGGCGTTCGCCGCCTTCTTGGGGTCGGTCACGGGAGCCGTCAGCAGGTGGGGCACACCCTCGTACTGCCCCATCTCGACGCGCTTCGGATCAATCAGGATCATCCGAACCTGCTCCGGCGTGGAACGCATCAGGACCGAGGTGATCAGGGAGTTGATGCACGAGGACTTCCCGGCCCCGGTCGCTCCAGCTATCAGGAGATGCGGCATGGTGGCCAGGTTCAACATGACGGACCGACCGCTGATGTCGCGTCCGATCGCCACCTCAAGCGGATGGCGGGCCTTCGCAGCCTCGGGCGATGAGAGGATGTCACCCAGGGCGACCACCTCACGATCCTCGTTCGGGACCTCGATCCCTATGGCCTGCTGGCCCGGAATGGGCGCCAGGATCCTGACGTCGGCGGCAGCCAGGGCATAGGCGATGTCCTTGTTGAGGCTCGTGATCCGTGCAACCTTCACCCCCTCGCCGAGCTGTAGGGCGAATCGGGTCACGGTCGGCCCGACGGTCATCTCCACCAGGCGTGTTTCGACACCGTGGGCCGCCAGTGCCTCCTGGAGTCGGATGCCACGCTCCTCCACCGCCTTGGCATCGATGTCACGCGTCTCGCTCCTGGACAGGTATCCGAGGGACGGCAGCCGCCACCGCGAATCGGCCAGGGCCGGCCCGAGTTCGATGGTGAGCTGCTCACCGCTGTCAGCGGACCCGGGCCTGGCCTTGCGCCTGCGGGGCTTGGCCGGGGTGGCTGAAGAATCCGCCGCCGGCTCCGACGGAGGGGCCGGGGCAGGTGTCGGCGCCGCAACCGGTGGCGGCGACTGGGGCACGTTGACCACCGGTTGGTCGCCACCCGGGGCCGTCAACAGGCCTTCAATCCAGTTCTTCAACCCGCGTATCGCCGGGCGCAGACCTCCGGCCGCCCCCCGGGCCGCATAGCGAGCGGTGATCGCAGCACCCCTGGCGGCCCCGCGTGCCGTCTGGCGAACGGTGGTCCGGGTGATCACAGCAACGGCCACCAGGCCCATGCCGATCAGGATCAGGGATGCACCCCACGGAGCCACGGCGGCCTCGAGGCCCCCGCCGACGCCCAGCCCGATCAGGCCACCAGCCTCGCCAAGCCCATCCACCCCGTCGTCCAGGCCGGGGCGGCCCCGGCCCATATGGAGCAGGCCGGTCACGCTCAGGACCGCCATCAGGAGCCCGATCGGGAGGCGCTTGGAGATCTCCCCGAACTCGCTGCGCTCCCGGAACATCGTCAGGCCCGTTCCCAGCATCGCCACCGGCAGGACCGCCCGTGTCGCACCTACGGACCAGCCGAGGCCGCCATCGAGCAGGCGACCGAGGACGCCGGCCTTGTCGAGATATACCGACAGCCCGGCCAGGAGCCCCCCTATCACCAGGATCAGGCCGAGGATCTCGTCGCCCCGCCCCCCGAAGGTGGCCCTGGCCATGCGGCGCATGAGTGAGACCCTCTGGTCCGAGCGTCCGTCACCGGAGCGGCCACCATCGGTGCCACCTCGCGATGGTCCCCGCGACGATCCCGGGGACGAATCCTTAGAGGCCATCCGGGAGGACGCTCGACCCCGGGCACCCTCAGAGGAATCACCATCGGGCGCGGGGCTTTTCACCTTGTCAGCAGCGGATTTGTCGCCCGAACCGGGACGCGCGGGTCTTGTAGCCATCAGGGCTGACGGTACCACCGGGGGGTGACAGGCTCGGGGCAGGACCGGGGCCGAGAACCCCGGCCGCAATGTCGGGTCAGAGCACCTCGACGGTGGGAACAAGGGCGGGTCGCCTACCGGTACGACGCGACACGAGACGGCCAGTAGCCCGGCGGGCCAGGCGGGCCAGTTCCTTCGGATCCCTCTGACCGTCCTCCAGGGAACTACGCACGGAGTCGGCCACAGCCGATGCGACCTGGCCGTGCCAGTCCTGACGATCAGCGGGCTCGACCCAGCCACGGCTCTCGACCACCGGTTCTCCGACCAGGCGCCCCTTGCGCCCGTCGACGACGACCCGGATGAACACGAACCCCTCGCCCGACATGGCGCGGCGCTCCTCGACCAGGTCCTCCGATACCCGACGGCCCGACTCGTCGACCATCACGTACACGTCAGAGACGCGGCTGGAGTGGACAAGGCCCTCATCGGTGAGCGACACACGATCCCCGTCGGTGCAACGCAGGATCCGGTCGGGGGCCATGCCACGCCCCAACGCCAGGTCGTGGTGGGCAACCAGGTGCGCGTACTCGCCGTGAACCGGTATGAACAGTTCCGGATCGGCCGCTTCGTGCAACTCCAGCAGCTCATCGGCCTTGCCGTGCCCGGTCGTGTGGACACCCAACTGGCCACTGTGCACCAGGTGCACACCACGACGCGCCAACGCATTATGCAGACGCGAGATCGCGGCTTCGTTGCCGGGAATCGGATGGGATGAGAACACCACGGTGTCCCGATCGCCGATCTTCAGGAATCGGTGGCTGCCATCAGCCATGCGCTTCAGCGCCGCCCTCGGTTCGCCCTGTGAACCAGTGCAGACCACGCAGGTGCGTGCCGGATCCATGTCATCCAACTCGGTGTCGGGCGCCAGCATCTTGTCGGAGATCCTCAGCAGGCCAAGCTCCCTCGCCAGCGTCACGTTGCGGATCATCGACGGCCCCATGACCACCATCTTTCGCCCGGTGGCCTCAGCGGCATCCACCACCTGCTGGATCCGGTGCACGTGGCTGGAAAACGCCCCCACGATGATCCGTCTGCCCTCGTTGGCGTCGAAGACCTGCCTGAGCACCGGGCCGACGGTGGTCTCCGACGTCGATGATCCGGCAATGCCGGCGTTCGTGGAGTCAGCGAGCAGCAACCTGATCCCGGTCGACGCGGCCAGCTCCCGGAGCCTCGGCAGGTCGGTGACCCGACCGTCCACGGGCGTCAGATCCAACTTGAAGTCGCTGGAGTGCAGGATGCGCCCCTGGGGCGTGCCGAAGATGGTCATCAGACCGCTCGGCGTGGAATGGGTGACCGGCAGGAACTCGCAGTCGAACGGTCCGATACGGAGCTTGGCGTGATCGCCCAACTCGATCAGTTCCGGGATCGCCACACCGGCGCCCTTCAACTTGCCGCGCACCATGCCAAGGGTGAACGGCGCCCCGTAGATCGGTATCGAGACGCCCTCGGCGGCAAGGTCCTTCAGCAGGTAGGGCAGGCCACCGATGTGGTCCTCGTGGGCATGGGTGACCACGCAGCCCTCGATGCGGTCGGCCCGTTCCAGCAGCCAGGTGAAGTCCGGGAGTACCGCGTCGACTCCCGGAAGGTCGTCCGGGAACAGTTGGCCGCAGTCCAGCATGACGATGCGTCCCTCGACCTCGAGGGCGGCACAGTTGCGTCCGATCTCGCCGAGTCCGCCGAGGAACGTGATGTGTACGGGTGGAGCCATCGGGTAAGAACCTCTGCGATCAGGCGCGGCCGAGACCGGCCAGGACGAGACGGGCCCGGTCGGCCAGGTCGGCCGGCTCGGGTCCCATCGGAGGACGGCAGTCGCCGCCGGGCATGCCCAGGACCTTCATCATGGCCTTGGACGGAATCGGGTTGGGCGTGAGATCTCCGGATTCGAAGTCCCACGAGGGAATGAGTCGCCGGTTGGCCTCGGTCGCCGCAGCCACGTCACCGGAGAAGAAGGCGTCCATCATGACGACGGTCTCCGGCGTGGCCCAGTGCGAAGCCACGCTCACCGCGCCCACGACGCCGACCGCCAGGAGCGCCAGGGTGAGGGAGTCCTCCCCGCTGTAGACCTCGAAACCAGCCGGTGATGCAGCGACCAGGCGGGCCGTCTCGGCCACGTCGCCTGCTGCGTCCTTGACCGCCACGATGTTGGGGACCTCGTCAGCGAGTCGCAGGATGGTGTCGGTGTGGATCTTGCGTCCCGATCGTGGCGGAATGTCGTAGAGCATCACCGGAAGGTCGGTCGCCTCGGCCACCGACCGGAAGTGGTTGAACAGCCCCAGCTGCGACGGCCGGTTGTAGTACGGCGTGACCGTGAGGATGGCATCAGCACCGGCAGCGCTGCAGCGACGGGTCAGCTCCACGGCAGCCGCCGTGTCGTTGCTGCCGGCGCCGGCAATCACATGGCAGTCGACCGCTCCGGACACCTCTTCGACAAGGGCGATCTGCTCATCGTGGGTGAGCGTGGGCGATTCGCCCGTCGTGCCAGCCAGCACCAGGCCGTCATTGCCCTGCTCCACGAGCCAGCTCGCCAGAGCCACCGCTCCGTCCAGGTCCAGCGCGCCGTCGGGGGTGAACGGCGTGATCATGGCGGTGATCAACCGCCCGAACCTCGGCTCCATTCTGGACTGCCTCCTATTTGACATGGACTGGACTGATTCTGCACTGGACTGGACTGGACTGGACTGATTCTGCACTGCGGCTGAGCCGACAGCGTGTTGCGCTATTCCTTCGACCGCTGGATGCCCAGCGTGGCCAGCAGGTTTTCGTGCAGCTCGAACCAGATCGTGTGGTACGAGTCGATCATCGGCTTCGTGAACCAGTCCAGGTCGCCCCCGCTGATCCGGTCGAGTGCCGTGGCGAACCGGTCGCCGTAGCCGCCGAAGCGTTCGAGGACAGCCGCGAGGGCTGCGCAGACCGGCTGGATGCCCGAATCGGTCTCCGCCAGCCGGCCGATGACCGCACTGTCGTAGCCAGCGTCGGCATGGTCGTTCACGACTGGCTCACCTGACGGATCAGCCGGATCCGGGCGAAGCTGCCAGTCCGTGCAGAGCCCCAGAAAGCCCCGGTTGCCTTCGAGAAACCGGCTGTAGGCGACCTTCACCTCGTCGCGACAGCCAACCTGGTCAAGTTCGGTGGCCAACAGTGCCTCGCCGTGGGCCCGGCCATCCGAGGTGAGCATCCAGCCCGACATCCGGCCCTCACGGTGGCGGGCGTGACCCGCAGCCTCCAGGGCCGTGAGCAGGGATGTCGCCTCCTCAACGGCCACGTCAGCCACCTCGGCCACCAGCGGCGTGTCGACGAAGCCCCGGACACGGAGTGCATGCACGACCCGGAGATCGGCGCTGCTCGGGCTGATCATGGTGGTCACGCTAGCGCCGGGTCGCGGCGGGCCAGCCGGAAGAGCACCAGCGGATAGCCACCCAGTCCGATGAGGGTGAAAACGAACCACTGCACCGCATAGGAGAGGTGCGAACCGGCGCCCAGGTCGACCACCGGGGCCGCAACCGGGATCCCAGACGTGCCGTCTCCGGACGCCCGGATCCACATCGGGGCGAGGCTCGTCCCCCACCGTTCGGACAGCGCCTCCAGGTCGATCCGGTCCACCTCCAACCCACTGCCCCGCTCGCCGGGCCGTGAGACATCCAGGCTTCCGACGAACTCCACGTCAGCCGTCGCCGGTGCCCAGGCAGCCGAATCACCCTCGAGGAACAGGCCTCTGTGAACGAAACCCCGATCCACGACCACCCCGGCCCCTGCCCCGGACTGGACTCCGTTGATCCACAGCAGCGAGACCACGTGCACGCCGGGCACACCGTCCATGGACCGGTTCGCCAGGTAGACCTGTCCGTCGGCCCAGGTGCCGGACACCACCACACGCACATGTCTGAGGTCTTCCGGCGTGCCACCACGCTTCAGGACTCCGAACGCCTCGGCCAGGGAGACCACGGGATGGTCGGCCCGGGCTGTCACCACAGCGTTGTAGGTCCGCCGTGCGTCCAGGCGCTGGAGTTGCCAGAAGCCCAGGTTCGCCGTGACGACCACGAGGCCGATCACGAGCAGGTGGGAGAGCAACCAGGCCGGGCGCAGCAGCCGACGTGCCCCCGGGCTCATGGTCGGGCGCCCGAGGTCAAGGTGTGGATCCCGTGCGGTCAGATACCGAGCAGGGCATCGAGGCCCAGGGTCAACCCGGGCATCCCGGCGATCCGACGCACCGCCAGCACCACGCCAGGCATGAACGAATCCCTGTCGGTGGTGTCGTGCCGGATGGTCAGCGTCTGTCCGGTGGATCCCAGCACGACCTCCTGGTCGGCTACCGCACCGCGCATGCGCAGCGAATGGATCCGGATGTCGGCCGGGCCCGCAGCGCCCCTGGCACCCTCGATCACCACGCGGGTGGTCGGATCCGGTGCCCAGTGCGCCGAAGCGGCCGCCATCCGCCCGGCCGTGGCAATGGCCGTGCCCGACGGGGCGTCAACCTTGCCGTCGTGGTGCACCTCGATGATCTCGGCCGTTTCGAACCACGGCGCCGCCAACTCGGCGAAACGCATCATCAGCACGGCACCAATGGCGAAGTTGGGAGCGATCAGGCAGTTGCTGGAGGTGAATGCCGCCCGGAGGTCCGCCATGTCCGTCTCGTCCAGACCGCTGGTTCCGACCACGGCGTGTACGCCGGCAGCGGCCAGGATCCCCAGGTTCACCCGGCTGGCCTCAGCCACGGTGAAGTCCACCACCACGTCCACGCCGATCTCCACGAGGTCATGTACGTCGGCGACTACATCCACATTGCAGACCCGGCTTCCCGACGCCGATGGGTCAGCGGCTGCCACCAGCACCATGCCGTCGGCTGCCGTGACGGCATCGGCCACGGACCGACCCATACGGCCGGCGGCCCCCAACACCCCGACGCTGATCGGATCTCCTGACATGTCCCGAGGCTAGCGGTCGTCATCCCGGCCAGCCGGCCCGGTTAGGGCCCGGTCACGGCCAGACGGGGAGCCGGCAGCAACCACCTGCCTGGCGTGCTGGCCGGCGTGACCTGCCAGACCCACGGCGTAGACGCTGTGGGCGAGACGGCTCAGGTTCCCGAGCCGACGATCGCCACGGCCGGTTCCGGCGACAGCACTTCGGCCAGGACTGCGTTCACGTCCTCGAGGGTCACAGCCCGAAGGGTCTCCACGTACTCATCCAGGGGAACCACCCGCCCCAGAAGGCTCTGGCTGGTTCCCAGCCTGAACATGCGGCTACCTGAGTCCTCGAGACCCAGCAGGATCGAACCTTCGAAACCGTCGCGCGCTATGGCCATCTCCGCTGCGGTGATTCCGTTTGCTGCCACCTCGGCCACCTCGCCGGCGACGACCTTCTGGAGCTCGTCGGCGCGTTCGGGTGCAGTGCCCGCGTAGACCGACACCACACCGGCGTCCGTGTAACCGGCCATGGATGAAAAGACGCTGTATGCAAGGCCACGCTCCTCCCTCACGGTCTGGAAGAGGCGGCTCGACAGCCCACCACCCAGCACGTGGATACCGAGTGCCAGGGCGTGACGACGCGGGTCATCGCGCCGCAGTCCCCTCCATCCCCAGGCAACGTGTGTCGCCTCGGTCGGGCGCTTCAGGCGCACTGCCTCGACCGGCTCGGCGACCGGGGCCGAACGGGCAGGGGCAGAACCCCCGGTGCGACCGGAAAAGGCCTCGGCCACCTGGGCCACCAGGGCATCATGGTCCACGGCACCTGCCGCGGCCACCACGAGGTTGGGCGCCCGGTACCAGTGATCGTGGAACCCGCTGATCCCATCGCGGTCGATGGCAGCCACCGACGACTCGGTACCCAGCACCTCGCGCCCCAACGGATGCCCCGGGAAGAGGGCCTCGTAGAGCAGGCCGAACACCACGTCATCAGGGTCGTCGGCCTGCAGGTGGATCTCCTCGAGAATCACCTGACGCTCGGTCTCGACGTCAGCCGCCCGCAGGGCCGGCTCCCTCAGTACATCGGCCAGCAGGGCTGTGGCCATCTCCTGGCCTCCCGCCGGCACACGGGCGTAGTACGCCGTGTACTCCTTGGAGGTGAACGCGTTCATCTCGCCACCGGTGGAATCCACCAGCTCGGCGATTGCGCGCGCCGTCCGACGCTCGGTTCCCTTGAAGAGCAGGTGCTCCAGGAAGTGCGAGGCACCGCTCATGGACGGATCCTCGTCACGCCCACCGACTGCGACCCACACCCCTACCGAGACCGAGTGGGCGCCCGGCATCAGCTCGGACACCACACTCGGACCGGTCCGTGGACCGTTCTCGGGCAGGTTCAGTTCAACCACCGTTCCGGTGGCCGTACGGTCGCCGCTGGGGCGACCCAATTCCAACGGGACGCTCAGCGACTCCGACGACGGCGATCGCCGCCACCGCCACCACCGCCGCCACCGCGGTTGCCCGAGGCTGCGTTACCCAGATCTCCGTGCACCGTCTCGAGCTCAGCCTTGAAGGCATCCTCGAAGTTGGCCTGGATCGGGTTGTCGGAATCAGCCGCGGGGGCATCATCCTCGTAATCGTCATCGTCGTCGTAGTCGGCATCGTCAGATACGCCGTCGTCAGACCCGTCCGAGTCAGACCCGTCCGAGTCGGACCCATCGGAGTCAGCCTCAGGGGCGTCGTCAGCGGAATCGACCACGGGAGCGGTCCGAGCAGCCGGAGCCGGCTTGGACGGAGCGTCACCGGCAGGCTTCAGGGAGATCTTGCCGTTCGGATCCACGTCCTCGACGATCACCTGGATTTCCTGGCCCAGCTCGAGGACATCCTCGACCCGGTCGATCCGCTTGCCGCCACCCAGCTTCGAGATGTGCACAAGGCCATCACGCCCCGGAAGGATGCTGATGAAAGCGCCGAACTTGGTGATGTTCACCACCCGGCCGTCGTACACCGCTCCAACCTCAGCGGTGGGCGGGTCCACGATCAGCATGATCTGCCGCTTCGCCTCGGCCACCTTGGCCCGGTCCGGCGATGCGATCGACACGATGCCGACCATGCCGTCGTCGTCGACACTGATGTCGGCGCCGGTCTCGGCCTGGATGGTGTTGATCATCTTGCCCTTCGGGCCAATGACCTCACCGATCTTCTCCACCGGGATCTCGAACGCATCGATCTTCGGCGCGTTCTCCCCGACGTCGTCACGTGGGCCGGGGATCGCCTCGGCCATTACCGCCAGGATCGTCAGACGGGCTTCCTTCGCCTGGTTCAGGGCGTTGGCCAGGACCTCGGCGGGAATGCCGTCGATCTTGGTATCCAACTGGAGCGCCGTCACGTACTCAGCCGTGCCGGCCACCTTGAAGTCCATGTCGCCGAAGGCGTCCTCCGCACCGAGAATGTCGGTGAGGGTGACGTATTCGCCGTCCTGGTAGATGAGGCCCATGGCGATACCGGCCACCGCGGCCTTGATCGGCACGCCGGCATCCATCATCGAGAGGCTGGACGAACAGACCGAGCCCATTGAGCTCGAGCCGTTGGACGCCAGGACCTCTGACACCAGTCGCAGCGTGTAGGGGAAGTCCTCGAAGCTCGGGATGACCGGAACCAGGGCCCGCTCAGCGAGCGCACCGTGGCCGATCTCACGACGCTTCGGGCCCCTCATGAAGCCGGTCTCACCGGTCGAGAAGGGCGGGAAGTTGTAGTGGTGCATGAACCGCTTGCGGCTGACCGGGTCGATGCCGTCGATCATCTGGTCCATGCGACCGGTACCCAGGGTGGTGAAGTTCAGCACCTGGGTATCGCCACGCTGGAACAGGCCGGAACCATGCGCCGTGGGGATGACCTGCACCTCCGACGAGACCGGCCGGAGGTCACCCGTGCCACGCCCGTCGATGCGGAGGCCCTCGGTGACGATGCGGGACCGCACCGCGACCTTGGTGACCGCCCGGATGGCGCCACCGACCAGACGATCGATCTTGTCCACGTCGGCGAACTGCGGAAGCAGCTCGGCGATCAGCTCAGCCTTGAGGGCCGCCTCGGCGGTGCCGCGCTCGGCCTTGTCGGCAATGGTCTGGGTCGCTGCGATGCGCTCTGTACCAGCAGCCTCGACGGCTGCGAGCACCTCGGGGGTGTAGTCGCTCGTGACCTCGTAGGCCATGATCTCGGGAGCACCCACAGCCGCCACAAGCTCATTCTGGAGCTCGATGACCTGGCTGATGAACTGCTTGGAGAACTCCAGGCCACTGGCCAGGACGGCCTCGTCGACCATCGGAGCACCGGCGTCGTAGATGTCGCAGGTGGCTGCTGTGCCGCCGGCCTCGACCATCATCACGGCGACGTCGCCGTCGTCGAGCAGGCGACCGGCCACGACCATCTCGAAGGCGGACTCGCTGCCCTCTTCGTAGGTCGGGTGCGGAATCCACTCGCCGGCTGCGGACCAGGCGATGCGCACTGCACCGACGGGACCTGAGAACGGGATGCCGGACAGCATCAGGGCCGCCGAGGCGCCGTTCAGTGCCAGCACGTCGTGGGGGTTCTCCATATCGGCACCGACGACGGTGCCCACGATGTGGACCTCGTTGCGGAAGCCCTCGGGGAACATCGGCCGCAGCGGGCGGTCGATGAGGCGACAGGTCAGGATTGCCGACTCCGGCGCCCGACCCTCACGACGGAAGAACGAGCCGGGGATCTTGCCGGCGGCGTACATCCGCTCCTCGATGTCGACCGTGAGCGGGAAGAAATCCGCACCCGGTCGGGGGGACTTGGCCCCGGTGGCGGTCACAAGGACCGTGGAACGGCCGATCTGGGCCAGGACGGACCCGCCTGCCAGAGGGGCCATGCGACCCGTCTCAAACGACATTGTCTTGTCGGTCCCGGCAAAGGTGCAGGAAACCGTGGTTGCTTCAGTCATGCTCTCTCTTCTCGTAGTCCGCCCGAAACGACTCCGGACGGTTCGATGGCCGCGATCTGCGACTCATCGGGGATGTGGACGCGTGTCGCCCATCCCCACTCATTGATCTGATTGTCGGTCCCGTTGGTCCGGTCCCCGACGCGACACGGACGGCCCAAGTGGCCGTCCGATGCCTGAATCTACCTACCTGCGCAGCCCCAGCTTGGCGATGATCGCCCGGTAGCGCTCCACGTCGTTCTTCTTGACGTAGTCGAGCATCCTCCGGCGGCGACCCACCAGCATCAACAGACCTCGCCGATTGTGATGGTCCTTCTTGTGGACCTTCAGGTGATCGGTGAGATGGGTGACGCGGTCACTCAGGAGTGCGATCTGCACCTCGGGAGAACCGGTGTCACTCTCGTGCAACCGGTTCGTCTCAATGGTGGCGCCCTTGGGGGGCAGGTTGGTAGGCATCGGAACCTCGGGTATCGGACCCAGCCTCATGGTGCGCTCTGCGCCACCGGAAGCCATACGGAGGGCCGGAGGTGTTGGGTTCCGACCCTGGACGAACCCGGTCGGGCCGTCCACGGGGGGAATGGTACCAGCGGGCCTGTTCGGGGCCACCTGGCGCCATCCGACATGCCCGTCGTGGGGACCGGCGGACAGGCGGCCGTGGAGACGGCCCGTCAGACAGCCCCGGGGCCAACTGATCCGACCTGCCGGACCGACGTGGACACTGAGGTGGCGTGGTTGGCCGAGGTGGTACCGGGCGTCGACAGTCCGGTCGGCCTGGTGATGGTCCAGACGTTCGAGGTCAGGGCCTTCAGGGCCTGGCTGAACGTACTGACGGGACTGCCATTGGCTGACAGGCCCTGCGCCATGCCGATGTCATCGGGGCTCTGGACCGCCCTGGTCGGTGAGATCCGACGGCTGTACGTGCCCCGTGGCCCGGAACCGGTCAGCCGGGGTTGATTGCTCCCAGCAAGCGGACCATCTCAACGGCCGCATCGGCGCAGTCAGCGCCCTTGTCGCCCCGGTCCACGTCGGAGCGCTCCATGGCCTGCTCAACGGTGTCCGTCGTCAGCACCCCGAACACCACCGGCACGCCCGTGTCGTGGCCGGCCCGCATGATCCCTGCCGCAGCCTCCCCCGCCACGAAGTCGAAGTGCGGGGTCTCACCCCGGATCACGGCACCCAGGCACACGACGGCGTCATAGCGGCCCGACACGGCCATGGCCCGTGCCGCCAACGGCACCTCGAAGGCCCCGGCCACCCATGCAAGGTGGATGTCATCGTCGGCCACGCCGAGCGACGCCAGTCGGGCGCTGGCGCCGGCCACAAGGCTGTTGGACACGAAGTCGTTGAAACGACCAGCGACGATGCCGATGCGTAGCCCGGAACCGTCCAACGGGGCGTCGATCACCTTCATGATGCGCCCACCTCGCCGACGGCTTCGATCCCGTCGCCGGCTGGCAGCATGTGGCCGAGGCGATCCCTCTTGGTCTCCAGGTACCGGATGTTCTCCGGATTGGGCGCCGTGTCCAGCGGGACCCGGCCGGTGATCTCCAGGCCGTAGCCCTCCAGCCCGCCGTACTTGGCCGGGTTGTTGGTCATCAGCCGCATGCGGGTGATTCCCAGGTCGGAGAGCATCTGGGCGCCCACGCCGTACTCCCTGGAATCCACCGGCAGTCCCTGCTGGAGGTTCGCATCCACGGTGTCGAGACCCTCGTCCTGCAACCCGTAGGCCCGCAGCTTGTGGCCGATGCCGATACCACGCCCCTCGTGGCCCCGCAGGTAGGCGACCACCCCGACGCCCTCGGCACCGATCCGGTCGAGGGCCGCATCGAGTTGAGAGCCGCAGTCGCACCGCAGGGAGCCCAGAAGGTCCCCGGTGAGGCACTCGGAATGGACCCTCACGAGCGGGGCATCCACGGAAGCCAGGTCGCCGAGCACGTACGCCACGTGCTCCTCGTCGTCGAGGAGTGACACGTAGGCGTGTGCGGTGAAATCGCCGTACCTGGTCGGGATGCGTGCCGAACCGAAGTGCTCGACCAGCTTCTCGTGCCGCCGCCGATGACGGATCAGGTCAGCAATGGACACGAAGTGCAGGTCGTGCTCAGCGGCGAAGGCCTCCAGGTCTGGCACCCTGGCCATGGTCCCGTCGTCGTTCACGATCTCGCACAGGACACCGACCGGCTGGCGGTTGGAGAGGGCACAGAGGTCCACGGCGGCCTCGGTGTGGCCGGCCCGCTTGAGGACCCCGCCGGCCCTCGCCCGCAGCGGAAAGATGTGACCCGGCCTGGCGAACGCTGTCCGCTGTCGGCCGTCGTCGGCGAGTGCGACCACCGTCGCTGACCGGTCCGAGGCCGAGATCCCAGTGGACGTGCCCTCGAGGAGGTCGACCGACACCGTGAAGGCGGTTCGCATCGACTCGGTGTTGTCCACCACCATGAGCGGCAGGTCGAGTGCATCGGCGCGCTCGTCAGACATCGGGGCACAGATCACGCCACTGGTGTGACGGATCATGAAGGCCATCTTCTCGGGCGTCATGGCATCGGCGGCGATGATGAGGTCGCCCTCGTTCTCACGGTCCTCATCATCGACCACGATCAGGAACTCACCCCTGGCGTAGGCCTCGATGGCATCTTCGATGGTGGACAACGGCATCAGCCGCCTCCTTCATGGTTGGCAGGCTGATTGGAAGATTGGTTGGTCGACCCGTCGGCGGCCGGATGTCCGTGGTCGGAACCGACCCGGCCGGCGGCCAGCAGGCCTGCCACGTACCGGGCCAGTACGTCCACCTCGACGTTGACCCGGTCGCCAGGAGTACGGCGGCCAAACGTCGTGACCTCCAGGGTGTGGGGGATCAGGGCCACGTCGAATGTGTCGCGATTGACGGATGCCACGGTCAGGCTCGCCCCGTCGAGGGTTATGGAACCCTTCTCCACGACCTGACCGGCGAGTTCGTCGGGTAGCCGGAAGGTGAGGCGACGTGACCCGTCGGACAGGCCCTCGACGTGCACCACCTCGATGACGCTGTCCACATGCCCCTGGACCACGTGGCCGCCGAACCTGCCGTCGGCGGCAAGCGGGCGTTCCAGGTTGACGGCCTCTCCCGGCTCCATGGCGCCCAGAGTGGTGCACTGAAGGGTCTCGGGAACGGCATCCACGGCGAACCAGGCGTCCCCCCACTCGATGACGGTGAGGCAGCAGCCGTTCACCGCAATGGATGCACCGAGGCTGACGTCGGCGAGCACGGTCGCCGCATCCACGACCAGGCGTCGACCGTCGCCGACCGCGTCGATCGAGCGGATGCTGCCGAGTTCCTCAACTATTCCCGTGAACATGCGTCCCGTGCACTCCTGGATGTCTGACCCCGGGCTGCGTGGTCGACGGGACACGACGGGACGCGGCCAGATGTCACGACCACCGGAACCCGACGGGTCCATGGCCGCGGCATGATCGCCGCTTCCGCATCCTCTCCCATCCGGACTCTGACCGTCGGCTCAGGACTTGCACCTGATCGGCCCCGAATGACGCCTCGCGGCGGGCATCCGAGGTTCGCGGGCTTGTCGGACTGCTCCGACTCACCGCCGGTCGGGACTTTCACCCAACCCCGAGGACTCTGTTGTGCACCCAGCGTACCGGCACCCGAAGGCGCCACTCCAGCCGGGGCTCAGTACAGGCCCAGCAGGCGGCCGGACATCGCCAGCACCGCCACCGCCATGACCGGCCGGACAACCCTCGCTCCACCGGAGACTGTGAGGTGGGCACCGATCGCTCCACCGCCGGCGAAACCGGCGGCGAGGGCCAGCGCCGGCCCCCAGTCGACCAGGCCACCGAGGATGAACACCGGCAGGGCTGTGACGGTCACCACCACGTTGACCACCACCTTGACGCTGTTGGCCACCACGACGTCGAGACCGGAACGCGAGAGGGTCAACACCAGCAGCAGGCCGATACCCGCCTGGAAGGCTCCCGCGTAGCAACCCACCCCGAAGAAGACGAGGGACGCCACCGGGCCGGTCCAGGGGCGGCCCGCCGCCTTCAGCTTCGGTGGGCGGAGGGAGAGAAAGAGGAGGGGAACCATCAGGAACCCGAAGACCCGCTCGAATGACTCGGCAGGAAGCCTTGAGATGAGAACCGAACCGGTGAGCGAACCCGCTATCACCGGGACCAGGATCGGCAGGGCCCGCGACACCCCCGATGCGCCCAGGCGACGGAAGGTGGCCGAAGCGCTCAGGCTGGAGGCCAGGATGCCGACCCTGTTGGAGCCGTTGGCCACGTCACCCGGCAGGCCCACCAGGACGAGCAGTGGGACGGTCAGGAGCGAACCCCCACCCGCCATGGTGTTGACGGATCCGGCCAGCAGGCCACCGCCCACCAGGAGCACCACGTCCAGGAGATCCACCGGTCGATCCCCCGTCAGGCCAGTGCGGACCGTGTATCGGCCACGTCCCGGTGGAGCTGGTCGACCAGGGAATCGAGGCCGTCGAAGCGACGCTGGCCCCGTAGGCGCCCGACGAAGCGGACCCTGGCGATCTCGTCATACAGATCCGGTCCCCCGGAGTCGGGTCCACCCACGTCGAGCAGGTGGGCCTCGAGCAGCAGGGCGCCGTCCTCGTAGAACTGTGGACGGGTGCCCAGGGAGATCGCAGCCGGGAACACCGCCCCGTTCTCGCGCTCGTACCAACCGGCGTACACGCCATCCTCCGGGAGCAGGATGGATGGATCGACGCGCACGTTCGCAGTTGGAAATCCCAGTTCCCGGCCTCGCCTGTCACCTCGACCAACCATTCCCCGGACCTCGTACGGCCTACCCAGCATGGAGTTGGCACGCTCCATGTCTCCTCGTGAGAGCGCACGGCGGATGAAGGTGGAGGAGACCTGCTCGTGGTCCCGGGCCGGGAGGCCATCAGGCCCGACAAGGTCCAGGCCGACCACCTCGAACCCAAGCTCGGCTCCGGCCTCGCGCAGCATCGCCACGTTGCCAAGCCTCTGGTGCCCGAAGTGGAAGTCCTCCCCCACGACCACCAGGCCAATTCCCATACCGTCGACCAGCACGTCACGGATGAACGAGTCGGCGGACTCCCCAGCCCGTTCCTCGTCGAACGACAGGACCAGCGTCATGTCGACACCGGTCGTCGCCAACTGCTCCAGCTTCTGGTCGATGTCGGCGAGGAGCAACGGAGCCGACCCGGGACGAACCACGCTGGCCGGATGCCGGTCGAAGGTGAGGACCGCCGACGTGAGGTTCCGTTCGACCGCCAGGCGGCGAACCTCGGCGATGACCTTCCTGTGACCCGTGTGGACACCGTCGTAGGCGCCGATCGTGACGGCGGTAGCGGTCGCCGAAGGGTCTCTCTGACTCAGGCCCCGGCGGATCTCCACGGCGACGAGGCTAGCGAGCCGCCACGGGTGGCACGGTCAGCGGAACTCCCGGTCAGGAACCAGCCGGGGCCAGCACCATCACCGGTCTGGCTCGACCCCCATGCGGTTCGTAGACCGCCAGCAGGCTCCCGTCAGGCCCGTAGACGGGCCACGGGCCCTCGTCCCCGGTCCCATCGGCGAGCCCGAGGGCCTCCAGGTCCAGGGGTCGGCCGAACGAGATCTCCAATGCCGTCGCCTCATCCACGTTCACGCCGGCCAGATCCCTCAGGACCTCGGACATCGACAGCAGCACGGGCGCCTCGAGCGGATGCGCATCGGCCAGGGTGAAGGATCCGACAGCCGTTCGGCGGAGGTCCCGGAGGTGGGCACCGCCGCCCAGCGCCGAACCCAGGTCGGCGGCCAGGGTGCGTACGTAGGTACCGGACGAGCACTCCACGACCGCGTCGTAGACCCCCGGATCCCCAGCAGGGCTGACGTCGAAGCGGACCACCGAGACCGGTCGGGCCTTGCGCTCCACCTCACCACCTTCACGCGCTATCTCGTAGAGACGTCGACCGTCCACCCTCACCGCTGAGACCATGGGTGGGATCTGTTCGATGTCACCAACGAAACAACGGGCGGCCTCGACCACCTGGTCGGCTGTAACCGCCGACATGTCGTGGACCGCTGTCACCTCGCCCGAGGCATCCAACGTGGTGGTTTCGCTCCCGAGGACGACACGGCCCTCGTAGCACTTGGGCAGGAGGGTCAGGAACCGGAGGAGGCGGGTAGCCCTTCCCACCCCGAGCACCAGCACGCCGGTTGCATCTGGATCCAGGGTTCCCGAGTGGCCGACCTTCCGGGTGCCCAGCACGCCACGGGCCTTGGCCACCACGTCGTGACTGGTCCAGCCGGCTTCCTTGTCGATGACGACGATCCCGTCGGGACCAGCCGGCCCAGCCCCACGACCGGCCACGTCATTCCTCCTCGTCAGATGAGGTGCCGTCTTCGCCGCTTCCGGCAGACCCCTCGTCGGAGGAATCCAACCCGCGGAGGATCTCCTCGATCCGATCGGCGGACCGGGCCGTCTCGTCGACCACGAAGACCAGCGGGGGAACCCTGCGGAGCCTCCCCTGGTCGCCGATGGCACGGTGCAGGCGGGGCCTCAACTCGCCGAGGGCCTCCAGGAGCTCTTCGTCCTCGGCATCCGAGGTCACGTACACCCGGGCCATACTCAGGTCACGATCGGTCTCAACCGCTGAAATGGTCAGGAAGCCGAGGCGGTCATCGTCGATCCGCTCGAATTCCTCGGCCAGTATCCGCACCAACAGCTCGTTGAGCCTGTCGGCCCGGTCGTACCCGCGGGCGCTGCCAGAGGGTCGGCGGCCATGCGGCGCTCCACGTCCCATTGCCTGCCCCTAGGTGCGGGGAATCTCCCGGTCCTCGAACGTCTCGATGACGTCGCCTTCCTTCAGGTCCTGGTAGTCCGAGAGGCCGATGCCGCACTCGAATCCCGACTGGACCTCCCGCACATCCTCCTTGAAGCGACGCAGCGAGCTGATCTCGCCCTTCCAGATGATCGTTCCATCGCGCAGGAAACGAACCTTGGAGCCACGGGTGATGGTTCCGTTCGTGACATGGCAACCGGCGATCCGTCCGATCCGGGGAACCGAGAAGATCTCCCGTACCTCGGCATCGCCGGTCACGACCTCCTCGAACTCCGGGGCGAGCATGCCGAGCATGGCTGACTCGATGTCCTCGATCAGCTTGTAGATGATCTCGTACGACCGGATCTCGACGTTCTCGACGTTGGCCAGCTCCCGGGCCTTGCGCTCGGGCCGGACGTTGAAGCCGATGATGGTGGCGTTGGAGGTGGCTGCCAACTGGATGTCGTTCTCGGTGATCCGGCCGACGGCACGGTGCACGAACGCCAACTTGACGTCCTCGCGCTCCAACTTCCGGAGGCTTTCGGTGACAGCCTCCAGGGAACCGTTCACGTCGGCCTTGACGATCAGGTTCAACGTCGCCGTCTCGCCCTTCTGGATCTGGGTGAAGATGTCCTCGAGACGCGCTCCGCCCGAAAGGGCGTGGGCATCTCGGCCGATGTTGGCCTGACGACGCCAGTGGCCCCGCTTGTCGGCCACACGGCCTGCGATCTTCTCGTTCGGCGCAACCACGAAGCCCTCGCCCGCATCGGCGACATCGGACAGACCGAGCACCTGCACCGGCATGGACGGGCCGGCCGACTTGATCTGCTTGCCGTCAGCGTTGACGAGAGCCCTCACACGGCCCCAGGCGGCACCCGCCACCAGCGGGTCCCCGACCTTGAGCGTGCCGCGCTGCACCAGGACCGTTGCGACCGGGCCGCGCCCCACGTCCAGAAATGACTCCAGGACGACGCCCTGCGAGCGACCGTCGGGATCGGCGCGGAGGTCCTCGATTTCGGCCACCACGTTCAGGTTGTCGAGAAGGTCGTCGACGCCCAGGTTCTGAAGGGCCGAGACCTCCACGACGATCGTGTCGCCTCCCCAGGATTCCGGCACGAGACCGTGCTCGGCCAGCTGGCTCAGGACCTTCTGCGGATCGGCGTTGTCCCGATCGATCTTGTTCAACGCCACGATGATCGGCACATCCGCGGCCCGTGCGTGGTTGAGCGCCTCAATGGTCTGGGGCATCACCCCGTCATCAGCGGCCACGACCAGCACGACGATGTCGGTCGAGTCGGCACCACGTGCCCGCATGGCGGTGAAGGCCTCGTGACCGGGTGTGTCGATGAACGTGAGGCTCCGACCATTGTGTTCAGCCTGGTAGGCGCCGATGTGCTGGGTGATGCCGCCGGCCTCGTCGTCCACGACGTTGGCGTTGCGAATCCGATCCAGCAACTTGGTCTTGCCATGGTCGACGTGACCCATCACGGTGACGATCGGCGGGCGGATAGGTGCCTCGTCGTCCTCAAGGTCGTCAACGACATCGAGCAGCTTGAGCAGTTCGACCTCCTGCTCCTCGCCCGGATCCACCATGCGGATCTCTACGCCCAACTCGGCGGCGAACAGCTCGATCATGTCGTCGGAGAGGGACTGCGTGGCAGTGACCATCTCGCCCTGCTCCATGAGGAACCGGACCACGTCAGCGGCCGTGCGGTTCAGCATCGGACCAAGGTCCTGGCCGGTGCAGGAACGCTCCACCACGACCACGCCGTCGGGTACGGCTGCGTCATCAGGCGTGTAGGCGGGAAGGTCCATCGGCTGGAGTTCCTCGCGGCTACGACGGCGACGTCCCTTGCGGCGTGGTGGACGACGGCCACCGGGGCCACTACCGGGACGGCCACCAGGACCACCACCGGGACGGCCACCAGGACCACCACCGGGACGGGCACCTGCGCCTGGCACAGACTCGCGCGGTCCTCCACCCATCGGCGGGCGACGGCCCACCGGTGGTGGGCCGGTACGGCGACCGGGAGCGGGACCGGTCGGAGCCGGCGTGCGACGTCCACCCATTCCGGGTGGCGGCGGGATCGGCTTGCCGGATGACGACACGGGCTGGCCGGGAGGAGGAGGAATCATCTTGCCGGATGCGGACAACGGCGGAGTGGAGCCGGCCGGCGGAACAGGTGTTGCATCGGGATCGATGACCCTCGCTGCCAGGTCCGGAACGGTCGGACCGTCATCGCGCGGCGTCTGTTCGACGTCCGGTTGGGCGAGGGCGGGATCAGGTTCAGCGATCTTTCGGGGGGGGCCCGCTGAACCGGTGGAGGTGATGACGCGCCTCGAGGCCACTGGCTCGGGCTCGGGCTCAGCCACGACCACCTCGGCCACAACAGGCTCGGGATCGGCTACGGCAGGTGCGACCTCGGCCACAACAGGCTCAGGATCAGCGACAGGTGCGACCTCGGCCACAACAGGCTCAGGATCAGCGACAGGTGCGACCTCGGCCACAACAGGCTCAGGATCGGCGACAGGTGCGACCTCGTCAATGGCGACAGACTCGGGTGCAACTACTGCTTCGACGACCGCCGCTGGCGGGGCGGGCTCAGCGACCGCCGGCTCCTCGACAGCTGGGGCGGCGCTGTCTGCAGGACTCTCGTCGGCCGTCTCGGTCTCTTTTGCCTTGGACTTGGCGGATTTGGCGAGCTTTGCAGGGTCCTCCGGCTGAACGTCACGCCTCAGACCCTCGCGGTCGGCCTTGCGCCTGGCCCGATCTGCGTGGGGCTCCACCATGCCGGAGGAATGGCTCTTCACCCCGATACCCAGGGAGATGCATAGGTCAAGCATCTCGGCGTTGGTCATCCCCATTTCGCGCGCCAATTCGTAGACGCGGATGTTCTTCGGCACGGTGGTTACGACGTCCTGTCTGCTGCTCGGGTGCTGCTCGTGGAATTCTGTTCGTTCATGGGTCGATCCCCGATTCGACGGGGATCGATGGCGGTCCGGAACTGACCGAACCGCTATCTGACGCTATCGCTTGAAGGCTTGGATCACCCGCTGCCGCACGGCAGACCGCTAGGGCCTGACCGAAACCTTCGGGCGAAATGGTCCGGCGAAACGCCCTGGCCAGATCACCCGGGCGCAGTGCGCCCATGCAGGATTCCGTCGGGTGGAGCCAGGCTCCACGCCCCGGTGCCAGTCTGTCGGCCACCGGCCGGTCGACTCCGGTAGGCCACGTCAGCCTGACCAGCCCAGATGCCGGGCCAGCTGTCCTGCAGGCGATGCAGGTCCTCTCCGGACCGCCTCCCATCAGACGACCGCCCTCGTTGGCCGCCTACTCCTCTTCTCCACCTTCGGTGGCTGCCTCCTCTTCTCCACCTTCGGTGGCTGCCTCCTCTTCTCCACCTTCGGTGGCTGCCTCGGTCCACTGGCCGGCAGAGACGGCAGGGCCGCCCTCCGCTGGCTGCCAGGCCTGCTCACCGGTCTCGTCATTGACGACCCATTCGCCCTCAGCCCACTCGACGTCGGCGTAGGCCGCCTCCTGGGCGACCTGGGTCTCGCTCTTGATGTCGACACGCCACCCGGTCATGCGCGCCGCCAGTCGGGCGTTCTGGCCCTCCTTGCCGATCGCAAGCGAGAGCTGGTAGTCGGGCACGATCACCGTTGCGGTGCCGGTCTCCTCATTGATGAGGACCTCCTTCACCTTCGCCGGAGACAGGCCCTTCATCACGAAGTCAGCCGAATCCTCGGAGAACGGGACGATGTCGATCTTCTCGCCACGCAACTCGTTGACGACCATCCGTACCCTGGCTCCACGGGCACCAACGCAGGCGCCGACCGGATCCACGTTGGGATCGTTCGACCAGACGGCGATCTTCGTACGGTGCCCGGGCTCGCGGGCGCATGCACGGATCTCCACCACGCCGTCGGCGATCTCAGGGACCTCCAACTCGAACAGGCGCTTGATCAGGCCCGGGTGGGTGCGGCTGACCACGATCTGCGGGCCCTTCGCCGTCTTGCGTACCTCCACGATGTAGGCCTTCATCCTGGCGTTCGCCTCGGGCCGTTCGAACGGGACCTGCTCAGCCTGGGGAAGCAGCGCCTCGACGCGTCCCAGATCCAGCAGGGTGTACCTGGCATCGGTCTGCTGGATCATGCCGGTGACGATGTCGCCCTCACGGCCGGCGTACTCCTCGTACTTGAGGTCCCTCTCGGCCTCACGGATCCTCTGGGTCATGACCTGGCGGGCCGTCTGGGCGGCGATCCTGCCGAAGTTGTCCGGCGTGACGTCGAACTCATCACCTTCGGGCTCGCCCTCCTCGTCGATGTTCTGGGCCAGGACCCGGATCTCCATCGTGTCAGGGTCGATGGTCACCCAGGAGAACTCCTCGGCACCGGGAGTGCGCTTGTAGGCCGACTCCAACGCATCTGCGAGGGCGGCGAACAGCATGTCGACCGAGATTCCCCGTTCGATCGCCAGAGCCTCCAGGGCCTCAATCATCTCGGGATTCATGGCCCGACCTTCCTTCCCGGGGCGTCTGTAACGCCCTGATCCTTCCCCTTGCGCTCCGACTTGGGCTCAGGGGTCCATACGAAGACGGTGTGCGCCTTCAAGATCTCATCGTGACGGAACACCCGGCTCGACCCGTCTGCGGATCGCACCTCGATGCCGTCCTCGTCAGCTGACTCCAGGACGCCGGTGGCTCTACGGGGTCCGTCCATCCCGGGCCGGGTCTTCACGGCCACCTCGCAACCGATCGCCCGTTCGAACTGGGCCGGCCGCCTGAGGGAGCGTTCCAGGCCCGGGCTGGTCACCTCGAGCGTGAAGGTGCCCGGTATCGGCTCCTCGTGATCGAGTGCCCTGGACATCTCGCGGGTCAGCCCTGCAATGGCGTCCATGCCGATGCCATCGGGATGGTCAATCACCAGGCGGAGCACTCCGCCCTCGTACTCGACGTCGACCAACTCGACGCCGATGAGTTCACAGAGGGGAGCGGCCATGGCGTCGATCCGATCGGTCACTGCCATGGTGCATCCTCCTCCTGGTTTCCACGGGCCGACGCCGTCGCCGGACCCTCCTGTTCGCACGTTCCAGCCCCGATACCGAAAACAAAAGGCGTGGGCAGAGCCCACGCCTCGTCGGAACACCGGCGATGTACGCGCCAGAGAGCATACCGTCGGAGTCCGTTACCACCTAGGGGTCTGATCCACCCATCGACCGGCGGGCCCACCGGTCTGCCGATGGGCCGTCAGACACGCCGGATCAGGCGCCGTGACGCCGGATGAGGTCGATCCTGGTACCGGCATCGTTCACATCTTCGCCCTGCTCGGCCAGGAGCCGTTGACGGTCCCGTTCGGCCTCGCGGGCCGCCTTCTCGGTATCCACACGGGCCAGAGCCGCCTCAGCCCCCTCCGAGTGGATCAGCTCGGCCCACTCCACGAGGGCATCGACCATCTCGTCCTCGGCCACCACTGCGGCGTTACGGCCCTTCACGAACAGGTGTCCACGCCGGTACCCCGCAGCGATTCCCAGATCAGCGTCGCGGGCCTCACCGGGACCGTTCACCACACAACCCATGATCGCCACCTGGAGGGGAATCTCCCGATCGGCAAAGGCGGCCATGGCGTCAGCGGCGACAGCCACCACGTCGATCTCGGCCCGACCGCAACTGGGGCAGGCGATCAGGTCCACGTTCTTTCGCTCGCGGAGGCCCATGGCCTCCAGGAGTGCCCGTCCGGCCCGGGCCTCCTCGACGGGATCGGCCGTGAGCGAGTACCGGATCGTGTCGCCTATCCCCTGTGCCAGCAGGGCACCGATGCCGGCCGACGACTTGATGAGGCCGGCGGGCGGTGGCCCGGCCTCGGTCACGCCCAGGTGCAGCGGGTAGTCGGTCACCTCGGAGAGCTGGCGGTACGCCTCGACCATGATCGGGACGCTGGAGGCCTTCACGGAGATCTTGATCAGGTCGAAGTCAACGTCCTCGAAGAAGCGGATCTCGTCGAGGGCTGATTCGACCATCGCCTCGGGGGTGACCCTGCCGCCGTGCTTGGCGTAGAGGTCCGGGTGCAGCGAACCACCGTTCACGCCGATGCGGATCGGAACCCCCCGGTCGCGGGCCTCGCTCGCCACGGCCCGGATGTGTTCAGGCTTGCGGATGTTGCCCGGGTTGAGGCGGAGGCAGTGCACGCCGGCCTCGAGCGCCGCCAGGGCCAACCGGTACTGGTGGTGGATGTCGGCCACGATCGGAACCGGCGACCGTGGAACTATCCGGGCCAACCCCTCGGCGGCCTCCAGGTCGTTGCAGGTGCAGCGCACGATGTCCGCGCCCGCCATAGCCAGGTCGTAGATCTGCTGGAGGGTCGCCTCGTGGTCGGCCGTCCGGGTGATGGTCATGGACTGGACCGTGATCGGTGCTCCACCGCCGACGGGCACGTCGCCGACCATCAACTGCCGGGTGGATCGACGCTCAGCCGCTGCGAGTACCTCCATGGAAGCGAGGCTACCGGTGGTTGGTCGACCGCTGCCCCCGGGCCGTTCAGCCGAAGTCGGGCAGGTCCACGATGTCGCGGTAGAGGGCCACGACGGCGACGGCGACCAGCAGCGTGACCACCGCCCAGGTGAGCGGAACCAGCTTCTGCGCATCAGCCATATAGCGGCGGCCTCCCACCGACCGGATCCGCTCATAGGTGGCAATGGCCACATGTCCACCGTCCAGTGGCAGCAGCGGGACGAGGTTGAAGACCCCGATGAACACGTTGACCAGGATCAGGAACCAGAGGTAGGTGGTCCAGCCGTCATCGAGCATGGCGTTGCCGAGGCGTGCCGCTCCGTAGATGGAGAGCAGCCGATCCTCGTCGGCCGGGTCCACGCCGGGGTCCGCCACCTGGACCGAGCCGCCAGCGCCGCCGGAAACGACAGGTTGCGGCCCCTCCGCCGATTCGTCTCCACCTGTGAGGAACGAGACCAGCCCGTCCGGCGTGAAGAACCCGACCAGGCCGTCGACCGACATCCCGATGAGGTCGACGAAGCGGGCCGTCGCCTCGGCCCCGGCACCGACCGGGCCGAGGGTCTCCATGGGCCGATCAGGGCCGACGCCGAAGAAGCCGGCGACCGTGCCGTCGACCATCAGCCGTTCCCCGATCCTCATGTTTCGGCTCGAAGTGGCCCCGTCCCTCTCAAGGACCACCACCACGTCTCGACCCGGAAGTCCCCGCACCACGACCCCGAAGTCCTCGAAGCCGGGAGTCTCCATGCCGTCCACCGACACGATCCGATCACCGGAACGAACGCCGATGGAAGCGGCGGCCGAGTCGGACACGACCTCACCGACCACCCAGCGGGTCGGGTCGGGCCGCCCGATCGCCACATAGACGAAGAACAGCAACGCCAGTGCGATGGCGAAGTGCATCGCCGAACCCGCCAGGGCGACCGCCATCCGCTTCGGATACGACTGCTGCCGGTACGTCCGGTGCTCCACCACCGGATCCACGACGTCGAGGCTGCTCATCCCCGTTATCCGGACATACGCGCCGGCCGGAATGGCCTTCACGCCATAGGTGGTCTCGCCCCGGCGCATCGACCAGAGTCGGGGCCCGAAGCCGATGAAGAACTCGGTCACCTGCATGCCGGCCAGGCGTGCCACCACGAAGTGTCCGAGCTCGTGGAGCACCAGCATCACGACGAACGACGAGACCACCACAAGGCCCGACACGCCCCCGATGAGCCCGAAGGACACGACCGCCCCGATGAGCAGCACCAGTCGGATCCGGTCGTTGCCTGCAGCGCCGTTGTGACCGTCCACTCCGGGACCATCGGCCTCCACGGCATCGCGGCGACCATCCGCTCCCGAAGCAGCCACCTCCGTCGTCACGATCAGGTCCGGGCAGCGACGAGGGAGCGGGCCACGACCCGGGCCCGCAGGTCCACGTCGAGCACGGTCTCCAGATCGTCAGCGGAGTCACCTGTCCAGAGATCGAGGGCCTCAGTGAGCAGTTCGGAAATGCCCACCCAGGACAGCGCCCCATCCAGGAAGGCCTCGACGGCGACCTCGTTGGCCGCGCTCAACCAGGCGGGAGCCGTCTCACCCTCACGGCCGGCCACGAACGCCAGATCCAGACAGGGAAAAGCCTGACGGTCCGGAGGCTCGAAGTCCAGGCGACCAGCCTCGGTCCAGTCGATCTCGCCATAGGCGACGTCCAGGCGGTCCGGCCACGCCAACGCGTAACCCATGCATAGCCGCATGTCGGGTCTGGACAACTGGGCGATCGTCGCCCCGTCCGAGAACGTGACCATGGAATGGACTATCGACTGCGGGTGGACCACCACGTCGATCCGGTCGTAGTCGATCCCGAAGAGCTCGTGTGCCTCGATCACCTCGAGGCCCTTGTTCATCAGGGTGGACGAGTCAATGGTGACCTTCGGGCCCATTGTCCATGTGGGGTGGGCCAATGCCTGCTCGACGGTCACGGTCGCCAGGTCCTCAGCCGTTCGGCCACGGAATGGTCCTCCGGATGCGGTCAGGACAATGCGCGACACGCGTTCGGCCACATCGTTGGCGCGAAGGCACTGGTGGATCGCACAGTGCTCGCTGTCCACGGGCAGTAGTTCTGCCCCCGGCGTGGACCTGACCCTCTGGACCACCGGGCCTGCGGCGATCAGGGACTCCTTGTTTGCCAGGCCGAGGCGCCTGCCGGCCCCGAGGGTCGCGAGCGTCACGGGAAGACCGGCGAACCCGACCACACCATTTATCGCCACCTCGGCAGTGACGGCAGCCTCGGCCATCGCATCCGGGCCCGCCAGGACCTCGGTGCCGGCCGGAACCCCCGCGGCCACGGAGGCGGCCAGGGAGGCATCGGCAATGGCGACAACCCGGGGTCGGAACCTGGTTGCCTGCTCGATCAGCAGACCAACCGAGCTGGCGGCGCCGATCGCAACCACATCGAACTCGTCAGGCTGGTCGGCGACCACTTCGAGCGTCTGGGTGCCGATCGAACCGGTCGACCCGAGTACGGCCACCGAGGTAACAGGCATGGAGCGAGCCTACCGATGGGGCCCCGGCCACCGGGATCGCGTCAGGTAGCGAAGAGGTCGAGCAGGCGAGCGGTGTAGTAGGTCGCCGGCAGGACGAACAACAGGGCATCGAACCGGTCCATCAGGCCGCCATGGCCGGGGAGGATCGAACCCATGTCCTTGATGCCGAGATCCCTCTTGATCATTGATTCGCACAGGTCGCCGGCCGGTGCGGCGAGGGCCACCACCAGACCCAGGATGAATGCCGAACCCAGGTCGCCCGGGTCCTGGCCGAACGGCGTGATACGTCCCACCACCAGCATCGCAATGGCGAAGGTGGTGACCATTCCCCCAATCAGACCCTCCATCGTCTTGTTGGGGCTGACGGCCGAGAGGGGACTACGCCCCATCATCCCGCCCACCACGAAGCCACCGATGTCGTAGCCAATCGTGCACAGCACCGCTGCCAGCAGCATCCCGATCCCGTTCGGATCGGTCAGCATCATCCCTACGAACGACCCCAGCAGGCCCACGTAGAGGACGCCGAACAGGGTCACCGAGACGTTCAGCATCGGGGCCTGACGGTCAACGCCCGTCAGGTACCAGAACAACGTGAACAGCACCGTCAGCCCGAGGACGAGTGGTACAGCAGCCTCGAACCTCCAGTAGGCGCCGAGGTTCAGCGCAGCCACCGCTGTGATGCCAAGAAAGGAGGCTGGCTGGTATCCGGCACGCCTCACCGCTAGGAAGAACTCCGCTGCGGCCATCACCAGCAGCACGGTGGTCAACGCCAGCGTGGCGCCGGCGCCGATCTTGAATGCCACCAGCGCCAGGGCGCCGAGGCCGACACCACTGACGATCGCCAGCGGAACATCCCGACCGCCACCCGACCCGCCACGACCGGACGGACGCTGGGGAGGCGGTGACACCGGCTCCTCGGCCGGGGGTGCATGCACCTTCTCGGCTACGCCGAAGTCCGGCAGGGGTTCGTCCGGTGGCAGCAGCGGTGGATCGAACTCGGCTCCGCTCGCTGATCCCAGAGGCCCATCGTCAAAGAACACGGCAGCGGCCTCGGACTGGTCACCCACCGGCTGCTGTGACTCATGGTCCACGGGTACGTCATCGGACCAGCGGGGCGTACCTTCCAGCCCGGCCCACGGGTCGTCCACGGGTCCACCGCCGGTGGCGTCGACCGCCGGCGGCTCTGTCCAGTGGGGCAGCTCGTCGGCAGCGGACTCGCCACCGAACACCGAGCGGCCCGGCTCGACGTCATCGTCGGGAGAATCCAGACCGAGGATCCTGATGTCCTCGAACTCGTCGCCCTGTGGGCCTCTTCCCTGCTGGTCGTTCATCCTGAAACCCCCGTCATCATCCGCTGTCGGCTCAGACCTCGAGCAACTCGTCTTCCTTGGCCGAGCGGGCCTTGTCGATCTCGGACTCGAACCCGTGGATCAATTCGTCCAACTGGCTGCTCGCCCACTTGATGTCGTCCTCTGACACGGAGCCCTCCAGGTCATCGAGGTCCTTGCGGGCGTGTCGCCGCAATCCACGCATCCGGTTCCTGGCATCTTCAGCCATGCCGTTCACCATGCGTACCAGATCCTGGCGGCGTTCCTCGGTCAGCTCCGGGAAGCTCAGCCGGATGCTCCGTCCGTCATTGCCGGGCGTCAGCCCCAGGTCGGCGACCATGATGGCCTTCTCGATGGCGGGCACATTGGCGGGATCGTGCGGGGTGACAAGCAACTGGCGGGCCTCGGGGATGGAGAAACTCGCCAGTTCCTGGATACGCATGTCCACCCCGTAGGCCTGGACCATGATCTTTTCCACCAGCGAGGATGAGGCCCGGCCTGTGCGCACGGTCGAGAACTCCCGACGAGCGTGCGTGACGGCTTCGGACATCGTCTCAGATGCTTCGTCGAGGACCATCTGGATCATCTCGTCACTCACAGTTGGCTCCGTCCGTATTCCGGCAGGGTCACGGTCGGCCCCGACTCAGGAGACCAGCGTGCCTATCGACTCCCCTGCGAGGATCGACCGAACGCTACCCGAGGCCATGAGGTCGAACATGACGATCGGCATCTCGTTGTCCATGCAGAGTGTGATGGCGGTGGCGTCCATTGCCTTCAGGCCCTTCTGGATCACGTCCAGATAGGTGACCTGGTCGAGCCTGGTTGCGTCAGGATCCAGCTTCGGATCCGCGGTGTAGATGCCGTCGGTTCCGGAGTGCGTCCCCTTCAGCACCGCGCCGGCTTCTATCTCGACAGCGCGCAGCGCTGCTGCCGTGTCGGTCGTGAAGAAGGGGTTGCCGGTGCCACCGGCAAAGATGACCACCCGACCCTTCTCCAGGTGGCGGATGGCCCGGCGCCGGATATAGGGCTCGGCGATCTGGGCCATGTGGACTGCGGACTGGACGCGGGTCGGCTGCCCCAACTGCTCGAGGGTGTCCTGAAGGGCCAGGGCGTTGATCGAGGTGGCGAGCATGCCCATGTAGTCAGCCTGGGCCCGATCCATGCCGGCGCCAGCGCCGGACATACCACGCCAGATGTTGCCGCCCCCGACCACCACGGCGATGTCGACCTCGAACTCGGCACGGACATCGGCAATGTCGCCGGCGATGCGGCCGACGATGTCGCCGTCGATTCCGTAGCCGGACTCCCCGGCGAACGCCTCGCCCGAGACCTTCAGGACGATCCGGTCCCAGCGGGCCGGGATCCGATCGCCGGAAGTCACCTCAGGCCCCCAGGTACGCCTGGGCGAACCTCTCGATGCTGCCGCCGTTCAAGGTGTCGGCCACCGAGGTCTTGTCACCGTGCAGTCCCTGCTCCAACAGGACCGTCTCACGGAACCAGCCCGTCAGGCGGCCCTCGACGATCTTGTCCCAGGCCTGCTCAGGCTTTCCCTCGGCCTTGGTGATCTCCAGAAGGGCGGCACGCTCGGCTTCGACCAGCTCGGATGAGACCTCGTCACGCGTGAGCTGCATCGGCTTGGCGAAGGCGATGTGCAGCGCCACCTGATGGAGGGTCTCCTGGTCGACCCCGGATCCCTCGACGACCACGCCGTTGACACCGCGACCGTCTTGGACATGGAGGTAGGTGTCGATCACGTTGCCGTCAGCGGCCTGGATAAAAGCAACCTGACCGACCTCGATGTTCTCCTTGATGGCGAGACGGAGGTCGTCAATGACTGACGTACGGTCATCCACCGCTGATACGCCCTCGGCCAGCACGGCACTGGTCAGGTCGTTGACCAGGGCCAGGAATCCATCGGACTTGGCTGAGAAGTCCGTCTCGCACTTGAGGTGCACCAGAGCGGCCCGGTTGCCGTCGGAGATGAGGCCCACAGCCCCCTCGACGTTCTCACGGTCGGATCGGGTGGCCGCCTTGGCCAGGCCCTTCTCCCGGAGCATCTGGGACGCCGCCTCGGCATCTCCGTCACATTCGACCAGCGCCCTCTTGGCGTCCATCATTCCGGCGCCTGTGGCATCGCGCAGGGCCTTGACTTCCGTTGCGGTGACGTCAGCCATGGTCAGGTCTGTTCGCCGTCGGAGGCAGCTGCGTCCGCTTCAACAACGGCGGCTTCCTCGACAGGTGCAGCAGGCTCCTCCTCGACAGGCGCAGCAGCGGCATCCTCGACAGGCGCAGCAGCGGCATCCTCGACAGGTGCAGCAGGCTCCTCCTCGACAGGCGCAGCAGCGGCATCCTCGACGGGTGCGGCCTCTACGGTCGCGGCCACGCGGGCGTCGCGTTCGGTGGCCTCCTCGGCTGCCTCGGTGCGGGCCTGGGCCTGCTCAGCGGCGTGGTCCTCAGCATCCAGGGACGGGCCATCATCGCCGCCATCGCGGGAGTTGACGATGAATCGACCCTCTTCGATGGCGTCGGCAACCACTCGGCAGAGCAGGCGCCCCGACCGGATGGCGTCGTCGTTGCCCGGGATGAGGTACTGGATCACATCCGGATTGCAGTCCGTGTCGACCACGGCGATGATCGGAATGCCCAACTTGTTCGCCTCGGTCACCGCTATGTGCTCCTTCACGGTGTCCAGGACGAAGATGGCGTCGGGCAGGCGCTCCATGTCCTGGATGCCGCCCAGGTTGCGCTCAAGCTTCACCAACTCGCGGCCCAGCAGCAGGGCCTCCTTCTTGGGCATCGCCTCGAACTCGCCGGAGTCGCGCATGCGCTGGTACTCCTGCATCTTGGATACGCGCTTCGAGATCGTCTGGAAGTTCGTGAGCATGCCGCCCAGCCACCGCTGGTTCACATAGGGCATGCCGCACTTCTCGGCGTAGGAACGGATGGCGTCCTGGGCCTGGCGCTTCGTGCCGACGAACAGCACCCTGCCGCCATCGGCGACGAGATCGCGGACGAACGTGTACGAGGATTCGATCCCCTCGAGCGTCTGCTGGAGGTCGATGATGTAGATACCCGACCGCTCGCCGTGGATGAATCGCCTCATCCTCGGGTCCCAACGGCGGGTCTGGTGTCCGAAGTGGACACCTGCCTCGAGCAACTGCTTCATGGTCACGACTGCCATGTCGTGCCCTCCCTTCCCATCGGTTCGTCTCGCCCCCATCTCGCGCCCGGAGGCGACCGTGGATGGATGGGGGTGTTCGGGTCTGGTATGGCACAGGTCGTGCCGGACCGAGCGTGAAGTGTACCGCTGGGACCGTGATTCCGGCCTGGGAAGGCTCCAGCGGACCGGGTCGGGTCCGGCCGTCCGTGGCCTAGCTTTCGCCCAGCAGTTCTTCAGCCTTGTCAAACACCTTGCCGGGCGACAGGTTCGCTGCGATCACCTCGTGTGCCTCGTCGATCAGTTCGGGGACCATCACGTCGGCGACCCTTGCCAGAAGTGGTCGACACGCCGGAGGATGATCCGCTCTGAAGAGCTCGATCTCACGTCGTGCCTCGCTGGTTCCGACCAACCCAGCCTGGTGGAGACCTCCCGTGGAGACGACGACCGTCGTGGCCCCCTGCAGCCTCGATCGTGTCGCCGGCACGATCAGGTCCGCCTGGGCGGCAAGGCTCAACACCGGTACGCCGACCGGAACCTCGACACCGAGCCCCTCCGCCAGGTCGGCCAGCACCGGGGTCCCCCCGGGGAGCCCCACGAGCCTGGACAGGGCACCCATCCCGGGTATGTCATCGAACTCGTCCAGTAACCCGGCCATGGGCAGCCCGCCATGGGGGCTGGAGAAGGTGAGGATCCGGAGATCGGGGGCGTCGGCGGGGCCGATCACCTGGGCGGCGGCGGTGACCGCCACGAGGCCTCCGAGGGAATGCCCGTAGACCTCGATGACAGATCCGGGTCGGAGCCGGCCGACCATCGTGAGAAGGTCCGCCAGCAGGGTCGCGCTATCGGCCACGGAGCGACGCGTGGACTCCGCGGAATGGACGGTGATGGGGATGGATCCGAGCCAGTCGACCATCTCGAGACCGGGATCAGGCGAACGCCCACCGTCGTAGGAGAACCGCAGCACGTCCTCGACCGCATAGCCGAGCCCCCGGAAGTCGAGCTCGTCGAACGCCCCGTCGGCAGAACCGGAATCGAGGCCACCAACGGTCACCGCCGTCCGTCTGCCGGTCGGTAGAAGCGGTCGCACCGAATCCGGCGTGCAGTCCGCCACCCCCAGCACCGCCGAAGCCACCCTCAAACCGACGATGATCCAGTCGTCGGCCTCGACCACGGCGCGTACGTACGTCCATGCAGCGCGTGACGCCGCCTCGTAGGCCAGCACTGCGCCGATGTGTGCGCCGTCCACCAACCGGTCCCCTACCCAGCGACCGGTGGCGGCCGCCCAGTCGACCAGGTCCGCCATTGCCGAACGCTCGTAGAGCCTCCGCTGGGCACGTGCCGCTGCACCCACCAACGAGTCCTCGTGGGCAACGAGGCTGGGGATGAGCCTCAGAGCGGAGCCCAGGAGCCGTGCGGGATCCATGTAGGAGCCGTCAGGTGTCCGAACGCCGAAGTGGAAGCTGCCGGACGAGGAACCCACCGTGGCGCCGACCACCACCTTCTCCCCGGCGGTCACCCGGATCTCAGCGAGGAACGAGTAGGAGGTCCGGAGGCCGTCGGGATGGCCGACGGTCACGTGGAGGGCGCCACCGACCGGCCCGGCGAACAGGACCACCCCAACGGCCGAAGCCGTGACCGGCCAGTTCTCCGCCGTCGAGTACTCATGCCCACGGTTCCCGGGACCCCAGCTGCTGGTCGGCGGACGGAAGCCGTCGACCAGGACGCCGGTCGTGGGAGAGCGGTAGGCCACCACATCGCCGGCCACGGCCCCTGCGTCAGGGGCACCGCCAGAGGCCACCAGATCCGCTCCTGTGGATGCGCCGGCTGGAGGGGCCACCAGCAGGGTGGCGACGAGGGCCGAGACGACGGCGATCGGAAGTACGGACCGGAGGACACGGCTACACGACATGGGGCTTCCCGGATCTGGAGGTCGGGGGGAAAGCAGGCGATGGGTTGCTGGCGGGAGGGAAGGTCGAGGCTGCTCGCCGACGTCGCTCCAGGAACCCCCGTGTCTCGATGACCAGGCCAGCCTCCTGGAGTCGTGCGATCGCCGCACCCAGCTCCACGGGACCCAGGCCGCTGCGCTCGACAAGAGCATCCGGACTGGTGGGCGACCATCCCATGGCCTCCAGAACAGCGTCGTCAACCGATCCGGCAGCGGGACCGGGAGCACGAACGGCAGGCGATACCTGCAGGGGCATTGCCGGATCCGGAGACAGGCCGAGGAGGCCCAGCGCACAGATCACGTCGTCGATGCCGCAGGCGGGCGCTGCTCCATCGGCCAGCAGACGATTGGAGCCCTCCGAGGCCGGACTGTGGATCGGCCCGGGGACGGCCAGAACCGGCCGGTCGCGTTCAAGGGCGGCGGCGACGGTATGCATCGATCCGCCAGAGGCATGGGACTCGACGACCACGAGGACATGGGCAAGCGCTGCGATTATCCGGTTGCGGGCTGGAAAGCACCAACGGGTCGGTCCGGCACCCGGCGGCATCTCCGAGACGAGTTGCCCTGCGGAGACCACCCGGCGCCACAACGCCCGGTTGGCGGCCGGATAGATCACGTCGAGGCCGGTACCGACCACACCCAACGGAGGAGCGCCATCGGGCACGGACAGCGCACCACCGTGGGCAGCGGCGTCGATGCCGAGCGCCAGCCCGGAGACGACGACCACGCCGGCGGCAGCCAGGTCCCTACCCAACTGGATCGCCACATCAGAGCCGTAGCCGCTGCAACGCCGGGTACCGACCACGGCCACACGGGGCAGCCCGCCGGCCAACAGATCGGCGCCGACGGCGAAGAAGGCGATCGGCGGATCCGGGTCCTCGACCAGTTGCGTCGGATACCCGGGCCGGCCGGGCCTCGAGACCCTCATGCCCATGCCTTCGATGCGCTCCAGCACCTGATCGGGATCTGTCGCTGTAGCGGCGACCCGCCATGCCCTCAGGACCTCTGACCGCCGGACTCCCAGCAGGGTTCCCGTCTCCATCGGGACCTCACCCTTCACGATCCCGTTCCAGGCCTCAGCAGGGGACCTACCGACGAGCAGGGAACGGGCCCTTGCAGGGCCCATGCCGGGAAGACCGAGGAGGGCCGCCACATGGGCGTCGTCGATCCGGTCCCGACCGGGTGTCGGCCGTCCATCACCTGACATCGAATCCCTCCGATCGGAACGGATCGATGCGCAGTCCGAGAGCCGTGTCCACCAGGTCCGAGCCCAACGGGACATCCCTCCCGGACAGGTCGCTCATCGTGAGGGCAACCGAGCGGACCCGCTGCAGGCCCCGGGCGCTGAGACGGCCGGCGTGGAGTTCAGCCTCCAGGCGGCGCACGGCTGCAGGCTCCAGCGGGGCTGCCGCCTCCAGTGCCCTGCTGGACAACTCCGAGTTGGCCCGGACGCCACGATCCGTCGCCCGCTGGCGGGCCTGGCGGATCCTCGATGCCACCTCCGACGTCGACTCCCCCGCTCCCCCGGACAACAGGTCGGACGGATCCGGCCGGTGGACGCCGACCCTCAGGTCGAACCGGTCCAGCAGCGGGCCCGAGACCCGACGCACGTAGCGGGCCCGGACCACTGCCGGACAACGGCACCCGCCCGGGGCCGCCGATCCGCCGCAGGGGCACGGGTTCATCGCAGCCACCAGAAGGACCCTGGCCGGATACTCGGCTGACCCACCGGCACGGCTGACCCGCACCGTTCCGTCCTCCAGGGGCTGGCGGAGCATGTCGAGCACCGTGGGAGCGAACTCGCCCAACTCGTCGAGGAACAGCACACCACCGTGCGCCAGGCTCACCTCACCGGGCCGCATCGTCCGGCTCCCCCCGCCCACCAGTGCCGCCGCAGACGACCCGTGGTGCGGCGCCCTCCAGGGCGGCCGCAGATCCAGGCCCCCGGGCGGGAGGTCCTCACCAGCCGCTGAGCGGATCCGGGTCGCCTCCAGGGCGTCGACCGGGTCCAGGTCAGGCAGGATCCCTGGCAGACGACGGGCCAGCATGCTCTTTCCCGAACCCGGGGGGCCGACGAGGAGGATGTGGTGGGCACCGGCAGCCGCCACCTCCAGGGCGAACCGGGCAACCCGCTGACCGCGAACATCGCTGAGGTCCGGACCCTCCACGGGTTCAGCCCGGACCGGTGCCTCGACGGACGTCGGCCAGGGGGCCTCATGGCGAAGCGCCCGCACCAGCGTGCGGAGGTCACCCACGCCGAGCACCCGCTGGGTCGTCACGAGGGCGGCTTCCGGTTGGTTCCCCGGGGCGACGACCACACCGGACGCCTCTACAGCGTCCACCAGCGGAAGGACCCCGGGGATCGGCCTGATGGAACCATCCAGGCCGAGTTCTCCCAGGAAGGCAAGGTCCAGAATCGACTCGGGTTCGATCTCCTCACAGGCCACGAGGAGTCCGACCGCCATGGCGAGGTCGAGCACGGATCCCGCCTTGGGAATGCCGGTGGGCGCCAGGTTCACGGTAATTCGACGGGCGGGCCAGGAGAGGCCGCTGGAGACCAGCGCCGCCCTCACCCGATCGCGTGCCTCGCGACACGAGGCATCAGGCAGTCCGACAACGGTGAAGGCCGGAAGGCCGTTGGCTACGTGGACCTCAACTCGGACCGGATGCCCGCAGACCCCGTGAAGGGTCGCTGCATTTACGGTGGCAAGCACGGATCCTCCCCCATTTGAATGCTGGGAGGAGTCGTCGTGCGCCGACCCCGAGCGGCTGCCGCCGAGACTACGGCGCGGCCGCGGCGATCAGACACGGATTCCCTACAGGGGTTTCAAGCCAGAAGCCGGGCATGCCCCGGGGAGCCCTGCGGGGCGGTCCGACCGAGCTGGTGCTACGAACCGGCTGGTTGGAAAGCCGTCCCGAGGACCTCGCGGGTGTAGCGGACGACGGCAAGGATCTCGGCCTCCGAATAGCGACCGCCAAACGCCGGCATGCCCCTGCGTCCGTCGGCAACCACCTCCACCTGGTCTCTTGAATCGGGGAACCGTTGCACGACCGCCCGTAGGGACGGTCCACGGCCTCCCGATCCATCGGGGGCATGGCACGACGCACAGGACCTGGCCCAGACCCCGCGCCCCTCAACCAGGACCGGGTCGGCCGTCCCGGAATCCGCCCCGGGCACGGCCGGAGGCGATCCGGCGCAGGCGGTTGCGACAAGCAGGACTGCAATGGCAAGCAGAGGGTGGGGACGCATGGTCCCCGGGACGATACTGAGGCCATGGGTTTCAATCCGCAGCGCACCAGGACGCGCCGACCAAGCGACTTCGTATACGTGGGCGCTGCCATAGCCGTCGCCGTCATGCTCGTGGCCTGGGCGCTGTTCCTGTGAACGTGCCCGAAACGCAGCAGAGTCGACGGGTGACCATGTCGATCCACCCCGGACCCGGCAGGGAGGCCTGACATGGAGAATCCCGAGATCCTCGGCGATCTGGAGGAAAGGTTCATCCAGCCCTACCAGGCCACCAAGACCTACATCTGTCCGGGATGCAACCGGGACATTCCGCCCGGGCTGGGACACATCGTCATCGTGCCGGTGGACGCACCCGACCTTCGTCGCCACTGGCACCGGGGCTGCTGGACTCGCAGGCGACCCGGCTGACAAGTCGCCAGCTGGCGACGGTACGCCATGTCCGATTGGCCTGAAGGGGTACCCACGGATCGCCTCGGAGTAGCGGGGCTCAGAACGCTCCCTCAAGGCGTTCGACCCTGCCGGGCAGGACCGAGACGACGTCGAAACGGAGCTCCGTTGGATGCGCTCCGGTGGAGCGGATCCACGTGGCCGCCGCCGCCCGGAGCCTTGACTGACGTCGGCGATCCACGGCCTCGGCCGGCAATCCAAATGCCGTGGAGGACCGGGTCTTCACCTCGCTGAAGACCACGACGCCACGGCGTTCGAGGATCAGGTCGATCTCACCCGAAGGGCATCGCCAGTTGCGGGCCAGCACCCGATAGCCATCGCGGCGGTAGCGGCGTTCCGCCACACGTTCACCCCATGCCCCGAGGGCCAGATGGGGCGCTGTCCCAGGTTCGCCGTGATCCGGGTGTCGTTCGCGTACCGCCATACGGTGACGCTAGGAGAGGGGTGCGACAGCGGTCCTCGCAGACCGGGTCGCAGCCCGTGGGATCAGAAGTCCCGCTTCTCCTTGACCTTGGCACGCTTGCCGATCCGGTCCCGGAGGTAGTACAGCTTGGCCCTGCGGACGTCGCCGCGTGTCACGACCTCGATCTGTTCCAGGATCGGAGAGTGGACCGGGAAGGTCCTCTCCACGCCGACGCTGAAGCTCAGCTTGCGAACGGTGAAGGTCTCACGGATACCACTGCCCTGGCGCTTGATGACCACGCCCTCGAACAACTGGATCCGCTTGCGGTTGCCCTCGACCACGCGAACGTGCACCCGGAGGGTGTCACCCGCTCCGAAGTCGGGAACGTCATCGCGGAGGTTCTGATGATCGACGAGATCGGTGGGCTGCATGGCTCGTCCTCGGGAGGCCGGGTCCGAAGTGTTGGATTCGGACGGAGTTCGTAGGCCGATCTGAAGGTGATCGACGGGTGTCAGGTCCAGCTAGTGGACCGGTCCACCAGCATACGGCGACCCGTCGGCGACGACACCGGGCGATGAGGGCTGGCGAAATCCATCAGGCCCAGTCCCTGGTGAGGTCGAACTCCTCGAGCAGGTCCCTGTCCTTCTCCGACAGCCCACCCCTCGCGGCCATCATGTCCGGT
>Ga0302122_10000129_pt1 | contig 39843 bp, 32 predicted proteins | sample CB21_SCM_MG_FD_203115 | JGI IMG/M metagenome (GOLD analysis project Ga0302122, IMG submission 203115) | Marine microbial communities from Western Arctic Ocean, Canada - CB21_SCM | ecosystem: Environmental > Aquatic > Marine > Oceanic | place: Canada: Western Arctic Ocean | collected 2017-09-28 | reverse complement strand
CATGGACACATTTAGTTGGAATTTGGAGCAGTGAACACTTCAACGACAAAGTAGAACGTAGTACATGGCCGATTTCGTGAATTCAATGTTTGGGACCCAGATTACCCATAGCGATAAAAACAGGGCGACAAGAGGACACTTCGTGCAAGTCAAACGCTCGATGCTTGGGCCAATCGCCCTCATCTCTCTTTTTCTCTTGCAAAGTACATCTCCTTTGCTCCACCCCGTAGGGGTGGATTCATCTGAAATAGAAAGTAAAGATGGTGTTGAATGGGTTCAATTCGACCTTATTGACGGCGTCTATTCCGATGCAGTAGGGTATAGTGAATATTCATCTTGGTCGGAAAACCGTGAAATCATTGCCACAAGTCGAATCGGAACGTTCGATATCAATGGATTCCAACTGGACCGGCCTGTTCCGGAAGAATGGATGTTGAAACGACTTGATTTGAGTCTCGTTTTAGTTTCCAATGAAGTATTGATGATGGATGTAAGAACAGCACTCAGCGATATTCCTGGTCTCGCAGTTCGAGAATTTATTTCCCCCTCTGGTCTTCTCGTCCAAGGTACTCCGTTCGCATTATCAGGTCTTTCTTCTCTTGATGGCATCGTTGCTCAACACCCTGTGCCGCTTGCTTTGCTGATCGATGACCCGGTTCTTGATGTCTTGATGCTTGAGGGCGGAGAAGAAGCACTACAGGGGGTCTCGATGCGGATTGAGGGTTGGAGAAATAACGAAGGCCCAATGGATTCAATTCAATTTACAGATGCAGCAGGTTCACAATTAGTTCAGAAAGTTTCTGAAATAATTCCTCTTGCCTTTTCGGAATCTCACAGGTGGGATGCAGGGCGATTCCAAGGAATTCTCTCGACCGAAGACCTGATTGGTCTTGTTGCTCAACCCTCGTTGCGAACATTTCGTTTTGAACCGATATTTAGCACAGACAACAGTCAGGCTCGTACGCACATGAAAACATCTCAAATGACCAGTTATTTCCCCAGTGGCGATTTGGATGGTTCTGGGCAAATAGTAGCAGTTGCAGATTCCGGCCTAGATTCTGACCATGGAGACTTTGGGACTCGTGTTGTTGCGAATAATGATGTCATTGGAGACGGTTCGACTGCTGACAAACATTCTGGTCACGGCACACACGTAGCTTGCACAGTTCTTGGAGACGGTACGCAGGGCGGCTATTCAGGAGTCGCAACTTCTGCTGAACTTTACTTTCAAGCCATGGAAAACGATAATACTGGTAATTTCCAATCCCCTTCACTGAATTATCTTCTCAACAGCGCTTATTCAGGGGGTGCTTTCACCCATACCAATTCATGGGGCTCTACTTTAGCAAGTGACCAAGGTAAGTATACTTCAGAGAGCGAAGATGTCGATGACCGGGCGAATTATTATGACCGCTATTACAATGGTCACAGTGGCTTGACCATTCTTTTTGCTGCAGGTAACGACGGTCCAGATGTCGGAACTGTTGGTGCGCCTTCGACAGCCAAGAACTCCATCACTGTTGGCAATCACCAAAACAGATATTCTGGAGCCCCAGATTCAATCATGTCAGGTTCATCACGAGGGCCTACTGATGATGGACGTATCAAGCCTGATATCCTCGCCCCTGGTGGCTATGTGCGTTCATGTAGAGCCCAAGAAGCAACAGACATTAGTGGCTCTACTTGGTCGAATAGTTACTATCTAGAATATACCGGAACTTCAATGGCAACACCGAATGCAGCAGGCGCTGCAGTCATGGTGCGCGAGTATCTGGAAGAGATTGCACTACGCCCTTCTCCTCAAGGTGCTTTGGTCAAAGCTTTACTGATTTTAGGAGCGCAAGACATCGGAACGCGAAATATTCCAAACGATGATGAAGGATGGGGACGCCTCGATTTACGTAACACACTTGCTCCTACATCTGGTCAGGGAATATGGGTCGATGACCGTTCGGTTTTATCAGGAACTGGTAATTTGAAAACTTACAGTTTCAACATATCCCAAGCAAATTCCGGATTCAAAACAGTCCTTGTTTGGTCAGATGAACGAGGTTCACCTTTCTCGTCGACTCAGTTAGTCAATAACCTCAATATCGAAGTCACTACGCCAAGTGGTGAGGTTTATCTTGGTAATGATTTTTCAAATGGGCGCTCCACTACAGGTGGAAACTCAGACAATTTGAACAATGTCGAAGTCGTATTGGTTGATAATGCCGAACTTGGAGTTTGGACGGTCAAAGTCAAGGACGCTTATCACGGCGGCAGTAAAGCGCAACCATTCGCAATAGCAGTCATGGGGCATGGCGTCAATGACCTTCGCCCAGACCCTTCAATTTTGGATGACGCGTTCAGTATGTCAGTGACCATTCCCCAAGTCGGAGACCAATTACAAGTCACTTCCAGTGTATTCAATGTCGGCAATGTCCGCGCCGATTTCTTTGACATCACTTTTGAAGTAGATGGCACTGAAATTGAAACAAAGACTCTTGATTTGGGTGCTGGCTCATCCAAAACCCAAATGTGGTATTGGACGCCACAAACGGCAGGTCAAACTATGCTTTCTTTCATCATTGACCAGAACGACGAACTCGAAGAAATCCTTGAAAATAACAATCGATATGATGTCTTTGTCAACGTCACAGCTCCGGGAGTCAAACTTTCTGCTGAACCCCAAACTATGATGTTATTGAACACAAGTCGGTCAACGACCTCATGGAATGTCACTCTTACCAACACAGCACTAGTATCCACCAATGCAAGTCTCTCGACTCAAGATGTTATGAACGACGAAACGGGCCAAATCGAATCATGGTATATCGGAGCAACTGCATCAAATTTCACTCTCGCTGGTCAAGGTTCAGCAGAAATTGTAGTCACATTGGTACATCCAACTCCGCCCTTACCGGGAATGTATCGCGTTGATTTGCTTGGAATAGATGTTGATAATGGAGTGACTTATCCATATATGCTCTATCTAGAAGTTCCTGATATACCCAATTTACGCCTTGAATATGATTACGAAATAGTACCGGTGTCTCCAACAGAGCCGACAAGCATTGACATTCGTTTATTCAATATCGGTAACGCCAATATCGGTTATGATTTATTCCTTGAAGCACCTGCTGGTTGGGACGCTGGATTCGACACACTTTCAAGTGAACCTGGTGCCAGTTCTGGTTCGACAGGCTTGATTTCGAAAGACACTTATCGAGTTATTGGAATGTCTTTCATCCCTCCACAAATGATGACAGTCGCCGGTGCAGAACGCATGGTTCGTTTGACAGCAATTTCACAAACTGAAATCACTGAAAGTTGGGTATTCGATATACCAATCAAGGTTAACACTGTCACGGATGTTGATGTTAATTTGGAAACAAATGTTGGTACTCTACGTCCAGACTCATACTTTAGTGCCCTGTTCTCATTGGAACATCGGGGTAATGTTGACCTTTCATTTACCCCCTCTTTTGAATTACCTTCTGGCTGGTCGGTTACTTCAGGCATTGAGCCATTTGACATTGCCTGGGCCTCATCAAAGAATTTATTATTCGGTATTTCAGGTGATGGAAATGGAACTTCAGGGGAAATTAAACTTCACTTGGACAGCAGCACAAACAGAATAACTTGGGTCGGGCAGATCAATGTTGAAGTGCTCGCACAACCAACCCTTGATTTTGTCAGTCTCAACTACGAGGATGGCACATTATGGGATACACCATTTGGAGAAGGCACTCATCCCACAGGTGTTCAATTGACTTTCACCTGGCTGGTTGGAAACAATGCCAATGTTGAGTGGCAACCAACCGCTTCACTCGTTCTCAGCAATGGCTTATCCGGTACCTGTTTGTCAATCGAGCCAATCGGTTTCGATGAACTTGAACCGTTATCGTGTACGATCATTATCTCATCGACGATGCCACCAATGAGCGAACCATCCTTCGTGTTAAAGCTCAATGGAGGAGAGGTTGAGTACACCGAAAATATCGGTCTCCTCGTGGCTACAGTTCTTGAATCGTCATGGGTTCAAGAATCAACGACTTCTTTTACCACCGGTAATCAAGAAGAAATAGAAGTTAGATTGATGAACGAGGGAAACATTGCATTTTCGTATAAATTAATGGTCGAAGGATCAAAGGATTGGTCAGCCAGCATCGATGGAAATGATATTGCTAATTTAGAGCCTGGTGAATCGATGCAAATTCACCTTTTGGTGAGTGCTAGTCAGCCGGGAGATGGAACCATTACCCTCGGTTTACAAGGCGCAGATTCAATGACGAACGCTTCGATTGAATTGAAATTTACCTCTGAGGGAAAGGCGGTAGGAATATCTAAACAAATCCTTCCACTTACAGGCATGATTATTGGGGTACTCCTCGTTGCAGTACTCATCGGTTCAGTTTTATTATCCCTACGCGGGAAAGAAGATCTCTCCCAACCCCAAATTTCCCCGTCTGTGAATATAGCGCCGAACTCTATTCAACCGATTCAACCTATTGCCCCAGTTCCTCAAACAATTGCTCCAGTTCCAGTCGAACAACCAAAACAACAAGGGCCGATGTGTTGGTCGTGTCGTAATGAACTCACAGGTTTGATGCTAGGTTGCCCTGGATGTGGCGCTCGATACCACCGTATTGGCACCGATGGATGTAATTCAAATACACTCACTGAATGTGCGAATTGTCAGACTCAAGTTTCATCCTTCGTCGAAGCATGAAGTTGATAACCAAGTTTGTTTTGGTTGATACATCCAACGGTAGTCTTTTGATAGTAAGGCCGCCACCGGGGGTTATGAACCCCCGAGAAACAAACACTACGCACGATTCAAAACGTGCCTATTTCCTTGTAGGGCTTCTTTTATTTTCCATTTTACCAATGTTCACAGCAGGTGTTACTGCTGACGGGGCACGGGATGCGACTATCACCATCCAAACCATGCCTGCAAACGGTCTTGAAGTTAATCCGGGAGAATCCGGAGAATACACGGTCAGGGTTTACAATCAAGGCCCTGAGGCGATTACACTAACGCTTTCCACCAGTGAAGAAGCAACTACTGAATGCGGCTCATATTCATCAACCATTCAACCAATTTCTGAAGCGGTAGAATCCAATGATTATGGCGAAACTACAATGAGCGTTTCTTTGACTCAAAATGCGGAAGGAAGTTGTGATACTACGATAACGGTCACAGCAAATGAGGTTCCACCGGCCGCAGGGCAACCCGCTACAGAAACTAAAATTGTTACAACGACCGCTGGCGATGGCTCAGGTTCAGCCGTTTTTGGAGTAAATCTCGAAATGCAATCAGAATCTCAACGCCATCAGGAATTGGAAGTTGGCGATACGCTCATTGAATACAATGTCGTTGTTGAAAATACGGGTCAAACGAATGAAACAATCGCCCTTTCACTAGCTGAAGCCGATGGAAGCGGCTGTCAAGATGCCGGTGACCTCACCGTGGAGTTGGATGAAGAAACAGTGACTCTCGACCAAAACGAAACCGAGACGGTCACCGTCTCCGTTGAAGTTCCAGTCGGACAACAGGCGAACAAATACTGCTGGGAACTAACAGGTACTGTAACAAACGACGTAACGCAAGAAGCCTCTGATGTCGAAGAATTTGACTTGACGGTACCAGAATTGAAGGAATGTAGCATGGAGTTGTCAAAGACTAGTATGACTGTAGATCCTGATGGTGAAGGCACACTCACGACTACGTTGACCAATATCGGAAACAGCGATTGGTCGGTAACAATGGCAAAAACGGGTAGCCGTTCAGGTTGGGTTGACTACGATGGGGCATCTTCGGGGCTTTTACCGTATGATGACGGAGAAGGTACCAAAACTTTTGACATTATTGTTACGCCTGATGACTCCGTTACTGCGGGTGATGAATCGGTAATCCAAATCATCGCTAAAGATGGAAACACTGTCAAATGTTCAAAAGATTTGAGGGTTATTGTTGGCCAATCATTTGGGGCTGGCCTTTCACTTTCATCAACAACGCTTTCCAACATTGAGCCCGGTTCCAATGGTACCGCTACACTGACCGTCACTAACCAAGGAAACGGTTTGGACAATTTGCGAATCTCTTCTTCTGCACCCCCTTCGGGATGGAGTGTGCAACTGGATACGACCACAGTATCTGTTGGTTCGAAGCACGGCCCTGATAAATCCGAGAGTATCGGAATTGTCGTCAATGTTCCAGCCAATGCCTTAGCGACTGAGCAAATTGAAATCACTTTCTCCGTTTTACCTGCTGGTGGCGGTGTCGCCTATGCAGAAGTCATGCTTTCCGTGTCGGTCGAAGCCATTCATGGAATCGAAGTTCAAGCCACGGCGCTCGAACAAACTGGTCGTTCAGGCGTACTGGTTAAATTCCCGGTCACTATTCAAAACACAGGAAATACAGAAGACCATTATCGATGCATAGAATCTGACCAAACGGCTTCACCAAATTGGGCTGTGCACTGTGAAGACAGCAATGGAAACCTAATTTCATCAACCCAAGGAATTCTAATCGCTCCACAAAGTTCCAAGCAAGTGTTCATGGCGGTCAGCATTGATGGTGCGGAGGAACTCTCCTTCAGTCGAGTGACAGTCCTCATTATCAACAAGGATGATTTCTCACATTCAGCAGATGAAAATAACGATGGAGTGCCCGATAATCAAAGACAATTTGATGTTATGGCAATTCTGTCAGACCGTGTTTTTGCCATGGATGTCCGCCTTGTTGATGGTGGACTTGACCAACGTTCAGGCAATTCGTTGCTCCCGCCATCAGGGTCTCAAACATACGGATTTTGGGTTAATAACACAGGTGATGGTAATGACCGAGCCGTATTCGATGTTTCTGGCCTTGAAGGTCTTGCGACTCGAGCAATAACTCTCTATGGCCTTCCAATTGAAGGGGAAATTCAAATTCCTGTTGGATTCGGTATTTGGGATAAAAATAACAGTGTGTTCTTGATCGATGCATCAGGAGAGCCCATCATTGGTGCTTCAAAAGATGCTGCCGAAGATCAAATGTGGAATCTTGGCCACAGTGCAGGCGATTATGAGGCGCGACCATTTGAGTTGTATTTCGAAATAGAATTGATTGTCAACCCTGGTGCGGAAACTGGCGAAGGTGGAATTCTTGAATTGGTTGTAACGAGTACCAAAAATGCAGCGGACCGTTCTGGCCATTTCGATATTACACTCGATGTTCAAATTCTTTATGAGTTCAAATTCGACCAAAATTTGGGCGACACCGAAATCGATATCATCTATCCGAATAAGGAAGTGTTTGTCATCAACCTCACCAATACCGGAAACATCGATGCTGAAGTTATTGTCTTTTCTTCTGAAAGTTTCCGAGGTTGGAGCGTCATTTTGTCTGAAGTTGAAGAAACTGACACCTGTCAAGTTGACATTAATGACTTCATTTGCGAAGTGGAAGTTGGTCAAACTATCGGCATTGAAGTGAGTATCCGATCACCAACTGGTGCTGAAGTCGCAGATACCTACAAATTTACACTCTCTGCAGAACCTGTTGAAACCGGAGTAGTTGACCGAGAAAATATTGAATTCACCGTTAATGGGGATGTTGATCCAGGATTATTAGGACTTGGCTTGTCCAACTCACAGATTCAGTCGGGCTTCTTCATCCTCTTGATTATACCAATGCTCGGAATCTTCTTGAATTCAGGCGTGCCAGCGGTGAAGAACACGATTAGAACAAATCGAAAGGAGAATAAGATCGCACTTTTTAATCAACTCATCGCAGATGGGCATAAAGGGCTGTCTGCGGCCACACTGAAGGTGCAAAACCCGGTGCCGTTTAGAAGTCCACTGCACCAGTTTACTTTGATCCCGGCTACATTTGGCCTCTACAGCATTTACCTTATTCACCAACATTCGGTGGAAATGAAGCAACATGCGAACATCGGTAAGGGCGGCTTCAAAATTTGGCAACTCGTCTTCATCTTCCCATTCGCTTTCATCCTTCCATTCTGGCTCTTAGTTCGTTCCTTCAGGCTTTTACGCAACACAATGCAGCTTGAGACACAAACTGGCCACAAAACAAAACTCTCACTCGGTTTCATAATGATTTGGTCCCTCTTGGGAATGGTCTTTGGTGGGGTGGTGTTTGTCACGACTCTAGTAATTCCAGATCTTGGCAGTCTTGAATTCATCAAGTCCCTTGCAACAGCAGCAGCATTTATTTATCCCCAATTTATAATTTGGAAGGCTTTCCAAGATTCGTTGAACATATCGTGGACGCTTTTCTTCACTAAAGACTGATGAAAAACCAACACCGAGTTGGTGACAAATAGCGGCGGATTATCGACTTTGGAAAAACAGTTTGTTCTGACCTTTGAAATCTACGCAGTGCCCTTGTTCTCACGGGCCTTGAAAGCCATTGCTCACGAGTTGAATTTGGGAACGCTTATGTGGGTCCCGCTAGTCGAAGAAATTGCGGAGCGTATGCTTTGCAACAGGGTGACCATATGTCCGGACTTGAATCGGTACCGAGCGCATACCTCTCAATTGGTTTTTTGACGGTTCTTGGAATAATCATGCCGTTGACAAATTTCATCATTACATGGTTTGTCCGTCCCCGTGTAGACCCGGCCCGGCCTCATATTACCCGTTCGTATTTATTGGAGGGGTATGAGCGGGACCACAGCCTCTATCCGCGTCGTTTGACAACCTTTGAATGCGGAAGCGAACCCGTTGGTGATGCAATGATTCAATTCCACTTCCAGTATTATTGGTATGCGATTATATTCCTTGTATTCGATGTTGCTTTCATGTTCCTTGTCCTTGGAGGAATGGTTGCTTCTGATGCCACATCACCCGGTGCTGCTGAAGGAGCAGTCGAAGAAGCAAAGAGTGCTCTCATGTTACTCGGAATTTTCTTTACCATCATATCTTTGGGCGTATGGTATGTGTTCAGAAAGCGAGGACGCATTTACATTTGAGGTGGAGTTTATGGCAGAAGGAGATAATTTTGCAGCTTTCAACAGTCGCGCTTTGGTTGAGATGGTCGGTGGAGTCACCGATGAAGCCCTCAAAGCAACCCGCATCAAGCAGTTCCTCAGCGTTCTGGCTGGCCGGTATTTCAATTGGGCAGGCCGTAAATCCTTATTCACACTCCACTTAGGAATCAAATGCTGTGCTATCGAGATGGCTGCAGCCGCAACCCCTCGATTCGATGGTGACCGATTCGGTGTTCTGTTCCGTTCATCTCCACGTCAATCTGACGTTTTACTCATCAACGGACCAATCTCTAAGAAATTCGCAGACAAGGTCGTCCGCCTTTGGGAGCAAATGCCTGAGCCAAAATATTGCATTGCGATGGGCGAATGTGCGATTTCGGGTGGCCCTTACTTCCAGTCATACAACATCCTCGAAGGCGTTGACACGGTCATTCCAGTCGACGTCTACATTCCCGGATGCCCTCCTCGGCCAGAAGCACTCATCGATGGTTTCGGATTGCTCCGTGAGAAAATCATTCGAATTGGTGCCGCTCCAAGTGCTGAGCGTGCCAGTGACAAACCAGTTATCGTGGGAGAGGACTGAGATGGTTGGCTCAATTACCCCTGAACAAAACGCTACGGCTGCTGAAGCATGCTTGGCGGCCATCAACGACCGTTTCGGCGGAAGTGGCATTGAAACTTCAGTGCTAAACCATTCCAATGCCAAGAAATATGCTTTCGTTCGAATCGTGTGCCCGCCACAACATTGGATAGCGGTCTCAAAATGGATGAAATACGACCTTGACGTCAATTACTGTTCGATGGTTACAGGTACACATTTCCCTGATGGTTCTCCAGAGCGCGGATGGGAAGTGGCTTACCATTTCCTCCGTCAACCCGTTCGGAATCAAACACCAAACACCTGTACTGTTCACGATGTTGAAGGACTTTCGGGCATGGATATTCCAATGGAGTTTGAAGTGCTCATTCCACTCCCGCATGGCGATTCCCCTACAGTGCCCTCCATCCAGAGTATTTGGGTTGGCGCAGACTGGAACGAAAAAGAGACTTGGGATTTAGTTGGTATCAAATTTGAAGGCCACGTTAACATGCATCGCGTGCTGAATCCCAACGACAGCCCCGAAGGATTCCATCCACTCCAGAAGCAACACAAACTTCGTTATCACGATTACAATGAAATGTACGACGATCCGCAAGGATTCATGCGTAAACCAGCGGACGAGGGCCGTGTTAAGTGAGGGATTATCATGGCTCAGATGTGGATAACAATGGGACCTCAGCATCCAATGACCCACGGGTTGTGGACGCTGCGCGTAAAAGTCGATGGTGAAACTGTCGTCGATACCGAAGCCGAACTAGGATACATCCATCGGGGTGTTGAAAAAATCTGCGAGGCTCGTGATTTCACTCAAATCACTCCATACTGCGACCGTCTCTGTTATGTCAGTGCAATGACATGGGCTAATTCATACATCTACGCGGCTGAAGACTTGCTCGAAGCAGATGTCCCAGCCCGCGCAGAATACATCCGACTTATTTCGGCCGAAATACAACGTCTTGCCTCCCACTTGATGTGGCTTGGTGCCTTTGGACCCGATATTGGAAACTTGACTCTCATGACATGGTGTATGCGTGACCGAGAAATGTTCCTTGACTTGCTTCAAGAACTCGGAGGTTCACGAATGCACTACAATTATCCTCGTATCGGTGGAGTCAAGCGAGACATGCCGATTGGGTTTGCTGACCGTGTGATTGCCAAGACCAAGTTGTTCGAGAAGCGCCTTGATGAATACGAAATGATGCTCGATGAGTCGACCATCTGGCTCGTTCGTCTCCAAGGTGTTGGCTATTCAACCGCAGAATCAATGGTTGATGCAGGTGTTTCAGGGCCAAATGTTCGCGCTGCCGGCGTCAATTATGACGTTCGCTGGGCTCACCCCTATTCCGTCTATGACGAAATCGATTGGGAACCATCTGTCGAAAAACCAACTTCCGTCAAAGGCGCCGATTGTTACGACCGCTACCGTGTCCGCATGGAAGAAATGCGCCAATCATGCCGAATGGTTCTAGATGCCCTCAATAAGATTCCAGGTGGAAAGAATACCAACTATGCTAACGGTGACGAAATGATCTACACCAAGGCCCCTACCCGTGCACCAGAAGGTGCAACTGGTTTCAGCAACTATGAGTGCACCCGTGGCGCATCACAATTCTATATCAAAGGCGGCGGTGAAGGTCGTGGAAAGAATCCGTACCGAGTTTCGATACGTTCACCTATGTTCCTCACCATTCCTTATGTCGCAAAGACAATGATTGGCTACAAGATTGCAGATATCCCTGCAATCATGGGTAGCTTTGACCCCTGCATTGGAGAAACTGACCGTTGAGGTGATTGCTATGGACGACATCTATGATTTACGCGCAATTTTCCTTGGTAAAGACAGCCTTGTCACCTCCTTGGTGACTTCAGCGCTTGAAGGCACTCCCCTCGAAGAAAATGCCTCAGACCTGTCTTTCTTAATTGGTACTTTTGCTATCGTCAACATTGTTTTCCTAATGTTGTTTTTCAGTCAATTCGCCATCCTTTGGATTGAACGTAAAGCCGTCGCTCGTATGAACGACCGGCGTGGCGCAACCACTGCACTCCGTTCACTTTGGGTTGGAGAAAACGGCGTCACTGCAGGTGAATGGTGGAATATGCTGCCGTTCGGAGGCGGAATCGTTGGAGCCATCAACAAATTCCTCAACAAGAGGTTCGGTAACCGTGATGAAAAACACCCAACCGTTGACCGAGTCAACAATCGGTCATGGATGGGATACTCTATCTTGCCGGGTTTCTTCCAAAATGTTGCCGATGGAATGAAGTTTTTACTCAAAGAACACATGGTACCTCGGCGTGCAGATAAACTCATTTTCGAAGTATCCCCATTCCTGATTGTCTCTTCGACTTTGCTGATTCTTGGAATCATTCCGTTGTCCAGTGGAATCTATGCTACTAATCCGGACCTTTCTATTCTCTATGCCATCGCCATCTTTGGTATCGCTCCGATTGGAGTTTTCTTTGCAGGTTGGTCTTCCAACAACAAATACACCTTGATTGGAGGTATCCGTTCAGCAGCTCAATTGACCGCTTATGAAATCCCATTGTTGCTCACTCTTCTATCCGTGGCGATTCTTTCAGGCACATTCAATATAATCGAAAGCATTCATTTCCAGCATGCTGCAGGTTCTTGGAATCTGTTCTTGATGCCCTTGGGCGCAGTTCTGTTTTTGGTCACGATGATTGCAGAAGTCGAGCGTGTACCATTCGATATGCCAGAAGCTGAGGCAGAATTGGTTGAAGGATGGTGGACCGAATACGGTGGAATGCGTTTCGGTATGCTGTTCATGGCCGAGTATATTCGCACCTATGCTGCTTGTTTCTTGTTCACGCACTTTTTCCTCGGAGGATGGCATTTGCCATTCCAAGGAACCATCAGCCAAATCCCAATGCTTGGTGATGCATATGTATTGATTCCAGGCGCAGTTGTGGTCTTGCTGAAGACTTGGTTGGTCTTCTTGGTTGTTTTCGTTTGGGCACGGTTCTCTCTCGCCCGTATTCGAACAGACCAAATTCTCGAATTTGGCTGGAGAATGCTCTTGCCATTATCTGTCGTTCAACTGGTTCTTTCAATCGTCTATCGATTGTATCTCTTCCAACCAGACAATATGTCCTATACTGCAGAAGGTGGAAGCGCTTGGAGTGCATGGGGTATTCCAATGCTCATTCCAATTGTTACAACCATACTTTGGCTGGCAGTATTCTATGTTCTTTTGAATGATGAAGACAAAGATGCCACTCCAGATCGAATGTATCACGTATACACATTACAGCCCGCGGGAACGCACACTCCCGGAAAGGACTGAGGTGATTTAACATGCCAATGCACCCACACGCAAAACCGAATTTCAGAAACCTCTTTTGGTACCCGTTTAAGATTACTTTGATTACCGCACTTCGTACTTTCCCATTCTTTGGAAAGTTACTGGGCAAGAGACTACATTGGGGTTACCATAACACCGAACACCCAGAATTCCTCGACGCTGGAAGCAAAGCCCGCGCTGCGAAGACTTCTGAATTCAATGATATCACCGCTCAAAAATTCGCTCCAGACCGTGTTACTTCGGACTTGTTCCCTACTCTATGGAAACCACAAACTGTCCAATACCCATACGAACGACTTGAGGAGATGGAACCATGGCTTTTCGTCCCTGGTAACTACAATGGTAGAATTGGTGTTATTTGGGAAACATGTACCGCATGTAAATTGTGTGTAACCGCCTGTCCTAACGATTGTCTCCACATGACCACTGAATTGCGTGTTGACGTATTGGATGGGGCAGATGGCGAACACGGCGACATGGGCGGAGACCTCGAAATCGGCGGTCATGCAGCCATTCTCCTTCCAGAAGTTGCAGCAACCCTTGAAGATTTCAACCATGTTACTGCCCATACAGATACACCAAACGAATGGCGATTTGGAGAAGTACTCGACCTTTCAGGCAGCACAGCAACAGTTCGTTGGAATGATTCAGGCGAAGAAGTCGAAATGGACCAATCCGATTTGCGGGTTGCCGATGACCAAATCGTCTCAGGGCGTATTGACTTGGGCCGTTGTATGTTCTGCGGCCTGTGCATGGAAGCGTGTGGATTCACCTCATTCTTCATGACCAATGAATACGATGGAATGTCTGGCTTTTCCCGCCAAGAATTGTGGTTTGATGCAAGTCGAACTCGCGTCTTACCATCTCTTCACCAAGAAGCAGTTGACACTGAATTGGCCAAGCGTGCTACCAAAGAACGCACGAAGCGTGCTAAGAAGGCAGCAAAGGCAGCAAGTGCAAACAAAGCGGAAGAGGGTGCTTGAGATGGATATCGCAAGTGTGGCAGAAAATGGAGTTTTCTTTTTGTTCGCCACCATCGCGATTCTCGGCGCACTTGGCTTGGTTCTTGCGCAACGTGTGGCGCATTCGATGCTCTCGTTGATTTTCTGCTTCATGGCAGTTTCTGGAATTTTTATTCTTTTAGGTGCTGAATTTTTGGCAGCGATTCAAATTCTTGTTTATCTGGCGAGTGTTGGTCTCGTGGTACTATTCGGTATCATGCTGACCCGTCGTCAAATCTTAGAGGAGGACTTTGAATGAAACTCGTTTCGTTATTCACTCGCATGGGCTTGCTAGCTCTTGGTATGATTCTTGTTTCGGTTTTGAGCGCAGATAGCGTTTGGGACAACAGCAGTGAAGAGTATCCAACCACCAGTGGACTTGCGGATTCCCTGCTTACCGATTGGGCCTTACCGTTATTGATTATTGGAATACTCATGTCGGTGGCTATGATTGGTGCAGCCTATCTTGTTCGTGATGAGCGAATGGAAAATCTTCTTTGGGAATTTGGAGGTGAAGAGGAATGATTGATCCAGCATTGGTTTCTGCCCTCTCTGCTTTGATGTTCGTCATTGGATTGGGCGGTGCGTTCACACGAAAGAACGCAATTATCGTTCTTATGTGCATCGAATTGATGCTCAATGCAGCCAATATGCAATTTGCAGCAGCAGCAGTTCATCACGGCGATACAACCGGGTGGGTTTACACACTCTTTGCCATTGCTATTGCAGCTAGTGAGGTTGCGATAGGTTTGGCGATTTTCCTTGCCGTTTATGGGCAACATGAAACGATATCGTTGGACGATGTAAATGTCCTAAAGAACTGAGGTGAATGGATGTCAGGTACAGAAGTTACAACAACAGTTCATTCAGAATGGATGCAATATGCACCGCTGATTATTTTATTACCAATGATTGCCTTTGCCGTTATTTTATTCCTTGGTAAAGTGTTCAACAGCCATCCATTCTGGAAGAATAATCTCAAGGAAGGGGGGCTCATTGCTTTGCCAGTTATGGGCGCAAGTTTCATTCTTTCTTTGCTCTTAATTTCAGAATTCCTTAAAGGATATTCGGGCATTGACGAAATATTCGAAAAAATAGCTTGGGTCAATACGGGAATTTGGAACGGTGGAAGCACTACAGAATCGGTTTCTTTTGGATTTGGAATTTACGTTGACCACGTCACTGTAATGTTGCTCTTTGTTGCTTCATTCCTGTGTTTGCTCATCAATGTGTTCAGTATTGGTTACATGAATACCGACCCAATTAACGATAACCGCAACCATCGATTCTATGCAGAATTCGTTTTGTTTTGTGCTGGAATGCTTGGAATGGTTCTCGCAGATTCATTCCTGTGGTTGTTTATCTTCTGGGAAATTATGGGACTCTGCTCCTACCTACTCATCGGATTCTATTACGAACGACCAAGTGCAGCATCTGCTGCAAAGAAGGCTTTCTTGACCACTCGTATCGGTGATGTCTTCCTAATGATTGGCTTAGTCATGCTCTGGGACCTGTTTGGTTCTCTTGACTATGTAGTAGTGTTTGACACCCATAACATCGAGGCCGTTGCAGAAAATTCTGCTGGAACCCTTCAATGGGCTCTTGGTTTGATGTTTATTGGTGCAGTTGGTAAATCAGCACAATTCCCTCTCCACGTTTGGCTCCCAGATGCTATGGAAGGACCAACACCTGTATCCGCTTTGATTCACGCTGCGACCATGGTCAACGCAGGGCTCTATCTTGTTGCCCGAATGTTCCCATTCTTTGGTGCTGAAGCCTTACACGGAGATTTAGACGACCTTGCTTTCATTATTGCTGCTGTTGGTGGAATTACCGCTGTTATGGCAGCAGCGATTGCGTTTGTGCAAATGGATTTGAAGAAAGTGTTAGCATACTCAACTATGAGCCAACTCGCCTACATCTTCACAGGTTTGGGTTGTGCAATGTATCTTGCTAACACACTTGACTGGCATCACGACAGTGATGCGCATTACATCGTCGTCGTTGCTTTTGGAGCCTCCTTGTTCCACTTGTTCAACCACGCCATGGCCAAGGGAATGTTGTTCATGGCCAGCGGTTCAGTTATTCACGAAGTACACCACGCACATCACCACTTACACCATGATGACGAACATCACGACGATGATTTCGATGCCCAATCGATGGAAAATATGGGTGGCTTGGCTTCTAAAATGCCCATTACCGCTACAGCAATGTTGATCGGTTCTGCATCGATTATGGGATTGCCCCTCATCGGTGGCTTTTGGTCCAAAGAAGGAATCATTGCCAACGCATGGCGGGTTGCTCAAGATGACCCTCGGTTCCTTTTCCCTGCAATGTGTGTATTGCTAGGGGCAGCAATGACCGGATTCTACATGTCTCGAATGTGGTTGAAGACCTTTGCCGGTAAACCAAACAACGAGGTTGCAGCCCACGTTGGGCCGACAAATACCTGGATTAAGACGCCCTTGGTTATTCTGACCTTTGTCTCACTTTCTTCAATTCTTCTGGCAGGAATGGGCTTTACTCACTGGGCGGCAGATACCGAATACAGTTTCCTTTCTGAGAAAAACATCATCGAAGGAATCCTCTATGAAATGGGTCACGCGTTTGCCAACAACGATTCTTTCTTCTTTATCCTCACATATGTTGCAATCTTTTTGGGTGCAGTTATTGGTCCAGGTGTCGCTATGGCACTCTATGGTGGCAAATTAGCCAGTGGAGAGAAAACCAAGCCTTGGATAAGTCCAGTTCTCCGACTCAGTTCATGGGTCAACAAGCGTTTCCATTTCGATAACACGGCCTTTAGAGAATCGAGTTTGGCAACCGCTCTCGAAAACCGACTCTACATCGATGAATATTATGACAAAGCCATGTTGAATATCGTTGCTGGATTCTCTAGTAAGGTTGCTGAAGTTGATACAGAAGTGATTGATGGAACCATCAAAGCAATTGAAAGTGGTTCACAATCGCTCTCGTCAGTCGTTCGTTCACTCACCACTGGCTCCGCCCGAGATTACATTCTCATGGTTGCTGTTGGAACATTAGCAATATTCCTTTTGATTTGGGGGGTGGCTTGAATGCAAGATTGGATTTCAATGCCCTTAGTCGGATTCCCATTGGTTGCAAGCATCGTCTTGCTCGCCTTTGTGTCGAACACCAACGAATCGATGCGTAAGCGCCTAGCGGACCCAATTCGTATGGCCACTCTGGTGTTCTCTTTGGTGCTGCTTGTCATCACCACTGGTATGTTCTTCCAGTATTTCGGCAGCGTCAGTTGGGAAGGCATTTCTTTCAATAATTATGAGTTCCTTCATCGCTATTCATGGATTGAATCTCTTGGAATTCATTGGTCAGTTGGTATGGATGCTCTTTCCTTCCCAATGGTTTGGCTAACCACATTCCTTCTTCCAGTAACCATTATTGCAACTTGGAATGAAAAGAACGGTGCAACTTATTTCCCAATTCTTTTAGCTATGGGCGGCGCTTTGATTGGTGTCTTTGTTTCACTTGATTTGTTCATGTTCTATGTGTTCTGGGAATTGACATTGATTCCAATGTTTTTCTTGATTCTTATGTGGGGCGGTGCAGACCGAAAGTATGCATCGCAGAAGTTCTTCATCTACACATTCACAGCCTCTGTGGTTATGTTGCTTGGTTTGATTACCCTCTACTTCTTCCAAGACCCGGTCAATCCCTTAGATTATGCAGGTTCAATGACCGGTCGAACCTTCGATATTCCAACGATTACACAACATGCATTGATGGAGAACAGCAATGGCAACTGGTACCTTGGTGCAAATATACAGAAGGTATTGTTTGCAATGTTGATGCTTGGATTCCTCGTAAAACTCCCCGCAGTACCGTTCCATACTTGGCTGCCTGATGCACACGTACAAGCTCCAACCGGCGGTTCGATGTTGTTGGCTGGTGTCATGTTGAAGATGGGTGCATACGGAATGTTCCGACTTCCTATCAGCCTTTTCCCGCATGCTTTGGAATACTTCCAGTTGGCGTTGATGATCATCGGTATGGTCTCACTTGTATGGGGTGCTATCGTCTGTCTTGGTCAAACTAATCTCAAGAAAATGGTTGCCTATTCATCTGTTTCTCACATGGGAGTCATTCTCATCGGTATCGCAACAATGCAACCAATTGGATGGGCAGCCGCACTATTCATGATGTTCGCTCACGGTATTATCAGTCCAATGCTGTTCGCTGTATGTGGTGCATTCAAACATCATTACCACAGTATGGAAATTGGCGCTATGCGCGGTATGGCAAAGCATTCCCCTTGGCTTGCGACATCGATGATGTTCGCATGGATGGCATCTCTTGGCTTGCCTTTATTGGCTGGCTTTGTCGCTGAAATCATGATGTTCATTGCGCTGTGGTATTTCCTTGCAGCCGAAGGATGGAGTGTCTTTTGGATGGTTGGACCAGCATTGGTTTTAGCCGTCACAGCAGCCTACTATCTTTGGTCGATGCAACGCACAATCTTTGAAGGTGGAGATGAAACACAACCTCCAAACTCGCTACATGGTGAATCGGTTCCAGACATTGCAAACCCTGAGAAGTTGGCTATGTTCATTCTTGCACTGTTCACCATTCTCTTTGGTGTCATGCCATGGATTGCATTGGATATGATGCACGACTGGACGATTCAAATCTTTGAAGGATTAATTTTACCTATCCTTGGCGATTTTAGTGGAGGTGCCTGATATGTCAAACATGACCATAGTCGAACCTTTTGGTGATGGTTTCATCTGTGCATTACGTCCAGAATTAATCCTGTTTGCTGGCTTACTATTGCTGATTCTTATTCCTAATTTGGGACGGGGAACATTCCGTATACCAGGGACGCAAATTCGACTTCCTTGGTTCTTGGGTGGAACACGGTTTAAGTTTACCAGTGACCCGCGTTTACCGGCTTGGATTGCTACAATAACACTTGGTGGTGCCTTTTTGGATGTTCTATACATCTTTAGTCAAGGCCTTGAACTTGTAATGGTCGTCTCTGAATCTGGAAAAGAGTTACTTCTCATCAATGGTTTTAGCCGCATATTTGAATTAATTTTCTTTGGCGCTTTAGCCTTGGCATCCTTCTCGAGTATGAATCGCCTTCAGGTCAATGGCATCGGTTCCAAACTTTCTGAACACGAGTTGTATAACAACCGAAGACAAGCTGATTTCTACATTCTCATGGTTACCTGCGCTCTTGGAATGTCCGTTGTTGCACTGGCCCAAGACCTATTTGTTTTGTTCATCGGCCTTGAATTGGCTTCGTTCTCGACCTATGTTCTTGTTGCTTTCCTTAAGGAATCAAAAGTAGGTGTCGAATCCGGAATGAAATATTTCATCGTCGGTTCAGTTGCATCTGGTGTTGGCCTTTACGGTTTATCGATGCTTTATCTTTGGGCGGGTTCCCTCCAATTCAGCGTACTCTCGGTTGCATTTGCAGAGTCTGGAACAACAGCCTTACCACTGATTGGAATCGGCTTTGTTTTGGTTGGATTCGGATTCAAAGTGAGCGCAGCCCCATTCCATTTCGCAGCCCCTGATGCTTACGCCGGTGCAATCAGTCCAGTCGCTGGTGTTCTTGCAACAGCAAGTAAGGCCATGGGAATGATTGGTTTGGTTCGAATGCTGCTGATTGTTGCAGCGCCAGAGTCCAGTGATGGCAGCGCCGTTTGGCTTGTTTGTCTCGGTGCTATGGCGGCGATTACTATGACGTGGGGTAACCTTGCAGCACTTGGTAGCGATAATCCAAAGCGAATGCTTGCCTACTCTTCTGTTGCACATGCTGGCTATATGTTGGCTGCTTTAACCGCAGTTGGTGCTTGGAATTGGGATGCTGCTATCGCTGGTGACGCAAGTGCAGCAGCCGTTGCAGTTATGACTGCACTTATTTTCCATCTGGTGGTTTTGGTCGCCTTCAAACTCGGTGCATTCCTCGTGCTATCGATCCTTGAATCCGAAGGCGGTGCATCCCGTCTCTCTTCACTTGGTGGATTGGCCAAGCGAGAACCACTTCTTGCCGTAGCCATGTTCATCTTCATGATTTCACTTGCAGGTGTCCCTCCAATGGCAGGTTTCCTCTCAAAGTTACTCATAATCATGGGAATCGTTCGTGTCGCTGTCGGCGACATGGGTGTTGAAATTGCTGATGGTGGCATCTATGCCCTGGGTGACATGCATTGGGTCTGGTGGCTCGCTTTGTTAATGGTCATTAACTCAGCCATTTCGGTCTTTTATTATCTACGTGTTGTCGTTGTCATGTTCTTTGACGAACCGGAGGAAGGACGAGAAGGACCTCTACCAAGTGGATGGCAAGTACGTGTCGCTATTCTTGCTTGTGTGCTTACCACTGTTTTGGTGGGTGTAGCAGGTGATTCACTTATCCGCCTCTGTGAAATAGCTGCTCAAAGTCTCAATTACAACTGGTGAAGTCAACGAACAATAGTTAAACGGCTTATTGCGTCACAGTAAGACGCTTTTTTCGGGTGCTGTATTCAAGAAGGGTCGGCTGTTGGGCTGAATAGGTGAGACTGATTGGGTCGACGTTATGAAGAAAAAGTGGACATAGAAGAGCTTGCTCGTCTTGAAAATCCTGAGGATTCTTCGGGCGGTAAAATCCGAGTCAAAATGCCAAACCGTAAAATCAACGAAATGTTCGCATTTGCTGAACAAATTCTTGGTGGTCGTCGAGTGACTGTTCTGTGTGAAGACGGTGAAACTCGTATGGCCCGAATTCCTGGGAAAATGCGCCGCCGACAATGGGTTCGAGATGGCGATTTGATTATTGTCTGGCCTTGGGATTTCCAAGATTCAAAAGCAGATGTCAAACATCGCTACTCCAAAACTCAAGCTATGTATCTCTCTCGTAAAGGCGTCTTGCCAAAGGAACTCGATTTCTTTGGTATGAATACCGCCAGCGATGATGATGATGATGAATTCGCTGATACTTTTGGTATCGTAGATACTCCCGATGAGGAAGAAGTCGCCCTCGACGATGCCGATGCCGATGCCGATGCCGATGATTTGTTTGGCTCAGACGATGATGCCGATGAACCCTCTTCATCAGATGAGGCAGTTGCAGAAGAAGTTGCGGAAGAAGTTGCAGAAGAAGCTGCAGAAGAAGCTGCGGAAGAAGCTGCGGAAGAAGTTGCGGAAGAAGTTGCAGAAGAAACCCCTCATGTTCCTGTAGAAGAATATCCTGCTGAAGACGAAGCCGACGATAGTGACGACGAGGATGATGACCTCGAAGCCTTATTTGGTTGAAGCCGTATGAATGCATGACCACGAGGTGTGCGTATGGTAGATGAAGACGAATGGAAAGATGAGTTGGGTTCCAACAAACGCCAACGCAAGCGCCGCCGTCAACATCGTGAACCTCGCACTAAGAACAGTTCGGAACAAGGTAAAGACGATATGTTTGCTCGTTCTGAAGAAGACCATTTTTTGAGTAATCTCGAAGCAAAATCCGGTGCATATAATTGGATGAAGGAAGACCGTTACAAGCGAATGTTCCGTGATATCGAATCTAAAATCCAAGGTGCGATTGGAGAAGGGACATATGATTGGGTTGACCGTCGAGTATTCGACCAAGTGTTTGACCGCATGACTTTGATGTCATTGTACAAGTTAATGCAAGCCGGAACAATCGACACGATTGACTTCCCAATTGCTCGAGGAAAAGAAGCGCATGTATTCCATGCCACCAATATCGATGGAAAGACACTCGCGGTCAAGATTTTTCATACATCGAATGCAGTCTTCAAAAATTTGATTCAATACATTGAGGGTGACCGGAGATTCGGAGGCTTACGCCGCCGACATCGAGACCTTGTCGATATTTGGGTCCGTAAAGAACACCGTAATCTATCAAGATTGGCACGTTGGGGATTGAATGTCCCACGGCCAATTGGGATTCATAAGAACGTCTTGGTGATGGAATACCTCGGAACTAAAATTTCTGCATCACCCAAACTTCGAGAAGTGACCGTCGAAAACCCGGAAGTGGTGTTTGATGATTTACTCGAATTTTTAGCGATTTGCTGGCAAAAAGCAAGTCTTGTCCATGGTGATTTTTCACCATACAATATTCTTTGGCATAACGATGCCCCTGTAGTAATCGATGTAGGTCAAGCGGTCATTAAAACTCATCCGAGAGCTCAAGAATTCTTAGTTCGTGATGTCACACGGTTGGTTGAATGGTCGAAGAAAAACGGTATTGAGGTCACACTTGCCGAAGCTATGTACGAGGTTCTTAACATGGATTTAGACCATGTGAAACAAGTTACCTTTGATGATGAAGAAGAGTAATCACTCTTCGCTCCAACTGACGCCTTCATCTTCTTCTAGTTCCATCATTTTGGAAACTGCTTCTTCGTCTTCAGGATCTACCTGTGAAGCACGCATTCGTCGAGAACGACGTTGAGCGAGATCAGCAAGCCCAGGAACTAATTCTTCAAATCCAGTTGTAGGTATGGCAAGGTCCTCTCGCACTTCGATTGATTCGAGTTGACGATTGGTAATACGAGAACGTCGTCGATCACGTTCAAGGAAGTTCAGAACAGTTCCATGTTCTGCGCCACCAGCAATCATCTCAACCGCTTGTCGAGCAGCCGATAATCCCGCTTCTTCACCAACCAAGACAACGGTTGAATTGTAAATTGTAATTTGAGTATTAGTGAGCCCTTCAATCAATTTTCGAATCTTGCCATCGCTCCCGATGATACGTGCTCTAATTCGGCGTTGTTGATTCGATTTTTTGCCGACATACTTTCGGATATCAACCAATTCGAAGAAATGGTGGTCATCAAGCAATTGAATCGCTGCTTTTGGAGCCATCCCACGACCAATCGCTTTGATGACATTTGGAAGTTTCATTGCTTTTACAGGGTCATAGGTGCCGGGCTCGCCCCATACCACTTCGACGTCTCCAGTTTCAGAATCGATATTGAATTCTCGACATCCTGCAGCGTATCTCAACGATTTCGCAGTCGCTCCTTTGACGCCAATAAGAACCGCAATACGATTCATGGGTACTCGAGGAAGCGGTTGGCGCATGGCCAATCCTGTGGCCGACCTCTTTTCAATCTCTTGTTCGGCGTTGAAGTATGGTAATTGCAAAACCGGTTAGGATTAATAGAACAATTGAAGGAGCAAATGAAGGCACTAATCCTGGTGAACCAATCGCTGCTCCAGTCACGACCATGTGATTGTAGTTGTTTCCTTCATCATATTCATCGATGACATCGAAATAATCAATGACCAAACGTAAATCGAACTGTCCTGTTTTTGGTACAGTGTAATTCCAAATCAATTCTTCTTCGCCATCTCCTAATGTTCCGGAATCCAATGTTCGAGATTCCATGACGGTCCAACTTACAGTTGAGGTGCGGTCAGCAGGGGCAGATTCCAAGCGAACGACAACACTACCGCCGTAATTTTGGTTGGATTCAAGCACGCTGGTAATGGTAATATTACCATCGGCCTCACCTGGCCGCACAATGAGGCGGTCGAGGTTGGTTTGGGTTGCATTCCAATACAAATCCAACCCTGGAAGGATTTGGTACGAACTCGGACTTGATGTGTATTGATTTCCAGCGTTATCGACTACCACGGCTTGGAACATCAAATATTGACGGGATTTTGTCGCCCAACTTGCAAGTCCAATGCTACTTGATAATCCAGAAGTTCCAAGTTGCATCCAATTGGTTGAAAGGTCAGGAGTTTGACCGACACCGTTGGAATCAAATCCGAATTGAAGATAAGAATTCGCCATATCGATTCCAGAACCATCATCGATGGCACTGAAACTCACATTTGCAGGTTCGGTACGACTTGTTGTCAGTTCATCAACCGTCCATCCGACTGCATCAGGGAGTGTCTCATCGACCTGAACAACCACTTGACTTGTGACCCCAATATTCCCGACCCGGTCAACTGAACGAACTGAAATTGAATGGATTCCTTCATCGAGGTTCAGTATCAAAGAATCAGATGATGTGGTATTCCAGATGGTTCCATCAAGTGAATACTCTGCACGAGAAACTCCACTGCCTTGGCCGTCATCTGCGTTGTCGATCAAGCCACTCAAAGTAACTTGAGTGGATTTCTGCCAATTGCTACCATCGCCAACGGTAACACCTGAAAGTGTTGGACCTGTACGGTCTATTCCTATGAAAAGGGTTTCCGATGCCGAGAGACTAGAACTATCATACACAGTGATTCGAGAATTCCACGTTCCTTCTGACATTGCCCCACTGCTCCAGTCCCATCCATGGGAAAGGCTGCTTGGGCCATCATTCGAAGGGGCTCCTGGCCCGGGGACATTACTGATTGAAGCATGACTGATGTCGTCATCACTCGCACCCCAACGATAAGCCAGTGTTCCATCTGTATCGATTCCAAACCATGCACGGTCGGATGCTGAACTACCAGTTCCAACTACAGCATTCAAGGCGGTGAAAATCGTAATCACTGGAACTTGGTTCACGATATTGAATTCCCCGGAGGAAGCAACCACAGTTTCATTGACATCATCGTCCCACGCAGTTGCTCTAAGGGTGTAGGAACCATTGGTGTGAGCAGTTGAGTCAAAATACGTCAGCCAAGGTGCTGAAGTGATGTTCTTTACACTGGTCCAAGTCGACCCCGCAGCCGATATTTCAATGAGCATCGATGATACATTGGCATCTCCTGACATTCCGAAAGTTAGGCTATGGAGGCCGGTAATATCTTGATTTGTAGTGGGGCCATTTGTGAAGGTGAGTACTAAGTTTGAGGAAGAGAAAGTGATGCGTTCAAGTTCATCCAAATGATTATCCATCATTGGAGCTGAACTGAGGCCAAGGAGAAGAACGACGAGAATCGCGCTTAACCAAGTTCTGCCCATGAAGACATGACGGGTGCGGTTATCCTTCAATGCTCCCCTTCTTCTCTATCCTTTCGTCGAATATTTCCTAGGTCTGAAAGGTTACGAAATTAGATTCTACAGACGCCCGAGGTGAAGAATAACACCTTTGCTGGGTCAATTATTCCCGTCTCTTGAGATGGGTTCAAGTGCTTTGCAGGTAGTCGATTACCTACATGGCAAGCGCGTGGAAGCCGATAATTGCGATTCTCCTTCTCTGTATCGCGGCGATGCCAATGACAATTTCAGCTGAACAGAGTGGTTCAATACAGGCGTCAGAGAATACCGTTGCGCTTATGCCATCAGCACCTGAAGCAGGTGATTCGGTTACTATTTATCTTACATTATCGAACAGTGGAAATTATGCTACTGACGTTGAATACGCCTTTTATCGAGATGGAATCGGGCAAAGTAAACTCATTGAATCTTCCACCATAGATATTGATACAGATGCTTCGGTTGAAGTTTCGGTGGTATGGGAGGGTCTCATCGAAGGCGACCATGAAGTTCACATCACCTTCGAACATCCTCGGAATTCGGACAACGAGGTACAATTCTATGTTGAATTTACCGTCACAGGTCTACCGAATTTGAAAGTGACCGAAACGCACCTCTCGCCACCATCGGGAATCTTTGCCGGTGATACTGTTCTTCTTTCCTCATTGGTGCGCAACCTTGGCAGCGAGCCCGCAGATGCAAGCACCCTTCACATCGACCTCGGAACCACAGATATCGACATACCTACACCTTCAATTGCAGCAGGTTCAACAGAATGGGTCAATACTACCTTTACTGCACCTCAAAGTGGTTCACACACCTTGATGGTTACCCCTGATTACCAAAATGCAGTTCACGAATCTTCAGAATCCAATAAAATGGTCGAAGTTCCATTTGTCGTTGATACTCGAATGGATTTGTACCATATTGGAGAATTAGTCGTTGAGAGTGAAATTGGTGCACTCGAAGGGCCTTGGGTCGTTTCAGGAAAAATTGGACGAACCAATGGAACCGGAATCACATCTGTGCCGCTTTGGTTGCAGATAGCGACGCCCTCTGGCGGACAAATCACAACCGCTCCATTCACCGTCAACCTCACAGGTACAGGTTATGCAGAAACAGAATGGAGTCATGAAATCCACTCATCCCAACTGAGTGTGCTGCCTATTGGCCTCCACATGTTGTCGGCGAAAATAGATCCTTTCGAAAATTCTGGTTTCATCCAAGAATCCACTTCTAACGATGTAGTGGCTGCCCAACTTTCCAAATACGCAGTTCCCGATGTATTCGTAGATTTTAATGCGATAGCAACATCTCCCTCCGTGAATTCAGGGGATTCTGTCGTTTGGAGAGTGAGTATGATTAACACCGGTGATATTGGCGTTTCTGGAAAGTTGTACTATACTTGGGAGGGTGTCGAAGCAACATCACCAATTATCTATCTCGATTCCGGACAAGATTACACATGGTCCGTTGAATTAACCACAGTTATCGGCGCCCATAATGCAATGTTTGAATCACAATGGATTCCAATGTCCAACAGTTGGGATTCAGATCCAACCAACAGTGTTGCATCCGGTGTGGTCTCGGTTGAGGCAGAATTACGATTGTCATGGGCACTTTCGACGCTTAAAGTTACAGATTCAGAAGGCTCCTCTGTTGTGTTGCCGATGACGCAAGGAGAGGCATATTCACTTCAAATTAATTTGACGAGTACGGAAACTGGAAATTTGACTTACGATTGTCTCGATGAAAGTAATACGGTTTTGTCGACCATTTATGCAGAGGTATCCAATCGTGGAGATAAAGTGACAGTTATTTGTGAATTTAATGCATCTGCCCCTTCAACAGTAGTGCGCCTTGTCCCTTCTGATCCGACTATATCCAGTACCCTTACTCGTACATTTGCTACGGTAATGAGTGTTCAAGATCTTGAAGATATAAATTCTAATTCGGAACTAGGAACCTTCACGCTCATTGGTTTTGGCGCTTTGGCTTTGATTGGAATTTTGGCAATCTCAATTTTCCTTACCCGTGAATCCGAAGAAGAAGTTGAGCGTGACATCTTTGAATACTGTCCTTCATGCGATGGAGAATTAGAAGGCGATGAAAACCGTTGTACTTGGTGTTCTTTCAATCTTAAGAAAGCCCGCAGCCAATTCCACGATTGTGATGAATGTGGTGAATCGGTCCCTGACTTGCTTGATAATTGCGTTTACTGCGGCGCGGAACAAGATGTATCCTCATATTTCGAACAGCGAGAGCGTAAAGAGAAAGTTGCAAAAACAGTTGTTGCTCTCCCTGAAGAAATCGATGAAGACGCCATCGTCACCGGGACAGAAAACTTTGCTCAAACCGCTAAAGAGTTTGGTTTCGATGAAGATCAACTCGAAGATGAATGGGATAAAAACATCTTGAGCGCTGAAGCGGAAGTAGAAGCAGCCTACGATCGGAAAAACGCGGAAGATATTTTGCGTGAAGATATGACTGAAGAAGAACTCGAAGCCTATCAAAACACTGTGACAACGACGCTCAAGACCATGACTGAACTCGGCCATGAAAGTAACGATATTGACGCAATTCTAGCATCTAAGGATGAGATAATTGCTCACAGAGACGATGGTAAAGAGCTCTCTGCAAGCGATGCAGAGATCCGGGGCCGATTGTTTGAAATTACTGGTGAACAAGGAACCATGCCTGGAGAAAAGGTTCATGTCGGAATGGAATTGACAGATTCTTCTTTCGCTGGAAACGAAGTATCGGAAGCGACTTCTGACTTTTCTGTGGTCGATGATGACACACCAATTGCAATCGTGGATGAATTATCTCCTCAAGCAGCCAAACCCGCTCGCCGACGTGGTACTCGACGTAAAGCAGTAGAGGAAGAAGCATCCGATGTTGCTGAATGCGGTGCTTGTGGTGCAGACCTTGCTGTTGAAGCAAAGGAATGTGGAACCTGCGGTGCAAAGTTTGAGTGATGTCCGTCGGCTTTCATAGGGTTCGTCATCGCTTTTGCTCGGCAACCATTTCACGTCATTCGGACAGGCCATGCTAGGACTCTAAGGTATCAAACCCTTGCATCTCCAGCACTGAATTGATATGTGGGACAAACCTAGGGCCAACTGATGAAGAAGAGTTGGGGTTTACCAATCATGCTGGTGACGATTATCGTCATGGGTAGTTCATCTGGATGTTTAGGGCTTTTGCAAATGCGCGAAGCAATGGAAGATTTACGCGATGCCCCTGAGACGAGTATTGAAACAATTAAAATTAGTCGAGAAAAAGTTTTTGACAATCTTCTCGAGTGGGAAGCGTATGAAAATACCACGTTTTTTGAAATCGATGAAACCGTTTCCGAAATCAACATTCGTAAGGAAGTGCACATTACAGGTTCTGGCCCTCTCGGCGGCTGCTTAGAGAATTTCACCCGATATGTCCGGGCTGAACTGTTGAGCCCCACAGGAAAGTCAGTGTGGGCGATTGATGTATGTGAAGATGTGGAGGCTAAAGTGGATGAAATTTCACCATCACCTACTTTTGAAACAGGAGAGTGGAAATTGGTAATTACAGCGCGAGGCGGTGGCCTTCAAAATTCAGCATTACAAGATCGTTTTGAAATAGATCTCACAATAAAGCGAACTTGTATTAAATATCCATTAGAAGAAATCTGCACTTGAATCAAACCAATGAATCATTACAAGCATAGAGGCGGGAACAATTCCGACATTTTCCCGGTCGGTCGTGGTTTCGTATTGCTCCTCCTTCAACCATCAAACGCTGAACTTCACGAATAGCATCTTGTAATTCTTGTTTCGCAACATCATTCCAAGGTATTTGGTGTAGGTTTTCCTTACCATAGCGAAGGACTCCATAAGGTGAACTTTTATTGGTGCTTTTTTCAACTAAATGCAAATAAGCGAGTAACTGCATTCGATGAGATGGATGCGGGTTGAACGGAACTTTGCCAGTTTTTTGTTCGACCGGAATAAACTCACCATCGACAATGACAATTTGGTCTGGACGACCTCGTAAACCCGAGTGTTCATCGACAAGGAGATTTGCTGCGGAATCATCATCGGAATAGGCAATTTCAACTTCTTCGTCTAGATCGATGTCTTCTTTCATAGATTGAAGTGAGTTTTCATTTAAGAGCATCCGCTGAAGTTGCCAAGATGCAGCCAAAGTCCAAGTCATTGCCGTGATGAAGAGAATAAATGTCGCTTGCTCCCTGTTCTTTGCCGCCATCAAAGCAATGGCATGTAATCCTAATACAATTGAACCAAACAGTAAACTGGCTTCAATACGTCCTGCTTCAAACCACCCTCCAATGAAACCTTTTGGTTGCCAAAAATAGGTGAAATCATTATTGGTTTCCAAAAATTTTGTTTTTTGCCGTGGAAGCGTTTCTTTCAAACCAACCCATGAGCGCCATGGGGTAGATATTGTCAAAAGTCCTAACAAGAGGGTTGTAGCGCTCCACAAGGCGAGGTATTGAGCCATTTGTGTTGCTGTGACAACACCATCGATATAGTAGAAAGCAATAGCATCAACACACAATGCAATGATTATAGAAAACCACCATGTCCAAATGGTAACAGAACGACGTACCTTCAATTGAATGGATTGGAAATCCTCCATTTTGTCGTGAATTTCTGCGTGTCTTTTGATTCCGGCGACAAGAGCATCTCCTTGGCCAGAATTTCCTTCTCGAGATAATGACCAAGACAAAGGGCAGTATTCATGGCGTTCTAAATCACTCGCACTGACTGGAAGTGCAATTCCCTTTGCATCACGCCAAAAGTTGTCTTCGGAGAGAGTAGCGCTCAGTAATGCGTTTTCTTCACCTTTAACTTCCAATACTGGACCCCCTATGCCTTTACACAGCGCCTTTATGCTTTGAGTTCTTCCTTGGCAATCCCATTGGATTTGACTAAAGGCCGAAGGTGAATTCATCCCGCCCCTCTACGAAGCGGTTTAATATGGAGTCCAAGTCGGCAGACTGCTGTGAATTACCATGTCCGAGGAAATGAGCTTACTCTTACCCTTTGAATCCTATGAAGAGAACGCTGTAAATATTGGTACTCAACAAAAGAGTGCGGATATGGCTCGATTCATTGAACGCGTTCGTGAAGATGGATTGTATCTTTTGGATGTCAACATGACAGACTCTAGAATCCGTTTGATTGCGGAGTTCCTCAATAAGTATGACCCTGCTCGAATCATGGTCGTTTCTGCTCGTCAATACGGTCAACGACCTGCTCGACTCTTTTCCGAAGCAATTGGCGCAAACGCAGCCGTAGGTCGTTTTATCCCGGGCTCTCTTACAAATCCAGTTCTTCGCTCTTACGTGGAACCTGATGTCCTGTTCGTGACCGACCCTGCCGCAGACCAACAAGCACTTCGTGAAGCAGTCAATTCAGGTTTGCCAATCGTCGGAATTGTCGATGCTAACAACAATCTTCGTAATGTCGATATCGCACTTCCAGCTAACAACAAGGGTCGTCGTTCACTCGCTTTGATTTACTGGCTCCTTGCCCGTGAAGTTCTCAAGGTTCGAGGGAAAACAACCGATGAAGATTGGGCTGCCTCTCAAGACTTGGAAGAATGGCAATCAACCTTCTGAAGTCTTCAACCGTTTCGCTTTGAACTTTCATTTGAAAGCGAATATCTTTTGACAATTGTCTCTACTGCTTTGTTGCGTGTCAAATGATTTCATTCTGCCCCATCATCTTTTGAATTGATTTATTACCATTCAATCATTGATATTTGGGGCTAAATAGTTCGAGATTCCGATAGCGAAATCCTCCGGTGTAGGTGCGCCGTGCATCATGTGACGGATTTTTTTAGCCCCGGGTAATCCTTTGGTAAATGCAATCGCATGGCGCTGCATCCACCGAGGTTGCAACCCCATAGTTTTCTGTGAATATTCGATGTACTTGTCCCAACACCATTTCCGCGTTGCAAAAGCACGCCCTATTTCGGAGCGCTCGTACCAATCCTCACCTAATTCCTTGATCCAAGGTAGTTCTTCTTCAGCCATCCAACCCAGGCCCACTTTGATTTCTCCAAATATTGCTGGGCGTCCAATGGCGGCGCGCCCGATCATCAGGCCTGCGGCTCCGGTTGTTTCCAAACAAAGTCTTGCACTTTCAGAATCGTTGACATCTCCATTGGCTACAACAGGCACTTCGACTTCATCGACGATACGCGTGATTGAATTCCAATCGGCTTCACCAGCGTATCGTTGCCGAAGAGTTCTGCCATGAATACAGAGCCGAGATGTTCCAATGTTTTCGAGTTCCTTACATATTTCCAAAGCATTATTGGCGCCTTGACCAGTCCCTAATCGCATCTTTGCAGTAACGGGTACATCAACGCGTTGAATAATCCCATCAACCATTGATACGAGGTTATCTGGTTCACCCATCAAGGCAGCACCTGCACAAATTTTAGTGACTTTAGGTGCCGGGCAACCAAAATTCAAATCGATGATATCTGCCGTAGGGGCTAACATTTCAGCAGCAGCAGCCATATCTCCAGCATCTCCGCCAAAAATTTGCGGAATGAATGGAATTTCTGTAGCATGTGACTCCATCTTTCGCCATGACATTGCAGCTTCTCGAGTAAGTGCAGTACTGTTGGTGAATTCGGTGATGGTTACGTCTGCTCCACAATCTTTGGAAAGCAATCGAAACGGGAGGTCAGATACGCCAGCCATCGGAGCAAGAAAAAGAGGGCGTGCTTCGCCTTCCCACGCTCCAGGCTTGGCGCCAATATGTTCGCTCATTACCAATGCCTCAGAATCCTTGTTTTTCAAGGGTTGGCTGTTTCTGGAACTGAATTGTCGCTTAGGAAGCCATTGATTGTTCAAGTAATTGTGCAACTCGGCGCATTCTCCGAAGGGTTCTGTCGATTCGAGAAGCAATTTCTCTGTGGACTTCATCAGAGGTATAACCCACCATTCTATGACCCAAAGGTAATCTGCCACCGAGAAGATTGAGCAATAACATTTGCCCATCTGGTGAAATACCCTTAACCACTTTTCCAACCTCTTCGACCTTGAGTTTTCCTTTCTTTAAACTGGAGAGTAGTGATGACTGTTGTTTGGAATTGAGGATGCGTTGAAATCCGCCCTTTTTCAGCATCCAATCTTCACCACGGCGTTGGTGTTGTGCCACCATTGCAGACCACAGAGCGACATTCAGCCGGTCAATCCGAGGAACTCGTTGAACCATTCCAGTAATGCGGAATCGTTCAAGAATACGTCCGATTCGGGGTTTTTCTTCATCAAAAATTTCACTCGCTTCATCGAGCGAAAGCGGCAAATCACGATTCAAAAGCAGTCCGAATAATTTCACTGAAATTGACTCCGCATGTGCTTCCTTGCCGGGGCGTTCACCAAGTAGCCCAAAGTCACCCATCCACTGCGACAAGAGGTTTTCTTCACTGTCAGCGAGTAAAGGTCGATGGTCTACAATTCCAATACTAAGTGCTGGCGTCTCGGTCGGAACAGGTTCCGAACCAAGGTTGGGATTGTTACGATTCCAAAGAGAATCGAGCAAATTCATTCGTTGCTTCACAATCGTTTCACATTGCAAACTAAAAAATTCGATGGCATTAGTTAACGAACCACCGCGTAGAAAGTATCGCCGCCATCCTTTTCCTTCATTGGAAAAGCCAATAATTCCCGCTTCGACTAATCGGGTAAGATGATGATTCAGTGAAGCAGGTGTGAGCGCCAATTCATCCGCCAACATCTGGGCATCCCAACTGACCTCTGGTTGGGCAAACAAATAATCTCTCAAAAGCCGATGAACTGGACCTGCTCTCCCGCGGTCGGCTGTTGCTTCACCACGTTTACGAACCAAGCACAATGTATCGATGAACCAACCGACCAAATTATCAATTTCGCGTTCACTGGTCGGTAAAGCCACCTCGGATAAGCGAACACTGAACATGATATTCAGCAATGGTTTCTGGCGGAGGTCTTTGAAGACTATGTATTATATGCCTCTCAAGAGGCGAAAAATAGAGTCTCTATCGTCGGTCATCGTTCCAATCGTAATCGACACCTTTGGAACCATGCCATTCGATATCCATGTCGATATGCGGCATCATTTCAATTCGGTCTTCACGCAGAATTCCTCTACGGCGAAGCACTTTTACCGCTGAATGTACGGTTGCACGGGAACGGCCAATCCGGCGAGCAAGTGCAGCTTGTGAACGGGGGATACCTTCTTTTTGGATGTCTTCAATGATCAATTTTTGAACTAGGGATAATCCAATTGGTAGAGAGGTGGCAGCCCGCTCTTCATTGACTGCAATCCCACGAAGAATTTCTACTTGACTGGGTGCTCCTGAAAAATAGCACGTTCTACCATTCACTGGTAAAACAGTCACGCTTCGGCGACTTTGCAAAACGTCTAGGTGATGGCGTAGAGTTCCATTGGCAGCATTAAGTGTCGATTGTAATTCACGATAGCACAATCCAGGATGCTGTTCAAGGGTTGAAAGAATACGTTGTCGCAAGGGGTGCTCATATGTTCTCGCTTTTGTAGATACACCGCCAATGGCGAGTGCTCCGACGGCCGTAGCAGCAGCAGCAACTCCGCTTGCAATACCTACCACGCCACTCGTGGCACCGACAAGTCCTGCAGACAGCCATGGTCGCTGACGGACCCATTGTGCAAGCAGAGGCATAAAACAGGGTTCGCTTTCTCCTTTCTTAATCCATCCCTTGAATGCATCGCTAAAGGCGAGAATTAATCTTGAGCTAAAACTGTGCCCAGATGCATTTTCAAATGGGCGACAAGAGGCGAGAGGAGACGCCCACATGTCCGACCATGTTCTGTGAGAAGATAGGTCACGCGAATCGGTGGGCCAACGGAAACTTGACGAGAAACAAGCCCTTCATCAGCCAAATAGCGTAATTTATCAGAAAGTGTGCGAGATGAAATACCTTCGAGTAACTTTTTCATTTGATTGAATCTTCGAGGTCCTGAAATATAGAGTGCGGAGAGTATTTCAATTGTCCACCTTGAGCCAAAAACACTCAATGCTTCACCTGCTCGGCAGACTTCATTGTGTAAATCATCACTCGGATTCAAATCATTTTGAGATCCCAACAGAGTTCGAATTTCTCCTCCAAGATTAATGGCTGATTCAATAGAGGCTCGAATAACATTGTAGTCATCACGTGAAACTTTGAGTGGTGTCGTTGGCATAATAATTCTCCTCATTTGCATGCTAACAGTCCCACTACTTAATTCCATTTTAACACCGACATTGTTGTTCTAGTCAAAAGGGTCGTTTCATCAAAGTTTCATCTCACCTTTGAAGAAGTCTCACGGTTACGGGTGAATATGGCCAAACAGGTGTTGCTCGTACGAGGCGGCGCCCTTGGAGTCAATACTGGCATTGGCGGCGCTCATCATAATCTTGCCACATCGCTTGCTCAAGGCGAAATCAAAGGGTGGGGGAGTAATGCTACCTGTGAATACCGTGTCAAAAAACGAATGAACCCGCTTTCACGATTATACAAACGATGGTATGCGCACCCGAAGCGAGTCAACAAAATACTCAAAAAACAGCATAATTACAGTATTCTTCACATAACAGATCAAGAGCAAGCACATCTTATTCCTGAAAATTGTCCACTCTCAGTCGTTGTAACTGTGCATGACTTGTTTCATTTCTTTCCAGAACGAATCAATATTGGTGGTACTTCAATCGAAATCGGAGAACAGAATCCCCGATGGTATCGTCGTCGAGATCTTGTCAAATTGCGCACGGGTCTTGCACGAGCCGATCTCTTGGTATGTGATTCACAAGCGACATTATTGGCTTGTCAGAAGCATTTTCCAAATGTGAATTCAGTATGTGTGCCTCTTGGTTTGGATGTCAAATCCTTTGCTCCGATGAACCAAGAAAATGCCGACGTGATGGCACCTGCATCACAACTTGTCAAAAAATGCCATTTGTTGATTGTGGGTAGTCATGCACCCCGGAAGCGATTGCAATTTCTCAGCCAATTATTGGGTGAACTCGATGAAAAAGTGAAGCAGAATATTCGCGTTCACCATGTTGGCAATGATACATGCCCATACGGGGGCCCATCCGCATCGCAACTCGCCCAAAAGTATGGTTTGAAGAATTGGACCTCACACGGTGGTGAACTTTCTAGTACTGCATTAATGCACCTTCGTCATGCCAGTGAAGCCTTGCTTTTCCCAAGTGCCAGTGAAGGTTTTGGTTATCCGCCTCTTGAAGCAATGGCTTGTGGTACGCCGGTCTTATGCTCTAACCTACCATCCCACAACGAATTAATGCCCGAAGAATCCTGCCTTCGAGCCGATGATAAAGATGCTTGGATGGAGGCTATACTCTCAGTCTACTCGAATTGGCAGAGCCGGACAAAAAAGGATGAAACTCATGTTTGGCCGAAGCCTCGTTCGGGATTGATTGAATTTGCTACTCGATATGACCAAAGTCAATTTTGTCTTCGAATGGCTGAAGTTTACGATTCATTGTAACAAATTATTGGAACAATATGCTCATATGTAGTTGCAGAGCGTCTACGAATATGGCCGATGACACCTCACCCCAGAGCATGGATTCAATCAAATGGTTTCATTCAATTCCGTTGAATGATGGAATTGTCACACCTGGTTTGGATGCATCGATGGCAAAATTAGAACAAATTTGCCTCCCGAATGATTTGACTGGAAAGACCGTTCTTGATATTGGCGCTTGGGATGGTTTTTTCTCTTTTCAAGCAGAAAAGGCAGGGGCAAAGCGCGTTCTTGCTACTGATAACTTCTGTTGGAGTGGCCCTGGATGGGGTACGAAAGATGGTTTCGATTTCGCACATAAAGCATTGAACTCGAAGGTTGAATCTCTAGATATTGATGCAATGGATGTTTCTCCAGACAATGTTGGAGAATTTGATATCGTTATGTTCCTAGGTGTCTTGTATCATCTTCAAGATCCGATGGCGGGCCTTCGTGTCGCTGCAAGTGTCTGTAAAGAACTACTCATCATCGAGACTGCAGTTGATGATTTGCATCGCTGGAAGCCTTCGATGGTCTACTATCCTGGCGATTCTTTCAATAATGACGATACCAATTATTGGGCTCCGAATGTAGGCGCTATGAAAGGTATGCTCAAGGATTTAGGTTTCTCCCGAGTTGAAGTAGTGTATCCAAAGAATCCATGGATTCGTTATTCATTGCCTCTTCGATTGTTCTCTTCAATCAAAGGAATGCTAACTGGCCGCGGTTCGTTCCGACAGACCATCAACCAAGGTAGAATGTCATTCCATGCTTACCGCTGAAGAAGATTCATCATAATCTTTCATTCAAGAAGTTTTCGAACAAGGGTTTGAATCCTTGTGCGTCCGAACTTAAAAATTAGAAAAGTAGATGCTTTGAATAGGGGCTACATTACCCCTGACCTATGGAGTGGATGCTGAAACTACCATCAGATGCCGAAACTACTGTCTTCAGGGATGTAGATTCATACAAAAATTATCAAAACCCGAAATTTGGTAATGTTGGTGATAATAGACGCTTTGGATTGACAACGAGAGATAAAGGAAAGATGATTTCAAACCCACCAGAACCGGGTCAAAAAGTTCTCATTCGGTTTAATTGGCAAGCCTCTGAAGCATTCAGGCATATTGTTTTCGCAGAGGGTGTGGTAGACAGATACTATGACTATAATCAACAAACCCCACCTCTAGTTGAAAATGATACAGAAATTAAGGCCATTATTGAACTTAAGAATATCCAAATGTTACCTATTGGAGAGCGATGGGAGTGTTTGAAGCGCAACGGTCAACCTCACTTATTGACTCCACTTGATGAAGTAATCTAATTCTTATGAGTCCGCTTTGTATCATTTGAATATAATTATACACCTTCTTGCCGAATTACAATTATGCAACCTGGCCAGCCTATGCCCCAAAATCAAATGATGCCTGTGAATTATCAAGCACAGATGCAGTATTCTCAACATCAAAGTCAAGCTGGAATGCGACGAATGCCGAAATTAATTGAGATGTTAGATTGGCGAACAACAGTAGAAATAATTAGGACTTACATCGGGGTAATGATTGTATGTTCATTGATACACTATACTCTAATCAAAATTTACAATACGGTACGCGAAGAAACGAACGATGAACTAGTGTTGTTGCTTAATGATCTAATTTACTACTTAGATGTGGCATTTATAATTTCAGCATCTATAGCGATAATAATCAAAACCATCTCTGATATATGGGGTGCTATGTCTTATTCAAAAATCATTAATGAAGAGATTGCAGAAAAAACAATTAAACAAAAATCTTGATTATTATGGGATGCAGCGGGCACTGTAAACGCTACTGTGAGTGAGAACTTCTCTCCGCAGTGTTCTTGAATGGAGTTTTGTTGGCAAGTTCATGCAACCTATTCAACGTGTAGCGATTGTCGGTGCAGGAAACATGGGTTCCGGTATTGCTCAAAAAACAGCTCAAGAAGAATTCGATGTGCAAATGGTCGACAGAGAGCAACAATGGGTTGACAGGGGTCAAAGTATCATCTCGAACTTCCTTTCAGAAGCTGTTGAACGCCGTATTTTTTCACCTGCTCAAGTTGAAGCGATTGAAGGGCGAATCACTGGTGTTGTTGGTGTTGAGAACACTGCAATTGACACTGATTTAGTGATTGAAGCAGTGTTTGAGGACTTTGAGGTCAAAACTGCGGTGTTCAAAATTTTAGACAAAGCATGTGGCCCAGATACAATTCTCGCTTCAAACACTTCTTCATTATCGGTCAATGCACTTGCTGAAGCAACTGGTCGTGCAGACCGATTTGTCGGATTGCATTTCTTTTTCCACCCTGCAAAGAACCGCTTAGTCGAAGTAATTCCTGCACATGCATCAAGTCCTGAGACGGTTGAAAAAGTCGTTCAGTATTGTAAGATGCTTGGTAAGGTAGTCATCGTCTGTGCAGACCGACCTGGTTTTGTGGTAAATCGATTCTTTGTTCCTTGGTTGAATGAAGCCTGTTTATTGTTAGAAGAAGGAATTGCTACGGCTACTCAAATCGATGCAGCAGCTCGTAAAGCATTCCGAATCGGTCTAGGGCCATTCGGTTTGATGAACCTCACAGGGCCACCGATTGCTCTGCATTCAACCGATTATTTGTCCGAGCAATTGCATACGCCTCGTTACAACGGTGCCCAAAATCTACGTGATTTAATCGATGCCAATGAACAATGGTCAATCGATGGAGATGAATCCTATTCCGCTGAGCAATACACCGTTATTTCAGAACGTTTGTATGGCGTAGTTTTCGGCGTAGCAGCCCAAATCGTTGATGAAGGAATCTGTTCGATGGAAGATGTTGACCGCGGAGCAAAAGTTGGACTTCGTTGGGCCCGTGGACCGTTTGAAATGATGAATAAAGTCGGTGTTGCTGCCTCCAGTCGAATGGCTCAAGCCTATGCGGACTTGGCTGCTGAATCCGATGCTGCCCGTGCATGGAATGTACCTCAATTCTTTATTGACCAAGGGGACAAAAACTGGACCTTTTCCTATATCGATACCTCAATTGAACAGGGTATTGCAACGGTAACAATCAATCGTCCTGAGGCAATGAATGCGCTCAATGAAACGGTCGTCTCACAACTTGGTGATGCATTGGATCTTGTCAATGCTGATGATTCGGTTCATACGATTGTCCTCGATGGTGCTGGAAAGGCATTCGTTGCAGGTGCAGATGTCAAGTTCTTCGTCGACAAAATACGTGCTGATGCAATTCCAGACATCGTCGAATTTACCGCAAACGGGCATGTTGTTCTTGACAAACTCGAATCCTCTTCCAAAACTACAGTCGCTTTGACGACTGGCCTTGCCCTTGGTGGTGGCTTAGAATTGGCCTTATCATGCGATTACCGAGTTGGAACCCGTCGAACACAATTCCGATTCCCTGAGACCTCTATTGGAATATATCCCGGCCTTGGTGGCTCGCAACGACCAGCTAGAATCTGTGGAATACCAGCAGCACGTTGGGCGGTCCTTGCAGGGAACTTCATGGATGCTTCTACTGCTGCTGACCTTGGATTGCTCACGCACTTGGTTGATGTTTCTGGTGTGGGTGCTTGCGTCGCTGAACTTGCCAAGAACGGCAAGCCAGCCAACAAATATCCCGGTCAACCCGCTCAACCTAAGAGCGCAGTTGCTGCTTTTGCCACTTCCTTTTTCGCCGATGAAAACATGGCTGATTTGATGGCAGGAGTCTGTCCGTCTGGATTTGATTCAGAGGACCGAAATGTGGGGCGCCAACTCAAATCCCTCTCTCGTACAGCACCAATTGCTTTGTCGATGGCCAGTGCACTGATTGATGAAAGCGCCAACACCAACCTTTCAGAAGGATTACAGTTGGAACTTGACAGACTCACTGAAATCTTCTCTACTGCAGATTCACTTGAAGGATTATCTGCATTGATAGAAGGTCGAAAGCCGACCTATTCTAATGCGTGATTAAGCCCATTGGTTTTGTATTGCAGCCATCTCTTTGATGAGTGCAGTAATATCAATCGATTCTTCTTGCTCGTGAGCGAGTTCGATTCGGTTTTTGACGGCTTCAACAAACTCATCTTCGGGCGGCGTCTCGAGTATCTCTTCTATGAAATCTGCAAGTGAGGTACCTTTCCCTTGTGCAATAGCGATTCGTGCACGAATTTTTTCAGCGTCATCCTTTGGCTTCCGGACACTGCTCATTGTATCACCTCTGGCATATCTAAATGATTGGCATACCAATCTTCCCATTGAATGACATCCTCATCTGACCATTCGCTCAGTGGACCGGTTGCTGAGATTCGAAGAGAGCTTGAAGAGACAGGAAGCATGGTTGCATTATGTGCGCATTTCACGCCAGGTGATCCAAGTACCATCGCCTTCTCAACAATTCCGAGTCCGATGGATAAACTACGGGTATCGGTCCCTGACCAATAGGCAGCAAATCCAGGGTGT
>Ga0302122_10000128_pt1 | contig 39981 bp, 41 predicted proteins | sample CB21_SCM_MG_FD_203115 | JGI IMG/M metagenome (GOLD analysis project Ga0302122, IMG submission 203115) | Marine microbial communities from Western Arctic Ocean, Canada - CB21_SCM | ecosystem: Environmental > Aquatic > Marine > Oceanic | place: Canada: Western Arctic Ocean | collected 2017-09-28 | reverse complement strand
GAACGATCTGATAGATGAGGGAAGAACTCAGGGCCTGACTATAATTGCCGCGGATTTGAATCTTCTCGATGCTCAACGGGGATCGATTTCTCAGGGACAGTATCTTACGCCTGCTCTTCAAAATTTTCCTACGGTGGTATTGGGCGCAGTAGCTGCTGAAAGATTGGGCATCGCCGAATTATCAACAGATCGATCTATCTGGCTTGGCGGAGAGTGGTTTGTTGTAGTAGGAATTCTCAATCCATTACCACTGGCGGCCGACCTTGATCGTGCTGCAATAATTGGCTATCCCGCAGCCGAGCGATTTTTGGATTATGAATATGAACCCGATATCATTTATGTCCGGGCATATGCGGAACACGTTTTGAATGTTCGATCTGTTATGTCTGCCACAGTTAATCCGGAAAAACCTGAAGAAGTCGAAGTGAGCAGAGCTTCCGATGTGCTCGAGGCGCGAGCCGCCGCCCAGAGTACGTTCACTAACTTATTTTTGGGGTTGGGGGTTGTCGCATTACTCGTTGGTGGAATTGGTATTGCTAATGTCATGGTGATTGCTGTTATAGAGAGACGCAATGAAATTGGCCTCAGACGTGCACTGGGTGCGACACGTTTCCATATTGCTATGCAATTTCTTACCGAGTCATTTTTCTTATCAGCGGCGGGCGGTATTGCTGGAGTATTGCTGGGAATTGCCGTAACTGTTGGATATGCTCTCATTCAAGATTGGGCAGTAGTGATACCCAGTTATGCATTGATCGGTGGATTTGGCTCCTCTTTAATTATTGGTGGCCTAGCAGGCCTGTATCCTTCTGTTAGAGCAGCTAGCATGTCCCCCACTGAGGCTCTCCGAACTCGCTAAGCCGTTTTATCCTGAGGGGCGGCGATTTAGAGTGTGTGCAAAGATGCGAATATGTTTTTTTAGGAACCCTTGATTGCTCTGTTGTAATTGGGAGTATACAATCGAACCTTGGTGACCTCCCCAGGTCATTTGGGTCCGGAGCCCAGACGATGTTTCCATGCTGATAAGACATAAATTTAGTTACGTCATTAATCATGACGTGTGCTCCGGTTGTTGAAGGAGATAATTATGCGTTGGAAACTTATGATGCTTTTGTTGCCGGCGCTACTGGCACTGGGTGCGTGCTCAAGTAGCGTCGACACTGATTCAGTGTCGACTAATCAGTCCGTAGCAACTACGGCAGCAACTACTGCCGCAGCGGCAGTAACTGAAGCTGCAGAACCATTCAAACTTGGTTTGATATTGGTGGGACCGCGAGATGACAGGGGCTATTCGCAAGCTCATTTTGATGGTGGAACCTATGCTGTTGAGAAATTAGGGGGTGAGCTTATCGTTGTCGATAAAGTAAATCCTGCTGATTCACCGAATATTACAATTCCGCAGATCGTGGATGACATGATTGCTCAAGGTGCGCACCTGATTATCGCAACATCTGATGATATGAAAGACGGAATCCTAGAAGCTGCTGCCGCTCATCCAAATGTTCCGATAATTCATGCATCTGGAGATTCCGCTTGGGCTGACGGTAAGGCCTATCATGCTGAACTACCGATGTTAGGTAATTTTTTCGGGCAAATGGAGTACGGTAAAATGATTGCCGGCTGTGCCGCTGCACTACAATCGGACGCTGGAAAAATCTCGTATCTCGGGCCTCTGATTAATGACGAAACACGAAGATTAGTGAGTTCAACTTATTTGGGAGCAAGGCACTGTTGGACTGAAGTTCTAGGGAAGCCTGTTTCTGATCTGAGCTTCAATGTTAATTGGATTGGATTCTGGTTTAATATTCCTGGATTTACTCTTGATCCAACCGTTGTAGCAAATGAGTTTTTTGCATCCGGAAGCGACGTAATTATTTCTGGTATTGATACTACTGAGGCAATCGTTGAGGCTGGCAAAAAAACCTCTGCGGGCGATACAGTGTGGGCGATACCTTACGACTATGAAGGCGCGTGTGCCGAAGCTCCGAAGGCTTGCCTTGGGGTTCCTTACTTTAACTGGGGCCCGACCTATCTTAAGAATGCCCAATCTGTGATTGATGGTGAATTTACTGCGAGCTTTAACTGGATTGGTCCTGATTGGAGTGACATAAATAACCACGATACGAGCACAATCGGATTTTTGAAGGGTGATGGACTTACCTCGGCAAATGGGGAAAAGTTGGATGACTTTATAGCATCATTGGGTGATGGGTCCTTGAACCTGTGGACCGGTCCATTAAATTTCCAGGATGGAAGTTCGTTCTTGGCTAGCGGCGTTGCTGCTACCGACCTCGAAATTTGGTATATGCCGAGTCTTCTCGAAGGAATGGAAGGCCCAGCGGAGTAATCGTGGAAATAACCCTACCACTGAGCTTATGAGTCTTGAACTTCGGGCTATAACTAAACGTTTCGGGTCCGTCGTTGCAAACGATACAATTTCGTTGAGCGTCGGATCCGGAGAAATTCATGGCTTGCTCGGTGAAAATGGAGCTGGTAAATCTACCCTCGTAAAAATTCTTTCAGGTTTTATCACCAGAGATCAGGGGGAAATTGAACTCGACGGCACTAAACTTCATCTTCTTTCACCCAATGAAGCAGTTGCAAACGGAATCGGCATACTACATCAAGAGCCGCTTGTTTTTCTACCATTTTCGGTTGTGGACAATTTTTTGATAGGGTCGCCCAAGGAATATGGTTATGCTGAGGCATACGAAGCATTATCAACAATTAGTGAGCAGTTTGGTTTTGATCTTAATCCTGATGTGAGTGCATCGAATCTTAGTATAGGAGAGAGGCAACAGTTAGAGATTGCTCGCCTTCTCTGGTTAGGCGCACGAGTTTTAATTCTCGATGAGCCGACTACTGCAATATCTTCCACTCAGCGTGAGAAGCTTTTTGCGACCATACGTGATCTTGCAGACGATGGGATGTCAGTAATTTTTGTGTCTCATAAGCTTGAGGAAGTACAAGAACTTTGCGATCGAGTGACAATCCTACGTGAGGGAAAGATATCAGCATCAGTTGACTTACCGTCTCCGGTGGAGTATTTGGTGAGCAAGATGTTTGGTACTGGTGTATTACCGAAGACTCGCATAGCTAGGGTCAACGGCTCTTCTTTGCTTGAGCTTGCGAATGCATCCGCTTTCGAGCAGCCGGGGCAAATTATTGATGTCAACTTGTCAGTCAGTCGAGGGCAGATTATTGGCCTAGCGGGACTTGAAGGTGCAGGTCAACGTACTTTACTTCGTGCTATGGCTGGATTCGTGCCTTTTGCTGAGGGAAGTTTCAGACTTCAATCTGCTGAGATTAGTGAGCTAGATTATTTAGATCGACTGGGGCTGGGGTTTTACTATTTACCAGCGGATCGCCAGCGTGAAGGCCTTGTAAACGGACTGTCAATCACCGAGCACGTAGCACTGAGTGTTACGGACCAGTCAAAGGTTATTAATTGGAATATTGCGCGATCAGAAGCGGCCAAACGGATCGAAAAATTTTCGATAAAGGGAACAGTGGAATCGACGCCTGAATCACTTTCTGGCGGAAATCAGCAACGACTTCTGCTCGCACTTATGCCAGAGACACCTTTGTTACTTTTGATGGAACACCCGACTAGAGGATTAGATATCGAGTCGGCGGCTTGGGTTTGGAGTTACTTACTGACTTTAAGCGAATCTGGCACCAGTATTATTTTTTCGTCATCTGATCTTGAGGAGCTTACTACTTATAGCGATCAGATAGCCGTCTGTTTTTCTGGAAGAATTATTGATCAATTTGATGTGTCAGAAGCAACTGTTGAAGAGCTGGGCCTGCTAATTGGAGGAGTACATCAACGATGAATTCACTTCAACAGACCAAGTACTTTGCTGGCGCTATCACTATTTCTTTGGTAGTGAGTATATTTTTTCTGTGGCTACTTGAGGCACCATTAGTCGATACCGCGAAACTACTCGTAGAAGGTGCATTTGGCACTAATCAGAGAATCGGGGACACCTTCATGATATGGGTGCCTCTTCTTCTGGCCTCAGCATCACTCGTAGTTACATTTAGCGCGGGTCTGTGGAATATAGGAGTCGAGGGCCAAATCGTTGCAGGTGCAGTCGCAGCATCCTTTGTGGCACGTGAAGTTCAGGGATCAACGACTGTCATTTTGACACTTATGGTTATTGGTGGTTTTGTGGGAGGAGCACTATGGGGACTTCTTGTCGGTGTACTTCGTGTAAGGGGTGGCGTAAACGAAATTTTTGGTGGCATCGGACTTAATTTTGTGGCCACCGGCTTGATTGTTTATCTTGTAATTGGACCGTGGAGCCGAGATGGCGTAGCGTCCACGGGCGGAACAGAGCCATTCGGTCCCCAAGCATGGTTTCCGACGATAGATGGTTTACGAGTGTCTCCTCTAGCTTTAATTATCGCATTTGTTTCACTTGCATCCGTCATGTTTTTGCTATCTAAAACACATTTTGGTTTGAGGCTTCGTGCCACCGGCAAAAATCCGCTGGCGGCAAATCGCTTTGGGATTGCAACGAGCAGATATTTGCTTATGGCTTTTATAATCGGTGGCGGTGTCGCCGGTTTAGCCGGTGTAACCCAGGCTGGCGCTGTTTATCACAGACTTGTCCCCTCAATTTCTGGTGGATATGGGTTTCTTGCGATACTGATAGTGCTTCTGGCGCGCTTTAGAGGATTATGGGTGATACCGATAGCCTTATTTTTTGCCACTATAGCAATGGCAAGTTTTCAGTGGCAGCTTCGACTCGGACTACATTCGGCGTTGGGCGGAGTAATTCAGGGCGTTCTGGTTTTGTCAGTTGTGTTAGTGATGGGCTATCAGGAGGTGCGGCAGCAACGTGAGCAATCAAATAGTAGAGATGATGCAGCATTATGAATGCTGCAACATTCGCTATTATCGTTGCGTCCGCAACCCCTTTAATTTTTGCTGCCATTGGTGAAACTATTACTGAGAAAGCTGGAGTAGTCAATTTATCGCTTGATGGAAGCATGCTGCTATCCGCGATGACTGGCTTTGCAATCGCTTATACCACCGGGAGTGTTGAGCTTGGCTTATTAGCGGGTATGGCGACATCTGGCTTTGTTGCATTCGTGGTTGCATTTGGTGGTATTAGGTTAAGAGTTAATCAGATAGCTGTTGGCCTCATTCTCACATATTTCGCTACAAAATTATCAGCTCTGTTGGGAGGCGAATTTGTTCGTAAACCCGGCCCCTCAGTGCAGAAAATGTCACTACCGGTACTTGAAGATATCCCATTTTTTGGTGAGATTCTGTTTCAGCAAAATCCACTGGTGTATTTCAGTTTTTTGCTCGTTATAGCCTCATTTTGGTGGATTTTTCACACTCGAAGAGGACTTGATCTGCAGGCTATAGGAGAACGACCTGAGGCGGCCTTTGCTAGAGGAATACCTGTTAATACTCTGCGATATTTCTACACAGTTCTTGGTGGAGCGTTCGTTGGTTTGGGCGGTGCAGCTTTTTCACTTGATGCCAAGATGGGATGGTCAGAAGGGCACATAGCTAATTATGGATGGATTGCACTGGCGATCGTGATTTTTGGCGGCTGGCATCCTCTCCGAGTTGCCTTTGGTTGTTACCTGTTTGGGGCAATACAAATTGTCGCCTTGAAAATGCAACCCACTTTACCTGATTTAGCACAAGTGCTTCCCATTGCACCTTTTCCTCTGATGATACTTACATTGGTTTTTTTGAATATGCGAGTAGTTCAAAGTTTTACGATGCGATTCAAGGGAATCGGGCGACTGATTCGCGGAACTGCACCCTCTGCTTTGGGTGAATCTTTTTGGCCGGACTAGTATTTATATTTCAAATACTTGCATTTGCTGGAGGTAATATTTACAGTGAAAGTTCTAGTCTCTAAATTGGGGAGAGTTGATGACTTCAGAAGCACTGAGTTCCGCTGATATGCCAAATCTTAGTGAGCAAGGTTTACGGGTTCTTTTTGATCGAGAGACAGTTTTTTCGGCTATAGATAGAGTTGCTGCTGAAATAACTCAATGTTATCAGGCGTTCGAGACTGTAAATCTTGTCCCAGTTATTACGGGTGGCATGCAGTTTGCCGCTGCATTGCTGACCGATCTTGAACGCAGAGCCCCTGGCAAATGGATTGTTGTACCAGTTTTTGCTGCCGCATATATTCAAGATTCGGTGATATCAGAACCAGCCATTGAATTCCCTGGAACTTTTGATGCAAGAATAAGAGCTGAAGCGCCGGTACTTGTTCTCGATGACTTATTGGACAGTGGCACAACAATGCAAGAGCTGATGACACTTATTTCTAAAAAAGGGATTGGGTCCACAAAGCTTGCGGTGCTTCTTGAGAGAGCCAGACCCAGACAAGTTGATTTAAAGCCTGATTTTTGTGGATTTGAACTGGACTCTGATGCGTGGGTTGTGGGTTTTGGAATGGACAACGAACAACGTTTCAGAGGATTAGACGGAATATACTTACTTGACTCAACATAGAGCAGCCCAGCGTGTGATTATTTAAAGACTTATTTTCGTATAGCAAGAATGAATCCATTGCTGAAAAAAAGTATTTCGGTGCATTCGCCACCTGTTAACAGGATTTGTAAAGTCAAAGTTGGTAATTGGTGGCACTAATGGGTCGTTTTGGTCTCGAATTGCTTCGTGCGCGAGCCGGCTGGCGTTGTACTCAGGATGCCCAATATGCATCAGCTGTCGCTGATCACTACTTTCAAAAATCGAGTACCCAGATTCACGTCCATAAGCTAGCAAATTAATCCGTCCGTCAGCAGCAGCATTCTCCATGGTGGTGTCGCTCAGTCCGGCGAAGCGGCTCTGTGGACAAAAGAACTTGTCATCCAGAGCATTCATGATTGAATGATGTGGTTTCAAGTTTTCGAGTTCATATACACCAAATAACTTTTGCTCAAAATTTATTTTTTCGATTCCCGATAAATAAGCCAAGGCAAACGCTCCCCAGCAAAGCCCGAGGGTACTTGGGCAGGTAGATCGTGCGGTCTCAATAAGTTCGGTAATCTCGTCCCAGTATTCGACTTCTTCAAATTCAAGATGTTCGACAGGTGCACCTGTAACGATAAGACCATCGAGTGGCTTTTCTTTGGTTGCTTCTGCAAAAGTTAAATAAAGTTCGTCGAGGTGATCCTTGGGCCAAGTTTTATAGGCGTGAGATTCTAAGCGAATCCAGACTGGTTCAATCTGTAAGGCGGATAAGCCAAGCGGATTCAACAAGTTAAATTCGTATTGTTCTCCCAGCGGCATAATATTTAGAATGCCAATTCTGAGTGGTCGAATATCTTGTCGAGCAGCCTTAGCAAGTGGTATCCAACCGATTCCGTTTTCTTCGATTAGAGGTAAGGCGTGATAGTCAGGAGGTATGATCAGAGTCATCATGTGCCTACTTTACATATTATTAGGATGACTGAAGCATATACGTCAATCATCCTAATAGCATGCCTGAGTTACGCTATTGCTTCAAAAGCCTGTCGAAAGTCATCTTTGATGTCTTCGATGTGCTCAATCCCCACGGAAACTCGGATCATTGAAGGTAGAACACCAGCAGATATTTGCTCATCAGCTGTTAACTGTTGGTGTGTAGTAGCCGCTGGCTGAATAACTAATGTTTTTGCATCCCCAACATTAGCTAAATGACTTGCCAACTCTAAGTTATCTATAAGCTTAGTTGCGTCTTCGGCACCACCTTTTAGTTCGATGTTAAGCATGCAACCGAACCCGCGAGTTAAGTATTTCTCAGCAGCTGCTTTGTAAGGACTTGAACTAAGTCCTGGATAAGTAACCTTCGTTACCTGTGGTTGCGATTCTAGCCATTCTGCGAGTGCGAGTGCGTTCTCAGTATGTCGCTCTATTCTCAGACTGAGTGTTTCAAGACCTTGTAGTAGTAGGAACGAGTTAAATGGACTCAGGGAAGCACCGTAGTCTCGAAGAGCTTCGATACGACCTCTAAGGCCAAACGCTACATTTCTGTTGTCCGGCACTCCAAGAGCTTTACAAATATCACTACCAAAACCAAATGCATCCCAATGTACTAGACCGTGGTATGCATCGCTTGGTTCCGTAAACAAGGGATACTTCCCGTTTCCCCAGTTGAACGTTCCTGCGTCAACTATTACTCCACCGATACTGGTCCCGTGGCCTCCGATCCATTTAGTGGCGCTTTGAACAACTATGTCGGCTCCGTGATCGATAGGGCGGATAAGAGCTCCGGCTGCACCAAGCGTATTATCAACTATCAGAGGAATGTCATGCGTCTGGGCAAGTTTCGCAATCCCTTCAAAGTCAGGAATATTGAATCGTGGATTTCCCATGGACTCTAGATATATAGCTTTAGTATTTTCGTCGATTTGCTTTTCAAAGCTTGCGACATCATCGCCTTCAGCAAAGCGCACGTTAATACCTAATCTTGGGAATTGGACTTTAAACTGATTGTAAGTTCCACCATATAAAAAAGAAGTTGATACGAAACTGTCGCCGGCCTGCATCATGTTCGCGATTGCCAGAAATTGAGCAGCTTGACCAGAAGCTGTAGCTAGCCCTGAAACTCCACCTTCGAGTGCAGCGACGCGCTTCTCGAATACGTCAGTTGTTGGGTTCATAATTCGGGTATAAATATTACCGAATTCAGCTAGAGAGAATAGGTTGGCGCCATGTTCAGCACTATCAAACACGAATGAAGATGTTTGGTAAATAGGAACTGCCCTCGAATTTGTGGTCGGGTCTGGTTCTTGTCCGGCATGGAGTTGCAGAGTTTCAAAGCGATGTTCTGACATTTTATTTGTCCTTTCGTCTACCAAGTTTTTACTTGAGTAGAGTTTTAATTGAGATTGTTGTACTTTCCCTCAGTCGTAAAGCTTGCTGAATAATGGACTCAAGAGGGATGTATATGTTGGAGTCTCAGACAGCGCTTACGCCATCATGAACGATGAACTAATTGTCGATGAGTTCGACCCTAGCATCTGAGACCCCCTCCAGCTGTGATTAAATTTGACAATGTTGATTCAATTAGTTATGAATATTCAATATTGTGTGTCGAGTAAGTATAGATGTTATTTTGTGTTGTGTCTTTAGTACGTGCGTTAAACGTAATGTAAGTAAGATTGCGTCGAAACCAGGGAGTGCAAGCGTGAATACTTTACGATTTTCCAAACTTATAGAGGAATTGCCAGCGACGGTTCCATTTGTGGGACCAGAACATTTAGAACGTGAGTTGGGGATAGCATTTCACTCACGAATCGGTGCTAATGAAAATGTATTCGGACCATCAGACTCTGTACTTCGGGAAATTGATCAATCTAAGGAACTTTCCTGGCAATATGGCGATCCCGAGTTATTAGAGCTACGCTCCGAGCTCAGCGATTTTCTTGGAGTTGATATTGATGAGGTAGTCGTAGGTGAGGGTATAGATGCCTTGTTAGGCTACACATGTCGCTTATTCGTTGATCCGGGCGATACGGTAGTCACGTCAGATGGAGCTTATCCAACGTTCAACTTTCACGCGACAGGCCACGGAGCCCGAATACAGTCAATACCGTACAAGAATGATCGAGCGGACTTGAAATCCCTAGCGAAATCAGCTGAAGCCATAGATGCAAAATTGATCTATCTGGCAAATCCAGACAATCCGACCGGAACTAGCTGGAACTCCAAGAATATCAATCAGTTTGTATCAAGCATTTCCACTAGGTGCGTAGTTCTTTTAGATGAAGCATATGGAGAATTTGCTGGGGATGATATTTTGCCGATAATCGATACGTCCTTAACTAATTTGGTAAGATTCCGAACGTTCTCTAAGGCTTATGGGTTAGCAGGATTACGAGTGGGTTACGCTATCGGTCATCGAGATTTGATTCGACAATTCGAGAAAATCAGAAATCATTTTGGCGTTGGTAAGTTGTCGCAAGTGGCTGCGTTGGCTGCATTAAAGGATCAAAGGCATGTTAATAATATATTAGGCCTTGTGGCTAAGTCTAAGGAGAAAATCTATAGAATTGCGGCAGATAATGGACTTGCAGTCATTCAATCTGATACTAACTTCGTTTCAATAGATTGTGGTCATGGGGGTGATTATGCGAGGCGGGTATTGGAGTCTCTAATTAGGATGGGAGTATTTGTTAGGATGCCTGCCGTGGCCCCGCTAGATCGCTGTATTAGAGTTACATGTGGAACAGATTCCGACTTAGATTTGTTTGCTCAATCTCTTCCAGTTGCTTTAGATGAAGCTCGCGAATAGTGCCACCTGGGGTAGCAGAAAAGCAGCACTCTGTGGCGACTGACTTAGACCGCCTCATCCCGAGAAATTTCTCGAAGACCGGCTACGTGTTCGCGAGCTAAATTTTCGTATCTGCCAGGATTGCCAGTGACCCATTCTTCGGAGGCAGAACCTATAATCGAGCGTTTGACTACTGCTGGTGCTCCTACAGCTAGCATTCCATCCGGGATCTCAGTGTCAGCCATCACGATGGCACCTGCACCAATTAGAGCTTTCGCACCAATTTTAGCGCCATCAAGAATTAGTGCACCATTGGCTACTAAAGCCTGTTCACCAATTATGGCTCCGTGGACCACGCAGTTATGAGCCAAAGATGCCTCACGCCCGATGATGGATGGTAGATCAGCTCGCCCGTGTACAACGGCTCCGTCTTGAATATTTGCGCCTTCATGGACTTCAACGTAACTGGTATCACCACGGAGTACGGCACCGTACCATACTGATGCATGAGCCTCTATGGTCACTGCGCCTACAATTGTCGCCGTAGGCGCAATAAAAGCACTAGGATGAATTTTCGGTACTTTATTTCCAATTGCAAATATCGGCATACTAAGTCTCTTTCCCTAAAGTGTGGTCAGTTTATTCTTCCTACTGAACAAGTAACGCGACAAATGCAAAAGATTTTTTCAAGTACTTCGTCCTTTAGTTCGACCGTTACAGTTGCTGTTTTACCCATTCTTTGTATATGCGCCTCCGCCATAATAAAATCTGAAATAGCAGATTCAAGGTAGGCGATACTCAAATCCTGTGTCTGTTTTATTTCACTTCCGGTAAGTATCTTCGAGTTTATTGCAACGTGTGCAGCAATTTCTGCATAGGTCGCCAAGATACCACCGTTGATTGAATTCCTAACTCCACCTACATTGACGCTGTTTCGTTTCATTCTAAGAACGATTTTCTTATCATCTACAGATTCAAGTGAAATTCCTAGTATGTCTGCAAATGGATATTGGCCTAAATTATTATCTCTCATGCTTAGAGTTTCTTTTTAGTTATTACGGAATATGTGCCGCGGCCGAGCCCGAATACTGTTTGGTTAGTATCTGAAATGGATACTTCAACTACTGCAATATGTGCTCCTCGACCGGAAACATTAGCCGTTACTATGGACTCACCTATAGGAGTTTTGAAATACGAGACATTATATTCGACTGTGCCGTTCATTTCTTCTGTTTCATGGTTTATTGAAGTACTTGCGGCTCTCACAAGTGCCAAATCCACAGCGGTAGTGATTGCGAGTGTTTGGCACCGAGAATATTCATTCAGCGATTTGACGCGATAGCGTGCCATACCGCTAGCGGCTTCAAGTCTCTCTATTCCTAAAGCGTCCTCTACTTGGAGCGTCGATGCAAATTCTTCTGGTTTAGCCATTCGTTGTGTCCGTACTTGATTATTTTCTGTGCAAAATCTACGTAACATATGTATAACCCCTTATTTACTAGAGATCCTCTGATTTATGTAGATTTACTCGTCGGGCCAGCGAAGGTAGGCGGTGGCGGGCTTGACAGGACACGTGCCTAGGCTGTACATCATAGGTTATTAAAATATTTTTATCGTAAGGACATAGCAAATGAGTTTAAGAGGAAAGGCTGCAATCGTTGGATTTTATGAGATCCCAACGCAAAAAGAATATCCAGACAGAACTACTTTTGGCGTAATGGCAGAGGTTGCACGCGGGGCGATAAAAGATGCGGGCCTGCGTAAAGAGGATATCGACGGACTCATTAATGGTGAAGGGGTGAACTCAATCACTGTTGCTGAGGCACTGGGAATACAGCCTGATTACACTGCCTCAATGACAACTCATGGGTCGAGTGGTGCCAGCTCTATTGCGACGGCTGCAGCCGTGATAGCCGCAGGTCTAGCAAATTACGTGCTATGCGTTTTTGGAGAAGCGCGACCTCGTTCGAGCTCCAGAATGGTGGGGCAAGCACAGGGAAAGGGAATTTTACCTCCTGCGAGTCGAGCTACCGAGTGGGAACTTCCATATGGTCCGGTGATAGCGATGAATGGCTGGTATGGCCTAATCAAGCAGCGTCATATGTTCGAATATGGAACTACTCAGGAGCAATTCGCAAAATTGGTAGTTGATCAACGATTTAATGCCGCGGCGAATGAAAATGCCGTTTGGTATGGTCAGCCCGTTACCGAAGAGGATGTCCTCAATTCACGTTTTACAAATGATCCGCTTCATCTGCTCGAGAGTGTCATGCCGTGTTCCGGCGCGCACGCGGTTATCGTGACTTCTGCTGAGCGAGCCAGATCTTTGCCTAACGACCCAGCATATATTCTTGGCGTGGGTGGTCCGGCAACGACTCATGATGTGATATGGCAAAAAGATGACATCACCACGACGCCAGTCGTAAGTTCAGCGCCTACTGCTCTGAATATGGCTGAGATAAGCATCAATGATGTTGACATGGCACAGTTTTATGACTGTTATTCAATTCTTGCGATGGCGTGCCTAGAGGATGCGGGAGTCTCTAAGAAAGGCGAGATTGGTCCATTCTACGAATCCACTGACACCACTTACAAGGGTGATTTTCCGATCAATACTGATGGTGGACAGATAGGTGCCGGTCAGACCGGTGGAGTTGGTGGAGGATTCCGACACGTAGTTGAAGGAACCCGCCAGGTGATGGGAAGAGCAGGGCTAAGGCAGGCGTCTAAAGCAGATATTTGCTTGGTTAATGGCTGAGGTGGCACAGCGAGCATTATGTGCACGCTGGTACTCGGTTCGAGTGCCACTCTCTAAATAGAAAAACTAAAAAGGAAATAAGATGACTGAATCTAATACCAACGTATCGCTAAAACCTGAACCACGCCCCGAGGTGCCAGATCTCACAATGCCATTTTGGGATGCCGCAAAACGACACGAATTGGTTGTGCCTAGATGCACTCCGTGTAACGCATTTTTTTGGTATCCAAGAGAGGCTTGTCCAACATGTTTGCGGAGTGATTCATGGGATTGGGCGAAGGTTAGCGGAAACGCTAGGCTTCATACATTCACGATTGTTCGTCAGCCATTGCATCCTGGATTTCAGGAGGAGGTTCCGTACGCATTTGCTGTTGTACAGCTTGATGAGGGAATTCGTATGATGTCTAATATTGTGGATTGTGATGTCATGGAAGATATTGAAATTGATATGAAACTTGAAGTTAAATTTGACGATATATCTGACGACTGGACTCTGGTTAAATTCAAGCCAGCCTAAGGCGAAATAGGCATATTGCATGCGAATCGGCTTAATTTCGGACACTCATATTCCGGAGGCAGGTAAAGAAATTTGGCCTGAGATACGCTCTGCATTCGATGGTGTGGATCTTATTCTTCATGGTGGAGATATTACGGTCAGTCGAGTACTGGATGAACTGGAAACAATCGCACCAGTGTTGGCTGCTCAAGGGAATCATGACGACCACCTCTATGCTGACCCGCGAGTTGAGCTAATTCATCATCTTGAGCTTGAAGGACACAGTTTGGCTCTACTGCATAGATTTGGTCCAGTTGAATCAGATATTAACGACTTAATACACATTTGGTTGGATGATGTACGGCCCGAGATTATTGTTTGTGGTGACTCACACTACACGTACCTTGAGTGGAAGCAGGATGTGTTGGTCATTAATCCCGGTAGTCCGACTCTACCAAGAAATTTAAGTCCACGACTTGGAAATGTGGGGATTCTAGAGTTGGTCTCGGGCAAGGTGCCTGAGGCTCATATAATAGATCTTGCAGATGGGAAATTTGCGCATTTGCTCCAAGGTTTCCCAAAATTTGCGTAAATATTTGCCAACACATGCTTGGTATAGTTTTTAGGCTTCAGATCGGAGTATGGAATTGGTTGAAATTAGCGATAACATAAGTGAATTTTTAAGACGCCCTCTCGTGGGTACGCTCGCAACATTGGACAGTGACGGGAGCCCTCGAACTCGTGCGATTTGGCATGACTGGAGTGAACATGGCTTGCTTTTATTCAGTGCGACTAAAACAAGGAAGTGGCAAAATATTGTGAACGATGCTCGGGTCTCTCTTTGTGTTGATGATTCAGCAACACCTTATAAGTCAGTCATTATCGATGGAACTGCTGTGCGTCGCCAGGACCAGTCAGACTTACTGTTCCCCGTCGTATTGCGAATGGCTGAGAAGTATTATGGTATGTCCGAAGGGCGTAAATTCGCTGATTCTTCTAAGTACAATGACCATAGAGCTATTGCTCTTTTTGAAATTCACATCGAGCGTATTACGACTCAAGGTTTTTGATTGGGAGTTCAGGAAGCAATAGGTCCATGGTAAATACAATTTCAGGTTCTTTGAAGTCATCTGATCTCGGTTGGACTCTTTCACATGAACATCTCGTCAGTGGGATGGGTGGGATGGACAAGATCGCACAACTGTATGATCGAGGCGAGGCTCTTAGACGAAGTCAAGAGGCGCTTGAAGTGGCGTATGCAAGTGGTATACGAACCATAATAGATTGCACGCCATTGGACCTCGGTAGGCAGGCGGATGTATTTGAACGATTAGCGGATACTTCGCCTATAAATGTAATCGCCGCTACTGGCGTATACAGGTGGATTCCTTTGACTTATTACACGTGGAGTCCGGATGCAATTGCTGAGTACTTTATTAAGGATATCGAAATCGGATTGGAATCGACATCTGTGAAGGCCGGGATTATCAAGTTGGCTTGGGATTATGAGTATCAGATTGATGATGGACCCGGATCACCTCGCTTTCAACTTGAGAAAACTGCACGCGCTGCTGCGAGAGCCTCACGTGCGACAGGCGTTCCCATTACCTGTCATACGAGAGCTCTGGACGAGTTAGGCCTCCCATTATTGGATATTTTTGAAGACGAAGGTCTCGACTTAAGGGCAGTGACTATTGGCCATAGTAGTGACTCTCGGGACATGTCTTATATAAATCAATTACTCAATCGTGGTGCGACGGTTGGGCTCGATAGATTTCAATCAGCTTTACCGGAAGATGAAAAGATTCGACGTTCTGAGATTGCGCTCAATTTGATTCAGTCTGGGTTCGGAGATCAAATTTGTCTGGGCCATGATTCAGCCGCCTACAGCCTTAATCTTGGACCATCCGGCGGAGGAAGCCGTGCTGAAGATAGTAATTGTTGGTTACCCGTGCCTGATTGGCAAATTCCTTGGCTTGTTGAGCGAGGTGTATCAAACTCCGGCATAGATGATGTAATGTCAAAATCAGTTTCGAAAACTTTCGATGCTGCTAGTAGAATGTCCACATAACAATTGAATAGGAGATATGCATATGTTTAATGGAATAGATCACGTAGTTATTTCGGTAGCTGATATGGCTGAGGGTTTGGAAAAATATGGTGCTATTTTTGGGAAAAATGCTGATAGGACTGGTGAGCCGGAGGGGGCAGGTTTTCTGACAGCTCATTTCGAGTTTGAAAACTCTGAGGTCGAACTTGTACAACCTACTAATGATTCTGGACCGGTAGCAAAACATGTCGAGAAGACTGGTGGCGGAATGTACCTACTTTCGATGCGAGTTGACGATATAGTCGCGACTTTGTCGGAGCTTCGATCTAAGAATGTGCGTTTAATTGGTGATCCCGGTGAGGGTGAGAGTCCTAAGGGACAAGTATTTGTTCATCCATCCGCGACTGGCGGGGTGCTTTTACAAATTGTAGAAGGCTAAACAGTTACCTTTTTTGACCGTTTGGCTTCTCGATTTCTCGTTAGTGTGTTAAGAGTTACTTTCCGCAGGCGAATAAAGCTTGGGGTTACTTCAAGACATTCATCCGCTGAGATAAATTCAAGAGCCTGCTCGAGTGAGAGTTCAATATTTGGTGTGAGATGCTCGGCCGTGTCAGCGGCTGAACTTCGCATATTGGTAAGCTTCTTCTCACGGCATGGATTGACATCCATGTCGTCGGCACGAGCATTTTCTCCAACAATCATGCCTTCGTATATAGCTACGCCAGGACCAATGAATAACTTTCCTCTTTCTTGTAAACTAACTAAAGCATGGGTTGTCGATGGCCCAGGCCGGTCAGAAACCAAGCTGCCTGATGCTCGTGTTCGTATCTTGCCAAGCCAGGGGACCAAACCGGCTGAGAGTCGGTTAACGATTCCCGTACCACGAGTATTTGTCAGAAATTCGGTCTGAAAGCCAATCAACCCACGGACAGGCGCCTCGAACTCTATGTGAGCACTGCCGTTACCGTTACTATTCATCTCTTTGAGTTGACCTTTTCTTTTGGCAAGACTCTGAGTGATTGCACCCACATATTCTTCGTCAGTCTCTATGAACAAATGTTCCATCGGTTCATGTAATTTGCCATTGAGTTCTTGAGTTACTACTTCTGGTTTTCCAACGGTGAGTTCAAAGCCTTCTCGACGCATCGTTTCAATTAACACTGCAAGTTGTAATTCGCCTCTACCTTGAACAATCCATGTCTCTGCGCGATCAGCTGGGGTTACCCTTAAAGAGACATTTCCTATAACCTCGGACTCTAATCGATTGGCTAGCATTCGAGGCGTGAGTTTGGTTCCTTCCTTGCCAGCGAGCGGAGAGGTATTAATTCCTATTGTCATGGACATTGTGGGCTCGTCGACAGTAATTAGAGGGAGTGGCGTTGGATTCTCTTGATCTGCAAGTGTTTCTCCAATTGTTATTTCTGGCATTCCAGCAACTGCGATGATATCGCCGGGGCCAGCTCTTTCGGTGGCTACTCTATCAAGCCCTTCGGTCGTGAATAATTCCGAAATTTTTGCGTTTTCGACTGTTCCATCACGACGGCAATGTGAGACTGTTTGGCCGCGCTGAATTTCGCCCTCTACTACTCTACAGATTGCCAGTCGACCAAGATGCGGAGACGAGTCTAAATTAGTAACAAGCGCCTGTAACTCTCGGCTTCCAGTATGTTGGGGCGCGGGGATGTGGTTTAGAAAGAGTTCGAATAGAGGTTTCATATCAGATCCTGCAATTTCGAGATCGTGTGAAGCAATACCGGCGCGAGCGCTGCAGTAGACAATTGGGAAATCGATCTGCTCCTCCGTGGCACCTAAGTCAAAGAATAATTCGTATACTTCGTCAATTACTTCGGTCACGCGAGCATCAGCTCTATCAATTTTATTAATCACCAGAATGATAGATAAATTAAGTTCGAGTGCTTTTCTTAAAACAAATCGAGTCTGTGGAAGAGGTCCTTCACTGGCATCGACAAGTAAAACTACTCCGTCTACCATTGCCAACCCACGCTCAACCTCACCTCCAAAGTCGGCGTGTCCGGGGGTATCGATAATATTTATCTTAGTATTTTCGTAGGTCACGGATGTGTTTTTGGCCAGAATAGTAATTCCTTTTTCACGTTCTAAATCCGTGGAGTCCATCACTCGATCCACTAATCTTTTATCTCCTTTATTGCCTGATGCTTGTTGAAGCAGTGCGTCAACAAGCGTCGTTTTCCCATGATCAACGTGAGCAATCATCGCTACATTTCTAATTTTGATTGTTTCTAGCATTTGATGCTCCGTTGAGTAAGTGTTTTACGTGTTGAACTTAAACTTATTTTTTTTAATGGTTCAAAGATACTCGACCCATATTGGTCATAAGTTCGACTGTGTACAAATCAAAATAGCGTTCGTAAATCAATTGCGAGATTACTTCCACTAATCGGTTTACACTTGTTTGTATATTTTAAAGTTGTATTAATAGCTTAAGTGGGAATCTGTCATGGTCAATACACATGTTGTGAACAAGGGCTGGATATCCCAGTTAAATGAACCACCTCTCGAACCTGATTTGCCAATCATTGATCCACATCATCATTTCTGGGTAAGGCCTGATCCAGAGCAAACCTATGTTCTTGACGATCTCGTTTTGGACATTGGTGGACATAACGTGCGCCAGACTGTTTTCATTGAATGTAATTCAATGTACCGAGACGGCACTGATCTCATTATGGCCCCTATTGGCGAAACTGAGTACGTTCAGGGCATAGCTGCTCAGAGTGCAAGTGGGCAATTTGGCGATATTCGAGCCGCAGCTGGTATTGTTGGGTTCGCTGATCTAACTCTCGGCCAGGAGGTCGCCCAGGTGCTAGAAGCTCATATAGCCGCAAGTCCTAATCGTTTTCGTGGTATTCGCCACCAGGCAACATGGGATGCGAGTGAAGACGTGCCTAACTCACGCATTAATCCTCCGGAGAGCTTATTTCTTTCAAATAAATTTAGGGAAGGATTCTCTCAGCTAGAGAAGTACAATCTGTCTTTTGAAGCATGGCTTTATCACACTCAGATTGGTGAGCTACAAGATTTAGCTAATCACTCCCCTGGGACGACAATTATTTTGAACCATTTGGGCGGTCCAATCGGGATTGGACCCTATGCGGAAGATAAGACGGCAGTTTTTTCGGAATGGAAGAACGCTATTACAAGTCTGGCCCAATGTCCAAATGTATACGCAAAAGTTGGTGGCATTCAAATGCCTGTGAATGGATTTGGTTGGGAGAAACTCCAGTCACCTCCTACTTCTGACGAACTGTTAGCGATAAATGGACCTTGGTATAGTCACATAATAGAGGCGTTTGGTCCTTCTCGTTGTATGTTTGAGAGCAATTTCCCAGTCGACAAACAGTCGTGCAGTTATTCCGTCTTATGGAACCAATTCAAGAAACTTGCACGGGATTTTTCAGAATCTGATCGAGACAAGCTTTTTCACGACACTGCGCTTGACGTGTACAGACTTAATAAGCATTAGGTCGTTTGATCAGGTAATCCGATATGCGAGTAATTCAGCTTGTACTTTTAGGTTCACTATTGCTGATGGTATCTTGCTCGACTGAAGCTACGTCATCAAATGATCACAATTATTCGGTTGATGATCGTATTTCTCTGGGTGGACCCAGGGCATTCAGGCTCGGATTCAGTAATATTCCCAAAACTATGTCTGCGGTTGATCAAGAATCTATCTGGGATCATGTCGCTCAATTTGGTGAAGTGATGGTTGTACACAGAACGATTTCATGGTCAGAATTTGGCGAGGGAGAATTTTCTGTAACGGAAAAATATGGAGACGAAATAATTGCATTAAAAAAAGCTGCAGAACAACGGGATCTAGACTTAGTAGTGGTGCTTGACGTTTTTGACTCGTCTGGGGAGCAGATAGCCATGCTGCCAGAGGCACTTAAGGAATCTGACTTTTCAGATGATTTAATCTCCTCAATATTACTTAATGAAGTTTCTTTTTTGGCGAGAAATTTGAATCCTTGGGCAATGATCATTGGGAATGAAATCAATTCAGTTTTTGAAAGAAATCCAGATTTGTATTTCTCTTATATTGAACTTTATGAAGATTTATATGAACGTACCAAGCAGATTAATCCTTCGATAATCGTGGCACCTTCCTATGCGTATGAGGAGTTGATGGGTAATATTCCCGGTACTGCTCAATATGGACCAAGGTGGTCCTTGGTTGAGCCACTTATAAATGTTATGGATACTTTCGCATTTTCTTCATTCCCCTCTTATGTGTACCCTGCTGCTCGATCGATTCCACAGAACTATTACAAACAAATTGCTGACAATGTCGATCTTCCAGTTTCATTTTTATCAACGGGATTTCATGTAGGTGATGGAATGAATGAATACCAGGCAACGACGGTGACTGAACAGCGTCGTTTTTTGGAGAGATTACTTCAAGAGTCTGATGATTTAGACGTTATTTTGGTGACATGGTTACTGGCTAAAGATTCTGCCATTATTTCTGACAGGTACTCAGGTTTGTCAAGATCTGGCTTATTTAATATGGAGGATGCGCCGAGACCGAGCTGGGCGGTGTGGAGCAGAGCTTCTCGCCGACCCTTGGCTGTCCCCATACTCGACTAGATTGAAATAGTGATGCACTCAGGCTATGAATAGGTATACTTCTACTGAATGGTTTTATAGGAGACTTGATTCTCGTGCCAGATTTAGAAATCGAACTAATTTGTAAGAAGATTCGTCGGCATATTGTCCGAATGGTATACGAGGCAAAGTCGGGCCATATTGGTGGTTCGATGTCTGCTGTAGAAATAATGACTGTTCTTTATTCGGAATTTTTGAACCACGATTCGGAAAGACCAGATTGGCCAGATCGTGACCGATTCATTATGAGTAAGGGGCATGCGACGCCGGTACAGTATGCCGTCTTATCACAATTTGGTTATATCCCGGAAGATGAATTGAAAACATTTAGGCAGCTAGGTACGCGATTACAGGGGCATTCCGTTCTCGGAAAACCTCCTGGAGTTGAGAATTCAGCAGGATCGCTTGGAATGGGTTTGTCATTTGGTCTGGGACAACGACTAGGTTTGCGCCTGAAGGGTAGTGAAGCAAACGTTTTTGTTCTTATGGGTGATGGTGAGCACAATGAAGGTCAAATTTGGGAAGCAGCGATGGCGGCTTCACATCATCGGGTAAGTAACCTAATCGCGCTCATAGATTTGAACGGGATACAAAATGATGATTTTACTGAAAAGACATTGAATACTAACTCTCTAGCTGACAAATATAGGGCATTTGGATGGCAGGTCCGTGATGATATTGACGGACACAATTTGGCTTCAGTTAGAGAGGCATTCTTATGGGCACAGTCAGTGGCAACTGAGGGCCCCGTAGCGCTGCAATTTCACACAGTAAAAGGAAAGGGCGTCTCATTTATGGAGAATAATCCCGCCTTCCACGGCGCTCCGCCAAGTGATGAACAATTTGAACAAGCTATGACTGAACTTAGCTAAAGTGAAGGTAGATTGAAATGAGTAATGTACCTGATGAAGCCGCAACACGAGAGGCCTTAGGTCCTGGACTGCTTAAAGCGGCTGAGCGTTCTGAAATTGTTGTAGTGGATGCGGACTTGGGGAAATCCACTACAGCCCGATTGATTGCAGATCAATATCCTGAGCGATTTATCACCTTCGGAATAGCTGAGCAGAATATGGCGTCAGCTGCAGCGGGTATATCAACGATAGGGTTTACTGTGGTTGCGTCAACATTTGCAGTTTTTGCTGAACATGCATTTGATCAATGGCGGATGTCGGTCGCGCAACCGAATTTGAATGTAAAACTTTTTGCGTCTCATGGAGGAGTATCTACTGGCGAAGATGGAGCCTCGGCTCAATCTGTTGAAGATGTTGGCGTATTTTCTTCTCTTGTCAATTTCACCGTATGTGTACCGGCCGACGTTGTTGAGGCTGAAGCAATGGTTGCCGCCGCCGTTGATAATTATGGACCATGGTACGTTCGACTGGGTCGCGCAAAAGTCCCCATAATATATGAGAACGGATCGTCTTTTCAAGTTGGTCAAGCTGACACGTTACGTGAGGGCAACGATGTGTCGATAGTAGCGTGCGGACTGATGGTCGGTAGAGCCTTACAAGCAGCTAAATTGTTATCTGATGATGGGATCCAGGCACGTGTTATTAATATGTCGACCATCAGGCCTCTAGACACAGCGACTCTTTTTAAAGCTGCAAATGAAACTGGAGCAGTAGTGGTTGCTGAAGAACATCTTGTTCATTCTGGACTGGGGGCATTATGTGCTCAGGCTCTAGCATCCCAGAATCCGGTCCCAATGGAGTTCGTGGGGATACAAAATAGGTATGGAGAATCTGGTAAGTGGTTTGAAATACTTGAATTATTAGGATTAACGGTGGACGGGATTACCGACGCAACTCACCGGGTATTGTCACGTAAATAGAGAATACTAACTTACGATTCCTTTCTTTTTTGCGACTTCCAAACCTTCTTGAACTAGCTTGGCGCTTTGTCGCTGATCTATTTCAAAAGTAGTACTTGCATTTGGATTGTGTCTAATTATTTGATTTCGTAACCATTCAAAATCAACTGAACCCACCCCGGGAGAGACATGATCCTGTATGCCATCAACATCATGGATATGCAGACCAACCAATCGTTTACCAGGGCTAAATTCTTTACCGACAGACCACCAAGCCTCGCGATTAATTAAACCTAGTCGGTGCTGAACCTCTGCGTGACCTACATCATGCAGATAGCCAACTACGCTTTCTGGATAAATACTCAGTAAAATTTCGTACTCGTCTGGTAACGGAATTTCATGATAGTGCAACCTTGTTTCAATTCCTAATGTAATGCCAGACTTATCGGCCTCCGACGTAAGAGTTGCTAAACTTCGTTTTGCACTTTCGAGATGTTTGGGGGCTTGAGATTCACGCTCTTTTTGTGCCAGGAGGATCGCATCATTCAAATCTGATGGAATAGATTTGGTATTTTTTTTGTAGGCCAGACGAAGCGAACGTTCACTTGGCAATAGCCCAGTTCCGACGTGCCCTAAATGAACTACTACCTGTTGAGCTCCTACGTCCGAAGCAATCTTAATTGATTTGACATGATCCTCTACAGCCATAAGTCGCTCTTGATCGTCGAGTGCTGCTAGATTGAGTCCGCGATTTTCTCCGTGGCCTGGATGGGTCTTTAGTGGAGCTGGGCCGTGGATAGCAGTAATTGGGAGTGAGTTATTACCCTGAAGTTCTTTTATCTGAACACTTGTCATGCTGTGGTTGATTTCGATTGCATCGAACCCAAGTTGGCTCGCTACGTTCATAAAACGTCCCATATCAGTCTTAAATTGTTCTTGTACTCCCCACATTGTAGAGAGTGAAGCAAGAGGCGATTCGAGAGCCACTTTTATGATTTTTCGCTGATGGTTTCATCGAGTAAAGTTTTTACCCGAGGAATAATTTCTTGATATGGAAAATGTCCCACTAGATCTTGACCTTTTTTCAGATTAACTCCCATTGGACCGCACCAAAGACCTATGTCGGCATCGTCTGTTTCGCCAGGACCATTTACGCGGCACCCCATCACCGCAATGGTGATGTCTTCTTTTTCAGCGAACTTAGTGATTACTTTTATATCTTGAGCAAGTTCAATAAATGCTTCGTTTTCAACCCTCGAACATGACGGGCACGAAATAATATTTAATCCCTCGCCGAAGTTTGGCGGAACAGACCGAAAGCGTCCTTTAGAGATATCGTCAAGAATTTCTCGTCCTGCCACTATTTCTTGGCCTTTATCCTCAAAAGGCAGAGTCAACGACACGCGAATAGTATCACCGATTCCTTCAGATATTAGTTGTTCGAAGGCAATACGTGTCTTGATGATGCCCTCAGGAGGCATTCCTGCTTCTGTTACACCAAGGTGTAAAGGTACGTTAGGTCGCATCTCCGAGAATCTTCGATTTCCTTCGACTACTTTTCGCCAGTCAGAATCTTTAAGTGATACGACGTATCGCGTGAAACCCAGATTTTCGAGTATTGCACAGTGTTCGTCGGCACTTTCTACCATAGCGCCTACGTCATCATCACCGAATTTAAGAAGCTTTTGTGGGTCTACTGAGCCGCAATTTACTCCAATTCTCAACGCTACATCGTGAGTTGCGGCTACTTCAGCAATAAAGGCTACCTTATCTTTGACGGGCTTTGATTTCTCGTGATGGTACAGATGTCCGGGGTTATATCGAATTTTATCAACGTATGGTGCAACTTCTGCTGCAAGTCGGTAATTTTCCTGAAGGTCGACCGATATGGTCGCATCTAGGTCACTTGTTCTTCGTCTAATCTCAGCAAGGGCAATCACATCTGCTTTTGAATCTACCGCTATCCGAATAAGATCGGCTCCCGCCTCGGTTAAGAGTTTTATTTGATTAACAGTCGCCTCAATATTTTGCGTTTTTGTTGCGGCCATTGATTGAATTGCTATAGATCTTCCGGATCCGATTTCAAGCTTCCCAACTTTTACAAGGCGAGTATCCTTGCGACGAGAAAACGGCGACGTTGGATCAATGGACTTATTCATAGGTGTATCTACTTCCGCATTTCCTACTAAATCTAATAATACGCGATCTTTATTTAAATCTTACGTATCTAACCACTTAATATTCCACTTATGTCTTTCCATGTCATCAGCACAATTAAAAGGATAAACGCTGCGAATCCAAAGAAATGCACCAAAGATTCTTTACGAGGGTCGACACGTCGACCACCACGAATAAGCTCGATTCCAACGAACAAGATTCTCCCTCCGTCGAGAGCAGGAAGGGGTAAAAGATTAACAATTCCGAGATTAATCGAGAGCAGTGCCGCGAGCTGGAGCAGGGGCGATATCGCTCTCTGTGCCGTCGGAGCTCCTGTGGCCACATCACCGGTTGTTTTAGCGATGCCGACTGGACCCATGAATTCAGGCTTATTACCTCCAAACCAACCAAGAATTTCATTTCTTGTGAGTAGAAGCGTATCCTGTGTTAATCGAATTCCGTCGCCGATCGCGCTAATTGGATTAGCTGAAACTTCTTTCGTGAAGGGCCTTCCATCTTCGAGATTAATTGAACCAGTTTGATACATGATTGTTATACCAGTTGGTCCTTGCCCTGCTGGTATAACACGTCGAGCTTTAACCGGAATGGTGAGAACCTCTCCTTCACGTTTTACGGTTAAGTTAATATTGCTCCCACTATAAATACGAACGAGTCTGACTGCCTCTGGTAGATTAGCAGCGTCCCGGTTATTGATTGATTGAATCACATCTCCAGCCATAACTCCTGCAAGATCTGCAGGCCCATTTAGGACAGTATCTGCTACTACTGCCCGTCCGATAGGCACTTCATGCGGAACAATCAAAGCTATTGCAAAAAGTATGATCGGCAACACGAGATTTGTGAGGCCTCCTGAAGATAGTACGATTAAGCGTTGCCAGGCTGGCTTAGCAGCGAACGAGTTGGGTGAGCTGTTGGTCTCCTCGCCTTCCATTTTTACATAACCACCTAAAGGAAGCATATTGATCGAATAATTAATACCTGACTTATTTATAGTAAAAAGACGTGGTGGCATTCCAATTGCAAATTCTTCAACTTTTATTTTGAATAATCTGGCAGTTAGAAAATGGGCTAATTCGTGTGCAAAAACTAAGCCCGAAAGAATAGCTAGGAAAATAGTTGCTGAGCGAACAATTTGATTTCCACTTTGAAATAACCAATAGCTTGCTGCGATGGCAGCAGAGGTTAAGATTAACTTTCGAATTAGACGGCTTTGTGAGTGAGATTTAGAATTTTCAGTTTCGTTTATAACCAAAGCTCTTTCCTCTAGTGGGCATATGATTGATTAGCGTGGCTTATGGCCACAAAATTGCGCCCCCACTCTTCAGCTTTAAGACTATCATCGAGCGTAGGTTGTGGTGTTCCAGGATGGTTATCAAGGGTATACCTGAGGAGTTTGGGTATATCAGTAAACGGTATTTTCCCAGACAAGAATAATGCTACTGCTGCCTCGTCAGCACCCGCGACCGCTGCCATCGCCGTATCCTCACGTCGCCCGGCCTCGAGGGCGACCTGAAGTGCTGGATACATTTCATGGTTAACCTCTGAAAAATTTAGTGATCCATGCTTAGCAAGATCTAAAGGAACGCTTGGCTCATTGGCGGCTCTTTTTGGATGAGTAATGGCAATTTGAATCGGTAAGCGCATATCAGGCTCTCCAAGCTGTGCCTTAATAGATCCATCTTGGAATGCAACCATACTGTGCACGATGCTTTCTTTATGTTGAAGGATTTTTATTTTTTCAAGCGGAATATTAAATAACCATCTCGCTTCTACGGCCTCAAGTCCTTTATTGAAAAGCGTAGCACTGTCGATAGTGACCTTTTGGCCCATCATCCAGGTCGGATGCTTTAGAGCCTCCTGAGCTGTAACACCCGCAAGTTCTGTGGGCTTGTAGTCTCTGAATGCTCCTCCAGAGGCAGTGAGTATTAATTCTTTGACAGCATCATCATCTTCTCCCCAGAGGCATTGCCAAACGGCTGAGTGCTCAGAATCTATGGGTAGCAGCTCGGCCCCGAGGTCCTGCCCTATGGCCAGAGCATCTCGGACGGCCTGGCCACCAACCACCAATGACTCTTTGTTAGCGAGCGCAACCTTTTTGCCCATCTTGAGGGCTTCAATTACAGGTTTTAGACTTACCAAGCCAGTCGACGCCACAATTAATACATCAATATCTTCTCGTGTCGCGAGGGTTTCTAGTGAGTTCCATTCAATCTGGTGATCTTCAAATTCTCTGATGATATCTGGAGAATGTTTATAAGAATCAATGAATACGGCTTTTGGCCGAAAAATACTAACTTGCTCTCTTAATCGCTCGATATTTTGTCCGGTAGCTAGAGCTGTTATTTCGCAGATGAATCCGGCCTGATTCAATTCTTTTACGACATCAAGAGTTTGTTCGCCAATTGATCCAGTCGAACCTACTAGGCCAATTCGAATTGTTGAACTTGTAATCAGTATCCTCCTTACGATTTGTGGTTATGAGATTAACCGTTGAATCCAGAAAAAGGTCATTCCAGTAAATATCAATGAATCGACTCTGTCTAAAACTCCGCCATGATCTAACAATATATTAGAAAAATCTTTTATGCCCATTTTCCTTTTGATAGCAGAGGCAAGTAGATCTCCGAATATAGTACTTGTGCTTAGGAGGACAGCGATGATAGCCGTCTCGGAAATTGAGTAGTCGAAGGCTGAGGTTATTTGTATGGTCAAGAATACAAGTGTTGAGCCCAGTAGCAATCCTCCAAAAGCACCTTCCCAAGTTTTGTTAGGTGACAGAGATTCCCATAACTTATAACGGCCAATACTACTTCCTATAAAGTACGCACCTGAATCTGTGGCGACTACGGTAATTAATAGCACGAGTAAAAAATCGAACTGATGGTCAAGGTTCTTCAGGAGAAGTAAGTGAGCTGGCAAGATTGAGGTGTATAAGATACCAAATACCACCCAAATAAGATTAGTTTTGCGGGTATTTTTCTTGGTAATAACTAATAAAATCGACACAATTGTCATCAAACTTAATAGTGAAATGAGGACGGATTCATGAACTTCTTGATAAATTATTGCGACGATAGCTGTACTAAAAATCGCAACGCACATTCGGAGAATGATTGGTGAATTCGGAAACTTTGCCCTGCTAAATTCATAGGCTAATCCGGCTGAGAGCAGTTGAATCAGCACCATAAACAGTCTAGGAGGAAGCCAGAGGCACGAAATCGCAAACAGTAAAAGTATCATGCCAATAAGAATCCGCATAGAAGTAGATCGCGAAATTGGCATACTCAGGCTTTCGTATCTAATTTATTACTGTGTCAGGCACTAGTCCAAATTTTCTTTGCCTGACAGAAAATTCGTGGAGAGCTTCATCGATTTCAGGTTCTCCAAAATCAGGCCAATAAAGTTTCGAAAAATAAATCTCGGCATACGTGGATTGCCACATAAGAAAATTAGAGAATCGCTCGGTTCCACCGGTTCGGATTAAGAAATCGACGTCAGGAAGTCCTACCGTCTGAAGATATTTCTCAAATAATTCTTCTTTGATATCTGCAGGATCAACGCCGTCGGCGATAAGGCTTTTTACTGCGTCTAGGATTTCTGTCCTTGCACCATAATTGAACGCCAGATTCACAGTCATTAAATCATTTTCACGTGTTTCTAGCACCGCTTTTTCGACTTTTTTGGCGAGCCAGTTTGGTAATGAATCAAGATTTCCGAGATGCTGTAATTTGATATTTGTGCTATTCAGTTCGTCCAAGTATTCATCAATAAATTGCCCCCCGATTCGAAATATTGCATCGATTTCAGGTCGTGGCCTACCCCAATTTTCGGTTGAAAAACCAAATAAGCTGAGGCATTTGACGCCTCTTTCACCAAGCTTGGTAATGACGGGTCGAATAGCCTGGGCTCCAGCCTTATGCCCCTCTTTGCGAGCTAATCCTCGTTCCTCTGCCCATCTCCCATTCCCATCCATAATAATAGCCACATGTTTTGGGATGGCGACTTGATTTTGTTGATTTTGATTCATTAGTTAGGTTTGTACTTATTAATAAATGTTCTATGGGCACATCTCAGTATTAGGTTATTCGTTATCTTAAATTTCCATCAAATCTTGCTCTTTTTGCAGAATTTTTTTGTCGATATTGCCTATGTACTGTTTCGTCAGGTTTTCTATACCCTGCAGGCCTCGCCTTTCATCGTCATCACCTATGTCGCCAGACTTGTTAAGTTTTTTAAACTCATCATTTGCACTGCGTCTAGCTCCACGAATAGAAATTCTACTTTCCTCTGCCTTTTGCTGAACTTGCTTCACCAATTCTTTTCGTCTCTCCTGAGTCAAGGCCGGAACAGGCAGTCGTATCAACTTGCCATCAGTAGACGGAGTAATGCCTAGCTGAGACGTTTGTACGGCTCTCATTACTGCATCAACAATAGAGGCATCATACGGTTGAATAGTTATCAACTGTGCCTCAGGCACAGAAATACTTGCTACTTGCTGTAAAGGTGTATTCGTCCCATATGCCTCAATAATTAAATTTTCGACAAGTGTAGGACTAGCTCGTCCAGATCTTATTTGGGTTAGATCTCTATCTAGCGCATTGAGCGCACTATCCATTCTTTCTTCGGCGCTGAAACTTACTTCTTCGATAATTTCTTCAGTCATTGTTATAACTCCGTCTAATAACAAACCATAATCTTATAGTAAGGGTGAAATTTAGACGCGCTAGTAATATCTAGTAAATTTATTCGGAACTACCAAGTTCAAATCGTGAAAAACGAGCGACTCGTATATTTTCACCAGTTTTTGCGATCTCATCTTGTACCAATTCACCAACTGTCTTACTGCCGTCACGAATTGAATTTTGTTCCATAAGCGCCATTGGTTCGATATCAGACTCAACATCAGATGGAATCTCTTCCCTAGTGATTGCAATCGGATTCATTGCAGCTACTTGCATGGCTATCTCATGTGCAAGTGCTTGAAATTCATCAGTGCGAGCTACAAAGTCAGTTTCACAGTTCAACTCGACTAGGGCACCAATTCGCCCCCCGCCTTTTCCTGCTGGATGGGTATATGCTACTACTATCCCCTGATTAGTTTCCCTGCCGGCTCGTTTTGCAGCGCTTGCTAGGCCTTGTTGTTGAATAACCGATTTAGCTGCCTCAAAGTCTCCACCAGCTTCTTCAAGTGCTCTTTTCGCATCCATGACTCCGGCGCCGGTGGCGTCACGCAAGGCTTTTACGTCAGCGGTCGTTACCATTTTATCTACCTCTTAAATAGCTACAAACTTATCTAGTTTATTAGAACAGATTAACTAGCCGCTGCAGTTGCTTCGGGTGCTTCTCCGTCAGTGAAAGCCAAGTCTTCATCATACTGTTGTTCAATCTCACCAACAGCGATACCTTCTATGATTGCATCCGTCACACTTGACGCGATTAAGCGGATAGCTCTAAGAGCGTCGTCATTCGATGGTATTGGAAAGTCAATCATGTCTGGATTAGAGTTCGAGTCACATAGTGCAACTACCTTGATTCCTGATCTATTTGCTTCTTTAACAGCGATTTCGTCCAACGTTGGGTCTACGATAAAGACCATTCCGGGTGTACGACTCATATTTCGCATTCCAGCGTAGAATCTTTCCATTTTCTCAAATTTTTTCTGTCTTCCGAGTTGTTCTCTCTTAGACATGGATGAGCCTGAAATTTGAACCGTCTGGGTTGATTCCTCATCTAGTTCAACAGACGCCGCTTCAGCGCTCTGAATTTCTAGGTTCATTTGTTCGATTTCAGCGGAAAGGTCAATAAATTTATTAATTCGTTCTTGGATAGTTGAGAAATTTGTAAGAGTTCCGCCAAGCCAACGAGTTGTGATATAAGGCATAGCACAGCGGGTAGCTTCCGTCTCTACGATTGCTTTTGCTTGTCGTTTCGTGCCTACAAAAAGTATTTGTTCGCCACTAGCTGCGGTCTCTCTAACCGCATCCAGCGCAGCCTCCAACGCCTTAACCGTTTTGCCTAGGTCAATTATGTGAATTCCGTTACGCGCTCCATATAAAAACCGGTCCATCTTTGGATTCCAGCGTCGAGTTTGATGCCCGAAATGAACACCAGCTTCAAGTAAATCTCTCATTGTTACACTCGCCATTGACAAGAATCCCCTCTGGACCATGAATAGTAACTGAATTTTTAAGGCTTTTGCAAATACGTTATAAATAGGCCGAACCGGAATTATCACCCGAAATCCCTCTAAAAGCTAGTACGAATCCTAGTTATTCACCCTGAATCTTCACTACTTGCCAGTAATCTTGAGGCTTAGGCAGTTTGGGCCTTAAGATTACTGACACATAGGAGCAGCATATGCCGAAGTATGACTATCATTGCGAAAATTGTGATTTGACTTACGAACTCAAACTACCATTTGGGTCATCAGTCGACCAAGAGTGCAATCAATGTAACAAGACAGCTAGGCGTTTATTGACTCCGCCCGCACTAGTTTTTAAAGGCTCTGGTTTTTATAAAACATCTGAAAGGGCCTCTGACAGCGATGGAAAGGCTGAGAAAACTAAGTCCAAAGGGACGAACAAACCTGCAACAGAGACTAAACCTAGTGACTCATCTTCCTCGAGCACGAACGATTCCAAACCCTCGAGCACGAACGATTCCAAACCCTCGGTCACGAACACGTCGGACGCATAAAACAATCAGCTATGAGGGCGGTACTTCAACGGGTTTCTAGTGCTGAAGTTTCTGTTAATTCTCAAATTGTTGGGTCAATCGAAGAAGGTCTCATGGTCTATCTCGGCTTCGGCCATGACGACACGGAGGTGAGGGTGGACATGCTGGTTGAAAAAATAAGCAAACTCAGAATTTTCTCTAATGAGCAAGGCAAATTTGACTTATCAATTTTAGACGTCAAGGGTGAACTATTAGTGGTTCCGCAGTTCACCCTGTTTGCAGACACCAGTGGAAGGCGGCCATCTTTTTTTGAGGCGGCGAGTCCGGAGATTGCGAAACAGCTGTTCGGTCTCACGGTTGAGCGATTTTGCAAGAGCGAGATTACTAAGGTGGAATCTGGGATATTTGGCGCGCATATGAGTGTGCAGTCAGTCAATAATGGACCAGTAACGATTCTTTTTGACGATAAAATTTAACACTATATCAATAAATTGCACATTCCAATTGAGATTGTCGTAGTAGTCTAAATAGATAGGCTAAAAATGCCTCAATATCTTTGGTATATCAAAATGATGGAAGAACGTTAGCTGTATGACATCAAGATTTGGCCTTAGTAAATTTGGTTTATTGGTACTGTTGACTATTTTCGGTTTTGCTATGAGTTGCGCGTCCTCGTCGGATATTGAGCAGGTCCAGAGCGATGCCGGACATCTGAGTCAAGAAATTAATTCGTTGCAAGCTTCTCAAGAATCATTAAGAGTTGATAATGATTTCTACAAAGCTGACCTGAAGAAGCTTGAAGATGCGAATACTCAACTTTTTTTAATGCTGTCGGATCAGGCAAAAGAACTCAACGATCAGTCTGTTCTTGTTACGATTCAGGCTGATAAAATTGCGACCCAAGCCAGCGAGATTAATGCGCAAATGGATGCAATTGTGTCTCAATCTTCTGAAATTACTGGTCAGTCCGAGCAAATCAATACGCAGGCCAAGCAAATTAATATACAGGCTCAGCAAATACTAGATTTGCAATCTAGCCTGGAGAATCAAGGAATTCAAATAACTGCGCAGCAGCAGAAGAGTAAGAACCTAGAGGGTAAAGTTAGTGCACAGGGTGAAGTTGCAGGTCAGTTGAAGTCAGATTTGGAGGCCCAAAAAGCTGCAGATGATGACTTACTTGAAAAAATTAATAAATTGCCGACGACCGTATGTTCGATAGAAGATTCATCTGCAGATGTACGTAGCAATACATTTAAAGTCACGATTTCACTCGGATATGGGACCGGCACTGGTACGGCTTTTTTTATAGGTAATTCAGAGTTTATAACTAATGAGCATGTCGTTGATAGTGGTGGTCGAATATTACTGAGCAATGACCAGCAAAAATTCTATGCCACTATCGTAGCCACCTCACCATCGCGTGATTTGGCTTTACTAAAGGTTTCCAATTATTTGACTCTAACGGCAACCGGATTAACTACAGTCGAACTAACGGACTCCGATACCGGCAAGCAAATTGGTGTAACTGGATATCCAAAGGGCCTCGGGGACACCCCATCGGTATCATACGGTGTTATCTCTCGGGTATTTCTCGACGATAATGAAAATGAGAAGATGCAAACCGATGCTGCCATCAGTCCGGGGAGTAGCGGTGGCCCCGTGTTTAATGAGTGCGGTGAAGTTGTTGGCGTGATTTCTTCAAAATTGACTGGCACAAGTATTGAGGGTCTTGGTTTCGCGTTTTCGTCCGATACATTGACAAATTTCCTGAGTGACGTTTCTGGCCGTGGCCTGAGATAATGTGGGGTGCAAGAACCCGTCAAGTTGTCAAAAGAGACTGATTGCTGCCAACGATTTTTTGGACTTGGTCTGCTTTTTCGTATGAATTTAATTCTGAGGCATAATCGAGAACGCGTCCTATTAATTCATGCTTACTGATGGTAGCGCTTGGTTGATCTAAAAAAATAACATGTACGGGAGCAAGATTTGATTTCCGGCATTCCGTTTTATAAATTTCAATCGACATGTCGTCAAGATCGTCGATAATAATTACTCCATAGCGAATATCAATTGCATTAGCGGCGATTGATATGGAATTCTTGATACGGAGAATTTTTTGTTCAATCGCGGGCGTAGTAGTATCACCAATTTCTTGCCGACCTGCTTGGATAAATTGATTCATATCAGTTACACGAAGTAGCAGCATTTTATCGAAGCGTTCACACAATGCATTTGCAACTTCTGAAATGTCAGAATTTTCACTTCCTGACAGGAGTAAAACTTGTTGCATGATATATCTTTCAGTCGCTAATTTATTGAAATATCGAGGCCGATATCAATAGCAGCCGCTGAGTGTGTCAAAGCTCCGACAGAAATTAGGTCAACTCCTGCAGATGCTACTGCCTCAATTGTAGCGTCAGTAATTCCACCGGACGCCTCAAATATCACATGCTGTGCTTGTTGCAATTTGCGAGCGTTCCGAACAATTTCTTTCATGGTGTCGGGTGTCATGTTATCGAGCATTACAATATCTGCCCCTCCGAGTACAGCTTCTTCAGCAAGCTCTGGAGTGTCTGCTTCGATTTCTATTTGCAGAGTGTGTGGAATTTGTTGTCGCACATCAGATATTAATTCAGAAATTCCTACTCCCCGTTTTTGTGCGGCCGCAATATGATTATCTTTGATAAGAACCCCGTCTTGTAGATTGTCACGATGATTTGAGCCACCACCGCACCGCACCGCATATCTTTCGAGTGACCTTAACCCCGGTGTTGTTTTACGGGTATCTACAATTGTCACATTGGGATATTCGTGAAGAAGCGACACCATTTCTGCGGTGAGTGTTGCTACGCCAGATAGCCGTTGCAACAAATTTAAGGCTACCCTCTCTGCTGATAAAATTGCTTGTAATGTTCCGTCGACGACAGCTATAGTCCTGCCACTTTCGACTTGTGTTCCATCGGGTAAAACTTTCGACATACGAGCAGTGGGATCCATATATTTGAATGCTGTTTCTGCAGCTTTAACACCTGCTAGAGTGCCATTTTGTTTGAATCTAAGTACACCCGTGCCAATTTGTTCTTTTAGAACAGTGGACTGAGTAGTAACGTCGTATTCGCTTCTGTCTTCATGTAATGCCGATCGGATCACCTCTTGCCATACATGAAATGATGGTTCCTTAAGATTAGACGCCATAATATTTTTCCTGATTCTTACGATTGTTGATAATGGATATGTGTTTTCCAACTGTCACTGCTTGCGGGGAAATCTTCTCTGAAATGAGATCCTCGAGATTCTGTACGTTTTAATGCTGCATCAATCATTAACCGACTAACCGTAAGTAGCGACTGAGTTTCGTAGTCACTAATTTCACCTTTGTTTGTTGCATTTTTTGCAAGTTGTTCAAGTTTAACCCTGGCAAATTCTAAGCCTTCTTTGTTGCGAACAACACCAGCGCGCGTCCACATTATATTTTGGATTTCTTTTTTTATTTCTGATGCTGTCAATGTGGTTTCAACTTGACTCAATACAATAGTCGGAATCGCGTATGGAGTCTGAACAGATTTAATGCTGATGTCTGTGGCCTTTGGACTGATAATTTGATCTATTGCACGGTGGGCAAAAATAACGGTTTCAAGTAAAGAATTACTTGCTAGTCGATTGGCGCCATGCACGCCGGTACAAGCTGTTTCTCCAATTGCGAAGAGGCCTGGTACTGACGTTTCTCCATACGTATTAGTAACAAGTCCCCCCATCAAATAATGAGCCGCTGGTGACACGGGAATGAGGTCCCGTGAAATGTCTATTCCGGCACTCACACATACTGAACTAATTTGAGGAAATCGTGCAAAGAGCCATTCTTTTGACTTTTCGGTTGTTTTTGTTCTGATGTCTAGCCACACGTGATCTTTATCTGTATTTATTGATTCCTCGACAATAGCCCGCGCCACTATGTCTCGGGGTGCAAGTTCCAGCAACTTGTCATAGCGGCTCATGAATCGTTCACCTGAATTATTAAGAAGCTGAGCTCCATCGCCTCGTAAAGCCTCCGAAATTAGAAAAACTGGTCGGTCTGGGAGTACCAGAGCGGTGGGGTGAAACTGAACAAATTCCATGTCAGTTACGACCGCGCCAGCGTTATAGCCGAGGGCTACCCCATCACCGGTCGAAACTTGCGGATTAGTCGTCACTTTGTAGATTTGACCTGCTCCTCCGGTCGCTAGCATTACGTGGCGCGAATAAATGGATTCGGTGACACCCGTAACGGTGTTGTGACTTTCTATTCCAACGGCGAATTTGTTGCCGGTGCTATCAGATTCTAGGAGTATTTTCTCGGGAATCGTGTTCTCTCGAATTTCTAATTTCTCTTGAGCCAGGTGGGACAGTGAAGTTTCTATCTCAAGCCCCGTACCGTCTCCTCTTGCGTGTAAGATTCGCGGTTGAGAATGTGCTCCTTCATGGCCTAGATTGACCTGTCCATCGACAGAGTCAAATTGCACTCCAAATCGAGCTAAATCTGCAATTCTTGAAGCAGCTTCCGAACAGAGTATTCTTGCTGCGGCCTCGTCGACCAAACCTGCGCCAGCGTTGAGTGTGTCAGCGAGATGTTTTTCAGGACTATCACCTGCTCCTACTGCTGCGGCAATACCTCCCTGTGCATAGCGTGTAGATGCCTCTTCTATACTCGACTTAGTAACGAGCAAGACGCTGAGGCCCACTTCTCTAGCTTTTATTGCGGCATAGAGCCCTGCAATACCTGACCCAACAATTATTAAGTCGTACTCAGGGGGAGTATTAGACATAGGGGTCGTACTCTCCAAAACAATTATTGATTCCTATTTATCGCAGTTCCAGCATTCGATTCAGCGCAGTTCGTGCGTGAGTTTTGATCTCAGAATTAACACTGATTTGATTGTGAATATTTCCCTTTGTGAGTTCTTCCATTACCCAAGCTAGATACGCAGGGTGTACTCGATACATAGTTGAACATGGACACACAACAGGATCGAGACAGAAAATATTTTTATCTGGATTTTCTTTTGCAAGTCGCGCAACCAAATTGATTTCTGTTCCAATACCGATTGTGGAACCCGGTGCGGCTTTTGCGACATATTCAGCTATAAACGCGGTGGAACCATTTGCATCAGCACTCTGCACTACGTCATGACGACATTCGGGATGGACAACAATTTGTGCGTCTTTATGTTTGTTACGTGCGTCACTAATTTGTTGCGGAGTGAAACGTTGATGAACTGAGCAATGTCCCTGCCAAAGAATTATTTTGGAACTCTCTAGCGCACTTGGGATAATATCTCCAAGAGATCCTGTTGGTATGCGCCAATTCCATAGAACCATTTCATCTAATGGTATATTCATCGAATGTCCGGTGTTCCTACCGAGGTGTTGATCAGGGAAAAAGAACACTCGCTTGCCTTGTTGAAATGCCCATGTGAGCACTTTTGTCGCATTAGAGGACGTACAAACAACTCCACCATGTTCTCCACAAAAAGCTTTAAGGCTTGCGGCCGAATTCATATATGTGACGGGAATGATGTCATTCGTAGATCCATAAAATGCTTCTAATTCCGACCAAGCATTTTTTACGTCTGCTTCCCGGGCCATATCGGCCATAGAGCATCCGGCTTCCAAGTTAGGCAAGATTACATGCTGGGAGTCAGTCGATAAAATATCAGCGGCTTCAGCCATGAAATGAACACCGCAGAACAGGATATATTTAGCTTTATCGTTCCTCGCCGCGTACTCCGCCAATGCAAATGAGTCTCCTCGCTCGTCTGCGAACTGGATAATGTCTTCTCGTTGGTAATGATGGCCGAGAACTATTAACTCAGAACCCAACTCCTGTCTAGCATCCGAAATTCTTTTAACTAGTGCTTGAGAGTCGAGCGACCAATACTCTTCTGGGATAGTGGTTTGCCATGATCCAAAAGATGATTCCGACGCTAGAGGAAGAGTGTCGATTCCCGTATCAGTCTCACACTGTAGTTGTGACATTTCAAAATATGGGTTCGGTTTGGTGACGATTGACATTTTCATCCTACCTTCGCTCTGTTTGCGTACATTGTACGCAAACTAACGTGGTTAGTAGGTTAAAACTCGGAGCTCACGATGTCAAGACGTGACTAGACTTTCAATGGTGTGACCTCAGCAATTTCAGCCATGAATTCTAGCGTTTCTTCTTCTCTAGTATTGATAGTGAGTCCGGTGATCCCTGAGTCTGCCCAAGCCATGTATCGTTCTTTTATTCTTGCCTTTGATCCTATAAGTGAGCTCTCATCACAATATTCGTCTGGTATCTCCTCGAGAGCTTCTGCCTTACGTCCGGCTAGGTACAGCTCTTGAATTCGCTCAGCTGTTTCGCCGTAGCCTCGGGCTATCATCTGCTGTTTGTGAAAGTTCATGTTTTTGTGTCCCATACCTCCAACATAGAGAGCAATTGATGGTTTCATTGCTCTAAAGGCCGCTCGAACATCTTCCGTAATGTTGACGGTGACGCCGGGTTGAAACTCAAAATTGTCCCATGATTTATTTTCAGCTCCATTTTTGTTAGCTCTACTAAATCCCTCTTCAATTTGAATTTTGTACTCATTCATTCGATTAGGCACAAAGCCTAGTGGGAGTACGCCATCACAAATTTGTCCAGCCAGGCGTAGATTATCCGGGCCACCTGCGCCAAGCCATATGGGCATGTGGGGATTTGTATGTAAAATAGATTTTAGGGGCTTACCTATTCCAAGCGCACCTTCTCCCTTGTACGGTAAGGATATTTCTACTCCATCGTGCTGAACAGGTTCCTCGCGGAGAGAAATTTTTCTCATAATACTTATGTAGTCCTTGAGCATATAGTATGGCTTACCCCATGGCCTTCCGTACCAGCCCTCAACTATCTGTGGTCCTGAGACTCCCAGGCCAGCGATTGCCCGTCCTCCGCCAGCTAACGCATCTACTGTTTGCATTTGCATGGCCGCCATCGCTGCCGTCCGACCGGCCACTTGAATAATTCCAGTGCCGAGTCGAATACGCTCAGTATGTGCTGCTATATACGCGAGTGGTGTAATTGCGTCCGAACCATAAGCCTCTGCGGTCCAAACTGAGTCATAGCCCAAATTTTCAGCTTTCTTTATAAAATCAATTGGGATGGTAAGATTTGGCCCAGAATAGCCTATTGAGACACCTAATCGCATATTTCACTCCTTCGTCTGTATTGTTTGATATTTCATGTCAGAGCTCTATGGCTTCTATCTGAACCAACATGATAGCCGAGGTCGCGGGTTTTGGAGCTTATTTCTCAAGCTCATATGTGATGACCTGTGCACACAACTCACTTGATTTATCGTTCGTATCTATCAGTAGATGGAGACCAGAGCCTTGGGCTATTTTTTCTAGCCAAATCAGGAGTGAGTTATTTTGTTTTAATTCTTTTGTGTATAGTTTTCTGAATTTGTCGGGCTCAATTTCTTGATTATTAAGTGCATCAGTAAGAACTGCTGAAGCAGCTATATCTGGATCCCACTGATCAACTTCTTTTTTTGCAATGGCGCCTGGCCACCGACGTGCTATTAAAACACGTAACAAATTCGACTGATTTGGAGATTGCATTTCTGAAACTTCGACAGTCACTTTGTACGTATTCTCCTATATTCACTAGAAATTATAACTATCACCTCCGATTGTAGGAGCAATAATAAATTCTAGAGATGAGAATTATGTTCTTTGTTAAATTTCGTGTGGTGTAAGCCTAAACTATTTAATAACAATGATGATGGCTGATTTAGTAGTAGCGAATTCACTTGTCCCGCATCTGATCTCACTATTAGCCGTGAGTTTGGATTCGGTATTTTGGAGAGCCTTGAATCCTTCCATTGTACGATCAGCAAAATATTAGAGACCAGTACAAATCCAATTAGCAGAACAATAACCCATATGGATTCAGTTGTATTTGTTTCAGCAACTGCTGTCGTTGTCATATATATCTCGGTAGAGTATGTGTGCATTGATTACTTTTTCCTTACGGACTGCAAAGAGGACATGTGTTCTATTGTGTGTAGATAATAGAACACATGTTCTAAATTAGTCAAGTAAGATAACCAGACCAGTTAACCGAATGTACAATATTCGTGGAATAGCAGAAGGTCTATAGTTCTTTGACTACCATCCCATTTGGTGACCAGCGCCATGTTCGGAATTTAATATTCTTAATATTGGCGGCTCGGGCGTAGTCCTTGGCTTGTGCGAGCAAGCCAGCAGGGACATATATATATAACGGGCAATCCTGATTTTGGTATAAGGCCCAGACATAGTCAGCCTGTTCACGTGTAACAGTTTCGCGAGATTCAATTTGTGCAATTGCGACAGGATAATTTCCCGGTTGCATGACAGTTACTATGTCGGGGAATACTTTCTCTCCAGTGCCGCGAGGTTCGATTCCAAACGAGGGGTCAGGGCAATTGATGTAGGACTGCAAGTCTGGATCGTCGTCACTAGGGAAATTAAAGCGATCTTTTGCAATTGCGTGCACTATTTCAGCGAGATTATACTTTCTTGATTCTTCACTTCTGCGCCACTCGGTTTCCTGTTGTCTCCAACGGTTAAATTTACGATCTGTTTTTGCTGCAAAGTCTCCAAGTTGTCTTCCTTGCAACGTTGCAAATAGGAGAAGAAATAGACCTGCTAGTGGGAGGAGAGCAGCTACAGTAAGTCCGACCCCCTGTTCATTTTCGATTCTGAGTAAGTCGAAGATCGGTTTTGCCCATGCAATATGAATAAGAGTGGGTCCCGGCTTTACGAGCATTAGAAATACGGAACCGACAAATAGGCCTAGCATGACGACAGATGCAGGGGACAGTTGCGCTGGGCGAGCAGCAGAAACACCTGTAAGAGTAGCATCTTGAATTGTTCGTCCAACAACCACAACTTCTGGCTCAGCGGCAACCTCTTCAGTGGCGGCTGGTGCTTCAGCAACCGCATCTTCAGCAACCGCATCTTCAGCAACCGCATCTTCAGCAGCAGGTGCGTCAGCAGTGACATTTTCGGTGTCAGCAGCAGGTGCAGCACCGCCACCGACCTGGGCACGTGCGGCGACAGGGTCTGAGAACCAGAGCGAAT